>Ga0066903_100001964_pt1 | contig 15644 bp, 16 predicted proteins | sample PanSoiMetaGPlot1_FD_67491 | JGI IMG/M metagenome (GOLD analysis project Ga0066903, IMG submission 67491) | Tropical forest soil microbial communities from Panama analyzed to predict greenhouse gas emissions - Panama Soil - Plot 1 (version 2) | ecosystem: Environmental > Terrestrial > Soil >... | reverse complement strand
GATCCCCTGCTCGTGCGCGGCTTCGAGCGCATCCGCGATCTGCTTCGCGATCGGCAAGGCTTCGTCGAGTGGAATGGGTCCACGCGCAATGCGTTGCGACAGGTCGTCGCCCTCGACCAGTTCCATCACGAGCGCAGTGAAGTCGGGTGTCTTCTCGAGGCCATAGATGGCCCCGACGTTCGTATGGTTGAGGGCCGCGAGCACTTCGGCTTCGCGCTGAAAGCGCGCGAGACGTTCTGCATCGCCGGCCACCAAGGGGGACAGGACCTTGATCGCCACCGACCGCTTGAGATTGATGTCAGTCGCGCGATAAACCTCGCCCATGCCACCGGCGCCAATCTGCCCGGTAACTTCGTAGACGCCGAGGCGGGTGCCAAGAGTGAGGGCCAGACCGTTGGATTATAGGGGCGAAGCCACCGCGTGGACCGGATGAGTCCTGATAAACGCCGCACTGTTTACGATCGGGCGCTATGAATCGCCGCCAATCAAACCGTAGCCACGTGACGTCCAGTTGCTATCCAACGCGCAGCCGTTGACTTCGACACGCCCCACGCCCGCGCCGCCTCGCGTACAGAGCCGCCAGGAAACGCAATTCTTGCAGGCGCCGTCCGTGGCCTACCAAGCCGCTTGCCATGCGCTCGGGCGCGCTGCAAACCGGCTCTGACCCGCTCTCGGATGCGCTCTCGCTCGAACTCGCCGAGTGCTGCCAGTACCGCGAACTGAAACCGGCCTGCCGCTGTCGTCAGGTCGATCCCTTCGTTCAGGCTGACGAATGCCACGCCCAGATCGTGCAGCTCGTCGATCACGGTGAGGAGGTGCCGCAGCGACCGACCCAGCCGATCGAGGCGCCACACCAGCAGAACGTCGAATCGGCGCCGCCGCGCATCGGTCATCAGGCGCGTGAGCGCAGGCCGCGCATCCTTGGCACCGCTGACTCCTTGGTCGATGTACGTCTCGGTCAGCGTCCAGCCACGGGCCGCAATGTACGTCTCAAGATCTGGTCGCTGGTTCTCGCAGTGCTGATCGGCCGTGCTGACGCGCAGGTACAGCGCGGCGCGTGATGGCCTGTTCATGCTGACACCTCGGACATATCCGAACCATACGGCCATCAATACTTGGCGTCAAGTACGAATGTTGTCAGCACTGTTGGTCCGTACTACACTCGCCGGCATGGCGAAGCAGCGCACAACCAAGAAGAGGCCGGGCCACCCGCCCACGGGTATTCGGCCTGGGGAAAAGGTGAGCGAGTACGAACGGGTGACGCTTCGATTGCCACCGCGCCTGCGGCAGCGGCTAGCAGCGGCGGCCGGCGCGCTGAACCAGCCACAGTGGCGAGTGATGATTGACGCGCTGGAGGCTTACCTTGGCGACGGAAAGCCGCTTGCCGGCGATGAGCGGCGCGTGGTCAAGGCTGTCTTGCAGCTCCAGCAGAAACGGTCGGAATAGCGGCTCCGGTCAGTCGCTGCCACCGGCGCCACATGGGCCACCACCTCCGCCAGTCCTGCCGATGCAGTAGCAGCAGCTCGCCGAGGGTGGTGGCATGAGCAGCACAGAGGACGCCGTCCTGGATGCCGGCCGCGACAGTGGGCGCGTGCACCCAGCCGACATCATCGGCTGCTAACGCCAACGCCAAGTGCAGCGCGGCATGGTCGGTCATCCGGCGATCGATCGAGCGGTGGTCTCGCCCCATACGTCGAGCAATCCTGCGGTTCGACCAGCCGCGCGCTCGGTACTGCCAGAGCTGTAACTGCTCGGCTCGCGTGAAGTGCCGGAAGTGGCCGCCCCAGCGTCGCTGCTGTCGCGGGCGGCTGCTACGACGGCCGTACAGCCGCACCAGCGCCTTTCTGAGCAAACGTGGGCGACCAACCCGATACGACTTCCCTTTGCGCGAGATCAGGCTTCTTGCGGTCACTTGGTAGGGCGAAACGCCCCGGACATCGGCCATTAGGTCACTCCATGTGACGACTCGCGAAAAAAGAAGCCGTCACACCGTCACATCGCGAACATTCACGGGGCCGTTTGTTGAATTCTGTGTGTGTTTGTGCGTTGAGTGTGTGACGGTGTGAAAACGGCAGTTCATGGCCGTCTTTTCTGAAAATATGACGCTATGACGGCACGCAGGCAGCTACGCACCAACTTGTTGGATCAGACGGAATGTTACCAGCGGGATGTGTGCAAAACGTTCGCCCCATTACCGCCCGTCCTAACCTGTTCTGCTGCCTGCCTTTCTCGACCTCCGCGGAGGCCGTCTCCAGCATGTCTCCCCATTTTTCGGCGCCCCCAGCGACCTCGCGCGGCTTCTTCAGGGCCCTGACCAGCGCTTCGGTCGATAGTGCTCGTCGACGATCCGACTGTTCGTCCCTGGAGGCAACGCTTGTAGCGAACCGAGGAATTCGACTACTGCTGCCGGCGCCAGGTGCGTCGAACCCGTGGCCTCACTTCCACCGAGTACCAGCAGGGAGGCGCGCTCGAATTCGCGCGCGACTGCACGGCTCGACCTCATCCTCATTCCGCTGAACAAGTGACGGCGTAAATTCAGGCTATCTCTTTTGTGGCCGACTACCTTGATGCGTTGAAACGAGAACTAAACGGTGCGCCTCCCTGAATCAGGTAAGCGAGCAGAACGTTTTGTCGCCACGCGTCCCAGGATCGACGGCGGCCGTGACATCATACGTGTGTCAACGGGTGCGGGTCTTCATCGCGCACGGCACCTTGCATTATATCGGCGATAGGTGAGCCAGTCTGGCCGCCTACAGGGCGGGACGAGGCCGCGCAGCCACGCGGGTCTCGTCCCTGATGGCAGGGCTCCGATGGTGCAACAGGGCCACCGCGATGATCTGCTTTATTAGAGCGTCGAATCTGGCCGTCGACGCAAATGGGCTTCCTCTGATCCGGGATCATCTCAGATGAATCATGTTGTCGTCGTCTTGCTTCATGATGTCGACTACAGAATCTTTTCGCTCTCGAGCACCCAGCCGTCCGCGACGTAGTGTTGGAGTTGGCGGTTCGCTTCCGCGAGCGCCTCGTGTCGAACGCGAAAGAGCTCCACGGACGGCGTGACGAGATCGGACCGCATCAGCGTCAACTCAAACCCGCCGGCCTCCAGATCCGTGAGCAGAAAGGCGAGGGACTGGCCGCCTTTTTCCAGACGACAGATCTGCCGCACACGAAGCGGGTGGCGGTCATTATCCATGGCAGACTCCCGCGCTTGTAGTCACAGCAGGCCCCTCTACGCCGATTGGAGTGGGTCGGCGTCGCCGACGAGACTTTTTTCAAGCCACGTCAGGTCCGTGCTTGAGAGACTCACGTGGTAGCCCGCACGTTCGAGAATCAGCCGTAACGGGCTGGACGCCGCGAGTACCACACACAACCGCGAGCATCCTGCAGTGATGGCGCCTGTTTCGAGCGTGTTTAAGAGGGCCTGGGTCACCTGTGTCGGATCGCCGGGCGCCGGCGTAGGCACGCACAGTTCGTGGGCCACCCGAACGCGTCCCAAGGTGGGTTTATACGCAGCAAACCCAACAGGCACATCCCCATCGAGCACCACAATCACGTGCGAGCGATACACGTTGCCTTGGCGAATGCGACTGGGTCGCTCGTTGGAGCAGAGTCGCGTCAGTACGGACAACGGGAGGATCCGTTTGGCATCGACGGCCTTGTCGGCCACGCAAACCGTCAGATGGCGAGCCGAACGCGTCGCGTCCGTCGGCGGATCGTCCTCATGACGTGTAGGCATCGCGTTCACTCCTAATCGCTATACATTGCAATACATGCATATACTGGCTGAGCGACATCCTCTTGCACGTCGTTCCCTGCTACCCCCGGCGGGTTTCCCGCTGCAGTTCGCGGAGCATCCCGCGCGTGTTGACCAAATGATTGTTGAAGATCCGGCGGGCGACCTCGAGCAAATCGCCGATCAGGGGATCGCGCAGCGTGTAGCGCACCGATAGCCCTTCTTTCTGGGTCGAAACGATGTTCTGGTTTCGCAGGACGGCCAGCTGCTGCGAGACGATCGGCTGGTCGAGTGTCAACGCCTCCTGGAGTTCCTGGACGGTGCGGCCTCCGCGCACGAGGATTTCCAAGATCTTGATCCGGATGGGGTGCGCCAACGCCCGGAAGAACTGCGCCTTGAATGTCTGCAGCTGACTCGTTGTCATTCGTTCACCGGCCTTCCGGCCTCGCGGCCTCGACTCCGTGTGCGTGCCTGTCGTCTGGAGTTCCTAGCCGCGCCTCTCGCACACCCATCGCCACCAGCAGGCCGTTGAGGATCGCCTGCGGGCGCGGTGGACAGCCGGGGATGTATACGTCCACCGGCACAACGCGATCGACGCCGCCGACCGCCGCATAGGTGCCCTCACTGAAGATCCCGCCACTGCACCCGCACGCACCGACGGCGACGACGACGCGCGGATCGGGTGCGGCGTCGTACGTTCTCTTCAAGGCGATCTCCATATTCCGGGTCACAGGCCCGGTCACGAGCATGACGTCGGCGTGCCGAGGGCTCGCGACGAAATGGATGCCGAAGCGTTCCAGGTCATAGAGAGGATTCGTCGTCGCGGCGATCTCGAGCTCGCACGCGTTACAGCTGCCGGCGTCCACTTGGCGTACGTGCAGCGAACGGCTCAGTTGACCGCGGATCCGTTCACGCAAGCGAGCCGCGGATTCCGCCAGGCTGGGTCCTGCCTGCTCGCCGATCTCGGCCAACGTGACGCGGCCCGTGCTCGGATCGATGTCGAACGACGCGGATCGAGCCAGTTGCTCGCGGCTGTATGCGGCGACCTCGATCGCCGTCGACACGCTGATCGCGTGCTCCGGGCACGCCGCCACACATTCTCGACATTGGATGCACGACGCATAGGACAACGAAATTGTCTTCCATCCCTCGTGAGGTGTTGCTGTCTGGATTGCACCCGTGGGACAGGACCGTACGCAGTCGTCGCAGGCCGTGCAACGGCTGAAATCCATGACCGGGAATCCAAACGACGCCTGTCGACCGAATGGGTCGGCCTCCGTCAGGACGCCCGTCTTGAGACTGTTCGAGAGGATACGGAACATGTGTGTGTCGCCCTCACCGGTCGTTGCCAGAGTACGAAAGATTGAAGCTCTTATTGATCACCGGGAAGTCGGGCACGATGTTGCCCGGCACGGCGTGCACGAGTCCCGGCCAATTCAGAAAACTCGGGTCTGTGATTTTGACCCGTGCGATCTCGCCGCGCTCGTTGGTCGCCACCCAATGCGTACACGGGCCGCGCCACGCTTCCGCCCAGCCGAGCGCCGACGTTCGACCAGGCAACTGGTCGGGCAACCGAACGATCACCGGCGAGTCCGGCATCGCGTCGAGCACCTGCCGCAGGATCACCAATGACTGTTCCACTTCCCGTGCACGAATCATCAGCCGCGCTCGGACGTCCCCGCCGTTTTCAACGGGTACCTCGAATCGCAGGCCCTCGTAGGCGTCGTGCGGATGGTCTCGCCGCCAATCGGCATCGACGCCTGATGCGCGTGCGGCCATGCCGACAATCCCGAGATCGCGTGCCGCCTGATTGGTGAGAATACCGGTCCCATCAACACGGTCGGTGAATGTGCCCGCATCGATGAGCACGGTGATCAAGTCATCGAACTGCCGTTCGAACGCATGCAGATGCGCACGAAGTGCTTCGAGTCCCGATGGTGGGAGATCGTGCTTCACGCCACCCAGCGCGATCGTGCCTCGAAGCAGCCGTGAGCCAAACAGTGCGTCCTGTAACCGCACGAGGCCCTCGCGGAGGGCTTGTGCCTGACTGGCGGGAACCGTGAAGGCCACGTCCGTCGCGATCGCGCCAATATCTGCGGTGTGATTGTAGATGCGCTCGAGCTCCAAGAGCACCACGCGGAGCGCACGAGCGCGCGGCGGAACGATCACGTCGGCAAGGCGCTCGATCGCGTGGGCGTGCGCCAGCGCGTGCCCGACGGCCGTATCGCCCGAGATCGATTCGGCGAGGAACAGACCGTGCCGCCATGGCAAGCGTTCGAAGCGCTTTTCCGTCCCCTTGTGGACGTAGAACAGGCGCAGTTGCAGATAGAGGATCGGTTCGCCGGCTACGCCGAACCGAAAATGGCCCGGCTCGATGATGCCAGCGTGCACCGGCCCGACGGGCACTTGGAACACGCCCTCGCCGGTGACGGGCCGAAACGGATGGAAGTCTCCCGGGAGGCGCGGCACGACTCGGTCGTCGGGCACATCCTTGCGCAGCATCCAAGCTCCCTCCGGCCAATCGTCGTGAAGTGCCACACGTGCCGGGTTCGGGTGCCCCTCCGGGACGAGACCGAAGAAATCCATCACCTCTCGTTCGAACCAGTTCGCGGCCGGATACTTCGCCGCGATGGAGGGATAGGCGGGCGTTGCCGGGTCGATGGGCGCCGCGATGTGAAGGAACGTCCGCAGGCCGGGCAGAGACCACACGTGGTGCACGAGGAAGTGGCCGATCGCCTGCCGCTCATCACTGCCGAAGAGTGACGCCAGCTTGGCGTGCAGGCCCACGACGGCACGGTCGGCGAGGCGAGGCAATGCCGTCGCGTCGGTCTCCAGGGACAGCTCTCCCTGGCGGCGTTCGTGGATGGCCGAATCCGGTACGCCCAGCGCCGCCGAGACGGTCGGGATGACCGACGTCATGGCCGTCCCGAGACCACAGCCGTTGCGGCCCGAATGAGCGCGAGCAGCGGCTCAGGCAGGTAGAAGGTCGACGCGATCGCGAGGATCGCCGCGGCGATCATCGTGCCCATGCCGAGGTCGGGCCGTTCCCGAAGCGGCACGCGCCGATCGGCGGGATCGCGTGGCGGTCCGAGGACGACATGTCCGATCTGATACACGATCCCGCAAAAGAGGACCACGAGCGCGGCGAGGAAAACCGACGTCACCGTCGGATGCGCACTGAGAAAGCCGGCCCTGAGAATCGTCATTTCGCTGAAGAACAGGGCGAACGGTGGCGAGCCCGTGATCATCAACGCCGCCAACATGAGCAGCACGCTGGTGATCGGCGCTCGGCTGATCGTGCCGACGCCAATTCGCTTCAGATCGGAGGAGCTATGCAGTTGTGCGAGCGTGCCCGCTGAAAAAAAACCGACTGGCTTCGCCAGCGAGTGATACGTCATATGCAAGAGCGCTCCGAAGGCCGCTGCCTCGCCGCCGAGTCCGACACCCACCGCCATGATGCCCACGTGTTCGATGCTCGAATACGCCAACAGCCGCTTGAGATTCCACTGAATCAGGATGAACGGCATCGCAATGAGGACCGACAACAGCCCGAGGGTTAGCAACAACCCCCCGGAGAACTCTGGCCCGAGTGACGCCTTCGAAATGAGATGAATCCTTAGCAGGCAATAGAGAGCGCCGTTGACCATCCCCACCGCCATCAACACGCCCGCTGGCGAGGGCGCTTCGCGATACGCATCGGGCTTCCAGGTATGCATCGGGGCCAAGCCAGCCTTGGTGCCATAACCAATCAGAGCGAACACCACGCCCAGGCGGAGCGTGAAGGGATGGAGTAACGGCGCGACCTCCATGAAGCGCGTCCAATGGAGGGCCGAGAAGCCCTCGCCGAGGTGCCCCTGTCCCGCCGCGAACAGCAGCACGGTGCCGAGCAGCGCGAACGCGAGTCCCAGGCTGCCGAGCACCAGGAATTTCCATCCGGCCTCGAGCGACGTATCTCGGTCGTGGAACGTAATCAAGAAGATCGAGGCCAAGGTGGTGAGTTCGACCGCGATCCAGAGAATGCCCAAGTTGTTCGAGACCGCGACGAGCAGCATCGCAAACACGTACGCGGGGATGAGCCCGTAAAACTCGCGACGCATCCGCGGCGTGACCAAGGCGCGCGCTTCATTGCGGCGCAAGTATCCAACGCCGTAGGTGGCGGAGAGTAGACCGACGAATCCGCACAGGACGAGCACCAACGCCGAGAGGCCATCGGCGCGCAGGGCATCGCCGAAGGCCGCTGGCGGCACCCCTGCCAAGAATTGGCGGGCGGTCGCGACCGACAGACCAAACGTCAGGAGGAGTCCGCCCACCATGACGGTCTCGTTCAGCTTCCGTGGCCCACCCACGCCGCCAATGGCCGCGGTCACCAGGGGGACGGCGAGGGTCCAGACGAGCAGGTTCACGCTATCCTTTCAGCTTCGACAGCCGGCTGACGTCCATCGACTCGAAGCGGTCCACGATGCGGTGCACGAGGATGCCGAGCACGAGGACCGCCAAAATCACGTCGAACGCGATCCCTAGCTCGACGACGAGCGGCATCCCGGTCGTGACGCCGACGGCAACCAGGAACACCGCGTTCTCCACCGTCAGCAGGGCCAGGATCTGGGTGATCGCCTTCTTGCGCGTGACCATCAGGAACAACCCGATCAAGACCATCGACAGCGCCACGCCGATCAGGTGATGACTCACGTTCCGGGCACCGACCGGAAATCCCGTGCTGACGCGGTAGCCCACGACGGTGAGTCCCACACAGACAAGGAGCGACGCCGGCACGTTCAAGAATGGCTCGATTTCGCGGTGGATCCCGATACGGTCGATCACGCGCATCAGAAACCACGGAATGACAATGGCCTTCAATATCACGGTAATCGCTGCCGTCGCGAACAGCTCGTGACGCGATTCCGAGACGGCCATCGTGACGGCCACGATCCCCAGGAGCAGCGACTGCACGCTGTAGAGGCGGATCGCCGTAAAGAGCGCCTTCTGGCCGACCATGAGGTACGCGCTCACCAACATGCCGGCGGCGCAGAGGATCAACAGGTCACTGGTCACCATGCCTCGCCCTCAGAGGAATCGGATCGCGAGCGCAAGAAACGCCAGCCCCAGTGAGATCGAGACGAGCTCCGGCACACGGAACAAGCGGAGTTTGGCGTTCGTGCTTTCGGCGACGGTCACCGCCACGGCCAACAGGAACACCTTGCCGGCCCACGCCACGAACGCGACGGCGATCGCACCTGGCGCTGTGCTCGTCCCGATGCCCGTCGGCATGAAGAGATCCGCGAGCAACGTGAGATAGAGCAGTTCCTTGACGGCCGAGGCCCATTCGACGAGCGCCAGGTCCGGTCCTGCGTACTCCAGGACCATCGCCTCGTGAATCATCGTCAGCTCGAGATGCGTCGCGGGATTGTCCACGGGAATCCGCCCGGTCTCGGCGATCACGATGATGAAGAGTCCGGCGAAGGCGAGGAGATCGCTCGGATGAAACGTGACGCCATTGTGCAGCACGCTTCTCACCAGCCCGCCCAGGTTCAAGGAGCCGGCGGCGAGCGCGGAGGTGAACAGGCCCAGCATCAAGGCGGGTTCGGCCAGCGCAGCGATCGTCATGTCGCGGCTGGCACCCATGCCTCCGAACGCGCTGCCTGTGTCCAGCGCTGCCGTCGCGAGCGCGAACCGCCCCAGCGCGAGCGTGCCGACCAGCAGCAGGATGCCGCCGGCCGCTTCGAGCGGCGCAGTCGCCATGAGCACGGGCACCAGGGTCGTGGCGGCGATCGCCGCCGCGAAGTACACGCGCGGACCCGCGACGTACACCCACGAGGCCGTCTCGGAGCGGACGGGCTCCTTGTGGAGGAGCTTGGCGAGGTCGTAGTACACCTGCAGGAGCGGCGGCCCTTGACGGTTCTGAAGCCGCGCCTTCATTTTCTTGATCACGGCCTTCAGCAGCGGAGCGGCGGCGAGCATGCCGGCGGCCTGGAGGATCGCGAACACCGCACGCAGCCCATCGACGCCCACGAAACTCACGACGTGCCTCCGAGCCAGAGGAGCAGCAGCACGCCAAGCACCAAGACATAGGCCAGATAGGCGTGGAGACTGCCGGCCTGCAGGCCCTTCATGCCGTCGGCGGCACGCAGAACGGCCCGGAGCAGCGGACCGTAGACATAGCGTTCGAACGTCGGCTCGATCTGTGCGCGATAGCGCACCTCGTGCGGGAAGTAGGGCGACACCTCCGCCAACGCCTCGACCTCTTGCGTCGGTCGATACACGGCTCGGAAGATCATCATCAAGGGCTTGGAAAACGCTGTCGCGGTGTACTCCGTCTGTGCCGAGAGTTCACCACCGCAGCCCCAGGTCGGCGCTCGCCGCACGATGGTGAGGCCCGTACGCGCCGCGACGACTGCCGAGACCATCAGACTACCTACCAGCGCCACGCCGAATATCGGCGGCACGAGGTGGTCGAACGACGGGAGCGGCGAGGCCAATCCAAGCCCGCTCGACACGAGGTTCGTTGACGTCGTGAGCCCGGGCAATGAGGTTGTGACTCCGCTGAGCATGCGGAGCACGAGGCCTGGCGCGAAGCCCAGCACAACGCACAGTACAGCCAGCGACGCCATCGGAACCAACATGACCAGAGGCGCCTCGTGGGCGTCGGTGGCCGCGCTGCTTCGCGGCAAGGCCAGGAAACTGATGCCGAACGCTTTCACGAAGCACGCGGCCGCCAAGGCGCTGGTCAGTGCGAGCAGCGCGCCGCTGAGAGGAAAATTGAGCCGCAGCAGGCCGCTCGTCGACGTGAATCCGAGCAACAGCGCTTGAAATGTGAGCCACTCACTGACGAAGCCATTCAGAAGCGGCAGACCGGCGATCGCCATCGCACCGACCAAGAAGAACAGTCCCGTCCAGGGCATGCGGCGCATCAGCCCGCCGAACCGTTCGAGTTCGCGCGTCCCGGTCGCCATGACCACGCTGCCGGCGCCGAGGAACAACAGTCCTTTGAAGACCGCATGATTCAGCACGTGCGCGAGGCTCGCCACCACGGCCACAGTCGCCAAATCACGACGCGCGTATCCCAACGCCGTCATCGCGGCCCCTAGTCCCAGGACGATGATGCCGGCGTTCTCGATCGTGCTGTACGCGAGCAGGCGTTTGATGTCGTTTTGTGTCAAGGCATACAACACGCCCAGGATTGCGGACAACGTGCCGAGGGCCATCAGCGCGAAGCCCCAACTCACGGCGGGAATCCCCAGGCCAAACGCACAGACTCTGACGAGACCATAGACGCCCGTCGTGATGAGGACGGCGGACATCAGCGCTGAAATGCTGCTCGGTGCGGCCGGATGCGCCTCGGGCAACCAGACGTGCAAGGGGATCATGCCCGCCTTGACGCCGAATCCCAGGGCGAAGAGCACGAAGAGCCCATCGCGCAGCGGCCTGGCCACGATCGGCCCCGCGAGCAGCACTGAGAACGAGACCGAGCCAGACTTGGCCGCCAAGATCAGAAAGGCGACCACGAGACAGCCCGTGCCGACATGCGACATGACCAGATACAGGAATGCGGCGCGGCGGCTGGTCCGCGCTTCATGGTCGGTCGCCACGAGTCCGGCCGTCGCCAACGTCATCAGTTCCCACGCAAACAAGAAGCCGATCACATCACTCGCCGAGAACACCACTTCGATCGCCCCGAGGAGGACGTTGAGCCCAATCCCCACGCCAGCCGTGCGAGACGGCGCGATGGCATGCGCGAAGTACCCAACGCTGTACGCCGCGACCGGTACCGCGACGAGGCCCAGCACGAGAAGAAACCACGCCGACAGGGGGGTGATCACGTAGCCGAACACCATCGCGGACGCCACGTGTCGAAGCAGGACGCCGTCGATCGCGATACCCGACGCCAACACGCGGATAGAGACACCGACCGTGACCACCGACGCGACGATCGACCCCCCCAGGGTGACGCGGCGGCACCAGCTGGTGTGGCGTGCCAATGCGAGGGTGACCGCGACCGTCGTGAGGCGAAGCACGAGTGCGACGGGCAGGCCAATCTCCAACAGGCGAAACATCCTCAGTTCATCCTCTCAACCACACCAGAAGCACCAACCACACGACCAAGGCGATCACGTACGCGAGGTAGGCGTGGAGGCTGCCAGCCTGCAGCACTTTCAAGCCATTAGCCGCCCGCAGGACCACACGGAGGAGCGGACCATACACGTAGCGCTCGAACGTGGGCTCAATCTCGGCGCGGTACCGCACTTCTTGGGGAAAATACCGTGAGACATCTCCGAACGCCTCGACCTGGCGCGTGGGGCGATACACAGCGCGGAAGATCATCATCAGCGGCTTGGAAAAGGCCGTCGCCGTGTATTCGGTGCGCGGCGACAGGTCGCCGCCGCAGCCCCATGTCGGCACGCGTCGCACGGCCAGCCGCACCTGCGCCGCGAGGACCGCAGCCATCGCGAGCCCGCCGACCAGAGCCGCTGCGAGCACGACAGGGATCACCTGATCGAAAGTGCCAAACGGAGTCGTCATGCCGAGCGCCCCCTGCACCAGATTCGCGCGAGGCTGCATGCCGGGCAACGTGTCCATCACGTGTTCGAGCGCACGCAGCACCACGCCGGGAAAGAGACCCAAGACGACGCACAACACGGCCAGCAGTGCTTGCGGCACCAGCATCACCGCCGGCGCTTCGCGCGCCTCGGCCGCCGCCGCACTTCGCGGCAACGCCAGGAAGCAGATCCCGAATGCCTTCACGAAGCACGCAGCGGCCAAGGCAGTCGTGAGTGCCAAGAGCGCGGCGCCGACGGGAAACAGAAAGTGCACCAGCGGTTCCGTCGAACCGCGGAACCCGTACAAGAACCCCTGGAAGGTTAGCCACTCGCTCATGAAGCCATTGAGCGGCGGTAGTCCAGAAATCGCGAGAGCCCCAACCAGGAACAGGCCCGCGGTCCACGGCATGCGCCGTGAGAGACCGCCAAACTGCTCGATCTGGCGCGAGCCTGTCGTCATCACCACATTGCCCGCGCCCAGAAACAGCAGCGCCTTGAATACGCCGTGATTCATGACGTGATACAGGCTCGCGGCGAAGCCGATCCACGCGAGTTCAATGTGACCGTACGCGAGCGCCATCATGCCGGTCCCGAGGCCCAAGAGGATGATCCCGATGTTCTCGATGCTGTGATAGGCCAGGAGGCGTTTCAAATCGTGTTGCATGAGCGCGTACAAGACGCCGAGCACCGCCGAGAGCCCTCCCATCGCCACGAGGAAGACGCCCCAGGACAGTTTCGGGACGCCTAGACCGAACGCACAGACTCGCAGGAGCCCGTAGATCCCGGTCTTGATCATCACCCCCGACATCAATGCCGAGATGCTGGTCGGCGCCGCCGGGTGTGCCTCGGGCAGCCACACGTGCAGCGGGATGATGCCGGCCTTGATCCCAAAACCCAGGAAGAACAATCCGAACAAGGCGTCGCGTATCACCGGCGGTGGAGCGACGCGCGCGAACAAGATCGTCGAGAATGACAACGCGCCCGCATGTGCGGCCAACGTCAGGAACCCGGCGATCAAGCAGCCGGTACCCACGTGCGCCATGACGAGATACAAGTACGCGGCGCGCCGACTGGCGCGGGCCTCGTGCTCCGTCGCCACAAGCGCCGCATTTGCCAGTGTCATCAGCTCCCAGGCAAACAAGAAGGTGATGGCGTCGGCCGCGACGAAGAGGAGTTCCACGGTCCCCAAGAGCAATTGGAACGCGGCGCCGATAAAGACCGAGCGCTGATGGAAGTGAGGATGCGCGACGTACCCCAGGCTGAAGATTGCAATGGGGCCGCCCACGACCGACAGGACGAGGAGAAACCACGCCGCAAGCCCGTCGATGGCATACGCGAAAGAAAACCCCGACGCTCGTTGAACTAGGAGCACGCCGTGCAGCGGTACGCCCGAATACAGGATCGCGGCGGCGGCGACTCCGGTGACCGCTGAGGCTGTCGCCGATCCAATGAACGCGATCCGGCGCGCCACACTGGGATGTCGGAACGCCGCGAGCGTCAGTGCGACGCAGCCGATCCGGATCGCGAGAGCCAAGGGCAGGCCGGTTCCCGCAGCGACCGTCGTCATCTAGACACACCTCTCGACGAAGCCCGAGCCGTTTCGTCCCCTCCGTGATGCCGTGACGGCAGAGGGCGTCACGGGTCAACGAGCCATCACCGAGATGATGTGGGCAAGGATCCCCATCGCCGCGAGGATGATGAGCCTGGTGCGAATCTTTTTCCGCTCGTTCGGATCCCCTGGAAGCGGCGGCGGTGTCCATCTCGCGTCGTCGGTCGTCATCATGCACCTGTGACTGCTGGTGCCGTGTCGCGGCGACATCCAGATGCCTGTTGGCCCTCTTGGAAGTCTTGGCGGCCTGCGACATGAAGCCGCCCGCCATTTACGGTAAACTAGACTGGAAAACGATATAGCAATATCTCTATCTGGTCAAGCGAGGCGACACGATAGGTTCGAGCGAGCGATGTGTGCCAATGGCAAGTTCGACCGGTTGAGCTGCAGACGCCGACCGATTGAGATGGGACGGCACGTGCTGGTCCGGAGGGCGTCGGGAATGAGCGAGACGGAGTCGTAGACGATGGCGGTCAAGACGAACCGAGTGGGACTGGAGCTCACGCCGTATCGCGGGGGCAAGACGACCCTGTGCGCTGGATGCGGGCACAACGCCATTTCCGAACGGATTATCGACGCCTTCTTCGAGATGGGCATCGACCCGGGCCTCGTCATCAAGCTCTCGGGCATCGGGTGTTCGAGCAAGAGTCCTGCGTATTTCCTGGGCGGTTCGCACGGTTTCAACGCGGTCCACGGACGCATGCCCTCGGTTGGGACCGGGGCCATGCTGGCCAACCGAAAGCTGATCGCGCTTGGTGTCAGCGGTGACGGCGACAGCGGCGCGATCGGCATCGGCCAGTTCATCCACCTGATGCGCCGCAATCTGCCGGTCATCTACGTCGTTGAGGACAACGGCTGCTACGGTTTGACGAAGGGTCAGTTCTCCCCCACCGCCGATCTCGGCTCGAGGCTCAAGAATGGTGTCGTCAACGATTTGCCGCCGATCGACTTGTGCGCGTTGGCCATTCAGCTTGGCGCGACATTCGTGGCCCGATCGTTCTCGGGCGACAAGAAGCAGCTGCTCGCCCTGTTGAAGGCCGCGCTTGGGCATAGTGGGACGGTGATGCTTGACGTCATCTCGCCGTGCGTGACGTTCAACGACCACGAGGGATCGACGAAGAGCTACGCCTACGTGAAGGACCACGAAGACCGACTAGAGGAAATCAACTTCGTCCCACACTTCGAGGACATCAGCGTGGACTATGAACCAGGATCCACGCAGGAAGTCACACTGCACGATGGATCGAAGCTATTCCTGAGGAAGCTCGAGACCCGCTATGACGCGACCGATCGCATTGGTGCGCTCAAGCGGTTGCATGAGACAGCGCGGCGGGGCGAGTTCGCGACGGGCCTCATCTATGTCGAACCTGATCGCGACGATTTCATCACGCAACTCAACATGGTGAACGAACCACTGGCGACGCTGCCGCTCGAGCGTGTTCGGCCGCCCAAAGCGGCGCTCGACGAAATCATGGAGTCGTTTCGTTGACGCCGGCACAATCGCAGGCCGAGCTCTGGGGGGGCGAAACGCTCCGGCCAAGCGGCTGTTGAGGCTGGTCGATACACAACACGGTCCGGGCGATCTGGCGCCCTCACGTAGTCCCATCGGTAACGGGAGTCCGGCAAATGCTCATACGGTATCGTCCAAACCAGATCGGAGCGTTCGAGTTTGCCGTGTTGGCATCTCGGCGCGCCGAGCAGCTCTCTCACGGCTGTGTGCCCAGGGTGGAGGGGGGGCACACGGTCGCCGTGACGGCGCTACTAGAGG
>Ga0066903_100001963_pt1 | contig 15644 bp, 12 predicted proteins | sample PanSoiMetaGPlot1_FD_67491 | JGI IMG/M metagenome (GOLD analysis project Ga0066903, IMG submission 67491) | Tropical forest soil microbial communities from Panama analyzed to predict greenhouse gas emissions - Panama Soil - Plot 1 (version 2) | ecosystem: Environmental > Terrestrial > Soil >... | reverse complement strand
CACGCCTATCCCCGTCGCGCGATTTCGAGGAATGCGTCAGCCGCGCGGCTGCGTTCGCCGGTCCGTCTGAAGGCCAGTTTCACCTGGCGCGGCGCTCCCAGTTCGGGCACCTTCACGGCGACGAGATGTCCGCGCGCGATTTCCGTCAGCGCGCAGCGCCGCGGCAGGAGCGCGACGCCGATCCCCATCTCGACCGCGCGCTTGATGCCGTCGAGGCTGGGCAGCGCAATCTGGATGTTGATCGACGTCCGGCGCCGCTCGTAGGCGCGAAGGACGCGCTCCCGCGTCGGCGAGGGATCGTTGTGGGCGATGACGACCTCGCGTCCGACTTCCTCGAGCGTCACGCGCCGGCGGCCGGCCAGCGGATGCTTCGGCGCGGTCAGCAGGACGATGTCGTCCCCGCCGAGCGGAAGGGTCTGGACCCCGCGGTCGAGTGGACTGAAGGTCAGGACCCCGAAGTCGATGCTGCGGTCGAGAATGGCCGCCGCGATCTGGCGCGACGGCATGCGGCGGACCTCGATCGCCACCTGCGGATGCTCGGCGGCAAACCGTTCGATGTGCGGGAGCAGGCTGTGAACGGCGGCCTCGTTCGCGCCCATGATCACCCGCCCGCGCCGGACCTGCTGCAGCTCCTGGACGGCCATCTGCGCTTCCCCGGCCAGGCTCAGCAGCCTCCCGGCATAGTCCTGCAGGAGGCGCCCCGCCTCGGTCAGCGTTCCGTCCCGGGACGAGCGGTCGAAGAGCCGCTCCCCCAGTTCGTCCTCGATCCGCCGCACCGCCTGGCTGACGGCCGGCTGGGTCCTGTTGAGGCGGCGCGCGGCCGCGGAAAAGCTCCGATCCGTGGCAACCGCGAGGAAAGCGGCCAGATCCGGCAACTGCATAAGCGATTCTAATCCTAATCAAAGAACTATAAATTGGACTTGTGGCCGGGTGGACCTTTACAAAGGATCAGGACAGGAGGAACCTAAGGCATGTCCCGCGAGCGGCTGACCATCTTCGATACCACCCTGCGTGACGGTGAACAAGCTCCCGGCTTCTCGCTCCGCATCGACGAGAAGCTCAAGCTCGCTCGCCAGCTGCGCACGTTAGGCGTGGATATTATCGAGGCCGGTTTCCCAATCGCATCGGATGCGGATGCCGAGGCCGTCCGCATGATCGCGACCCACGTCCGGGGGCCCGTAATTGCGGCGCTCGCGCGCTGTCATCCGAAGGACATCGACCGCGCCGGGTGGGCCCTCGCGCCCGCCCCGCGCAGTCGTATACACGTGTTCATCGCGACGTCCGACCTGCATCTCGAACGGAAGCTGCGGATGTCCCGCGAGGAGTGCCTGCGTGCGGCCATGGCGGCGGTCCGCAGGGCGCGCACCTTCACCGACGACGTGCAGTTCTCGGCCGAGGACGCGACCCGGAGCGATCCGCAGTTCCTGTGGCAGGTCATCGAGGCCGTGATCCAGGCGGGTGCGAAGACGATCAATCTGCCCGACACGGTCGGGTATTCCACTCCGGATGAGGTCTCGGAGTTCTTCCGCACCGTCATTGCACGCGTGCCGAGCTCCGACCAGGTCACGTTCAGCGCGCATTGTCACGACGACCTCGGGCTCGCGGTGGCGAACACGCTGTCGGCCATCAACGCGGGCGCCCGGCAGGTGGAATGTACCGTCAACGGCATCGGCGAGCGCGCCGGCAACGCCTCGCTGGAGGAAGTGGTGATGGCGATCCGCGTTCGCGGCGATCGCCTTCCGTTCACGACCGGCGTCGAGTCGACCGAGATCTTCGCGACGAGCCAGCTGCTGACGGCGCTGACCGGCGAGGGCGTCCAGGCGAACAAGGCGATCGTCGGGCGCAACGCGTTCGCGCACGAGGCAGGGATTCACCAGGACGGGATGCTGAAGGATCGCCGGACCTACGAGATCATGCGGCCGGAAGAGGTGGGAGTCCACGCGACGCTCGTCCTCGGCAAACATTCCGGGCGTCACGCGGTGCAGCGCCGCTGCGAGCAGATTGGCTACACGCTCGAGCGGCACGTGCTCGACGCCGTCTACCGCGCCGTCATCGAGCACGCCGATCGTGAGAAGGTGGTGAGCGACGCCGATCTCGCGGCCATCGTGGCCCAGGCGACCGGCGGCGCCGACCGTCCTCAGGTCATCGTCCCGACCGTCTCCGACTTCCAGTCCACACCGGCGGAAGTCGGCTACGGCCACGGCGTGTAGGTTCGCCCTACTCGAGCTTCGAGGTCTGAGAGGCCAGCAGGTCCTGACGCAGGGCCGCCGCGCCGAGCAGCCCGCCCATCCCCATCGATTCGACCGCGGAGCTCGGGACGAGCATCAGCGCGCCCTTCTCCTTCAGGCCCTCGTACAGCATGTTCATCGCGCGCAGGTGCAGCGCCGTCGGGTTGCAGCGGTACGATTCCGCCGCCTTCTCGAACATGTGCGCGATCTCGACTTCGGCCTGACCGAGAATCACGCGCGCCTGCTTCTCTCGCGACGCCTGCGCTTCGCGCGACATCGCGTCCTGCAGCGATTCCGGAATCACGACGTCGCGCATCTCGACCGACTGCACGGTCACGCCCCACGGATTCGACCGCTGATCGATCAGTTTCTGCAGCTCTTCTTCGATGCGCTCGCGTCCCCGCAGCAGATCGGTCAGTGACGTGCGTCCGATGATGTCGCGCAGCGCCGTCTGCGCCGCCCAGCTGACGGCCTGCTGATACTCCTGCACTTCCAGCGCGGCCTTCTCAGGGTCGTAGACCAGCCAGAAGAGCACCGCATCCACGTTTACCGGAACGGTGTCGGACGTCAGCGTCTCCTCAGCGGCGAAGCTCGTCGTGATGACACGCTGATCGATCCAGCGCACCACCGAATCGACGAACGGCACCACCCAGAAGAGTCCAGGCCCTCGCAGGCCGACGTACTTGCCGAGCCGGAGGACGACGGCCCGCTCCCACTGCTTCGCGATCTTCGGAGACTGCATCAGGAAGAGGCCCACCGTGATGCCGGCGACGAACGCCCACGGTGTGTTCTGCGCCGCGGAGATGACGCCCCCGACCATCGCCGGGATCAGCAGCAGCGCGCGGGCCACGACGTTCACTCGCGCCCCGCGGCGTGCGGACGGTTCCTCGCTGCGCTTACCACTCAACGGCAGTGTGACTACACCCACGTCATGCTCCTTGTTGGCGGCTTTGTTCACGTCGCCCGGCCTGGGGCCCACCACCCTGGCCGTGCTGCGCGCCCGCGTGCTCCTCGAGTACCGCGAGCGCGTCTTCGAGCCCGAACCCGTGCGTCGACAACTCGGCGAGGAAGCGCGTGATCAGCCGGTTCAACTCCGATCGCCGCGCCGACTCTTCCGCGAGGGGGTTCGTCCGCGCGGCGATGAACGTCCCGACGCCCCGCCGCGTCTCGAGTACTCCCGCGCGCTCCAGAAATGAATACACCTTGGCCACCGTGTTCGCGTTGACCCTGAGCTCGACCGCCAGCTGACGGACCGTCGGCAGCTGATCGCCGACGGACAGCCTGCCGGCCGCGATCGCCGACCGAATGCCCCGCTCGAGCTGCGCATATACGGGTGTGCGGTCGGCCGGGTCAATCGCGAAGCCGTCCCAGGGACTCACACGCCTAATGTACTACAACAATAGTACAATGTCAAACACGGCTTCGCTGAGGAGGTTGGAGGTTGGGAATTGGAGGCTGGATCGGGGTTGTTGCGACGCTTGGCGTTCAGTAGCAGTGACGGCCTCCAACCTCCGCGCTATTCCACCGTGACGCTCTTCGCGAGGTTCCTCGGCTGATCCACGTCGCAGCCGCGGCGGACGGCGATGTGGTACGCAAGCAGCTGAAGCGGGATGACCATCAGGACCGGCGTCAGCAGCGGGTGCGACTGCGGGATCGTGATCAGGTAGTCCTGGGCGGGATCCAGGAGCGTGCGGATGCCGTTGTTTCCATCGTTCGTGATGGCGATGACCGACCCGCCGCGCGCCTTCGCTTCCTGGATGTTGCCGATCATCTTCTCGAAGACGTGATCGTGCGGCGCGAGCGTGACGACGGGCATCTGCTCGTCGATGAGGGCGATGGGTCCGTGCTTCATCTCGCCGGCCGGATAGCCCTCCGCGTGGATGTACGAGATCTCCTTCAGCTTCAACGCGCCCTCGAGCGCGATCGGATAGTTGATCCCGCGTCCGAGATACAGGAAGTCGCTGCGCTGGTAGAACCGCCTCGCGATCTCTTCCGTGATCGACTCGCACTTCAGCGTCTGCTCGAGAAGCAGCGGCAGCTGCGTCAACGCCTCGAGGTGCGGCTTCGCGTCGGCGGGCGTCAGCGCGCCTCGAATCTGCCCGAGGTAGATCGCGAGAAGGTGCAGCGCCACGAGCTGCGAGGTGAACGCCTTCGTCGACGCCACCCCGATCTCGGGACCGGCGTGCGTCAGCACGGTGCCTTCCGTCTCGCGCGTTGCCATGCTGCCGACGACGTTGCAGATGGCCATGCTGCGGGCGCCTTTCCTCTTGGCTTCGCGCAGCGCCGCCAATGTATCGGCCGTCTCCCCCGACTGCGTGATCACGATCGCGAGCGTGTTCTCCGAGACGATCGGGTCGCGGTAGCGGTATTCCGATCCGTAGTCGACGTCCACCGGCACGCGCGCCAGCGACTCGATCAAGAATTTGCCCACGAGCGCCGAGTGCCAGGACGTGCCGCAGGCCAGGATCACCACGCGCTCCACGCCGCGCAGCACCTCGTCCGCAATGTCGATCTCCTGGAGGAACACCTTGCCGGTCTCGACCGACGCGCGGCCGAGCACGGTCTCCCGCACTGCCATCGGCTGCTCGAAGATCTCCTTCAGCATGAAGTGCTTGTAGCCGGCCTTCTCGGCCATGACCGGGTCCCAGGAGATCCGCGTGCTCTTCTTCGACACGGCGCGGCCCGAGTAGTCGGTGAACTCGACGCCCGCCGGCGTGATCACCGCCATCTCTTCGTCGCCCATGAAGACCACGTCGCGCGTGTGTGCGAGGATCGCGGGGATGTCGGACGCGACGAAGAACTCCCTGTCGCCGAGGCCGACGACAATCGGCGGCCCGTTGCGGACGCTGACGATCTTCTTGGGATCGTCCGCCGACATCAGGACCAGCGCGAACAGCCCGCGCATGTAGAGCAGCGCTCGCCTGACGGCATTCTCGAGCCCGTCGTCTTTCATCTCGCGCTCGACGAGGTGCGCGACGATCTCCGTGTCGGTCTCGGTGACGAAGACGTGCCCTTCCTTCTGCAGCTGCTGCTTCAGATCGAGGTAGTTCTCGATGATGCCGTTGTGGACGACCACGATGCGGCCCGTGCAGTCGCGATGCGGGTGTGCGTTCTCTTCCGTCGGCCGTCCGTGCGTCGCCCAGCGCGTGTGCCCGATGCCGTACTCTCCTTCGAGCGGGCTGACGGCGATGGCCTCCTCCAGCCGCGCCAGCTTTCCGGCGCTGCGCCGAAGCTCGATCGACCCGTCGTGCACGACGGCAACCCCCGCCGAGTCATAGCCGCGATACTCGAGCCGCCGGAGCCCGTCGATCAGAATCGGAAGAACCTGCTTTTCGCCGATGTACCCGATGATGCCGCACATGCTGTCATCCTCGATGGTCGATGGTCGATGATCGATGGTCGATGGTCGATGGCCGATGTGCGCTGAGTCACCGGCCGTGGTGAATGCCCCGGCCCGCCGACTTCCACAGTCACATCGACAATCGGTCATCGATCATCGGTCATCGATCACCGCTTCTTCTTTTCGACCCAGCCGGGCTTGTTCACCTGCTTGCCGCGTGCGATGCCGAGCGCCCCGGCCGGCACGTCTTCCACGATCGACGACCCGGCGGCGACGTACGCCCCCTTGCCCACGCGCACGGGCGCGACCAGCTGAGAATCGCTCCCGATGAACGCGCCGTCCTCGATCACGGTCGGGTGCTTGTGCGTGCCGTCGTAGTTGCAGGTGATCGTTCCGGCGCCGATGTTCACCTTCTCGCCGATCGTCGCGTCGCCGAGATACGACAGGTGATTCGCCTTTGCGCCCTTCCCCATCGTCGTCTTCTTCAGCTCGGTGAAGTTGCCGACGTGCGCCTCGGGACCGACGTCCGACTGCGGCCGGATGTGCGCGAACGGACCGATGCGCGCTCCCGAGGCGATGTGCGACTCGGTGATCACGCAGTAGTTGTTGATGATGACCCCGTCGTCGATCGTCGAGCTCACGATGCGGACGCCGGCGTGGATCTCGCAGTGCGATCCGATGCGCGTCGAGCCCTCGAGATACACGTTCGGGTGGAGGATGGTGTCGGCGCCGATGACGACGTCGGGGCCGATCCACGCGGTCGCGGGATCGACGATGGTGACGCCGGACGCCATCAGCTCCTCGTTGCGCGTCGTCTTCAGAATCGTCGTCACGTCGGCAAGCTCCATCCGGCTGTTGACACCCAGGATCTCCCGCGGATCCTCGAGCGAGACGGTCTCAACCGGGAGTCCCCGCTCGCGATAGATCCGCACCAGGTCGGGCAGGTAGTACTCTGCCTGCGCGTTGGCGGCGCCGATCGACTTCAGCGCGTCGAACAGCGGCTCGAGCGCGAAGGCGTAGATGCCGCTGTTGATCTCGTCGATCGCGCGTTCGGCGGCCGATGCGTCCTTGTGCTCGACGATCGCGGCAATCCTGCCGTCCTTGCGGACGATGCGGCCGTAGCCGTCAGGGCTGTCGACCCGCGCCGTCAGCACGGTCGCCGCCGCGCCGCGGCCGACGTGCGTATCAATCAGTGTACGCAGCGTCTCAGGACGAAGCAGCGGGACGTCCCCCGACAGAAGAACCACGGTACCCGACCGTCCCCGGAGATGCGGTTCCGCCTGGAGCAGCGCATGCCCGGTACCCAGTTGAGGCTGCTGCAATGCAAAGCGGAGGCCCAGCCGTTTCCCGAGCGCCTCCTTCACGTGCTCCGCAAGATGGCCCACAACTACAACCGTTGTCGCAGGTTGCACGGAATCCGCGGTGCGGAGCACATGCTCGATCAGGGGCAGACCTGCGGCTTCGTGGAGCACTTTCGGCTCCGTCGATTTCATCCGGGTCCCCTTCCCGGCTGCGAGAATGACGACGTGAGTGTCCGGCATGACGGAAAGATAGCCCGGCGGGACCCCTCCAGGGAGCACCCGCGTGCACAGGTCGGGCCTGAAAGCAGCTACACAGAAAGGGAACGAGACTTAGCGCCGAGGTTTGCGGGACCGAACGACCGCGGCCTGTTTAGGCTGAACGCCTTCAGCGGGCGGCGTCTCGAGAGCGGCACGAAAACCGGCATCGTCACGCAGAGCATCGAAGTCGGGATCCTGCCGAGCCCTCGAGCGGTTCTCGGGATTCAGCGATACCGCACGACGCAGGTGTTCGACTGCCTGCGGGATGTCGTTCCGCTGCACGATCGCCACCGCCATCATGTAGTGCGCGAGGTCGTGGCGTGGATCCTCGGACAGCGCGCGCTGGAGATGCCGGACTGCCGCCCCCTCGTCGCCTGAATTCTGAGCGACCGTGGCGGCATAGACCCATTCGTCCGCCGTTTTCGGCGCGGGTTCCTTCGGTTCCAGCTCGCGTTCGCAGACCTTCAGGTAGAGCCGGGCTCGTTCGAGCAGTTCTCGCTCGTCCGGGTAACGCTCGATGACGGTCCGCAGGGCGTCGGCCGACGCGGCGAAGTCCCGCCGCTGCAACGCCTGGAGCCCTCGCTCGTACATCGCCACCGCCTCGTGATACGTCGGTTTCCTGGGTGGCGGTTGCGGCGGGGGCGGCGGCGGAGCCGGAGCGATGGACGGCTTCGCAGCCTTGGGAGGCGCCTTGACGATGGACCGGGCCGTCCGGGAGGGACGGGCGGACAACCGTACCCCCTTGGCGGAGCGGGCCGGTCTTCGACGATCCGTCTGGGCGCGCTTCTTGGCGACCAGTCTGGCCGGCTTACGAGCGGAAGTCCGGGATTTGGTCACCCGGTGCGATTTGGCCATCTGAAAAATGGACGAATCTTGCAGCGGCGTACGGGTTGGACAGTAACAAATCACATTGTGACCGGTCAAGATCCGTGCAACAGAATCAGGGTACTAGGGCATTCGACGCCGTTGTTATTTCCCTTCTTCGAGCATGCGGTAGAGGTCGTTGACGGTAAGTCCGTAACGCTCCGCAATAATCTTGAGCGCCGGCCGTCGTTTCTGGCCGTCATCTATCAATTGCCCTAATTCATCTCGAATAGTCTCGACGTCTGGTGGGGCCTTCGTTGGGACAGCGAGGTAAGCTCCTGGGGGGATCAGAATGGTGAACTCGCCTCGAGGCGTCTCGAAGGCACTCAACACTTGAGATATTGGTCGTACAACCAATTGTTCGTGGGTTTTGGTGAGCTCGCGACCTACGCCGATGAGACGGTCAGGAGCCATAACTTCGGTCAATATACCTAGTGTTTGCCGAATCCGATGGGGCGCTTCGAAGAAGACAACCAGTCTCGGTTCGTTGCAGGCACGGACGAACCACGCCATTCGGTCTTTTGGCCTAGACGGTGGAAACCCCAAGAACGTGAATTCTGCCGCCGGAAGCCCGGAGGCTGAGAGGGCGGCCATGACGGCGCTGGGTCCGGGGATGCTTTCTACGCGGATACCGGCGGCGCGGGCGCCCGCGACCAGCGTCTCACCGGGGTCCGATATCACCGGAGTCCCCGCGTCGGACACGAGCGCGATCGACTCGCCCGCCACCAGGCGCTCGATGAGTTTCGGTGCTTTCTGGTGCTCGTTGTGTTCGTGCAGGCTCGTCGTGCGCGTCGAGATGGAGTACTGTTGAAGGAGCCGCGCCGTCCGACGAGTATCCTCAGCGGCGATCAGGGAAACTTCGCGAAGGATTTTGAGGGCGCGCAGCGTAACATCTTCAAGGTTGCCGATCGGAGTGGCGACCACATACAGGATGCCGGCCATGCGCGGGGCGCCGATTCTACCAGAATGTATTCCGCTGAACCGCTGCCTCACTTCGTCGACGAGTACCTCGCGTGGCTGCACGAAACCCATCCGACCAGCGCGACATTCGACGGCGTTCACCTGCACGACGATCTGCTCGAGGATCTGAGCCGCGCGGCCATCGACGCCCAGATCCGTGACCTCGGCGGCTTTGCGCGCCGCCTCGCGGCGATCGATCCCGCGCGGCTGACGGAGGCGGAGCGCCTCGAGCGGCCCGCGCTGGACGCGAACCTCCGCGCGCGGCTCTTCGAGCTCGAGGCGGTCCGCACCTGGGAGCGCAACCCTCAGCTCTACGGGGATCTGCTCTCGACGAGCCTCGCGGGACAGGTGCTGTTCGACTACGCGCCGATGCCCGAACGCGCCCGGCGCATTCTGTCGAAGCTGCGCCAGGTGCCGCGCCTCATGCAGGCCGCGCGCGACAACATCAAGGAGCCGCCCGGCATCTTCGTCAAGGTCGGGCTCGAGAGCCTGCGCGGCACGCTGCGATTCATCGAAGAGGACCTCCCGCGCGCGCTCAGCGCTCTCGACGATCTGCACGTGCTCGGCGATCTGGCGGACGCATCGACGGAGGCGTCGCATGCGATCGGCGCCTGCGTCGCTCATTTCGAGAACGAGATCGCGCCGCGCGCGCGGGGCCCCTTCCGCCTCGGGCGCGGCCGCCTGCAGCAGAAGCTCGAGCTCGAGGAAGGCATCACGCTCGATCCGGATCGCCTGCTCGCGATTGCCGAGCGCGAGCTTCATTCGACGCAGGACGAGTTCCGCCGCGTCGCCTCGCGTCTCGACGCGGCCGATCCCTTCGGGGCCTGGGCCCGTGCGAAGACCGATCACCCGGCTGCCGGGCGCGTCGTCGCGACGGCGCAGGATCAGCTCGACGAGCTGAAGACGTTCATCGAGCGGCAGGATCTCGTGTCGCTTCCCGGATCGGCGCAGGTGCACGTCGCGCCGACGCCGAAGTTCTATCGATGGACGTTCGCCAGCATGTGGACGCCCGGCCCGTTCGAGACGCGGCCGATGCGCGCCTACTACTACATCACCGACGTGGACCCTTCATGGACGGCGGAACGCCAGGAAGAGCACCTGCGTGATTTCAGCTACGGCGCGCTGTGGTCCATCTCGATCCACGAGGTCTATCCCGGTCACTTCGTGCACTACCAGCATTTGCGGCAGGTGCAGGCGCCGCTGCGCAAGTCGAGCCTGTTCTCGTCGACCGCGATGGTCGAGGGCTGGGCGCATTATGCCGAGCAGATGATGATGGAGGCCGGCTTCCGCCGTCAGGATCCGACCGTCCGCCTGGGCCAGCTCGCGGAGTCGCTCATCCGCCTCTGCCGGCTGATCGTCGGTCTCCGCCTTCACGCGGAGGATCTTTCGGTCGAGCAGGGCGTGCGTTTCTTCCGCGACGAAGCGTACCTGGAAGAAGGATCGGCGCGGCGCGAAGCCGAACGCGGCACGTTCGATCCGTCGTACGTGCTGTATTCGCTGGGTAAGTTGATGGTGTTGAAGCTGCGCGAGGACTGCAGGGTCGAGCGCGGCGACAGGTTCTCGCTGCGCACCTTTCACGACACGCTGCTCGGCAACGGCACCGTGCCGCTGTGGCTGCACCGCAATCTCATGCTCGGTGAGAGCAACGGCGCTATGCTTGAATAAAGGACTGTTGGAGAATCATGCCCCTGTACGAATACGAGTGTGAAGCCTGCGGCAACCGCTTCGAGCGCATCCAGAAGTTCTCGGACCCGCTGGTCGATGTCTGTCCGAAGTGCGGCAGCGGTCCGGTGAAGAAGCTGTTCTCCTCGCCCGCGATCCAGTTCAAGGGATCCGGCTGGTACATCACCGACTACGCGAAGAAGGGCTCGCCCGACTCGAGCACGACTGCGAGTCAGAGCAAGAGCACGACGTCCGAGAGCTCGTCGAGCGACTCGAGTTCGAGCTCCTCGAGCGAGACGAAACCCGCCTCGACGACTTCCACCGACAAGAAGAAATAGGTCAGCGGGCGACCGTCGAGTCGATGCCGATGCCGCGGAGATACTCGCGGAACGGCTCGGCGAGGTCCGGGCGCCGAAGCGCGAAGTAGACGACGGCCTTGAGGAATCCGAGCTTGTTGCCGGTGTCGTGCCGCACGCCGTCGATCTTGCAGCCGTAGATGGGACGCTTCTTCAGCAGTCGGCGAAGTCCGTTCGTGAGCTGGATCTCGCCGGTCCGATCCTTCACTCTCGCGGTTTCCTCGAGCTCGGGAAAGATGTCGGGCGTCAACAGGTAGCGCCCGATGATGGCCAGGTTGGACGGCGCCTCGTCGCGGGGCGGCTTCTCGACCATGTCGCGGATGCGATAGACGCCGGGGCGGACCTCCTCCGCGTCGATCACGCCGTACGAGCTGACGCTTTCGGGCGGCACCTCCTCGATCGCGAGGACCGGGCCGCCCATCTCTTCGAAGACGTCGATCATCTGCTTCAGCGCCGGCGGCTCGGCGTCGATCACGTCGTCGGCGAGGACGACCGCGAACGGCTCGTCGCCGATGAGCGACTGCGTGACGAGGACCGCGTGCCCGAGGCCGAGCGGCTCTCCCTGGCGGACGTAGGCGAGGTCCATCATGTCGGAGATCTTGCGGATCTCGGCGAGCTGCTCGGTCTTGCCGCGCGATTCCAGGAACGTCTCGAGCTCGACCGAGACGTCGAAGTGATCTTCGATCGCGTTCTTGCCGCGGCCGGTGATCAGGATGATGTCGGTGACGCCCGAGGCGACCGCCTCCTCGACGCCGTACTGGATGATCGGCTTGTCGACGAGCGGCAGCATTTCCTTCGGCTGCGCCTTGGTGGCGGGAAGGAATCGGGTGCCGAGGCCCGCGGCGGGGAACACGGCCTTGCGAACGGTCACCTTGGTCATGGGGCAAGGATCGTAACTCAGAGCGCCGGTCGCCCGGTATAGGATTTAGTCATGCTCGATCCCGCTTACGTGCGAGAGCATCTCGAAGAGGTGCGAACGGGACTCTGCAACCGGGGACTCGATCCGTCGACGATCATCGAGCCCTTCGCCGCGCTCGACGCGAAGCGGCGGGAGCTCATCGTCGAAGTCGAGGGGCTCAAGCGCGAGCAGAACGCCGCGAGCGAGGAAGTCGCGCGCGCGAAGAAGCAGGGCCTCGATCCTTCGGGCATCTTCGCAGCGAACAAGACGCGCGGTCAGCGAATCAAGCAGCTCGAGCAGGAACTCGACGCGGTCGAGCACCAGCGCACCGACCTGCTGATGACCGTCCCGAACCTGCCGCACGCGTCGGTGCCCGTCGGGAAAACGGCGGACGACAACAAGGAAGTTCGCCGTCACGGGGAACCCCGCGCGTTCGACTTCGAACCGAAGCCGCACTGGGAGCTGGGTCCCGCGCTCGGCATCCTGGACTTCGAGCGCGCGACGCGGATGTCGGGCGCGCGGTTCTCCGTCCTGCTCGGCGCCGGCGCGCGGCTCGCGCGCGCGTTGATCAACTTCATGCTCGAACTGCACACGCAGGAGCACGACTACAAGGAAGTCGAGCCGCCCTTTCTCGTCAACGCCGACGCCCTGCGGGGAACGGGCAACCTGCCCAAGTTCGAGCAGGACCTCTTCAAGATTGCCGGCGACTGGGATCTCTTCCTGATCCCGACGGCCGAAGTGCCGCTGACGAACCTCTATCGCGGCGAGATCCTGGACGGGCGGCAGCTGCCGCTGCACTACACCGCATACACGCCGTGCTTCCGCAGCGAAGCGGGGTCGTACGGCGCGGACGTCCGCGGCTTGATCCGCCAGCATCAGTTCGACAAGGTGGAGCTCGTCAAGTTCACGACGCCGGAGCAGTCCTTCGACGAGCTGGAGTCGCTGACGGCCAACGCGGAAGAAGTGCTCAAGCGCCTCGGCCTGCCGTATCGGACGATGCTGCTCTGTACGGGCGACATGGGATTTGCTTCTGCGAAGACCTACGACATCGAAGTCTGGCTGCCCAGCCAGGCGATGTACCGCGAGATCTCTTCCTGCAGCAACACGATGGCGTTCCAGGCGCGCCGCGCGAACATCAGGTTCCGTCCGCAGGGAACCGGCAAGGTGGAGTACGTCCACACGTTGAACGGATCGGGCCTGGCCGTCGGGCGGACGCTGATCGCGATCCTGGAGAACTACCAGCAGCGTGACGGCACCGTCACGATTCCGGCGGCGCTGCGCCCGTACATGGGCGGGCTCGACACGATTGCGCCGGAGCCGAGATAACGGAGGGTTTCGGAGGAATCGGATCTTGGGAACGGAGTAACGGAGGCAACGGAGGTAACGGATCCGGAGAACAGGGGCGTCATGAGCCGCGGGGCACCGGCCTTCGGCCTGACGATTGGTCACCTCTCAGATGGCGTCTCCGATCACGCGTGTTCGTGTGGCCGGCCGGGGACCGGCCGGCCGTGCGAGGACGAGCGAGATCCGGGTTTCAAGCAGCTCGGACGAACAGGTTCTGCTTGAAACCCGGATCTCACTCGTCCTCACGCCGCGCGCAGCGCGGCGACACGAACACGCGGCCGCGAGGCGTCTGTGAGATGTGACCTCCGTTTCCCTTCGTTGACTCCGTTGCTCCGTTCTTGAGATCCGATTCCTCCGTCCACCTCCGCCCCTCTAGGCAGCGGCGGATCGGCTGACCAGGAGGGCCGCGATCGCGTAGAGCGTCGCGCCGCAGAGGAGCGTGACCGAGAAGCCCCAGTTCATGGCGATGAACACCGCGAGCGTGGCGCCGAGGACGGAGAGCGCGCCGTTCATGCCCCACGCCCACGCTACGAGATCGGGCTGTGTCGCGGAGAGCAGCCTCACGCCCGCCGGCAGCGGAACCCCCATCAGCATTCCCGCGGGCGCCATCAGCGCCACGGCGAGCGCGATGCGCAGCCCGAGCGGCCACGCGATCGCGGCTCCCACGATGGACGGCAGCACGCTGCCCCAGAGCACCGCGACCACCGCGACGGCCGCGCACGCCACGATCGCCGAGCGCCGGACGCCGGCGTCGGGCACGCGCCGGCTCAGGATGCTGCCGAGGCCCGTTCCCAGCAGCAGTGAGAAGAGCGTCACCGTCAGCGAGTAGACGGGATGCCCGAGCAGCAGCACGAACCGCTGCAGCAGCGCGACCTCGATCAACATGAAGGCGCCCCCGAGGCACGAGAAGTACGCCAGCGAGCGGAACCAGCCCGACTTCAGTCCGCGCCGCGACGTGACTGCCAGCGGACCGATGACGAACAGCGCCGTCAGGCCTGACGAGATGGCGAGAAGACCGAGCAGCGCGGTGAGACCGCCGGTTGCGCCGATGCCGCGATTCTCGATGATCTCGGCGTGGAATCCGAGCGCTCGCGCGCCGCGGGCGAGCAGCCAGTGGTTGCGCAGCTTCGTCGTGTGGAAGAAGAACGGCCGATCGTCTGTCGTCGGCGTCACGTCGAGCGGATACTGCCGGTAGAACGCGTGACGGTCCGGCGCGAGGAGAAGGCGCGCGTAGTCGTCGCGGCTGTCGCCCAGGTGCGGCACCGGCATGCCCGGCATGTAGAGCACGACGAATCCCAGCCGGCCGGCCGCTTCCGACAGCGACCGCGTCTCGTCCGGGGTGAAGGGCTGCGCCTTCAGCAGGAACGTCGCCATCCGATCGTGCTGGATGATGGCCAGGCGCTCGCGCGGGTTCCATCCGCGCCGCGCGCCCGCCTCCTGTGCGAGCGACACGAGCCGCAGGCCGTCGTACACCCACCGCGTGACGCTGAGGACGCCGCGATCCGTCAGGTGATCCAGGTAGTCCTCGAACGCGTCCACCGTGTAGAGCGAGTTCTCGCTGAGCGCATACGCGCCGGCCGACGTCGCGGCCCAGGTGTCGACCAGCGAGGCCTGGATGATGTCGTACCGCTTCGTGGATCGCCGCACGAAGCTGCGGCCGTCTTCGATCGTGACGTGCACGTCAGGACGATCGTAGACGGCGCCGGAATACCCGCGGAACTTCCCGCGCATCACGTCGTTGACGATGATCGGATTGATCTCGACGCCGTCGACGGACGCGGCCCCGAAGACGAGCGCCGACAGCAGGTCGCGCCCGCCGCCGGTGCCAATCACGAGCGCGTTGAACGGATCCGGCGACCCTCCTCCAGGCGATCCAACCAGCCGGTACCCGAACGCCGTCAACTCGTACTGCAGGTAGGCGACCTGCTTCAGATCGCCGCCGAACCGCAGGATTTGCGTGGCCGCCGCCGAGTCGATGTCCATCAGCCGGGCATCGGGTACCGGCCCGGCATAGCGGTCGCTCAGCGCCCATCCGCCGAACGACTCGTCGTAGACCGCGATGCGCGAGAACGAGTTCCACTTGCTGAACAGCACCACGTCGTCCTCGTGCCCTTTCGTGACTCCGACGTCGAACGCGCCCGCGAGCCCCGCGGCGGTCACGATGCCGGCGAGTACCGCCGTGTAGCCGAGCAGGCGCCCCCGCGACGCGGGGGCCGTGAAGCAGATGGCTGCTGCGATGCCGAACAGCGCCGACAGGACGATGGCGCCGGGCGCGCCGAGGGCGTTCAACGCGGGCATCAGCAGCAGGCAGCCGGCTCCCGCCCCGAGCAGATCGGATGCATAGACCGCGTTGACGTCTGCGCTCAGGCGCGAAATCGCGAGCGAGATCGCCGCGCCGCCCGTGAAGAACGGGGCGGCCGACAGCAGATACAT
>Ga0066903_100001962_pt1 | contig 15645 bp, 13 predicted proteins | sample PanSoiMetaGPlot1_FD_67491 | JGI IMG/M metagenome (GOLD analysis project Ga0066903, IMG submission 67491) | Tropical forest soil microbial communities from Panama analyzed to predict greenhouse gas emissions - Panama Soil - Plot 1 (version 2) | ecosystem: Environmental > Terrestrial > Soil >... | reverse complement strand
GCCAGCCTGCGGATTCAGGAACGGGTACTTGGTATTGAAGTCGTAAAAACCGCCCTTCGGAATTATCTCAATAATCGGCAGGGCTTGATCACCGAGGATACCTATCGTCAATTCGCGGCCGGATACAAATTTTTCTATCAACAATTTGCGATCGTACTTCGCCGCCTCTTTCAGCGCCGCTTCAAGCTCGTTTTCATTTTTAACAATCACAATTCCAACGGTTGAGCCCTGGCGCGCCGCTTTCACGACCAAAGGCACTGACATCTTCGGCCGTTGGCCGGCCTCGATTACTTCCGATTCGGGCGTCGCGACTTTATGCCTCACAAATTTTTCTTTCGACAAAACCTTGTCGAATGCGACGCGGCTCGCCTCCACACCATCGCCGGTGTAGGCGACTCCTCGGTCTTCCAGAATTTTCTGGACCTGCCCATCCTCGCCGAAAGTTCCGTGGATCGTGATGAAGGCAACGTCGACATCTTTCGCCAATGCAAAGTCTTCCCCGCGAACATCGACTTCCATCACCTCCAGACCGGCCGAACGAAGGGCTTTGGAAACTCCGCGGCCGGTCGCGAGTGAAACATCGCGTTCCGAACCCGGTCCACCCATTAACACTGCAACTTTCTTTGCTTGATCTCCCCTTCTCACTTAGCCCTCCTCGCCAACAATCTGCACTTCGGTCTCCAATTCGATTCCGCGTTTCGCTTTGACGGTTCTCTTGATCTGATCGATCAGCGCGAGTACCTCGCTCGCGGTCGCGCCGCCCTCATTCACGATGAAGTTGCCATGCACTTCGGAGACGCGTGCTTTGCCAATGGCGGAATTTTTCAACCCGAGGTCATCCACCAGTTTGCCGGCCGGACATTCGGATGGGTTTTTGAAAATACAGCCGGCACTTTTCGCGATTGGCTGAGAGGTGCGCCGCTTCTCCTGAGATTCGTGAAGCTTCGTCTCGATCTTTTCGCGCGCAGACGGAGTTGCGCGAAAGGTCGCGAAAATGGCGAAGTTCTCCTTCAACAGCGGAAATTCGCGGTAGTGGACGACAAGCTCCTCACGTTTCTTGGAATGGACGTTTCCTTCGGCATCGAGATAGCGGATGCTCGTAACGTGGTCGAAAGTTTGGCCGCCCATCGCGCCGGCATTCATCCGCAACGCGCCGCCGACCGCCGCCGGAATTCCTTCCATCCATTCTAGTCCCCCCAAATCCGCACCGCGCGCGGCATAGGCGATCTCTTTTAGTTTCGCGCCTACACCGGCCGTAATCTCGTTGCCGTTGATCTCGATCTTATCGAAATCGCCCCCGGAAGGGTGCACGACGACACCGCGAATTCCGCCATCGCGCACAAGCAGATTAGATCCTCGGCCCATGACGAAGAGCCTCAAATCTTCCTGCCGACAAAATCGGATCAACTCGCTGAACGTTTTTTCGCTCTGCGGCTCGACCCAGAACTGCGCCGGCCCGCCGACACGCAGGGTAGTGTGCTTTGAAAGTGGCTCGTAAAGGCGCACGTCACCATCCTCGCCGACGATTTCCTTGAGCTTTTCCGCGATCACGAGGTCGGCGGCGATGAGCGATAATTGTTCATGAATGTTGCCGGCGCCGAGACTGAGGACCAAATCGCCGGACTCGAGCATATTGCCGACATCGCGATGGACCCATGCCAGGCGCGGCTGATAAGAAACCCCGCGATGCCCATTCGCCGCGATTTCGTCCGCGATCATTTGGCCGGTCACGCCGGGAATGGGCGCTTCGTTTGAACCGTAGACGTCGGTAATCACAACACGATCGGCTTGCTCAAACGCTTTTCCGAAGTCCTTCCGAAGAAGTTTGGTGCGCGAATAACGATGTGGCTGAAACATCGTAAGCACGCGTTTACGGCCGACCGATCGAGCAGTTTTAAGCGTCGCTTTAATCTCGGTGGGGTGGTGCCCGTAATCGTCCACCAGCAGGAAACGCGGACTGTCGTATTTGATTTCGAAACGCCGGCGCGCGTGCCGGAACTTGGTCAACGCCTTTGCGATCTTCTCGAACGGGACGCCGAGCTCGGTCGCAAGCGCGATCACGCCCAGGGCGTTGCGAACGTTGTGTTCGCCCGGAACGTTCAACGTCGCTACTCCAAGCTTTTCTTTCCCGCGGTGAACGGAGAACGTTGACTCGAAGTTGCGAAGATCCACATCGCTCGCGCGGTAATCAGCGTTTTCGGAGAAACCGTAGCAGATCGCGCGATCCAACGTGCGGCAGATTCGCGCGGCATGCGGATCGTCCGCGCAGAAGAAGATTTTACCGCTCGTTTGCCCGATCAACTGATTGAACGTTTTTTCGATGGCGGCGAGATCGGCGTAAAAGTCGAGATGTTCCTCCTCTATATTAAGTACAAGCGTGTTCTCGGGGTGGAACAGGGCGATGGTGCCGTCACTTTCATCGCCTTCGGCCACGAAATATTCGCCGCGCCCGTCCCAGTGCGAGTTGGTTCCCAGAATCGGAATTTCAGCGCCGACGTAATGCGATGGGTGCAGTCCACCTTCGCGTAAAACATGCGCGGTCATCGCCGAGGTCGTTGTTTTCCCGTGCATGCCGACGATCAGCACGCCGCGTTTCGCGGACATGATCGCGGCCAGCGCTTCCGCGCGGCGAACGGCCCGGACTCCTTTGTCCCGCGCGTTTTTGAGAATCGGATTGTCCGGTTTGATTGCGGAGGAATAAACGATCAGTTCAGCGTCGCGCGCGTCTTCGGCACGATGTTGGTGATAGAATTTCAACCCGAGCCGTTGCAGCCGGTCGGTTTCGAGCGAGTCCAACTTGTCCGATCCGCTCACCTCGTGGCCAAGTTGCAGAAGAAGGCCGGCGATTCCGCTCATGCCGCTGCCGGCGACTCCGATCAGGTGGACCCGGTGTCGCTCCTGAGTCAGGAATTTTGCAAGATCCGCTGTTTCCGTCATGACCGCGTGTATTTCTCCATCGTTGCGGCCACACGTTTCGCAGCATCGCGCGGTGCCAGCCGGGCCGAACGTTCCGACATTTTCTTCAGCTGTTCCGGATGCGCGATCATGTCGCGGATCTTCTGAGCCAGTAATTCGGGCGTGAGTTCCGATTCTTTCAAGACAAATGCGGCTCCCGCGCGCGCAAAGATTTCCGCGTTGCGGCTCTGATGATCGTCGGCTGCGTAGGGAAAGGGGATAAGGACTGTGGGCAGCTCGAACGAAGCCAGCTCGGCCAAACTCGCGGCGCCGGAGCGCGCGACCGCAAAATCAGCCGCGCTGTAAACATCTTCCATGTGATGATGAAATGGGGCGACGAAGGCCGCTATTCGATCACGCCGGTAACTGTCCGCAACAAGCCGCTCGTCGCGCGCGCCGCACAGATGAATGACCTGCAGCCGGGCATCTTGCAGAAATGGTGACGATTTTATCATTGCCTGATTGATTCCACTCGCACCCTGGCTTCCGCCCATCACCAACATTGTTGCTATGTCCGGTTGCAGGCCGAGCTTTTGCCGCGCGCTTCCTCGCTCTACGCGCTGCAATTCATTGCGGATCGGTGTGCCTGTAATCTCGGTGTGCGCCTGCGGAAAGAACTGCGCGGCCTCTTTGAACCCGAGCAGGACGGCGCGCACCATTTTCGCCCCCAGCCGGTTCGCCTTTCCCGGAATGGCATTTGACTCGTGAAGAAGCGTGGAAATGCCACGGAGGCGTCCAGCCAAGATCGGCGCGGTCGACGTAAATCCACCCATCCCGAGGACCACATTCGGTTTGAACTTTTGGTAAACCGACCGGCATCGCGAAAGGCTCTCAACAAAACGACGCATGAAACCGAAGATCGCCGGCGAATAAATCGACGGAAGGCCGACCGTCGGGAGCTTTTCGAACCGGAATTGCGATCGCGTGGAAAGAGCGAGGCTATCGATCTCTTTTTCCGAAACGAAGAGTAAGACTTCGTGTCCACGTTCGCGCAGGACTTCGGCCACTGCGATTCCTGGAAACAAATGGCCGCCCGTTCCGCCGCATGCAATCACCGCGTTCATTGTAATTCAAATTCGCGGGGTGACGCGCACCTGGAGCGCAGTCCGCCTTTTATTAGCCGGTTCCAGAACGGCCTGACGGTAGATATTCAACAGAAGCCCGACGCAAAACAAACACGCCACCAGGTTCGAGCCGCCGTAACTGATAAATGGCAGCGGGAGCCCTTTGTTGGGCAGAAGCGAAGTCGTGACTCCGATGTTCACGGCCGCTTGCAGCGCGAGAAGACAAGTGACGCCCGACGCGGTCAACAATCCAAATCGGTCCTTCGCATGCAAAGCGATTAGGATTCCGCAAACGATTATCACGACAAAAAGAAAGACGACAAGCAGGCTCATGCGAAGCCCAAGCTCTTCGCCGATCATCGGAAAAATAAAATCGGTGTGAGCATACGGAAGGTAGAGCATTTTTTGGCGGCCATTGCCGAGCCCGAGTCCGTCCATTCCGCCGCTTCCCCACGCGATGAGCGCCTGCATTTGCTGAAGGCCGGCGTCTTCTTTGTAGCGCTCGAGATCGGTAAACGCGATCAGGCGTTCCATGCGCGCATGCGTCGCGGCTACAAAAATGACGCTACCGCCGATGATGGCCAAGAATCCAAGCAGAAGCGTATTTGTTCCGGCGATAAACATGACCCCGAACGTTGTCATTCCGATCAATGCGGTGGTTCCGAGATCGACCTCAAAAAGAATCAGCGAAAGCAACGCGCTAACGAGGGCGAGCGGAATCGCAAAACCGAACACTGGGTGTTTGGTAAGCTGCTCGTAGCGAGAAAACCACCAGGAGAGAAAGAATACCGCCGCCAGTTTCGCGATCTCCGACGGCTGGAAGCCCACCGGCCCCAGGCCGATCCAGCGACGCGAGCCGTTAATGCGCATCCCGAGGTGCGGAACGTAACAGCAGGCGAGCGCAATGAGGGCAAGCCCCAGCCAAATCCACCATGTTCGCTGCCAAAAATGATAGTCGACTAGTGCGGCGGCGATGCAGATGACGAGCCCAACGCCGAGCCACGCCGATTGGCGCTTCAGAAAAAACAATGTATCGCCGTGGCTGTCGCGTGCAAAAGCGCTTGTGCTGAAAAGCATTACAATGCCGATGACCAATAGTCCCAGCACCGCAACGAACAGAAAGTAAGCACTCTTTTTGTACATGAGGTCGACCGCTACTCGTTTTTCTTAGCCGTTTTGGTTCTCTCCGGGATTAGGAGTTTCTGGCCGATTTTCAATTTGCGCGGATCGTCGATGTGATTGAGCGCGACAAGGTCGTCGTAGGAGACTCTGAATTTTTTCGCGATCGTCACCGGATTGTCGCCTTTCGCAACCACATAGGTCTTGCCCGAATCAGCGACCCTGATTTGCGGCTTCGGATTTGTTTTCGGGGCGGTCTGCGAATTTGCCGCCGTGGCCACCGGTTTGGTTTCAGCTTCTGGCACGCCAACGGTCGTTGGCGCTGCGCTAGAGACCGAAGGCAGCGAGCCCTGGCGTGTTTTGATTGCATTGAAGGCGATGATTCCGGCGACCGCGACTACGTGCAACAGAAGCACCACGAGCAGCGCGCGCGACAATTTCATGCTCGGTTCGGCCAGGTCGCCATAATCGGTCCCCGCCGCGCCAACGCGAATCGGCCGGCGCACCGCGGTGGCGCGGAGTTTTTTGTGTTTGAAGGTGAACAGTTTCGGCATTTTGAATTTCCTTTTCATTGGGGCAGGGCTTGAACGAGCGCGCGAAATTGATCGCCGCGGTCGGCGTAGCTTTTGAACATGTCGAACGAGGATGTGCCGGGCGAAAAAAGGACAATTTCACCTGATTTTGCAGTGGCGTGCGCGCGCGCGACCGCATCGGCAAGGGAAGTGGCGAACTCGGTGGGGACCGCGTCTTTCCAATCGTGCGCGATCCGTTTCGCCATTTCTCCGATCAGAATCGAAGTGCGGACCTTTTCCTTGACCAGATTGCGCAGGGGCACGAAATCAAAGCCTTTATCTTTTCCCCCAGCAATCAGAACAACCGGCTTGGTTTGGGCGAGCAACGCTTTCTCAACCGCATCGAGATTGGTCGCCTTTGAATCGTTGATGTAATCAGTACCGCCAATTTGCCGGACGAATTCGCAACGATGCGGACGGGGTTCGTAGGCGGAAAGCGACGGAACCATTTTCTCGAACGGTATGCCGCGCGCGTGCCCGGCCGCGAGTGTCGCCATCAGATTTTCGATATTGTGTGAGCCACGCAGTTTCGTCTGACTCAAACGCAGCACGCGCTGATTCTCAAAAACGATCGCGCCCTCGCTCAGACGAAAGTCTGCGCGATTGGAATAAGCGCTGAAGGTGATCGTGCGCGCTTTCAGCGGAGGCAACGTTTCGACTGCATTCACGATCGCGACGTCATCTGTAGTTTGGTAATCGAACAAGCGCAGCTTGGCCGCGCGATACTCCGCAACAGAACGATAACGATCGAGATGGTCCGGTGCGAAATTCAACCAGAGTCCAACGGACGGACGGAACGTCCTGATGGTCTCAAGCTGGAACGAGCTCACTTCAACCGTGAGCACGTCGTATTTGGCCTTCTCGCGCGAGACTTCGGAAAGCGGCTTACCGATGTTGCCGCAGGCAATGGTCTTTTGTCCGCAATCATTCAGCATCTGCGCGAGCATTTCGGTCGTCGTTGTTTTGCCGTTCGTTCCGGTGATCGCGATGACCGGCGTTTCAGCCGAACGCCAGCCGAGCTCGAGCTCCCCGATGATGTCGATCTTGCGCGAGGCAAAATTTTGCGCGAGCGGCGAAGCCGGATCGATTCCAGGACTCAAAACGACGAAATCGTATTTGACCGAATCGTGATCGGCTGCCTCGCCGCAGACGACGCGAACATCTTGGCCGCGGAGTGTATCCACCGTTGACTTGAGCAATTTCTTTTCATCCGCGCTGTCTAGCACAGTGACGCTTGCGCCTTCATTCTTGAGCAATAGGGCCGCAGCCATTCCGCTCAAACCAGCTCCAAGCACTGCCACGTTTTGGTTTTTGTAACGCACAGGCCTACCTTAATTTCAAAGTCGCAAGTCCGAGCAGTGCGAAGATCCCCGATAAGATCCAAAAACGCACGATCACAGTGTTTTCCTTCCAGCCAACCAGCTCGAAATGGTGATGCAGCGGCGACATCGCAAAAATTCGTTTGCCGGTGAGTTTGAAGCTCAGCACCTGAAGAATTACCGAGACCGCTTCAACCACGAAGACACCGCCCACAATGACGAGGAGCAATTCCTGCTTGCAGCAAATCGCGACCACCCCGATCAAGCCGCCGATGGCGAGCGAGCCGGTGTCGCCCATGAAGACTTTTGCCGGGTGGCAGTTGAACCAAAGGAAGCCAAATCCGGCGCCAATCAGGGCCGCGCAAACCACCGTCAATTCGGCGGTAAACGGATAGAAAGGAACCTGCAGATATTCGGCGACGCGATAGTTGCCGCCGGCGTAGGAGAGGAATGCGTAGGCGAACGCGACCGTGATCGTGCATCCAGCAGCGAGCCCATCCAGCCCGTCCGTCAGATTTACCGCATTGGACGCGCCGGCAATCACAATCACAAAAAACAAGACCGTGAACCAGGTTCCCATATTTGTGACAACGGGCGCCTTGAAGAACGGCACCCAGAGCGAGCGGGCTTGGACTTCGATCAACGGGCTATTGAGGAAAACCGCAGCAATGACAATCGCGAGCACCACCTGAAAAAGAAATTTGAGTCGGCTGCTGATGCCGTCGGATTTCTTTTTTGTGACCTTGAGATAGTCGTCGGCGAAGCCGAGTCCGCCGAGATAAACCATCGCAAAAAGCGCAAGCCAGACGAAACGATTATCCGGGCGCGCCCAAAGGAAACTAGAAATGAAAACAGTCCCGATGATTAGAACGCCACCCATGGTCGGCGTTCCTTGCTTCCCGCCATGCAGATCGGCAAGGCGGTGGACTTCGGAAGCCTGACGAACCGGCTGCCCAAGCTTCAGCGCTGTCAAAACGCGGATCACAAAATTGCCAAGCAGAAGCGAAAGAACGAATGCGGTAATTGCCGCGGCCACCGCGCGAAATGTTACGTAGAAGAAAACGTTAAAGCCGCCGACCTGTTCGCTCAGGCGATGAAGGTAGTACATCATGACGAGTGAGTCCGTGCCGGACTGACCTTTGCGACCAACGAAGATTGACGAACGCCGAATTGCTCGATGACTTCCTCAGTTCGGGCCAAACGGCTCCCTTTAATTAAGACAAGATCTCCCGGCTCCGTGATTTCTCCCAAAAGCTTCGCCGCCTCCGATGTCGATCCAACCGCGTCGGCTTTTCCAAGGCCGGCGCTCTTGGCAGCCCGCACGATGACGCCGCCCATTTCGCCAATGCCAATCAGGTGATCGATCTCAAACGCGGCTGCCGCTTCGCCTACTTCTTGATGACCGCGTTGGGTTTCTTTTCCGAGCTCGCGCATTTCCCCGAGCACGGCAATCCGTTTTCCGTCCGCGCTGAGTTCCACCAGGGTCTGCAGGGCGGCCTTCATTGAATCCGGGTTCGCGTTGTAGCTGTCATCGAGAAATTGCACACCGCTAACTTCTTTGATTTGCAAGCGGGCCTTAGTCAGTGGGGTGCTCGCCAGCCCGCCCGCCGCTTCCTCGAGTGAGAGTCCGAACGCGCGCCCGGCCGCGACCGCGAGGAGTGCATTTTGCACCATGTGAATTCCGGGAACCGGCAATTGCGCGCGGCAGCGGTGCGCGCCCTCGATGATGGTGAATTCTGATCCCTCCGCGCTTTGCAGGATATCGATCGCGCGAATCATTCCTTCATTTGTTCCGGCGAAGAGGGTATGTGCGCGTGTTCGCTCGGCTATTTTTTTGCTGAATGGATCGTCTGCATTCAAAATCACGGTGCCGCCCGGCTGAACGGCTTCCGCGAGCGCTCCCTTTTCTTTTGCGATCGCTTCCTGCGTGCCCATGAACTCGATGTGTGCCACGCCGATGTTGGTGATAATGGCTGCATTCGGGGCGGCAATCTTCGCGAGCGGCGCGATTTCGCCGGGATGATTCATTCCGATTTCCCAAACGCCGACTTCGTGCTGCAAGTTTGCCTCCAGAATCGTGCGCGGTAAGCCGACATGGTTATTAAAATTCCCCTGCGTCTTGGTGACGCGAAGTTTTCGGCCCAGCACCGACGCGGCAAAATCCTTGGTGCTTGTTTTCCCGTTGCTGCCGGTAATGGCTAGGACCTTGATCGGCAGCGCTTTTCGATAGCTACCCGCGAGATTTTGATAGGCGAGCAGCGTGTCGTCAGCGCGGAGGATCGCAAATTTCTTCGGAACTTTTCCGTTCCATTTGAGATCGACAATCGCGCCGGCCGCGCCTGATTTAGCGACATCTTCGACAAATTTGTGGCCGTCGAAACTTTCACCACGCAGGGCAACGAACAGCTCACCCTTTTTAATTGTTCGTGAATCGGTGCTGATTCTTTCAATCGAAAGCTTGGCATCACCTTGCTCGAGCTTTGCTCCGGCGAATTCACTGATTTGTAAGAGCGACAACGGATTCATTTAAATTCTACCGGATGGCTCTCGATAGCGCGTCGCGCCACCTGTATGTCTTCAAACGGGACGGTGTGATCAGCAAACTCCTGGTAGTTTTCGTGACCTTTGCCCGCGATCAGCACGATGTCACGCGCTTGCGCGAGCTCGATTGCGCGCGAGATCGCGGCCGCGCGATCGGGCATTTTTTCGAAACGATCTCCGCGGAAACCTTTCTCGACCTCGGCGATAATTTTGTCGGGATCTTCCTTGCGAGGATTGTCCGAAGTGATGATGGCGTAATCGGCGTTTTGATCGGCGACCTGTCCCATCAAAGGCCGCTTTTCGCGATCCCGATTTCCACCGCAACCGAAGACAACAATCAGCCGACGGGGCTCGAGCTCACGCAAAGTTTTCAAAACATTGAGCAAGGCATCCGGTGAGTGCGCATAGTCGACGAAAACCTGGAATTGACGCTTTGCCGGAACGACCTCGAGACGTCCCGGCACTTGCGGCGATTTCCCAAGGCTGAGCACGGCCTCACGTAAACCAATACCGAGCGCAGTCGCGGCCGCGATGGCGGCGACGGAATTCGCGACGTTGAACCGTCCAATCAACGGAACACGGACAAGATAACTCTTGCCGCGGGCATCAAGCTGATAAGAGGTGCCACCAAATTCCATTCGGTAATTGGAAGCGCGGAAATCCGCCTTCAATCCGGTGCCAACGGTGATGACCGAGACCTTGTTGTTGATTCTTCCGATTAATTTTTGGCCGTGGCGATCGTCGAGGTTGACGACCGCGACGGGCTTTTTCTTTTTTTCCTGTTGCGGCAGCAGATCGAACAATTTCGCCTTGGCCTCGAAATAATTTTGCATTGTCCCGTGATAGTCGAGGTGGTCCTGAGTGAGATTGGTGAAAACCGCGACGTCCCACTCGAGATCACGAACGCGTTCCTGATCCAGTGCGATGGAGGAAACCTCCATTGCGGCCGCGCGGCAGCCGGCATCGCGCATTTGGGCAAGCAATTCCTGGAGATCGAGCGATTCCGGGGTTGTTCGCGCCGCGGGTAACACGCGTTCGCCAATTTCGTATCGCACCGTCCCAAGCAGGCCACACCGCGTTCCGGCTTTCTCGCAAATGTGTTTGATCAAAAAAGTCGTGGTCGTCTTGCCATTCGTGCCCGTGACCCCGGCGAGTTTCAATTTCCGGGCGGGATAGTTATAAAAGCGCGCCGCGAGATCCGCCATTACCTGGCGAGAGTTTTCGACCAGCACGCAGGTAGCGCGCTGATTTTTTTCGGCGCGCTCGGCGACGATCACCGTGGCGCCTTTTTCGATGGCCTGCCCGATGAAGTCATGGCCATCGCTTTTTTCGCCGCGCAGTGCCACGAATAGTCCATCCCTCTGCACACGGCGCGAGTCATACGCGATGCCTTCCACCGCGCGATCAGTTGGGCCGATGATTTCGCGAACCGGAATCGCGGAGAGAAGAGTTTTGAGCTGCATGAGGGTCCGCCATTTTTGGGCCAAGGAGTCAATGGCGCGAAGAACTGGTTAAGGCAACTCGCTCCACAGGGACGGCTTTACGGATCTCCTCATGCGGCTCAAGATCTAGATAACGCGCCGCCTTTTCGGCGATGCGTGAAAAAATAGGACCGGCGACCGTGCCACCGTAATTTTGTTCCGGCTTTGTCTGCGCATCGTCGAGCACGACCAGACCAACAAATTGCGGATTTTCCGCCGGCAAATAACCGCAGAACGACACCACTTCTTTCCCCTTTTCGTAACCGCCATGTGGTCCCACTTTTTGGGCCGTGCCGGTCTTACCCGCGATCGTGAAACCGGGGACCGCCGCGGCTGCGGCCGTGCCGCGATCGCTGACCACTCCGCGCAAGGCTGTCCCGATCTGGTTCGCGGTTTGCGGCGAAATCACCTGCCGCAAAATAATCGGTTTCAACGCGCTGATTGTTTTACCGTCGCTCGTCGTGATCGATTTAACGATTCGCGGGGTCATGAGTTTACCCCCATTGGCGATCGCGCTCATCGCGGTCGCCATCTGCAATGGCGTGACGCCGATTTCGTGACCCATCGGGATACGTGTGATCGAGATCTTGCTCCAGGATTGCGGCGACCGAATTAAACCGGGAATCTCGCCGGGCAGTTCGATTCCAGTGCGCTCGCCAAAGCCAAAACGGCGGATGTATTCGTAGAATTTCTGGTCGCCAAGGGTCACCGCCATCTTCGCCGCGCCGATGTTGCTCGATTTTACGAGAATATCCTTAACGCTGAGGTCCTTGAACGCGGCATGATCGTGCAAGGGTGTGCCGCCGTAATTCCAGAGGCCATTCTCGCAAAAAATATAGGAATCGAGGCCGAACTTGTGTTCGTTGAGCGCGGCGGCGGCGGCAACGATTTTGAAAGTGGAGCCTGGCTCCATCATGTCGCAAATGGCCCGATTTTTCATCTGCTCCGGTTTAGTGTCGGATCGCTTGTTGAGATCAAATGCCGGGCGGTTCGCCATCGCGAGGATCTCGCCAGTCTGCGGCCGCATCAGAACAATCGTGGCTTTCTTGGGGGAGTACTGGCGCATCGCCGCGTCGATTTCGTCTTCCACGATGTTCTGCAAGTTCAGGTCGATCGTGAGATGGACTTGATAGCCATTGCGCGGTGCGCGCTCCTGGCCGCGATAGAGCACGATTTCCTGGCCGGCGCGATTGTGCTCGATATAACGGAAGCCGTCCTGACCATGCAGATACTCATCCAGCGATCCCTCGATGCCTTGAATACCTTTATGCTCGAAATCGGTGAAACCGATCACGTGGCAGAGCATTGTGCCGTTGGGATACATGCGCGTCGCATCCTGTTCGAAATAGATTCCGCGAAGGCTTTGCGCGCGAAGCTTTTGGCGAAGCGAATCGGCGTTCGATTTCGCGACTTCCCGTTTTAGAATGATGTAACGCCGGTCAGTGTGAAGTTTTTCCGAAACTTCGCCACGTGGAAGTTGCAGTTCGTTGCTGACCAGATCAATCGTCGGCTCGACGTCAGTGAGGCGACTCGCATCGGCCACAACTGTTTCGACCGGAATATTGTGGGCGAGGACCTCGTTGTTCGCGTCGAGGATCGTCCCGCGCTCGGCGAAGATCGGTTGTTTGATGACGTGCTTTTCAGCCGCGAGACCCGCGTATTGGTCGTTCTTGACCATCTGGAGATAGATCAAGCGAAACGAAAATGCGCTGAAGAGAACAACGAAGCCGAGGCAGAGGATCGCGCATCTGGTTCGGCTGTTCCATTTCATCTGGCCACCCGCGGATTGGAAACTGGCTGAATTTGATCGTCCGGATTACGTGACGGGAGCGTCAAACGAACAATGTCGCGTTCCGCGATTGGAATCATTTTCAGATAGCCTTCCTTCAACCGGCGCTGCAACGCTGAACGGGAGGTCAGCGCCGCAATCTGCGCGCTCGCCACTTCGTTTTGCATTCTCAAGTTCGAGACCTCGTTCTCGAGCGCCTTCTTGCGATCGCCCAGGTGATAAAGTTGCAGGGTGAGATAGACGTAACTCAATCCAGTGATTGCGAGGAAGCCGGTGAGCACGATCCAGCGCGCCAACGACGCTGCGTTCACTTCATTCCAGTTTCGCCTTGACCGACTCATGCGATTTTCTCCGCCACACGCAGCTTCGCGCTTCGCGAGCGGGGGTTTATCCGCCGCTCGTTTTCTCCAGGCTCGACGGGCTTTCCGGTGATGGGACGCAGATCGAATTCCGGATTACGCTGCGGCTCCGGCCACTCCGGCTTGTCGATCCATTCACGGCTGTGATCACGAATAAAATTTTTCACGATCCGATCTTCCAGGGAATGGAATGTGATCACCGCGATACGCGCTCCAATCTCTAGACGTTGCGTCAGGACGCGCAATCCCTGTTCGAGCGAGCCGAGCTCGTCGTTCACTTCCATTCGCAAGGCTTGAAAGACCTGCGTTGCCGGGTGTCGACGACCGTGGCGGCCAACCACTTTTTCGATCGCGCGCGCGAGCTGCAGGGTTTCGGTGAAGGGCGAGTCCTTGCGCATCTTCACGATTAAACTGGCGATCCGACGAGCAGCAGGCTCTTCGCCGAGATCGCGAAATATTCGGGTAAGTTCTTCTTCGCTGTAATTATTTACGATGTGGGCAGCGTTCATCATCGCGCGCGGGTCCATCCGCATGTCGAGCGGTCCATTTCGCATCATGCTGAAGCCACGCGAAGCATTTTCGAGTTGGCGTGATGAGACACCGAGATCCATGATCGCGCCCCCGATCTTTTGCACGCCAAGTTGATCGAGCACTTTGTCACTATCGCGGAAGTTCGCCTGATGCAGGGTGACGCGTCCGCCGTAAGGGGCGAGCTCCTCGCGCGCTTCGGCAATGGCGTCGGGGTCCTGGTCCAGCGCGAGAACATCGGCGCCCGTTTTCAGGATCGCTTCGGTATGGCCGGCGCCGCCGACGGTTGCGTCGACAACCAGTGAACCGGGATGGGGAGCGAGTAGCTCCACCGCTTCCGCGGCCAGTACCGGACGATGGTAAGTAAAATCTTCCATTTCCTGCGGCTCCTCTTCCAGAACGAGCGGACCGGTGGCAAACCAAACCGGCCGCTCAAATAACAATGCGTTCATATGCGGATTGATCACAAACCAATGACGTTTGCGACGTGTTGATAGGTAGGCGTCTCCTCCTCATGCGCCTTTTTCCGTTTCTCCCGATTCCAAATTTCAAACCGGCCGCGGCCGCCTACGAGCACGACTTCACCTTTAAGCGCGATCTTTTTGCAAAGGTCCTCCGGTAGAACAAGGCGACCCTGTTTGTCGATCGTTCCGTGCTGCGCGCGGGCGTGAAGCTGCCGAAAAAAAACGCGCCGGTCGCGCGCCGAAACATTTGGATCAGCTTCGGCGGCGGCGCTCATACGAGAAAATTCTTCAGGCGACATGACCAGGAGAAATTGATGAGCCGCTTCCGGAAGAATGATGAATTCTTCGGCGTCACCACGTCGCCAGCGCGCGGGAATGGTAATTCGGTTTTTTTCGTCAACGGCGTGACGAAACTCGCCGGCGTAGAAGCGTTGGTCGGTGTCCATTGGCGGGTGGAGAATTGTTCCATTCTAACCCACTTTTCCCCACTTTTAACCACTTCCCGTGCCAACCGTCAACAAAAATAATTCCCGTCTTTGACCGCTCGGCCCCAGCTAAAATACTCTCCTGAAATGTTCCCGAATTCGCGCCTGGATGTTCCGTGCGCGACGGTACCCAAGTCGAAGAAGCCCCTCGGCGATGAAACGGGAGTCTCCGGTGGCTTGCCCGTTGCCTAAAACGGGGCTAAAAGGTTAGCCCCCATGATTGATTACATCCAAAAGGGCGGATTGCTCATGTGGCCGATCCTAGCCTGCAGTATCGTCGCAGTCGCTGTGTTCGCGGAGCGGTTCTTTTATCTCCATCGCGCGGCGATTCATGTCGGCGAGTTCTTGAAGGGACTTTCGAACCTCATCCAACGCCGCAATTTTGCGGAAGCGTTGCACGAGTCGGCCGGGACGCCCGGGCCGGTTGCGCGCGTGATCCATGCCGCGATTCTCCGTCACGACATGTCGCGTTCGGAGCTGCGTGAAATCGTGCAGGAGGCTGGCCAACTTGAAGTGCCGAAACTGGAAAGATTTCTCGGTGTGCTGGCGACGCTGGCTTTTCTCGCGCCGCTCCTTGGTTTGCTCGGAACGGTTGCGGGAATGATCGACGCCTTTGGAACGATCGCATCGCATGGCGGCTATGCGACGGTCACGGAGCTTTCCGGCGGCATCTACAAGAGCTTGCTGACGACCGCGGCCGGACTGGTCGTCGCTGCGCCAACGTTCGTTGCCTACAGCTACCTATCTTCTCGGGTAAACACGATGCTGCACGAAATGGAACGAGCCGGAATTGAGATCGTGCACATGTTGAAAGACAGCGAAGCTCTCACCGGCATTATCACTTTCCAACAGTCTTCCGAAACGTTGCCGAGTTCCCGCGAGGCTCGTCGCGACCGCTAGATCGTCATCGACCGGGATGAAACTCAGCCGGACCAAGGAATACAATTTCGGCTGGCTGGTGGTGTTTCC
>Ga0066903_100001961_pt1 | contig 15647 bp, 16 predicted proteins | sample PanSoiMetaGPlot1_FD_67491 | JGI IMG/M metagenome (GOLD analysis project Ga0066903, IMG submission 67491) | Tropical forest soil microbial communities from Panama analyzed to predict greenhouse gas emissions - Panama Soil - Plot 1 (version 2) | ecosystem: Environmental > Terrestrial > Soil >... | reverse complement strand
TCACGAAGTCGACCTCGGGCACGAACACCCGCGGCGAGTGCTCGGTGCGGAACAGGATCACCCGGCGCACGACCGAATACAGCACCGCCGAGCCGAACGCGCCCGGGAAGCGGCGGCGCGGCCGCTCGTAGTCGCCGAGCACGTGCATGTTGATCCGCCCGCGCGCGTCGATCTGCACGCCGGACAGGAAGAACACGTCCAGCCGGCCGCGCTGGGCGAAGTCGAAGAACTCCTTCGAGCCGACGAACGGCTCGGCCCCCTCGACCCCGGGCAGGCGGTAGCGCAGGTCCGGCGCGTGCGTCAGCCTGGCCAGGAGGACGCCGGCCGCCGGGACCGGCGAGTTCACGCCGACCCCCACGCGCTCGCCGTTGCGCAGGGCCCGCGCGATCACGCTGGCCATCAGCTCCTCAGTGCGGAACAAGCACGAGCGCATCCACGAACGCCGCCGGCACCACCTGTTCCCCCGCGGCCAGTGTCCGTGTCGCGTCCTCGCGCATCTCCTCCACCGAGTAGGCGACGTAGCGCGCCGCCTGCGCCACGAGCCGGTCGTCGAACTCCGTCCCGATCACGACGTTGCCGTCCGGGTCGGCGCGCCTGCCGTGCAGCAGCGCGAACTCGGGCACGATCGCGGGCACCAGCACCACCCGCTGGTCCGGCCGGAACGGGTCGTCGGTCACCTGGAAGTCGGTGCGGCGGCGCAGCAGGTCCGTGCCCAGCAGGCCGGGGACGGGCGTGAACGACACGCCGGAGGCGCCGGCCTGGAGCGCCATCAGCATGACCGGGCAGCTCGAATCCACCATCCGCAGCGCGCCGGACTCCACGGCGCGGCTGAACTCCGGCGCCAGGCCCTCCTCGCCCAGGTCGACGCCGCTCGACTCCAGCGAGGCGGCGCAGCCGGCGGCGATCAGCAGCTCGACGGCCCGTCCGCCGGTCGGCACGCCGATCAGGCGCAGGTCGGAGCGGCCCTGCCGGATCAGCTCCTCGACCAGGAAGAGGGCGGCCGGCCGGCCCAACGCCAGGCTGGCGCCGTCGGGGATCCCGGCCACCGCCTCCCAGGCCGTCACCGGCCGGACCGCCATCAGCCGGCGGCCGGGTGGCGGCAGCGGTCGCAGGTGGCGGCCGGCCGCACGGGGATCGGGTGGAGCAGGTCGTGCGCCACCGTGGCCTCCGGCGTCGTCGGGTGGTTCGGGATGGCGACCAGCACCGTCCCGTCCTCCTCCCCGTGACCGGTGACCCGCCCCTCCCAGAGCCGGTACGGCGGCTCCGGGTCGTGGACCAGGACCCGCGAGCCGGGAGCCGGCAGGACCGGGCCGGGGCGGCCGCCCCTGATCGCCTCCAGCGTCACGCCGAGGTCCTGGAGGACGTGCGCGGCGATGCCCTCACCCTCCTCCATGAGGCCGATCAGGAGGTGCATCGGCGTGACGAACGCGGATCCCTCGCGCTGCGCGGCACCGAAGGAGAGCTCGATCACCTTCTTGACCCGGGAGGTGGGGATGATCTGCTGGATGACGATGCGCTCGTTGCGGCCCAGCACGTTCTGGATCGCGCCGCGGACAGTCTCCTCGGCGGCGCCGAGGCCCACGAGGAGCCGCTTCGGCTCGGCGTCGACGTCGAGGAGGGCGAGCAGGAGGTGCTCGGTCCCGATGTAGCTGTGGCGCGCCCGCTCGGCCTCCGTCTGGGCGCGGGTCAGAACCTTCTTCGCGTCCTCCGAAAAGCGCTCGAAGGGATACACCTCAGAAGCAGTTTGGCACGCCACGAGCGCCCGTGGGCCCGGATCCTCACCGGGCCCGGCCCCGCCGGCGCCGGGGGTCCAGGGCGGCCACGGCAGCCGCGACCAGGCCGAGCGCCACCGCGAAGGGCACGACCGTGGCCCACCAGCCCGGGGTGGCGCCCGTCCGGACCGTTAGCGGGAACCGGTACAGGCCGTCGGAGGTCGCCACCCAGAGGCTGCCCCGCGACCCGACGAGCTGGCTCGGCGTGGTGCCGCCGAGCCCGCCTCCGAGCTGCGTCCACGTCGAGCCGCCGTCGGCGCTGGCCGAGACGCCCTCGGGCGTGCCCGCCGCGTACAGGCGGCCGTCCACCGGCTGGACCGAGGCGGGCTGGCCGTGGTGGACGCCGTGGTGGAGGTGCAGCGGTGCCGGCAGGCCCAGGTCCGTCCACCGGCCGCCGGCGAGGACCTGCAGGTCGGTGCTCTCCGACGACGCGTAGAGCGCGCCGTCCGCCGGGCCGGGGCTGAGCAGGGCGACCGACGCCGACGACGAGGTCCGCTCCCACCGCGCCGCGGCCGGCTCCCACCGGAAGACGCCGGTACCGTCGCTGACGTACACCTCACGGCCGAGGTACGCGATCGCGGAGACGTCCGCCGGCCGGCTCAGGCCGGCGGCCTGCCGGGACCAGCCCTGGCCGCCGTCCATGCTGACCAGCGGTCCCGCGGCGGAGGTCGCCCACAGGGTGCGCGGGTCGGCGGGATCCATTGCCAGCCCGCGCACACCGCCTCCCGGGAACGCGACCTGCTCCACCTGACCCGCGAAGGTCGTCGCGAACAGGCCCCGCGACGAGCCGGCGAAGACCTCCGACGGGCCCACCGCCAGCGCGGTCAGCGGGTTCGGCGGCGCCGGCTGGCCGTGCTCGTGGCCGGCATGGCCGCCGGCCGCCGGCGCCGGGGTCGCGCCCGACGCGGGGGCGGCCGGCGCCGGCATGTCGACGCGGAGCCAGACCACGCCGTCGCGGCTGAGGTAGAGGGCGTCGCCGGCGGCCACCAGCGTGCCGTCCGGCGCCAGCGCCACCGCGTCGAGATAGGCGCCGCGCGTCGCCTCCACCGGTGTCCAGCTGGCGCCCGCCAGCACCGCGGGGAGCTGGGACACCGCCGGGGCGTCCGACAGCAGGACCGGCAGCGGCAGCGCCACGAGCGCGATGCCGGTCCAGAACCGCCGGCCGGACGCGCGGCTGGTCCACCGGCGCAGGTACGGCCAGGCCCGGGAGCGGTAGTGCAGCGCGTGCCAGGTGGTGGGCAGGAGCGCCCACACCGACGTCAGCAGGTGGAGCTGCACCAGGTCGGCGTACGGGCGGCCACGGATCGGGAGGAGGAGGAGGACGCCGGACAGGAACACCGCCCCGTACAGCACGAGCATCGACCACGACAGCCAGCGCTGCCACGGCACCACGGCCGGGACGCCGTCGACGCGGTGGCGCAGGCCGACCCGCGCCACCTTGGCGACGACGAAGACGCCGCCCACGACTCCCACGTACACGTGGATGCCGTCGAGCGTTGCCAGCCTGACGGGCGACGGCGCGCCCAGCCGGACCAGCAGGTAGAAGAGGCCCGTGCCCCAGGCCACGCTGACCAGGAGCACGAGGCCGAGGCCGAGGGCCCCGAGCGAGAGCCGGCCCCGCGCGGGCCAGGCTCTCGCCACGGAGGACCGGGCGGCTGTGACTACAACCGCCGGCCGTACGCCCACAGGCGCGTCCCCCCGATCCCGATGAGGGCGCCGCCGAGGACGAACGTGCCGTGCTGGATGTTGTGCCACGTGTCGCTCGAGTCGGCCAGGCTGTCGAGCGTGAAGTTGGCGATGAGCACGATCACGATGCCGAGGACGAGGCCGACGATCGGCGCCACGATCCTGCCGGTCCCTGCGGTGGCCTGTGCGGACATGTGCTGTCTCCTCTCACGAACGTCTGAGCGCATCAGACGCCGATGTCGAACGTCCCGGTCTGCCCGTTGGCCACGGTCGTCACGTGGTACTGGCCCTTCGGGAGCTCGATGTTGTTGCCGTAGTGGAAGTCGCGCACGCCCTCGTTGAGGCCCTGCATGGTGACGATTGGCAGCGTCTGGGCCTGCCCGGTGGCGGCGCTGGCGACCGTGACGACCGGCTCCAGTCCCTTGACCGGGTAGCCCGTCGTCTTGTCGTAGTAGTGGACCTCCATGTGGTACCAGTTGGGCGCGCTCATCCCGGCCATGTTCTCCATGCCCGCCATGCCCGGCGGCATCACCATGTGGCCGCTGAACATGACCTCCCCCGCCTTCGGGTGCTGCGCCGCCTGCTGCTGCGGCGTGTACATGGGCTGCAGGGGGCCCACCTCCAGGCTGAGGTTGAACGAGCTGGTGCTGGCGACCTTCGTGATCCCGGCGAACTGGTTCTTCACCACCGTCGTCGAGCTCTGGTCGGCCGGCCGGCCGAGGCCGAACAGGCCGCCCCGCGGCTGCACCTGCAGCGTCCCGAGCGGGGTGCTGGTCGCCTCGATCTCCATGACGAAGCTGCCGGTCAGGTCCGCCACGAACATGAGCGTCGCGGGGGCGGGACCGGCGAAGAAGTGCTTGTCGTACCCGTGCAGGTGGATGTCCTCGGTCCTGTCCGCCTGGATCGAGATCGACAGCGTGTCGCCCTCGTACGCCTGCAGCGAGTCCGGCGTCATCTGCGACCCGGTCACGCGCAGCGGGAAGTCGCGCCTCTGGGGAGCGGGCCCCTGGTTGGCGAACACCAGCACGGCGCCGGCCACGGCGAACACCAGGACCACCGCGGCGACCACGCTGACGCGGATGGCCGACGGGGTGAGGACTCTCGACACTTCTGGAACCTCCACCTGACTCGTGACGCGCGTGGACGCGCGTCCGCGAACCCGTTCAGGAAACGACTAGGGGTTCGGGCAGAGGGGAGGGCCGCGCTTGCGGAACGCGGAGGGGAAGGCCGAGGCCAGCCGCAGCGCGGAACCCGGCTCCGGGTGGGCGGCACGTTCGACGGCCGGCGCCGGCGGCTGGTCGACCAGGAGCGCGGCGCCGTCCGCGATCGCGGCCCAGGCGGCATCCAGCCTGGTCAGCAGCCAGGTGACGACGCAGGTCGCGACCAGGGCGGCGGGGAGCTGGCCGAGGGTGCCCCAGAACAGCAGCTCCACCACCGACGGCAGGTGGGCGCCGCCGGCCACCAGGCCCTCGATCGTCTCCTGGCTCATGAAGATCGCGACCTGGGCCACGAACAGCACGGGCAGGAGGTCGAAGAAGCGGGTGGTCGCGCGGGTCCGGCGCAGCTCGGGCCCCGGCCGCAGCGAGCGGGCCATCACGACCACCAGGAGGCTGGTCATGAGGACCGTGCCCAGGACGGCGCTCAGGCCGCCGGCCAGCGCAGGCAGGTACGCGTGCGCGCCGGTCGCCTGCCGGCCGCCCGCGTCGAGGCCGAACCGGGCGGAGTACACGATCGCGTGGCCCAGCTCTGAACCCGCCAGGATGGCGACGGGCACGGCGGCGCGGCGCAGCCAGGACCCCCACACGATGCGTCGATCATAGCGCCCGTTCGCCGGCCGCAGGCGCGGCCGACCCGCTGCGCTATGCTCGCGAGCCATGACGCAGAGAGCCACTCTGCTGGTCCTGGCCGGCGTGATCGTCGTGTTCCTCGTCATCGGCGGCGTGCTGATCTTCAGGAGCCAGGGCGGCGGGGGACAGGCGGTCTCCTTCGACGTGAAGGTGACGAACGGCTCGTCGATGAGCCCCGACCACCTGTCGGTCAGGGCCGGCGACACGGTGACGATCAGCATCACCAGCGACCAGGCCGGCGAGGTCCACCTGCACGGCTACGACATCGCGTTCGACACGAAGCCGGGTGAGGTGGCCAGCCACACGTTCAGGGCCGACACCACGGGCGACTTCGAGATCGAGTGGGAGAGCACCGGCACCCACCTGGGCGACCTGGCGGTCAACCCCTGAGCCGAATACCCGGTAGGGGTACAATGCGGTCACGTGAGGACCACCGAGCTCGACGTCCCCGACATCTCGTGTGAGCACTGCGAGCGCGCGATCGTGGCCGCGCTCCGTCCGCTGGCCGGGATCGCCGACGTGCGCGTCGACGTCCCCGGCCACCGGGTGACGGTGACGTACGACGAGGGCTCCGTGACGGTGGACCGCCTCCGGGCGGTGCTGGCCGAGGCCGACTACGAGGTGGCCGCGGCGACGTAGGGCCGGCGGCGATGCCCTTCAAGCTGCTCGCGCTCGTCCTCCCGCTCTCGCTCGACACGTTCGCGGTGTCCGCCGCGCTCGGCCTCGCCGGACTGCCCGCCCGGGACCGCTGGCGCCTGAGCCTCGTGATGTGCGGGTTCGAGGCCGTGATGCCGATCATCGGGGTCGCCGGCGGCGCCCTGGTGGGCCGGGCGATGGGCGAGGTCGCTGACTACGTGGCCGCGGCGGTGCTGATCGGTGCCGGGGCGATGATGCTCCGCGGTGGTGACGATGACCCCGAGACGCTGCGCCGGCCGGTGCGCGGCCTCGCGATGATCGGCATCGGCCTGAGCGTGAGCATGGACGAGCTGGCGATCGGGCTCGCGATCGGCCTCCTGCGCCTGCCCGTCGTCCTCGTGGCGCTGCTCATCGGGGCCCAGGCGCTGCTCGTCAGCCAGTTCGGCGTGCTGGTCGGGGCCCGGCTGGGCGCCGGGCTCCGGGAGGGCGCGGAGCGCGCGGCCGGCGTCCTCCTCGTCGTGCTGGGCGCCGGCCTGGCGGTGCTGCGGCTGACCGGCCACCCGGTCTGAGGATCGCCGCCGCGCCTGGGCCTAACCCGCCTCGTCCTCCTCGCCGCGCCGGCGCAGGACCAGCAGCGGGATGCCGGCCAGGACCACCACCGCGATCGCCAGGGCCGCCACCACCGGGAGCGTCGAGGCCCCCGAGCCCGCCGCCGGCGCGCTGCCGGGGACGTAGCCGGCGGCGAAGCAGCCCAGCGCGCCAGGCCGCGCCGCGATGGTGAACGGCGCCGCGCTGCCGGTGCTCCCGATCTTCCGCCACGCGCCGCCGGGCTGGTACTCGTACACGTCGCTCGGCGCCGTCACCTGCGTCGAGTACTGGAGCGTCACCAGCGGGTCCTTGCCGGCAACCTCGGGTGCGCTGCTGGTGATGCAGTAGACGTTGGTCACGATCCGGAAGCCGGAGGGGTTGGGGAAGGTCGCCTGGGGCTCGATGTCGATCGTGACGGGCGCGTTGCCGGAGGGCGCGGTGAAGCTGCCCGGCAGGAACGAGATCGCTGCCTGGCCGTCCTGGGTGAACACGTTGCCGGGGTCGACCACGCCCTGGCTGCCGACCTTCGCCGTGCCCCGGCCGCCCTGCGGCAGCTGGTTGCCGGACCGGAGCTGGGGCGGCGGCGAGACCCAGCGGTACGGCTGCGGCGGCGCGATGCCGTCGTAGAAGCCCGGCGCCACCGCCCACGCCGCGAGGACGTACGCGACGACGGCGATCGCCAGGAGGAGGAGTTTGCGTGGTCGGTGCCCGGCGGCCAACAGCCGAGAGCGTACCCGAGTCGTGAGGTCGGAGAGCCCCATCTATGTCCCCCCAGTACCCCTCGAGGGGGGTAGGGGGAGACGTGGCTAGGTCGCCACCGCGGAGCGGGCCCACGGCGCGACCGACCCGACCTCGTCGGAGAAGTGGCAGGCCGACCAGTGGCCGGGGGCCTTCTCCTCCAGCGGCGGCGCCACCTCGCTGCACAGGCCCGGGACGCGCGCGATCGGGCAGCGCGTGTGGAACCGGCACCCGGTCGGCGGGTCGATAGGGGACGGGATCTCGCCCTCCAGGTGCACCAGCCTGCGCTTGCGCTCGATCTTCGGGTCGGGCACCGGGATGGCGGAGAGGAGCGCCGCCGTGTAGGGATGGCGGGGGTCGGTGTAGATCCGCGTGCAGTCCGCGACCTCGACGATCCTGCCCAGGTACATCACCATCACCCGGTCGCTGATGTGCCTGACCACCGCCAGGTCGTGGGCGATGAACAGGTACGTGAGGTCGAACTGTCGCTGGAGGTCCTGCAGCAGGTTGATGATCTGGCCCTGGATCGACACGTCCAGCGCCGAGATGGGCTCGTCGCAGACGATCAGGCTCGGCTGCACGGACAGCGCCCTGGCGATGCCGATGCGCTGGCGCTGGCCGCCGCTGAACTCGTGCGGGTAGCGGTTGTTGAAGTTCGGGTTGAGCCCGACGGTGTGCAGCAGCTCCTGCACCCGGTTGTTGCGGACCCGGCCCCGCGAGACCCGGAAGTTGTCCAGGGGCTCGGCGATGATGTCCCCGACCGTCATCCGGGGGTCCAGGGAGGCGTAGGGGTCCTGGAAGATCATCTGGAACTCGCGCCGCTGCCGGCGCAGCTTCTCGCCCCGCAGCCGCGACAGGTCGACGTCCTTGAACCACACGCGGCCGGACGTCAGGGGCAGGAGCTGGGTGACCAGGCGTCCGAGCGTCGACTTGCCGCAGCCCGACTCGCCGACCAGGCCCAGGCACTCCCCCTTCTGGATCTCGAAGCTGACGCCGTCGACCGCCTTGACGGTCGCGCCCAGCCGGGCCGGGAAGTACTTGACCACGTCCTCGACGCGCACCAGGGCCGCGCTGGGGACGGCCTGGGGAGGCGGCTGTCCCGCCCCGTCGTTCACGTCCCGGACGCTCGACGGCTCAGCCAACGCGCTCCTCCTGCAGGCCGTGCACGCCCGAGCCGGCGCCGGGGCGGACGTCCACCAGCTGGCCCGCGCCCATCTCGGCGTAGGCGCGCTCCATCGTCACCCAGCACGCCGCCAGCCTGCCCTCGGCGATCCGCTCCAGCGGCGGCTCCTCGCGGAAGCAGCGGTCGATCCGGAAGGGGCAGCGCGGATGGAACCGGCAGCCGGACGGCGGGCTGATGAGGTCGGGCGGGAGGCCCTCGATCGAGCGGAGCCGGTCGTGGCGGAGCGCGTCGATGCGGGGAACGGACCGCAGCAGCGCCCACGTGTACGGGTGCTGGGGGTGCTCGAATATCTCGTCGACCGGGCCCTCCTCGACGATCTGCCCCGCGTACATCACCAGCACCCGGGAGCAGAGCCCGGCGACGACGCCGAGGTTGTGGGTGATCATGATGATCGCGGTGTTCAGCTCGCGGTTCAGGTCCCGCAGCAGCTCGAGGATCTGGGCCTGGACCGTGACGTCGAGCGCGGTCGTCGGCTCGTCGGCGATCAGCACCGACGGGTCGTTGGCGAGACCCATCGCGATCATCGTGCGCTGGCGCATGCCGCCGCTGAGCTGGAACGGGTAGTCCCTGGCCCGCGCCTCGGGCGCGGGCACGCGGACCTTCCTGAGCAGCCCGACGGCCCGCTCCAGCGCCTGCCGGCGGGGCAGCTCCTTGTGGGCGAGCATCGCCTCCTCGATCTGGAACCCGTTCCTGAGGACCGGGTTGAGGGAGCTCAGCGGGTCCTGGAAGATCATGGCGACGTCGCGGCCCCGCACCTCGCGCATGTCCTCGGGCCGGAGGCGGAGCAGGTCCTGGCCGCGCAGCCGGATCTGGCCGCCCGTCACCCGGCCCGGCTCGGGCACCAGGCCCATGATGGACAGCGCCGTCATGGACTTGCCGCATCCGGACTCGCCGACGATGCCCAGCGACTCGCCCTCGTGGAGGTCGAAGCTCACGCCGTTGACGGCCTGGACGACCCCGTCGTCGGTGTAGAACTGCGTGTGGAGGTCGCGCACCTCCAGGATCGGCCCGCTCATCGCTTCTGGCGCGGGTCGAGGGCGTCGCGCAGGCCGTCGCCCAGGAAGTTGAACGCCATCAGCGTGATGGAGAGCCCGATCGCGGGCGCGAGCACGATGTGCGGCGAGATCCGCATCGCGTGGATCCCGTCCGCGGCCATCGACCCCCACGACGGCGTCGGCGGCGGCACCCCGAGACCGAGGAAGCTGAGGAACGCCTCGAACAGGATGGCGGCCGGGATGCCGAGCGTGGCCTGGACGATGATCGGGCCCAGCGCGTTGGGCAGCAGGTGCCCGAACAGGATCTTCGTCGACCGGCCCCCCGTCGCCCGTGAGGCCTCGATGAACTCGCGCTCGCGGAGGCTCAGCGTCTGGCCCCTGGTCAGCCGGGCCATGTCCATCCAGCGGGTGGCGGCGATCGCCACGATGATCGTCCCGAGGCCGGGCTTGCCGATGATCACGATCAGGATCATCGCGACGAGGATGTCCGGGATGCCGTAGAAGACGCTGATCACGAACGACAGGGCGGTGTCGATCCAGCCCTTGAAGTAGCCGGCGACCAGGCCCAGGGGCACGCCCACGACGACGACCACCGTCTGGGTGGCGAGCCCGACGATCAGCGAGATCTGGGCGCCGATGATCATGCGGCTCAGGATGTCGCGGCCGGCCTGGTCGGTGCCGAGCAGGTGAGCGGCCGACGGTCCCTGGTAGGGCAGGCCCACGCCCTGGTGCGCGTACGGGTACGGCGTGTACACGATCCCGACCAGGGCCGTGGCGGCCAGGGCGATCAGGTACGCCGCGGACACCAGCGCGAGCCGGTTGCGCCTGAGCCGGCGCCAGGCGTCGGTCCAGAGGCCGACCTGCGCCCGCGCGACGGGCGCGGCGATGAGCTGGTCGACCGTGGCCTGCTGGGTGGCCATCAGTACCTGATCCTCGGGTCGATGAGCGGGTAGATCAGGTCGACGGTCAGGTTGGCGAGCCCGATCAGCGCCGCGTAGCCGGTGAACACGCCGATCACGATGTTGTAGTCACGGTTCAGGATGCTCTGCACGAACTCCTTGCCCAGTCCCGGGATGCCGAAGATGTTCTCGATCACGACGCTGCCCGTGACGATGCCGATCACGAGCGGGCCGAGGATCGTGACCACGGGGATCAGTGCGTTGCGCAGCGCGTGGCGGACGATCACCACCTGCTCGGCCAGGCCCTTCGCCCGCGCGGTGCGGATGTAGTCCTGGCGAATGACCTCCAGCATGCTGGCGCGGGTCAGCCGGGCCACGAAGCTCGCGTACGGGAACCCGAGCGCGAACGCGGGCACGATGATCTCGGCCGGGTTGCCGTACGCGCCGTCCCAGCCGATCTCGTAGAAGAAGCCGCCTCCGGTCAGGTTCTGCAGCCAGATGCCGAACACGAGCAGCAGGAACGTCGCGATCACGAAGTTGGGCATGCTGAAGCCGACGACCGAGGTCGCGCTCAGGGCGTAGTCCACCCACGAGTTCTGCCGGATCGCGCCGGCGACGCCGAACAGCAGGCCGAGGCCGATCGTGAAGATCAGTGCCGCGGCGCCGATCTCCGCGCTGACCGTCGCCTCGCGGAGGACGAGCGGCGTGATCCGGACGCCCCGGTTCGCGACCGACTGGCCCAGGTCCCCGTGCAGGACCAGGTTGGTCATGAAGTCGCGGTACTGGACGAGCAGCGGCCGGTCCAGGCCGTACTGGTGGAGGAGCGCCTGCTGCTGGCTGGGGCGGAGCCGCTCGCTGACGAACGCGTCGCCGGGCAGCCGGTGGATGCCGATGAAGACGATCGACGACACGGCCAGCGCCGTGAAGGCGATCAGCAGCGTCCGCTGCCCGATGTACAGCAGGGAGCCCTTCATGCCCGCCTACCCCGGGAGCGGTGGCCGGTGCGGCGCGGAGGGGCGCCCCGCGGGCGCCCCTCCCTGCCTGGAACTCACGCTAGTGCTGGAGGACCTGATACTCGTTCCACCAGATGTCGAAGAAGTTGTTGGTGCCGGCGCCCTTCACGTAGGGCTTGATCATGAACGCGCCGACTGAGTAGTAGAGCGGGATGTACGCGACGTTGTCGATGAGGACCTGGCTGAGCTGCTTGTACACCGGCAGCGCGTCGGCCAGCGGCTTGGAGTCCGCCTGCGACAGGAGCTGCTCGTACTGCGGGCTGGTGAAGCCGGACGCGCAGTTGGTGTCCGGGCAGCCGGCCACCTTGCCGAACAGGTTGTCGAACCAATCCTGCGGGTGGTCGTAGTCCGCCTGCCAGCCGGACCGGTTCATGACGAACTTGCCGGACAGGTAGTCCTTGATGAACTGGGAGTGGGACTCGGCCTGGAGGCTGATCTGGACCCCCAGGTTGGTGTTCCACTGGTCCTGCAGGTTCTCGGCGACCGCCTTGTTGAGCGGGTTCTCCGGGTCGTAGACGTAGGTCAGACTCTTGGTCTTGCTGCCGTCCGGGTCGGCGCTCTTGAGCAGCGACTTCGCCTTCGCCGCGTCGAACTTGGCCAGCGGGTCGGTGTTGTCACCCAGGTACCCCTTCAGGCCCTTGGTGATCAGGCCGCCGGTCGCGGGGACGCAGACGAGGCCCTGGCACACGGTCTGCGCCAGCTTCGCCTTGTCGATCGCGAGCGCGAACGCCATGCGCAGGTCCTTGCCGCTCGTCGAGCCCGGGGCGTCCACGAACGGGCCCTTGGCGGAGCGCTGGGCGTCCGACACCATGTTGAAGTTGACCCACGTGGTGCGGACCTTGGGGTGGAGCAGGAGCTGCTTCTCGAGGCTGGCCGTGTTCTTGACGCGCAGGATGTCGTCGACGTTCAGGTTGCTGTAGCCGCCGAAGCCGTTGAGGTCGTACTTGCCCTGCTCGTACGCGGTCTCACGAGTGGTGGCGTCCTTGATGATGTCGAGGTGGACGTTCTTGACGGTCGGCTTGGGCGAGCCCCACCAGTTGGGGACCGCCGTGAAGTCCACGGACTGACCGGGGGTCCTGGCGCTCATCTTGTAGGCGCCGGTGCCCACCGCGGTGTCGGGCTTGGTCCACCAGTTCTCCGGGTCCTTGGAGACCACCTTCTGGTCGACGATCATTCCCGTGCTGGCCGAGAGCGTGATCGCGCTCAGCCACCATCCGGCCGGCTGCGCCAGCTTGGCGACGACGGTCGAGTCGTCGGGCGCGCTGAGCCCGGACATCATCACCGAGGGATCGTTCTTGGCCAGGAGCTGCTCGATCGTCGCCACCGGCGGTGGCTTGCTCGAGAGCTTGTCGAATCCCGCCACGGCCGAGAAGTTGGTCGAGTAGGCGCCCTGCTGGGCGGCCGCGCGGTTCCACGAGTAGACGACGTCCTTCGACGTCACCTTGTCCCCGTTCCAGAACGTGACGTCCGGCCGGAGCTTGAACGTGTACGTCAGCCCGTCCGAGGAGAGCGCCGGAATGCTGGCGGCGACGTCGGGGACGATGTTCAGGTTCTTGTCGAACCGCAGCAGGCCGTCGAACATGTTCTGAGCGACCTCCTGGTCGGTCTCAGAGTTGGCCTGGGCCGGGTCGAGCGTGCCGAAGTCGTCGCCGATCGGGAACTTGATCGTCTGGTCGGAGGCCAGGTTCTGGCTCTGCGTACCGCTGCCTCCGCCCTGGCCGCACGCCGCCGCCAGGAGCAGACCGGCGGCCGCCATGCCGAGAATCCGGACAGAGCCCGAAGATCTTGTCAAATCAATCCTCCTTATCGCGTCCGCAGTCGAACCTGCGGGGACGCACCGCATGGGGGGTCGACCACCCGGACGCACTGAAACGGCGTCGCCCGAGCAGGCGCGCCACGACGGGAACCTCCACCGATCGATTCGAGTCGGACACCTCTCTCAACCGTTCGGATCGCTGTGCCCGCCCAAAAGCCACGCACTCACCTATACTCCCCCACCCTCTCTCGGTGGGACCGAGGCCTAGAGTTGCGCCGACGAGGGAGTGCAGACCAGCTACCGGGTATCGGGCTAACTATCGGGGGCCAGGGGGCGTCGTGTCAAGCCGCCGCGCCTTCGACCCGGCGCCGCGGCCGCCCGTCCGCCGCCCCCCCGGGCGCGGTCACAGGTACTCGAAGAGGTTCGCCCGCTCCCAGTCCGTCACCACGTCCGGCCAGTCCGCGCGGCCGTACTCGGGGATGGCCGAGCGCCCCTTCTGGACCTCGTGGCGCTTGACCGCGAGGAACAGCTTCACGAACTCGGGGCCGAGGCTGGTGCCCAGCGCCTCGTCGGCGTCGAACGCCGCCAGCGCCGCGTCGAGCGTCCTCGGCAGCTTCGGCGACACCTGGTCCGCGTACGCCAGGCCGGCCGTCGCGGGGGGCGGCTCCAGCTCCCGCTCGACGCCGTCCAGGCCGGCCGCCACCACCGCCGCCAGCACCAGGTAGGGATTGCTGCCGGCGCACGGCATCCGGTTCTCCAGGTGCGTCTCGGCGCCGCGGGCGCCCTTGACCCGGAGCGCGGCCGTCCGGTCCTCGTGGCCCCACGTCGCGTTCATCGGCGCGAAGCTGTAGAGCTTGTAGCGCTTGGGGCAGTTCACCGTGGGCGCGACGATGGCCGCCAGGGCCTTCGCATGGGCCATCTGGCCCCCGATCCAGTGCCGGGCCAGCGCGGACAGGCCGTCCGGCGCGCCGGGATCGGCGAACGCGTTCCCGCCCCCGCCGGCGTGGAGCAGGCTGTGGTGGTAGTGGCAGCCGCTGGCGCTCTGGTCGGCGTAGGGCAGGGTCATGAAGCTGGCCATGTAGCCGCGCTGCTGGGCGAGCTCCTTGACCGCGTTCTTGAACACGAACGCCTGGTCGGCGGCGTCGAGGCCCATCCGGGGCGCGAAGTTGATCTCCATCTGGCCGGGGCCGTACTCGACGTTGGACGTGATGATGTCGACGCCCGTCTGGCGCAGGGAGTCGAGCAGCCAGGTCACGAACCCCTGGTCGAAGTTGTTGCGGACGGTCCAGAAGATCTGGATCCCCTGGAACACCGGCGCGCGCGTCGCGGCGTCGGCCAGGTAGCACTCGTACTCGAACCCGCTGCGGAGCTCGTAGCCGAGCCCGGCCAGGCGCTGGATCTGCACCCGCGCCAGGTGCCGGGGAGCCGCCTGGAGCGGCTCCCCGTCGTACCAGCGGGGATCGGCGAGCACCCGGGCCGTGCGCTCGGCCCAGGGCACCGCGGCGAGCGTCGCCAGGTCCGGGAAGATCAGCGAGTCGGCGAAGTTGCGCTCCTCGAGGTAGCCGGAGCCGGGGGCCACCCCGCCCTGCGCGTCGAGGCCGAGGAGGCCGCCCAGGAAGTTCAGACCCTGCTCGGCGTAGCGGCGGAAGTGCCGGGCCGGAACGGTCTTGCTCCGGCTCATGCCGTGCAGGTCGGGCTGCTCGAAACGGACGTACTCGAACCCCTCGCCCGCGAGGTGCTCCTCCGCCTCCTGGATGGTCTCCATCGGTCCTCCTCGGGATGTGTGGTGGTTGCGGGACGGGTCAGGAGCCGGCGACGGCCTGGGCCTCCGGCGGGAGCGGGGCGTCGTGCGCGACGCGCCGGCCGATCACGTAGATGACCGGGATGACGGCCAGCGACAGCACGCTCACCGCGAGCACGGCGTGCCACCAGTCCGCCTTGCCGATCAGCGCGGAGAACGGGTTCGTGAAGACCGTCCAGACACCGAAGAAGCTCGAGATGGCGCCGATGATCGAGCAGACCCAGAACACGGCCGGGTGCGCGATGCGCCGGACGGCGAACTCGGCCGCGAACTTGCGGATCACGTAGAGGATGTCCACGAACAGGAACAGCATGGACAGGCACCAGATCACCGTGATCGCGGCCTGGAAGACCAGGTAGACGCGGCTGCTGAGGTCCGACGCGTTCCCGCTCACGACGGCCGGGTACACGAAGAACGTGAGCACGGTGACGATCGCCGCGAGCACGGACTGGGTCGCGATCGCGACGTGCGGGATGCGGTACCGGTTGACCCGGCCGAGCGCCGGCGGCAGCCGGCGGTCGAGGCCGGAGACGAAGAGCAGTCGGGCGAACGAGTAGCTGTAGACCACCGTGATGAAGATGAAGAAGCCGATGAAGATGAGCCCGACCAGCCACTCGACGGCGGTCCCCATGGTCGCGTCGACGGGGATCAGCAGGGCGCCCAGGTTGCCCCCCTGCTTGGGGTCGGCGGCCACCAGCAGCGCCCAGTTGTCGAGCAGGTAGGCCACCATCAC
>Ga0066903_100001959_pt1 | contig 15648 bp, 17 predicted proteins | sample PanSoiMetaGPlot1_FD_67491 | JGI IMG/M metagenome (GOLD analysis project Ga0066903, IMG submission 67491) | Tropical forest soil microbial communities from Panama analyzed to predict greenhouse gas emissions - Panama Soil - Plot 1 (version 2) | ecosystem: Environmental > Terrestrial > Soil >... | reverse complement strand
GCAGCTCCTCGCGCGCGACCTCCGAGGCGGAGTAGACCGAGGCGCCCTGCTCGCTCACCGAGACGACGGGCAGCCGGCTGCCCGGCTCGGCGAGCGCCTCGCGGACGAAGGACTCGGCCTCCCGGCTGCCCGTGCCGTTGCCGACGGCGACCAGGTCGGGCCGGTGCCGCGCCACGAGCTCCCGCATGGCCGTCGCCGCGCGCCTCCGCTCGGCGTCGCTCCGCTCGGTGTACAGCGTGGCCGTCTCCAGCACGCGCCCGGTGCCGTCCAGGGCCGCCAGCTTGAGGCCGGTGCGCAGGCCGGGGTCCAGCGCGACGACCCGGCGCGAGCCGCTCGGCGGCGCCAGCAGCAGGTGCCGCAGGTTCTGGCCGAACACCTCGATGGCGGCGTGGTCGGCGCGCTCCTTCAGCTCCGCCCGCAGCTCGCTCTCCAGCGACGGTCCGAGCAGACGCTCCCAGCCGTCCCGCACGGCGGCCTCGAGCTCGGCGGCGAGCGGCACCTCGGCGCGCCGCACGACGCGGCCGACCAGGGCCGCCGCGATCTCCTCGTCCGGGAAGGCGAGCCGCACGCGGAGGACGCCCTCCGCCTCGCCCCGGAACGCGGCCAGGACGCGGTGGGAGGGCGCCGACGTGAGCGACTCCTGCCGGCCGTAGTGGTCCTCGAACCTGGTCCGCTCGCCCCGCTTGGCAGGGACCACGTCCGAGCGGAGCTGCCCGCCGCGCGCCGCCAGGCGCCGGGCGAGGCCGCGCAGGGGCGCGCTCTCGGCGACGCGCTCGGCGCAGATGTCCCTGGCTCCCGCCAGCGCCGCGCCGACGTCTGGGACGCCTCGCTCGGCGTCGACGAACGGCGCGGCGGCCGCAGCGGCGTCGCCGGGCTGCTGGCGCCAGAGCAGCTCCGCCAGCGGCTCGAGGCCGCGCTCCCGGGCGATGGTCGCCCGCGTGCGGCGCTTGGGGCGGTACGGTAGGTACAGGTCCTCCAGCTCGGCGCGCGTGGTCGCCCCGGCCAGCGCGGCGGCGAGCTCGGGCGTCATCCTGCCCTGCTGCTCGACCGAGGCCACGATCGCCGCGCGCCGGGCCTCCAGCTCGCGGCGCCGGCGCACGCCGTCCAGCACCGACTGCACCTGCACCTCGTCCAGGCCGCCGGTCGCCTCCTTCCGGTACCGGGCGATGAAGGGCACGGTGGCGCCCTCGTCGCTCAGCGCCAGAGTGCGCTCGACCTGGGCCGGCCGCAGGCCGAGCTCCGCCGCGACGTCCGCGATCTCCGTCGTCATCGGCTGCTCAGGGTAGTGAACCGTCCGCGAGCGGCGTCTCCCCCCGTACCCCTCGCGAGGGGGTACGGGGGGAAGGTCGAGCGGCCCGCTGCCGCCCTACCCGGCCTTCGCGGCTTCCTGAGGGGCGTACGCGGCGCACAGCAGTCCCACGTACGAGGGGTGCTCGTAGGAGAGGAACTCGCCCCGCCACCCTCCGCCGAGCGCGCCGGTGAGCATGAGCATCTGCCACCAGCTGTCCGCCGCGGCCGCCCTCACGAGGTTCGGGTCGATGTCCGCCACGGCGGGGAGGCGGTCCTCCCGCACCAGCGCGCAGACCAGGTCGTCGAAGACGGCGGACTCGGACCGGAAGCCGTAGGGCCCGTCCGCGAGGTGGCCGTGGCCGTGGTCGCAGCTCGCCACCAGCGCCGCGCGGCGGCCGCCCCCGGCCACGGCGCCGGCGATCGCCGCGCCGGCGCGCACGTGCGCCTCGGCCGGCAGGTCGCGCGCGGGCGAGACGATGACCGCCGGCACCTGCGGGTCGGAACGGCCGCCCATCCACCACAGCGGGATCAGGCTGGCCCAGTCGAGCGGCATCACCGCCTCGTGCTGGTTGTTGCCGCCATAAGAGACTCCCACGACCGGGACGCCCGCGGCCCGGATGGCGTCGCGCACCGCCGCCGCCAGGGCGGTGTCCACGGGCACGCGCAGCTCCACGCCGGGGGCGTCCCACTCGGACAGGCTGCCGGCGGCGGTGGCTGCGGTGACCACGGCCATCGCGCCCTCGACGTGGACCGTGTGCGGCGTGAGGACGATCACCGCGTCCGGACGGACGGCGTCGAAGCGGCGGCCGAGCTCGGCCATGGCCGACCGGGTGGCCGCCCCCGGCGGCCCGCCGTCGACCAGCGCGTGGGTGGCGTGCGGCGCGATCGCGGCGAAGACGAGCACGCCAGCTATGGTAGTGATCCAATCTGGATCAGGCACGAAGCGAGCGAGGGGGCACTCCCCGGAGCGCCCCCTCGGCCCGCCGCCGGACCGCCGGCTACATCACCGGGAAGGTCTCGGCCACCTCCACGGTGCCGCCGCTCTCCAGGACCGGGCAGCCCTTCGCCTTGCCGACCGCGGCGTCCATGCTGTCCGCCTTGATGATCGTGTAGCCGCTGACGGGGTTGGCGCCGCCGCCGTCGGTCACGTGGCCGCCGCTGTCGACGGTGCTCGCGCGGCCGATCGGGTTGCCGGGGTCGACGACGTCCGCGCCGAGCGCCTGGTACCAGACACCCCAGGCCGCCATCACGCGGTCGCGCTCCGTGTCCGTCTCGGGCATCCCCCCGCCGTGGTAGGCAAGCAGGTAGTTCGCCATGTCTCGTTCTCCCTTGTCGTCCTTCGGACGTGCCGGCGTTCAGCCGGTTCGATCGATTTGCTCCCCGTCGGAGCACGCCGCAGTGTAGTGGGGGAGCACCCCGTTCCACCCGCCCAGGTTCCGGTCGCGCCAGCCCGGCCCGCGGGCGCCCAGGCGCTCCCAGCCCCGGTGCTCGATCTCCACCCGGGTGGTCGCGTCGCCCTGGTCGACGAACCGGATCTCGACCTCGGTCGCGTCGGACCGGTCGGTGCGGATGTGCCACAGGTAGCCGAGGCGCGTCGGCGGCTCCCAGACCGTGATCTCGCCCCAGTCCACCTCGACGCCGGACGGCGTGCGCTCGAAGATCCGGCCCCCGCGCCGGCCCTCGAAGACCACGTCGAGGCCCCGCTCGCAGGTGACGGTGTGCGTGAGCGGCCACCAGCGGGAGGTCCGCGCCGTCCACGTCGAGAACGCGTGCTCGACCCGGCAGTCGACGACGAACGAGAGGCGCAGCGGATCGATCACGGCTCGGTGTTCTCGGCCAGCAGGCGGAAGCGGGCCGCGGCATCGCCCCAGACGCCGGCCAGGTACGCCCGCACGGCCTCGACGCCCTGGTCGTGGAGCTGGTAGATCCGCCTGGTCCCGCGCGGCTCGTCGATGACGAGGCCGGCGTTCTTCAGCAGGCGCAGGTGGCGCGACACCGCGGGCCGGCTGATCGGCAGCGAGTCGGCGATCTCGCGGACCGTGCGCCCTCCGGAGCCCAGCAGCTCGACGATCGCCCGGCGGTTGGGGTCGCCCAGGGCGTCGAACGGGTCGCCCCCGCTGGGCAGCGCCGGCATGAACCCGATGGTAACATGGCGTCTACCGTAGCAATTCGGCTACCGAAGCTGGAGGGACACCATTGAAGGCATACGACGCCAGCGCGACCATCCGGGCCAGCACCGACGCCATCTGGACGATCCTCACCGACGCGCGAGGCTACACCGCCTGGGACTCGGGCGTCGAGCGGGTCGGCGGCACGATCGCGCCGGGGGAGAGGATCACGGTCGTCTCGAAGGCGAACCCCGGCCGCGCGTTCCCGGTCAGGGTCACCGAGTTCGAGCCCGGCCGGCGCATGGTCTGGTCGGGCGGGATGCCGATGGGCCTGTTCAAGGGCGTCCGCACGTTCACGCTCTCGGCCCAGGCCGACGGCACGACCGCGTTCCGCGTGCGCGAGGAGTACACCGGCCCGCTGCTGCCGCTCATCTGGCCGTCGATCCCGGACCTGGGCCCGTCGTTCCAGCAGTTCGCGACCGGCCTCAAGAGCCGAGCGGAGCTGGCGGGTTGACCTGGTAGTCGCGGAGGTCGAACCGGCGCAGCTGCCGGCGGTAGCGGTACGGGTACGTGGGCCAGTTGTTGGTGTTCCTGCCCGCGGTGGTGTACCAGCTCCGGCACCCGGTCTCCCAGACCGTCCTCCGGCTGGCCGACTCGACCCAGCGGTTGAACTCGACCTGGACGTCGTCGCGCACGTCCACCCAGTCGAGGCGGTGGCGCCGCATGGCCGCCAGCGCCCCGGCGACGTAGCCGATCTGCGCCTCCAGCATGAAGACGATCGAGTTGCTGCCCAGGTTCGTGTTCGGCCCATACAGCATGAAGAAGTTGGGGAAGCCCGACACCGTCACGCCGCGGTAGGCCTCGGCGCCGTTCCGCCACGCTTCGTGGAGGTCGCGCCCGCCCAGGCCGGTGACCCGCATGGGCTGCAGGAAGCCGGTGCTCCGGAACCCGGTGCCGTAGACGATGGCGTCGACCTCGCGGTGCGCGCCGTCGCCGGTCGCGACGCCGGTCTCGGTGATGGCGGCGATCGGGTCCGTCACCAGCTCCACGGACGGGAGCTGCAGCGTCGGGTACCAGTCGTTGGAGAAGAGGATGCGCTTGCAGCCGATCACGTAGTCGGGCGTGCACCTCGCCCGCAGGCCCTCGTCCTCCACCTGCCCGTGCATGTACTTCCGCCAGCGCTCCTCCAGGCTCCTGCGGAGGCCGGCCGATCCCAGCAGCGCGCTGCCCAGGAACTCGCCCAGCAGGTAGATGCGGAGCCGGTCCGCGCGCCGCAGCAGGGGGACGCGCTCGAAGAGGATGCGCTCGACCGGTCCGTAGACCCTGTCCGGCTTCGCGATCACGTAGGGCGCGCTGCGCTGGAACACGTGCACGCGGGCCGCCCGCTTCGCGATCTCGGGCACGAACTGGATGACGCTCGCGCCGGTGCCGACGACGGCCACGCGCCGCCCGTCGAGGACGCAGTCGTGGTTCCAGCTCGCCGAGTGCCACGAGGGGCCGCGGAACCGCTCGCGGCCGGCGATCTCCGGCAGCGCCGGGCGGTTGAGCTGGCCGACGGACGACACCAGCGCGCCGGCCGTGACGGACGATCCGTCGGCCAGGGCCAGGCGCCACTCGCCCCCGAGCTCGTCGAAGGCGGCCGACCGCACCTCGGCCCCGAATCGGAGGTGGGGAGCGAGCCCGTACGCGCCGACCAGCCGCTCCAGGTAGTCCAGGATCTCGGCCTGGCCGGAGTACCGGCGGGGCCAGGGCCGCTGGTGGAAGGAGAACGAGTACAGGTGCGAGGGCACGTCGCAGCCGGCGCCCGGGTACGTGTTGTCGCGCCAGGTGCCGCCGATCCCGCGGGCCTTCTCCAGGATGGCGAACGAGTGGCCCGACCGGCGCAGCCGGATCGCCATGCCCAGGCCGCCGAAGCCGGCGCCGACGATGGCGACGTCGACGTCAGGCATCGAGCCCGGCGAGGAACCCGAGCAGCGCCGCGTTCACCTCGTCCGGGCACTCCTGCTGCACCCAGTGCCCGGCACCCGGCACCACGACGACGTCGCGCAGGTCCGCGACCCAGGGCCGCATCGTGTCGAGCGGCGCCATCAGCAGCACCGGATCGCCGGCCCCGGCGACGAAGAGGGTGGGGACCTGGACCACCGCGCCGGCCAGCTCCGGCGTCAGCTCCCAGTTCCGGTCGAAGTTGCGGTACCAGTTGAGCCCCCCCGTGAAGCCGGTCCGCGCGAACACCGAGGCGTAGTGGTCGAGGTCCGCCCGCGGCAGCCAGTCGGGCAGCCGCTCCGGCTCCGGCAGGCGCTCCACCATGCCCCTCCCGTCGCGCGGGCCGGACAGCAGCGCGAGCGACTCCGGGGTCGGCTCGCCGGAGACCGCGCACATCAGCCGGCGCAGCGTCGTGGCCGGGTCGCGGCCCAGGTCGGCGTCGGCGACGCCGGGCTCCTGGAAGTACAGGATGTAGAACCAGCTCTGCGCGAAGACGTGCTTCCAGATCTGCGTCGGCGGCCGCTCCGGGCGGGGGACGTAGGGGACGCTCATGCCGGCGACGCCGCGCACGCGCGCCGGCGCCCGCAGGGCCAGGTTCCACACGACGGGCGCCCCCCAGTCGTGGCCGACCAGGACCGCCCGCTCCTCCCCCAGGGCGTCGAGCAGACCGACGACGTCGCCCGTGAGGTGGAGGATGTCGTAGGCGTCGAGGGCCTCCGGCCGGCTGGTGCCGCCGTAGCCCCGCATGTCGGGCGCCACCGCGTGGTAGCCGGCGGCCGCGAGCGCCGGGAGCTGGTGGCGCCACGAGTGGGACAGCTCCGGGAAGCCGTGGCAGAGGACCACGAGCGGGCCAGTGCCGGCCTCGACGACGCGCATGTCGATGCCGTTGGTGCGGATCGTGCGCTCGGTGACCGTCACCTGGCCGCCTCCTCCCGCTCCTCTCGCTCCTCCCGGTGCCGCTCGATGGCGGACTGGACGGCGGCCGTGGCCGCGCCGATGAACGTCTGCCGGTTGGCCGCGGCCCAGTCCCGGCTGGCCACGAGCACGTGCGCCGAGCGCTGGAGCTCGGGCATGACGTACCGGGAGAACAGCTCGTACGACCGGAGCGTCGCCGGCTCGTCGGCCCATTCGTGAGCCAGCAGGAGGTACGTGCCGAAGCCGCCCGACTTCTCGGCCAGGCGGCGGATCTGGGCGACGGCGTCGTCGGGCGTGCCGATCACGGCGAAGCCGGAGGCGTTGAGCGCCTCGACCATCTGGGCGTGCTCGGTGGCGTCCGGGGCGATGGGCAGCGCGGCGACCCGCTGGAAGTAGTCGACCCACTGCTCCAGGCCGAAGGCGGTGTCGCGCGCGGCCTGCTCGCGGGTCTCCGCCAGGTGCATCGGGCCCACCAATCGCCAGCGGCGGCGGTCGACCTCCGTCCCGAACTGCGCCGCCCGCTCCTCCATGATCCCCCAGTGGTAGCCCAGGGCGTCGAACCCGCCCAGGCTGGTGGCGCCCAGCGAGAGCAGGCCGCACCCGAAGCGGCCCGCGGCCCGCGGCCCGGCCGGGGAGACCTGGGCGGCGACCGCCACCTCGAAGTGGGGCCGCTGGTACGGCCGGAGCTGGAGGCGGGCGTCGCGCAGCCTGAACCAGTCGGTCTCGAACGTCAGCGGCTCCTCGCTGCGGAGGAGCAGCATGATCGCCTCCAGCGCCTCCTCCATCATGTCGCGCTGGCGGGCGACCTCGATGCCCATCATGAAGGCGTCCGAGGGCAGCGCCCCCGGGCCCACGCCGAACATCACGCGGCCGTGGGTGAGGTGGTCGAGCAGCACCATCCGGTCGGCCAGCAGCAGCGGGTGGTGGTACGGCAGGGACGAGACGCCGGTGCCGAGGCGCAGGTGCCGGGTGCGCTCGGCCGCCGTCGCGATGAACACCTCCGGAGACGGGATGATCTCGTAGCCGGCCGAGTGGTGCTCGCCGATCCAGGCCTCGTGGAAGCCGAGCCGGTCGAGGTGCTGGAGCAGCGTCAGGTCACGCTCCAGCGCGAGGGTGGGGTTCTGCCCGCAGGGGTGGAACGGCGCCAGGAAGATGCCGAAGCGCTGCGGCTCGGCCTGGACGGTGGGACTCATGAACAGCTCTCCTTCTAGAGATGAGGGCTGCCGAAATCGACGGATCCTTGGCGCCCATGCACCCCATCTCGCGGCGCTGCTTCTGCGGTCCTCGCTCACCCATTGACGAATGGGCTCGCTGCGGTCCTCGGCGCAGCCCCACGATCTGGAGCACCTGGCCACCAAATCTCTCGCCGCTTTCGGCAGTCCTCATCTCGGGCGGACCAGGACCTTGCCCTGCTCGGCGCCGCCGAGCGCCGCGAACGCCTCGGCCACGCCGTCGAGGGGGACGACGGCCGTCACGAGCGCCTCGGCGGGGAACTCCCGCCGGCCGAGGCGCTCCAGCGTGGCCGCGAACTCCTCCCGCCGGTAGCCGAACGAGAAGCGGATCTCCAGCTCGCGCGCTGCGGCGAAGAACGGCTCGATCCGGTCCGCCTCCATGCAGACGCCCACGACGACCACCCGGGTGCGCGGCGGTGCGTCGCGAATGATCGCCTGCAGCACGCCCGGGACCCCGACCGCCTCGAAGACGACGGCGTCGCGGACCGGCGCGCCCAGCATCTCCATGGCGGCGCGGTCGGCCTGCCGGGTGGGGACGCCGAGCTCGTCCCATCTCCCGTACGGCGAGCTGGCCGCCGGGTCGACCACGTCGTCGGCGCCCAGCAGCTCGGCGAGGCGCCGGCGGGTGGCCGAGAAGTCCGCCGCGATCACCGGGCCGTGGCCGCGCGCCTTCAGCGCGGCGACGATCGCGAGCCCGATCGGCCCGCAGCCGACGACCACGCACACCTCCTGGCCGGCCAGCCGGGCGAGGTTGACCGCGTGCTCGCCGACCGCCAGCGGCTCGGTGAGCGCGGCCACCTCCGCGGTGAGCGCCCCGGGCACCGGGACCAGCAGCGCCTCCTGCAGCACCATGCGCTCGGCCAGGCCGCCCGGGTAGCGGTTGGAGTAGCCGATGCCCTCCGGGCCGTCCGGGCCCAGGACCAGCGGCACGGAGCAGACCCGGGCGCCGGCCGGCAGCGTGCGCTCCGTCCCGGGACCGTGGTCGAGCACCTCCGCGCAGAACTCGTGGCCGAATACGACGCCGCGCTCCGGGTCGAGGCCGCCGGGACCGCCCACGGCCTCGACGAGCCCGGCGAACCGGCGCAGGTCCGCCGCCGCGTGCAGGTCGGAGCCGCAGATGCCGCACGCGAGGGTCCGCACCAGCACCTGGCCCGGCCCCGGGATCGGCTCCTCGATCTCCTCGACGCCGATCCCGCCGACCCGGGTGACCGCCGCTCTCATGATTTCGACATGAGTATCACATTCCAAGGCGCGGTGGCCCTGGTCACCGGCGCGGCCCGGCCGCGCGGCATCGGACGGGCGACGGCGCTGCGACTCGCGAGGAGCGGGGCTGACGTGGCCTGCCTCGACATCGCGAGCCCGTACGACGAGGCGCCCGGCCACGGTACCGCCACCGGCGACGACCTGCGGGCCGTGGTCGAGCTCATCGAGGGCATGGGCCGCCGCGCCGTCGGCGTGCGAGCCGACGTCTCCGACGAGGCGCAGGTCGAGGCGGCGGTGCAGGCCGCGACCGGGGCGCTCGGCACCATCACCCTGGTCGCCAACGTGGCCGGCGGCAGCGGCCCCGGCTTCGGCCTGGGCCCGCTCGCCACCCTGCCCGCGGCGGAGTTCCGGCGCGTGCTGGACGTCAACGTGGTCGGCACGTGGCTGGTCTCGCGAGCGTGCGCCGGCCGCATGGTCGCGGCCGGCGTGGGCGGCCGCATCTGCAACGTGTCCAGCCAGGCGGGCAAGCGGGCGTTCCCGCTGCTCGGCGCCTACAGCACCGCCAAGGCCGCCGTCATCGTCCTCACGCAGTCGCTCGCCCTGGAGCTGGGCCCGGCGGGGATCGCGGTGAACGCGGTGTGCCCGGGCACCGTGGACACGGACCTGGTCAACCCCGACGGTGCGCTCGAGAACCTCCTGGGCGGCCCGGACGGGCTGACCAGGTTCATCGAGCGCGAGATCCCGCTGCGCCGCCTCCAGACGGCCGACGAGATCGCCGCCGCGATCTGCTGGCTGCTCTCCGGCGAGGCGGCCGCGCTGACGGGCGAGGCGGTCAACACCAGCGCCGGCCAGACCATGGTGTGAGCTCTCTGGCAGATCGGCGATTGTCCAAGTAGACTGGCGCGGTGACGCTTCCCCACGACGTTGCCGGCGGCGGTCCGGCGGTCCTGCTCCTGCACAACGGCCTCTGCGATCGCCGCATGTGGGACCGGCAGATGGACACCTTCGCGGTCCGCTACCGGGTCATCCGGATCGACCTCCCCGGCTCCGGCGAACTGCCGGTGCCGGCCGGCCCGTACTCGTGCGCCGAGGAGGTCGTCGCGCTGCTCGACGAGCTCGGGGTCGGCGCCGCGGCGCTCGTCGGCAACTCGCTGGGCGGCCGCGTCGCGGTGGACGTCTGCCTCGCGGCCCCGGACCGCGTCTGGGCGCTGGTGCTGGTCGGTGCCGGTCGCGCCGGCTGGCCGTGGTCGGACGCGGTGCGGGAGTCGTGGCGGCGGCAGGACGAGGCGGCCCAGGCGGGCGACCTCGACCTGGCGGTGGAGCTGAGCCTCCAGCTCTGGCTGGACGGTCCGAGGCGCGACCCGGGCGCGGTCGGCGGCGACGTCCGCGCGCGGGTGGCCGCGATGCAGCGGCGGGCGCTCGAGCTCGAGCTGGCCGAGGCGGAGGAGGCCGGCCCCGAGCGCCGGCCCGAGGGCTCACCCGCCGGCGTGCGCGCCCCCACGCTCGTGCTCGACGGCGAGCTGGACGTCCCCGACATCGGCGCGATCGCGGAGACCTACGCGCGGGAGATCCCCGGCGCCCGGCGGGTCGTGATCCGGGGCGCCGCCCACGTCCCCAGCCTGGAGCTGCCGGACGAGTTCGACCGGCTGGTGCTGGGCTTCCTCGACGAGACGCGTCCGGGGTGAGGTGGACGGCGCTCGGCCTGGCCCGCGCCCTGCGGGAGCGCGAGGTGAGCGCCGTCGAGGTCGCCTCCGACCTGCTGCGCCGGCTGGAGCGGCTGGAGCCGATCATCGGCGCCGTGGCCGCGACCGAGCCCGAGCGCACGCTCGCCGGCGCGGCGGCCGCCGACCGGCGTCTGCGGGAGGGGACGGCCCGCGCGCTGGAGGGCGTGCCGTTCGCGGTCAAGGACTGGATCGACGTCGAGGGCTGGCCCGTCCTGGGCGCGACCGGCCGGCCGCCGGCGGACCCCGAGCGGCGGCCCGGCGCCGACGCGACGGCCGTGGCCCGGCTGCGCGAAGCGGGCGGCATCCCGCTGGCGATCAGCCGCGCGCTCGCCGACCCCGCCGCCTACGGCCGGACGCGGAACCCGCACGATACGTCGCGCGCGCCGGGCGGCTCGTCCTCCGGCGCGGCCGCGCTGGTGGCCACCGGCGCGTCGCCGCTGGCACTCGGCAGCGACTCGGGCGGCAGCATCCGGCTCCCGGCCGCGTGGTGCGGGGTGGCCGGCCTGAAGGCGACGTTCGGCCGCGTACCGCTGACCGGCCACTTCCCGCGCTGCGGCGCCCTGGAGGACGGCCGCACCGTGATCGGACCGCTGGCGGGCACGGTCGACGACCTGGCCGCCGCGCTCGCGCTGATCGCCGGCCCGGACGGGCTCGACGCCGGGGTGGTCCCGGTGCCGCTGGGCGACCCGGACTCCGTCGACGTGCCCGCGCTCCGCGTCGGGGCGATGGGGCAGGGGCCGGCGGCCGCGGCGCTGGCCGCGCTGGCCGCGGCCGGCGCGACCGTCGTCGAGGAGCGGCTCCCCGACGTCCGGGACGAGGCCCTGGAGATCACGCGTCGCTACTGGCGGCGCGCCGAGCTGACCGGCGAGGAGTCGGTGCGGCTGCTGTGGGACTGGGACCGGTTCCGGCGTCGCCTGCTGGTCGCGACGGCGGGCGTCGACGTGGTGCTGACGCCGGCCGCCGACGGCCCCGCGCCGCCGTGGCGGGAGTCGGCCGAGGGCGACTACCTGTGGACGCTGCCCTGGAGCCTGACGGGCGCCCCGGCGGTCGTCGTTCCCACGGGCCACGTCGACGGCCTGCCGGTCGCGGTCCAGGTCGTCGGCCGGCCGTGGCAGGACCACGTGGCGCTGGCGGCGGCCCGCCACGTCGAGTCCGCCTTCGCCGCCCGCGTCCCGAGGCTGCCAGGTCGGTAGATCGCTCCGGGCGTGCCTACGTGCGGACGACGAGCGTGCCGACGATCACGTCGTGGATCGCCTGCTTCTGCTGGCCGAGCCCGATCATGAACGCGCTGATGATCGCGGGGATCAGGCAGAGGGCGAACGACAGGTAGATCAGCAGGTACCGGAGCATGCCCAGGCCGAACGTGACCGGTCGTCCGTCCACGCGCACGAGCCGGATTCCGAGCGCCATGTAGCCGACGGTCTGCCCGTTCCGTGACCAGAGGTAGCCGAAGTAGAGCAGGCCAAGGACGAGGCCGATCAGCCCGCTCCGCACGCCGGTCGCGGTGGTGTCGTTGCCGGACGTGATGGCGGCGATGATCGCCTCGACGATGCCGGACACGACGCCGACGATGATGGCGTCGAGCACGTAGGCGACGAACCGGCGCCAGAAGCCCGAAAGAGTCGTCGCCTGCGCGCCATATCCGAAGGGCGTTGCCGCCGACTGTGGTTCCGTCATGCGCTCTACCTCTAACAGCGCCGCCCGGGGCGCGAATGCCATGCCGGTTCGCCGTGGTAGACGAATGGTTCGACATCCACAGTACGCTGTGGCCCGGACCATGGCCGACCCGGCGATCCCCGCGGCCGACGCGCTGCCCGTCCAGCGGGAGGCGACACCCGGCTTCCGCATCGCCCGCGCGACCATCGGGCCGCTCTACCGGCTGCTGTTCCGCCTCCGGGTCATCGGGCGGGAGCGGATCCCCCGGGACGGGCCCTACGTGCTGGTCTCGAACCACCTGAACTGGCTCGACCCGTTCACGCTGCTGCTGGCGTTCCCGTCGGAACCCCGGCTGCACTTCCTGGCCGACCCGGAGAACCTGGTCAAGAACCGGTGGCACTGGTGGATCGTCCGCCAGGTCGGTGGCTACGTGCCCGTCGACCTGCGCCGCCACGGCGACCGGGTGCTCTTCGAGCAGGTGCGCAGGGCGCTCGACCGGGGCGCGGTGGTGGCGATCTTCCCGGAGGCGGCCTACGGTCCCCGCGAGGGCGAGCTGCTGCCGTTCAAGAAGGGGTTCGCGCACTTCGCGATCGAGGCGGGGGTGCCGGTGCTGCCCGTGGCGCTGACGGGAACCAAGGACCTCTGGCTCCGGAAGCGCATCGAGCTCAGGATCGGCACCCCGGTCGCGGCGGCCGCCCAGGAGGTCGACGCGCTGGTCGCGCTGACGACGGAGCGCGTGGCGGACCTGCTGCCGCCCTACGTCGAGCGCCCGGGCTGGAAGCCGCTCCGGCGGTGGCTGACGCGCCTGCTGTACTGACCCGGCTGCGGCTCACTTGTCGCGCAGCCGCTCCTCGAACTCGTCGAGCACCCGGCTGAAGGAGCTCTTGCGCGGAGGCTTGTGGCCGGTGAGCTTGAGGATGATGCTGACCAGGCCACCCACCACCGACTCGAACAGGGCCCCGGCCAGGGTCGCCAGCAGCAGGCCGACGACCAGCGCGACCACCAGGACGCTCTGTCGCGGCGTGAACTGGATGGGGATGCGGGACGCCAGCTCGATCATCGCAGCCGATCACTCTCCTCTCCCGGCTAGCGTAGACCCGCTGGCGACATCCGGAGCAGCGCGTTCAGGCCGGCGCGGCGCTCCCCGCCGCGGCCCTGATGTCGCCGAGCAGCGCCCGCCACGCGCCGCGGTCCTCGCGCCACGGGGTGAAGAGCTGCATGCGGTCGGCCACCCCGGCGCCGCGCCGGCCCAGCGCCCCCGCCAGCCGGCCGAACGGCGCCTGCACCACGAAGGCGTCGAGCATCTCCGGGGTGACCAGCTCCGCCATCTCGGCCCAGCGCCCGCGCTTGGAGAGCGCGTTCAGCTCGTCCTGCGTCTCGCCCCAGCCGTGCAGCTCGAGCACGGTGCGGTAGGCCGGCGTCGAGCCGTAGAAGGCGATCTGCTGGCGGACCGGGCCGAGCGCCAGGCGCACCTCGTCGTCGTCGGCGCCGGTGGCGACGAACGGCGTGATGCAGAACTCGAAGCCGTCGCGCGAGCGGCCGGCCCTGGCCAGGCCGCGCTCGACCGCCGGCAGCGCCCGCTCGCGGATGTAGCGGTCCGTCGAGAACGGGTGCAGCAGCACGCCGTCGGCGACCTCGCCGGCCACCTCGCACATGCGGTCGCCGAGCGCGCCCAGGAACACGCGGGGCGGGCCGGCCGGGCTCGGGCCCGGGCTGAAGAACGGCGTCATGAGCGTCAGCGTGTAGTGGTCGCCGCGAAACGAGAGGCGTTCGCCGGTCTGCCAGCTCGTCCAGATGGCCCGCAGCGCGGAGATGAACTCCCGCATGCGCGCCGCCGGCGCCGACCAGGGCATGCTGAACCGCTTCTCGATGTGCGGCTTGATCTGGCTGCCGAGGCCCAGGACCATGCGTCCGCCGGACAGCACGTTCAGGTCGTACGCGGTGTGGGCGGTCGTCATCGGCGAGCGGGCCAGCGCGATCGCGACGCTGGTGATGAGGTCGACGCGCGCGCTGTGCTCCGCCGCCAGCGCCAGCGGCAGGAACGGGTCGTGGCTCGTCTCCGCGGAGACGGCGCCGTCGTAGCCCAGGTCCTCCAGGTCCCGGACGCGGGCCGGGACCGCGGCCAGGTCGGTGATGACGCCTCCGTCGAGCTTCATGCGCGCTATGGCCTCCTGTCCGACACGATCCACATGGCGAAGAACTGCGAGCCGCCGCCGTAGGCGTGGCCCAGCGCCAGCCGGGCGCCGTCCACCTGGTGCTCGCCCGCCTGGCCGCGCACCTGCATGGCGGCCTCCGCGAAGCGCAGCATGCCCGAGGCGCCGATCGGGTTGGAGGACAGGACCCCGCCGGACGGGTTGACGGGCAGGTCGCCGTCGATCGCGGTCGCGCCTGACACCGTCATCTCCCAGCCCCGGTTGGTGGGCGCGAAGCCCAGGTTCTCCATCCACATCGGCTCGAACCAGCTGAACGGAACGTACACCTCGGCCACGTCGATCTCGCGCCGGGGATCGGCGATGCCGGCCTGGCGGTAGAGCTCGGCGGCGCACTCGCGGCCGGCGAGCGGGTCGACCTCGTCGCGGCCGGCGAACATCGTCGGCTCGCTGCGCATCGCCGTCGCGTGGACCCAGGCGGGGGGTGCGCCTCCGCCCAGCGCGTCCTCGGCGGCCAGCACCATCGCGCAGGCGCCGTCGGAGGAGGGGCAGCACTCCAGGTAGCGGATGGGGTCCCACAGCATCGGGGACGCGGTCACCTTCTCGGCGCTGATGTCCTCGAGGTGGAGGTGGGCGAACGGGTTGCGGAGCGCGTTGCGCCGGTCCTTCACCGCCACGCGGACACCGACGTCGGCCGGCGCCCCGGAGCGTTCGATGTACTGGCGCACGATCGGCGCAAAGTAGCCGCCGGCCCCGGCGACGACCGGGAGCTGGAACGGCGTGCGCATGGTCAGCGCCCACATCGCGTCGCTGTCCGACTGCTTCTCGAAGGCGACGGTCAGCACGCGGCGGTGCACGCCGGCCATGACCAGGTGGGCGGCCACGATCGCGGTCGAGCCACCCACGCTGCCGGCGGTGTGCACGCGCAGCATCGGCCGGCCGGCGGCGCCCAGGGCGTCGGCCAGCGCCAGCTCGGGCATCATCACGCCCTCGAACATGTCCGGCGCCTTGCCGATCACGACCGCGTCGACGTCGGCCCACCCGATCCCGGCGTCGCGCAGCGCGGCCAGCGCGGCCTCACGGACGAGACCCGGGATGGAGACGTCGATCCGCCTGGACGCGTGCTTCGTCTGCCCGACGCCGATCACCGCGCACCGCTCAGCCATCCCGTCCCTCCAGCACGCAGACCAGGTTCTGCTGGAGGCAGGGCCCCGAGGTGGCGTGGGCCAGCGCCCGGCCGGCGCGCCCGTCCATCACCCGCCGTGCCGCCTCCCCGATCCGGAGCAGGCCGGCGACCATCATCGGGTTGGCGGCCAGCGCGCCGCCCGACGGGCTGACCTCGGTGGCCCCGTCGAGCCGGAGCGCCCCACGCAGGATCAGCTCCTGG
>Ga0066903_100001957_pt1 | contig 15652 bp, 8 predicted proteins | sample PanSoiMetaGPlot1_FD_67491 | JGI IMG/M metagenome (GOLD analysis project Ga0066903, IMG submission 67491) | Tropical forest soil microbial communities from Panama analyzed to predict greenhouse gas emissions - Panama Soil - Plot 1 (version 2) | ecosystem: Environmental > Terrestrial > Soil >... | reverse complement strand
GGCCATCACGGCGCCGATCGTGCGGCGTCGCGCCGCGTCGGCGACGTAGCGCTCGAGCGCGAGCCCCGCCGCGCAGGCCGCCGCGAGCATCAGGCCGACGAACGGGAAGAACACGCGGTGCTCGTTCACGATTTCCGAGAACGGAAAGATGCTCGACGTCGGCACGAGCGCGATCGCGAACCACGCGACGCCGAACGCGATCGGCGCCGTCGCGCGCCACCGCCACGTGCGCAGGAACACGAACGCCAGCGCCGCGAGAAAGAGGTAGCCGGCGATCGCGCGCGTGTCGTACCACGCGGGGAACAGCGTCCAGTCGGTGTCGGCGGAGAGTCCCACCGGCAGCACGAACAGCCGCGCGTAATGGAACCACACGAACGGCTGCGTGATCAGGTACGGCAGGCGCGCGCCACCGCCGCCGGTCCACTCCGGCGCGTCCATCCAGCGGATGAACAGGTACGCCACGACGACGGCCGCGAGCGCCGGCCACGTGCGGCGCAGCGCGTCGCGCGTGCGCGCGGCTGCAGACGTGCCCTCGGGCGACTCGAGCCACACCGCGACGAACAGCAGCGGCCCGTACATCACCGCGTGCACCTTGGCGAGCGCGCCGAGGAACATCGGCACCAGATGGAGGCCGGTCGCGCGCCCGCGCGGCCACGCCTGCCACACGAGGAACGATCCGACGACGCCCATCACCGACAGTTCTTCGGAGCGCGAGCTGATGAAGTTCAGCGTCTCGGTGTTGGCGGTGTGCACCGAGAACAGCGTTGCGGCCAGCAGCGCGATCCACGCCGGGTCCGCGGCGCCCGCCTCGCGCAGTTCCCTCGCGTAGAAGACCGCGAGCATCGCGCCCAGCGCCAGCAGCAGCGCGATCTGCGTGCGATGGTAGGTCCGGGGGTCCAGGCCGCCCAGCGCGTAGTCGACCGCAAGCGTCGCCGACACGAGCGGCCGGTAGCTCGCATGCGAACGGATGCTGCTGAACGTCGTCGCGTCGCGGAAGAAGCGCGGCACGTTGTTCAGGCTGCGGATGTACAGGTTGTTCTCGACGACGTGCGCGTCGTCGAAGTGCAGGGCGTTGTCGAGCGAGTTCCAGTAGGCGCCGACGACGATCGCGATGGCGGCGGCGGCCGCGAGCGCGTAACGGGGCATGCGCATCATCTTATGGTCGACCGGGCTCTCCCTGGTAAGGCGTCATCGTCCGCCTGTCGATGTCGAGCTCACACACGCCTTGAAGGCGGTGTCGCGCGATCCAGTCGTCGGTGCCGCTTCGGTAGTCCGGAATGAGGGGATCGCGCATGTGCCAATCCGGAGGCTCCCAGGCGCTGAAGCCGTTCAGCGTGGGAACCGCGTACTTCATCGCGATGAACTCGGCGTCGGTCCCGTAGAGGCCACTCATCTGGTTCGGGGAGCGCGACATGTAGGCCGCCGACGCCTTCTTGATGAAGAAGCTGCGGCACGCCTGATCGACGGTGATCGGCGCATCGACCCAGCGCTGGAATGCTTCGACCGGGCGCTCGTAGTCGAAGCGTTCCGGATTCCACGTCAGCGCGATCGCGACCGCGATGATGACGACGCTCGCGCGGCGAGGCAGCGACGCGCGTGGCAGCCGCGCGAGCACGACGCCAAGCCAGAGCACCGCCGCCAGCTCGAACGAACAGATGAGGCGCTTGGGATCGCGAACGGCCGAGAATCCCGGCACCGCAGACAGCGAGCTCCACAACGCGAAGTGGCCGATCCGCGCGGTCAGCATCAGCACGATCAGCGCGACGGCGGCAAGCCACAGCGCAGGCAGTCTCACGCCACTCGGCAGCCGCAAGCCCGGCACACAGCACGCCAGGGCGAATACGAAGACGATCGCCAACGACCGTCCGCTGTCCCAGGGTAGCCACGATCGAGGCGCCGTGACGATCTGCATCCACGCGCCCGGGTCGAGGTCGTAGAGGGCATCGAACGCCTGTTGCGCCGGGAAGCCGTGAAACTGCGCGTACGCGATGTGATAAATCCACACGAACCCGGCGAATCCCAGCACGGCCCCGGCAGCGATCGCAGCCAGGTCTAGGACGGTTCCACGATCGGTGACGGCGATCCGACCGCGCACGCCGCCGCGCAACAGCTCGAGCGCGACCAACGCCGTCACACCCACGAACAGCGGACGCTCCCAGTGATGATGGCGCTGCGGGAACGGGATCCGGAAGAGGCTGTCGAACCTCAGGATCCAGGTCCACGCGAGGGTCACGATCGCGACGAACGCGAGCAACGCGATCGCGGCGCCGCGCGCGCGCCCGAACGGCCGGCGCGTCGGCGGAATCGACATTCGGATCCCGGTCGAGGGGAGCCCGTACAACAGCGCTGCACCGGCGCCCAGCAGAACGGCGACGAGCGTCGAGAGAAGGCCGATGTAGATGTCCTGCGTGAAGAGCGACGCCGCGAGGAAAGACGCGGCAGCCAGCCCAAGCGATCGGAGCGGGCCCCGGCGGCGCCGCGCCGACGCCAGGCCGATCAGCAGAATCGGCGGGACGAGAAAGACAGAGGCGCGCTGCGTCCAGACGCCGGTGAGACCGTTGACGACGTTCCGCGACGTCGCGAAGACGGCGACGAGCAGCACCGACTCGACCACGCCCATCAGCACGAATCGGCGGAGGATGGCGTACAGACTCAGGATGCCAAACTCGATCACGGCGAGGATCGTGACCGTGTGGGCCACGAGCGGATCGAGCGCGACACGGGCGATGACGTAGAACGGCGCATAGAGCACGAGGCTGTGCGAATAGCCGAGCGTGCCGCGTTGCGGAAAAAACAACGGCGCCGAAACCGGACTGGCGAAATGGCGGACGCTGTATCTCCACTGCTCGAGGATCGCGTTGATCAGATACGGATCGATCCAGTCACCGAGGCCGTAGCGCCGCCAGACGCCGGTGTGCAACCGGAAGACGTAGTCGAGATACGCGCCCGACAGCACGACGATGGCGACGAGTCCCGTGGCCGCCCGGATGGAGGGTATCGCTCGCGCACGCGGCGTGTGTGTCTGGTGCACCGATTGCGCGCGAGTGTAGCATCGCATCACGGACCGCGAGCGCAGTGCGATAGGATCGCGCCATCCTGCGCAGACTGCTCCTCAGCGCGGCGGCGCTCCTGGCGGTCTGGAGCGTGATGGTCGCTCTCACCGGCGGCATCGACGCGCGTGTGCTCGGCGTGGCGATCCGCTCGCGCGATCCGTGGCGCGCGCTGGCGGTCAGCGCCGTGCTCTTCTTCGCCGCGTGCGTCGTGTACCGCGCGGACTGCGTCCGGCTGCTCGATGCCGCGGGCCTCGTCGTCCGCCGGCATGCGGTGGGGATTGCCGTCGTCCTGGCCGCGGTGCTGGCCGCGCACGGGATCGTGTTCGGCACGTTCGGCGCCGGCGGGGCGGACGCGTACGGCTACGTCAACCAGGCGTACGACTGGGCGGAGGGCCGGCTGCCGCGTCCGCAGCCGCTGACGGTGACGCTGCCGTTCGAGACGTCGGACGCCATGCAGGCTCCGCTCGGTTACCGTGTCGGCACGGGGCCGCACACGATCGTGCCCACCTATGCGCCCGGCCTGCCGCTGATGATGGCGGTTGCGCTCGCGGCCGGCGCGTGCGGACCGTTCTTCGTCGTGCCGATCATGGCGGCACTGTTCGTGTGGTTTACGTTCAGGCTCGGCCGGCTCGCCGGCGGATCCAGCGTGGGCGTCGTCGCCGCGCTGGTGCTGATCACGTCACCGGTCGTGCTCTATCAGGCGCTTTGGCCGATGAGCGACATTCCATCGGGAGCGATCTGGACTGCGGCCGTGGTGTTCGCGCTCGGGCCGTCGCGCGGCAGCGCCGCCACCGCGGGAGGCGTTGCGGCGCTCGGTCTGCTCGTTCGCCCCAACCTCGCGCTCGTGGCCGTCGTTCCGCTGCTGACGCTGGCGATGCGCGTGTCAGGCCGCGAGCGATGGGTGAGAGCCGCGCTGTATTGCACGCCGATCCTTCCAATCGTCGCCTGTGTCGCCGCGATCAACACGATGTGGTTCGGCGCGCCGTTCAACACTGGCTACGGCTCGACCGAAGAAATCTACCGCGTGTCGAACATCTGGCCGAACGTACAGCTCAACGCGTCGTGGCTCTGGGCATCGCAGTCGCCGTGGCTGCTCCTCGCGCTCGGGCCGCTGCTGCCGCCGCTGGGCCGCACGCTCAATCGTGGCGTCCTTCTCACCTGCCTGATCCTGTTCATCGTCACGTTCGGCAGCTACGCGAGCTACTCGCAGTTCGAGGAATGGTGGTACCTGCGGTTCCTGATGCCGGCGTTCGGTGCGTTCGCGGTACTCGTCGCGGCGGGGATCGTGGCGATCGCGCGCGCGATCCCACAGCCGTTCGGCCGCGTGGCCGCCGGCGCGGCGCTGTCCGTGATGATCGCCACGACGGTGAGCTACGCGTCCGCCCGGCAGGTGTTCGGCGTTCTGCGCGCCGGTGAACGACGCTACGTCGACATCGGCGAGTTCGCGGCCGACCGCCTGCCGTCCAACGCGGCATTGTTCGCCGTGCAGCATAGCGGCAGCCTTCGCTTCTATAGCGGGCGTCTGACGTTGCGATTCGACTCCGTGCGGAAGGAGTGGGCCGCTGACGTGCCGGCCGCCGTCGAGCGCGCGGGCTACCATCCGTTCCTGATCGTCGACGACTTCGAGATTCCGCAGGTCCGCCGCCAGTTCGGCCTCAAGGCGGACACGCCGTTGCCGTGGCCGATTCTCGCGCGCATGCGCGAGCTCGGCGGCATCACGATCTTCGACATGGCGACGACCCCTGCGTCGTCGAGTCCGATCGCGCTCGAGCCGGGGAGGCGCTACGGGTGCGCCCCTCGCGGGCGGGCGCCTCGCTGATACGACGGATGGATATCGCGGCGTTGTGAGATTACGATGGTGCGCTGAAACGAGCGCTCATCGGCTCGGCGGCCGTGTTCCTCGCTCTGTGGGGCTTGTTCGTGGCCGTCACGGGCGGTGTCGACGCGCGCGTTCTCGGTCTGTCGATCCGTTCGCGCGATCCATTTCGTGCAGTCGCAGTCAGCGCGGCGCTTCTGCTCTTCCTCTCCGTCGCGCATCGATCCTGGCTGACGTCGCGGCTGGACGACGCCAGTGAACGACTGCGACGACACGCCGTGCTGATCGCGTTCGCCGCGGCGACGGCGCTCGCCCTCCACGGCGTGATCTTCGGATCGTTCGTGATCGGCGGCTCCGATTCATACGGCTACGTGAACCAGGCGTACGACTGGATGATGGGACGGTTGCCGGGACCAATCCCGCTCCGGCGGCCTGTCCCCCTGCCGCTGACGGCGCCGTTCGGCACTTCCGACCTGATGCAGATACCGCTCGCGTATGTCCCCGGCGGGCCGCCGCACACGATGATTCCTCTCTATCCTCCCGGCATGTCGTGGCTCATGGCGCTGTCGCTCGCCGCGGGGGCGTGCGGTCCGTACTTCGTCGTGCCCGTCTTCGCAGCGCTGTTTACGTGGTTCACGTTCAGGCTGGGCGTGATTGCCGGCGGCCGCACCGTCGGCGCCATCGCCGCCGTCATCCTCATTGCCAGCCCCGTCGTGCTGTTTCAGGCGATGTGGCCGATGAGCGACATTCCCGCGGGGGCCTTGTGGACGGGCACCGTGGTGTTCGCGCTGGGTGGATCGCGAAGGAGTGCTGCCGCGGCTGGCTTGTGTGCGGCTGTCGCGCTGCTCATCAGACCGAGTCTGCTGGGGCTGCTCGCCGCGCCGCTGCTGGCGATCGCGATGCGCGAGCGAGGGCGCGAACGGCTGATCCGCGCCGCACTCCTCGTGGCGCCGTCGCTGGTGGCGATGGTGTGCCTCGCCGCGGTGTTCGCGACGTGGACGGGCTCGCCGTTCAGCTCCGGGTACGGAGACCGAAGCGATCTGTTTCAGCTCGCCCGCGTGTGGACGAACCTGCGCCACTACGTGACGTGGCTCTGGCAGTCACAGCCGGCGTGGCTGCTGCTGTCGGTTGTGGCGTTCGTTCCGCCGTTCAGACAACGACTGCGGAGCGACGCGATCGCTGCGAGCATCACGCTGATCGCGCTGACACTGGCGAGCTACCTCGCCTATCGGACGTATGACGAATGGTGGTACCTGCGATTCCTGATGCCGGCCCTCGGTGCGGTCGCCGTCCTGGCCGCAGCCGGCGTCGCGGCGATCGCGCGAGCCGTGCCGCAGCCGTTCGGCCGGCTCTCGGCCGCAGTGGCCCTGTATCTGACGCTCGTGTCGACACTTTCGTACGCCTCGGGGAAGGAGATCTTTGGCGGCTTGCGGGAAGGCGAGCGGCGCTACCTGGACATCGCCGAGTTTGCGGCGGAACACTTGCCGGAGAACGCCGCCGTGCTTTCGATGCAGCACAGCGGCAGCCTGCGGTTCTACAGCGGGCGGATGACGCTGCGCTACGACTGGGTGCAGCCGGAGTGGGCGTCCACGGTGCCCGCGGCGGTCGAGCGTGCCGGCTATCACCCGTACCTGATCGTCGACGACTGGGAGCTCCCGCGGGTGCGCGTGCAGTTCGGGCTTCCGCAAACCGCCGCGTGGCCGTGGCCGATCGTCGCCCGGCGGTCGAAGATCGGTGGCATCACCGTCTTCGACATGGCCACGTCACCGGCACGGGCTGACACGCTGGTGCTGGAACCGGGAAGCCGTCATTGGTACGCAGGACGGGCACGGCCCCCTATCTGAGCACGCGCAGTTCGGCGATCGACCAGTCGCGCGGGCTCGCCGCGGGCTGCGCGACGCGGATGAACCGAACGCCGTCGCGGTCAATCGGGAACACGACCGGCACGTCTTTGGGATGGCGGAGGCCGGCGTAGTACGTCGGCAGCGCCGCGTTTCCCGTCCACACGGTGTCCCATCGCGATCCGTCGGCGGAGACGTCGATCCGGACGCGGTCCGGCACGTCGGCCGTGTACTGGCCCATCGCGATGACGAGCTGCCCGACGTGCGTCGATGCCTCGAGTTCGATTGTGAAGGCAATCCCCGGCGTATCCCTGACGGCTGTCCATGCCGTGTCCAGCCGTCCGTCGATCGCGCGCGCGGCGGGCGCTCTCTCAGACGACGCCGACACGGCCTTGATGCGCACGAGTGATCCCGAGACATCGGGCGGTTCGTCCGGCACGTCACCCTGTGGGATCAGGTACGAACTCCAGTCGTGTTCTGCGCGCACCGTTTTCGCGCTGGCAAATCCTGCCAGCATCGCGCGCTGGGTACCGTCGGCGTCTGCGGCGTGGTCGATGACGATGCCGACTGAGCCGCGGGACGCGAGGATACGAAGGATCTCTGGATCGCCGTCGGCCAGGAGCGCCTTCATCGCACCGTAGTGCGGAGCGGCGTATCCGCTGAAGCCGTTGTAGAGCGGCTTGGGGTCGAACATCTGTTGATAGAGCGCCTGCGCGTCACGGGCGTCCGTTACCGGCAGATCGAGCCGGAACCTCGCGCCGGCCGGCGACGGACGGATCGGCGGCGCGGCGACCACGACGAAGCGGCGCGGCCATCCGTCGAGCAGCAGGCCCGTCAGAGCGAGCGCGACGATCGTCCGCCGTCTCGATCCGTCGAGACGATGGACCGCAAGCGCGGCCGTCACCGCCAGGCACACGAGCGTCATCGTCCAGAACCGCGCCGGCACGCGGAGCCCGTCGAAGCCTGGCAGCAGCATCAGCCAGCTGTACGGCGCGCGATAGAGGAACCGGTGGTCCATGAACGTCGTATCCGGTCCGAGCGCGAAGATCCAGGTCACGAGTGCCGCGAGTGCGTAGAACGCCGGGATCGATCGCCGGCGGAACGCGGCGCGCACGCCTGGCAGCAGCGCGACGAGCAGGAGCGCCGCCACCAGCGCCAGCGACAACGGCTTGTCGCCGCGCGCGATCGAGAGCAGCTTCACGCCGCCGATCGTGAGCTGCCGGGAGCCGAAGGCAAACGGCAGCGCGCTGGCCGCGACGAGCACGGCGAACGAGACCGCGAGCGCTCGCCGCACGCGGCCGATCCATCGGGGTTCGGGTTGGTCGGAGCTGAACGGGCGCGCGGCCGACAGCGCGAGGGCCGCGAGCAGCACGATCGTCAGGCCCGGAAAGAGATTCGACTCCCGCCGGTCGAAGACGTGTACCCATCCCCACACGAGCAGGTCCTCGCTCGCCGACAGCAGCGACGCGGCGTCGGCGCTGAACACGTGCATCTCGCCGACCGACCGCTTGAAGCCGTACGTGTCGCGGAGGATCCCCTCGTAACCCAGGAGGAACGGCGCCAGCACGATCGCCCCGCCGGCGAACGCGGCCGCGGCGATCGCGAGACGCCGCGCCGGCCATCCGCCGGCCGCGAACCAGAGCATCCACAGCGCGACGAGCACGGCAAGATAGAACGTGAAGTACCCGCAGCAGAGTCCCTGCATCACCCACGAGGCGCTGGCGCATACGATCCAGCGCGTGCGCCACGTCTGCGCGTAGCGGTGCAGCGCCCCGAGGCACACCGGCGTCCAGAACGACGCCAGCACCTGGATGTGCTCCGTCTGCGACAACCGGTACGGCGCGAATGCGAACGCGATCGCCGCAATCGCGGACACGTCGTGCCGCCTCGTGAGCGTGTAGGCGAGGAAATGCGCGCCGAGCGCCGCGAACACGTAGGTCGCGATGAACGCGATGTTGTGCCCGACGAGCGGCTGGTGCGTCAGCAGCGTGAAGGGCGTGGCGATTGGCGTGAGGCCGAGCAGGTGCTCCGAGAACGCGAGGACGCCGGTCGAGGGGGCGAACATCGGCGCGTTCCACCAGTGCGTCGTCAGGGGCGCCGCCTGCGTCCCCGACCACCACAGGAACCACGTCGTCAGCAGCGGATCCGCGCGATCGTGCGGCACGGCGTCGAGCCGCGCGGCGAGGGGCCACGTGTAGGCGACGGCGGCGGCGACGTACGCGGCGCAGGCGATCGCGACCGCACGCCCGCCGCGGCCGTTCATTGACGCACGCTCACCTCGGCGATCGACCAGTCGTGCTGGCCCCACCCGACCTGCTGCAGCCGGATGAAGCGCACGTCGTGTCGATCGACTGGGAAGACGAGCGGGATCTGCTTCGGATCGCGGAGCGCGCCGTAATACGCGTGTAGCGCCGTGTCGCCTTCGAACACCGTTTCCCACGCGACTCCATCCGGCGACACGGCGATCCGGAGCCGCTCCGGGAAGTCCGTCAAGAATTCCCCGAGCCCGGTGACGACCTGCCGGACGTATTCCGGCCGCTCGAGCTCGATCGTGAAGTCCGCTGCGGCCCTCTGAACGCCGCCGGACCAGCGGGTTTTCGGGTCGCCGTCGATGGCGCGAGGCGCGTGCGGCGCGCTGGGAAACGCGTCGAGCGACTTGATCCGCAGCGGTGTTCCGTCAAGAGCCGGGACGAGGTCGCCTCGTCCGCGTGCCGGCAGCACGTAGCTGCTCCAGGCGGGATGCGTTTCATGAAGGACCGCACCCGGATACGCGGACACGAATCGCCGGAGCTGTCCGTCGCCGTCCATCGAATGGTCGATCACGACGCCGACGATGCCCCGCGCCGTCATCGCGTCGAGGATCCGCGGATCGCGCCGGTCGAGCAGGACGCGCATCGCATAGAGGTGCGGCGCGAAGTACCCGCTGAACCCGTTGAAGAGCGGCACGCCCTCGAGCGTCTGCCGGTAGAGCGCGGCGGCGTCGTTGTCGTCGTTCGACGGCAGATCGAGACGCGCCGCGACGCCGGGCGGGACCGGCCGGTGCTCGGGCTCGGCGAGCACGGCGAACTGCCTGGGCCAGCCGTCGAGCGCAAGGCCGGCGACGGCGATCGACGCGACGATCAGCCGCGTGCGTCCGCGCAGCCGATCGATCGCGAGCGCGGCGAGCACGGCCAGGCACAGGAGCGCCATCACCCAGAAACGCGCCGGCACCCGGAGGCCGCTGAACACCGGGATCCGCATCAGCCAGCCGTACGGCGCCTGATAGAGCGCGCGGCGGTCGAACACGGTGGGATCCGGTCCCAGCGCGAACACCCACATCGCGAACGCCGCGAGCGCGTAGAACGTCAGCGGCGATCGGCGCCGCGCCGCCTCCACGACGCGCGGCAGCGTCGCCATCCAGGCGAGTCCCGCGAACATCGCGAGCGTCAGCGGCTTGTCGGCGCGCGCGATCGAGATCAGCCGGACGCCGCCGATCGCGAGGCGCCACGTGCCGTAGATCATCGGCAGAATCGACGCGACGAGCAGCAGCGCGAACGCGACGGCGAAGATGCGCCGCAGCCACCATCGCGTCCGCGTCGCCTCGGGATGTCCCGCCCACGGAGCCGCCGCGACCACGGCGAACACCGCGAGCGCGGCGATCGTCGGACCGGGAAACAGTTCGCCTTCGGGCCGCCGGATCGCATGGACCCAGCCCCACACCAGCAGGTCGTCGGTGGCGTGCAGCAGCGACGCGACGTCGGCGCTGTAATGCTGGATCTCTTCGAGCCCGCGCGAGAAGCCGTACGTGTCGCTGAGAATGTGCTTGTACCCGATCAGCGTCGGCGCCAGGAGGATCGCCGCGGCCGCGAACCACGTGGCAAGCCGCGCCAGCTTCGCGATCGGCCATCGTCCAATCGCGAACCAGAGGAACCAGCACACAAGCAGGACGCTGAAGAAGAACAAGAAGTAGCCGTTCGCGAGCGACTGGAGCAGCCACGCGCCGGACGCGAGCGCGGCCCAGCGGACACCGGCGCTTCGATCGTAGCGGTGCAACGCCGCGAGGCACACCGGAGCGTAGTACGAGGAGAGCGTCTGGATGTGCGGCACCTGCGCGAGCCGGTACGGCGCGAACGCGAAGGCGACGCCCGCGACGAACGCCGCGTCGTGGCGGCGCGTCAGCGTGTAGGCGAGGAAGTGCGCCCCCAGCCCGCAGAGGACGTAGCTCGCGAGCAGCGCGACGTTGTAGCCGAACAGCGCGTTGCCGGTGAGCGCGATGATCGGCGCGGCGATCGGCGCCTCGCCGAGCAGATGTTCCGAGAACGCGAGCGCGCCCGTCGCGGGATAGAAAATCGGCGCGTTCCACCACGCGGCGGTGAGCGGCACGGCTTTGGTGGACCACCACAGAATCCACGCGTTGAGAATCGGATCGCCGGCGTCGTGCGCGACGCCGTGCAGGATGTGGCGAGGCAGCGGCCACGTATACGCGAGCGTCAGCGCGACGTAACCGAGCGTGGCGACCGCGAGCGGGGGCGCCTTGCGGACGAACGTCACGTCCGGTCAGTATAGTCCTGCAATCACCTCCCGCTTTCCCCAAGCACTCGCAATTCCACGATGGACCACCCGTGCGGATCCGTCTGCGTCTGCCGCAGGCGGAGATAGCGGACGCCCTCGCGGGAGATCGGGATCGTGACGGGCACCTCGCGCGGCGACCGAAGCGCGGCGTCGTACGTCTCGAGCACGGTCCCGGCCGCGCGGACGGTGGTCCACGACGCGCCGTCGGGCGAAACGTCCACCGCGAGCATGCGCGGATACTGCGCCGGATAGGAGCCCAGGCACATCACGATCGCGCGCACGGACTGCGGCGCGCCCAGATCCAACGTGATCGTTTCGGTCCCCTCCTGCCGCGAAGCATTCCATCTCGAGTCGAGGTCGCCGTCGAGCACCGCGCCGATGTCGTGCTGATTCGTGGAGGCGGCGATCGATGCGACCGGAAGCCGCGTGCCGGTGACGGCCGGCGGCGCACCGTCGTCCGTGGGTTGGATCTCGTAGCTCGTCCAGCCCTCGCCCGCGTCCACGCGAGCGGCGCGCGGGTAGCCGTCGATCCACGCGCGCCAGCGTCCGTCGTGATCGCCTCCTGACTCGACGAGCACCTCGATCGGTTGCGTCGCGGCGAGCCGGTCGAGAATCCGCGGGTCGTGGGCCTCGAGCATGTCGAGCAGGGCGGGATGCTGCGGCGGCGTGTATCCGCTGTAGCCGTTGAACACCGGACGCTCCTGCGCGATTGACCCGTACATCGTCTCGGTCTCGGTCTCGCGCATCGGCAGGCCGAGCCGTGCGCGCGCGTGCGCCTTCGTGACGCGCATCGGCGCGACCTCGAACATCGCGATCGCGCGCGGCCATCCGTCGAGCAGCAGGCCGACGACGGCCGTGGCCGCGATCCAGCGTCGCGCGCGGCGTTTGTCGAGGCCCGCCACCGCGAAGGCCGCCAGCACCGACAGACACAGCACCGTGACCATCCACAACCGCGCCGGTACGCGCATGCCGTTGAAGCCCGGCAGCCAGGCGAGCGCGGCGTACGGACCGGGCACGCCGATCGGCGTCCCGTGAACGCGCGGCTCGGGTCCGAGGCTGAGCACCCACATGAGCACGCCCGCCGTGGCGTAGAACGCGACGTCTCCGCGCGCGACGCGGCGTTTCATCGCGAGCGCCGCGGCGCCGAGCGCGAGGACGAGCACGGCGATGCCGGGAAACTGCTCCGACTCCGACGAGACGCCCGAGCCGTGCAGCCATCGCCACAGCAGCGAATCCGGCGCCGCGGACCAGAGCCCTGCGACGTCCGCGCTGTAGTTCAGAATCTCGACCGGACTGCGCTTGAAACCGTAGAACTCGTGGATCGCGCGATAGCCGAGCAGGACCGGCGCGAGGACGAGTCCCGCGGCCAGCCACGCGCCCGCCAGGATCGCCGTCGCGCGCCGCGTCAGCCGCGCCGGCCCGAACCACGCCAGCCAGAGCGCGGCGAACAGCGTGAGATAGAAGAAGTAGTACCCGCAGGCGAGCGCCTGGAGCAGCCAGCTCGCCGCAAAGAGCACGGCCCACCGCACCCGCCCGTCGCGTGCATGGAGATGCAGCGCCGCGATCGCGACCGGCATCCAGTACGACGACAGCAGCTGGAGGTGGTGCTGGTGCGAGAGGCGGTACGGCGCGAACGCAAATGCGATCGCGCACACGAACGCGGCGTCGTGGCGCTCCGTCAGCACGAATCCGAGGACGTAGGCGCCGAGGCCGCTCAGCACGTAGCTGAGGAAGAACGCCGCGTTGTAGGCGAGCAGCGGTTCGTGCGTGACCGCGATCACGGGACCGGTGATGGGCGCGAGCCCGAGCAGGTGTTCCGAGAACGCGAAGACGCCCGTTGCCGGATAGAACGCCGGCGCGTTCCACCAGGCGTCGGTCAGCGGCAGCGTGTGGGTGCTCCACCAGAGGATCCACGTCACGAGCAGCGGATCGCCGCGGTCGTGCGCGACCACCGATCGGACATGGAGCACGAGCGGCCACGTGTACGCGCACGCGAGGACGGCGAGCGCTGCCGTCGCGAGGAGAACCGGCCGGCGCATCAGGTCGTCAGCACAACCTTGCCGATATTGGCGCGGCTCTGGATGTACCGGTGCGCGTCGGCGGCGTGCTCGAGCGGAAACGTCCGCGCGACGACCGGCACGAGCCGTTCGGCCTGCAGTTCCGTCATGATCAGATCGATCAGCGGCTGCAGCTTCGCGCGCTCGTCCCAGAGGTGGCCGAGGTTCAGGCCGAACACGCCGCGGTTGCGGTTGATGAGCGACAGCGCGTCGAACGGCTTCATCGCCCACCACGCCCGGAACGCCCGCCACTTGTTCGGCCGGTCACCCGCCATCGACGACATGCCGAGCATGACGAGCCGTCCGAGCGGCGCCAGCATGCGGTAGCTCGCGCCGAAACTGCCGCCGCCGATTGGATCGAGGATGACGTCGGCGCCGCGGCCGCGGGTGATCGTCTTCACTTCGTTCGCGACGTCGGCGTGGCGGTAGTCGATCGGGTACTCGACGCCGAAACTCCGCAGCGCGTCGTGCTTGGGGGCCGACGCCGTGCCGATCACCGTCGCCCGGCGCAGGCGCGCGAGCTGCGTCGCCGCGATCCCGACGCCTCCACCCGCGTTGTGAATCAGCACCGTCTCCCCGGCGTTGAGCGCGGCCATCCGGTAGAGCGCGAGCGCGGCCGTGAGATACGTCACCGGCACTGCCGCCGCCTCCGCGTCGCTCAGGCGATCGGGGAATCGATAGACCTGCGCGGCCGGCACCGACACGACGTCGGCGTAGCCGCCGAACCGCGTGAGCGCGACGACGCGATCCCCGGGATGCACGGTGGTGACGCCGTGGCCGGCCGCGTCGACCACGCCGGCCACTTCGTAGCCGACCACCATCGGCGGCTTCGGCGCGTCGGGGTAGATGCCCAGCCGCGCGAGGACGTCGGCGAAGTTGATCCCGGCCGCGCGGACGCGGATGCGGACCTCGCCGTCGCCGGGAACGGGGTCCGTCCCCTCACGGACCTCGAACACGCTGGCGTCGCCGTAGCGCGGGATGACCGCCTGGCGCATGCTGCGCAGTTTACCTTTATCCCTGTGGGCGCGGTTCCCGCTTCCACGCCGACGGCGCGTCCATCCGGAAGCCGTCGAACAAGGGGCCTCCAGCGTCCCGCAGGATGTCTTCCGCGAGACGAATGACGCGCTCGGCGCGCCCGCTCGCGAAGAGGTCCGCGAACGCCTCAGAAAACGCGGCGGCGATCTCTGGATCCACGTGCTGAAGTCGTCTCGGGACAGCCTTGCCTTCGCCGACCAGAGACGCCGCCGCCGCAGGAAATAGTCGGCCAGCTGCTCGTACAGATGCGTGCCGGCGCCGATCGACTCGTCGCGCGACCGCGGTGCGCGCAGGTCGTCCAGCAGGTCCGACACGAAGTACCGCATCCGTCGTTCGGTCTCCGCATCGAGCGCCGGCGGACCCGCCGCGACTATGGCAGCGGCGCGCGCTTTCAACGCCCGTGATGTCGCCGTCGGCGTCGGAACCTCGACGCCCTCGATCACCATGTTCGGCAGCGAGGGGATGCCGCTCGCCGCGTCGACATCCACGAAGAAGTATTCCAGCGTCGATGGATCGTGCACGAAGGCCTCGACAGGGACGTCGCCCGCACGAAAGGACTCCCGGTATGCGTGATCCAGCTCCGAGTACACGACAACCAGGTCGAGATCGGAGTACGCGGTGCCGTCGCCGCGCAGGAGTGAACCGGCGGCGAGGAGGACGTCGGCGTCGGGATAGCGTTCGGCGTGAATCCGGCGGGTAAGGTCGAGGATGCGCTGGTCCATCCCGCCAACGCTACCACTCCGCCGGATACACGAACGCGGCGGCCGGCCGTTCCAGCCAGCCGACGATTCTCATGGCCAGCGACATGGCGATCGCGTACCTGGCCGTCCTGATGCCCGTGAGCTGGTGCTCGCTGCATCGAATCTGCGCCGCCAGCTCGCGCCAGGTCAGTTGCTCCTCCATCCGACGCCTGTTGAGGGCGTCGTAGAGGGCCTGCAGATTCCAGCGGAGGCGCTTGTCGGGGCCGGCCGCCGGCAGCGCGCCGTACGCCGGATCGGCCGGTGGTTTCGAGAGGAAGCTCTCCGGCGTCCGTCCGAGCCATCGCAGGAAGAACAGCGCGTGCTGGCAGGTCGTGTCGCCGCGCTTCGCGATGCCGGTGATGGTCGATGGACTGATCGGATGGCTGTTGCGGCGCTCGTTCAGATCTGCAGAGAGCTCCCAGATTTGATCGAGCACCTGACGCCAACTCAGTCCGCGCTCGATCCGTTGGCGGTCCATCGCGTCGTACATCGCGACCGCGTCGAAATCGTTGCGGGAAGTAGTCATCGCGACCGCCCGTCAGCTGAAAGCCGGAAGCCG
>Ga0066903_100001956_pt1 | contig 15653 bp, 9 predicted proteins | sample PanSoiMetaGPlot1_FD_67491 | JGI IMG/M metagenome (GOLD analysis project Ga0066903, IMG submission 67491) | Tropical forest soil microbial communities from Panama analyzed to predict greenhouse gas emissions - Panama Soil - Plot 1 (version 2) | ecosystem: Environmental > Terrestrial > Soil >... | reverse complement strand
CTCGTCAACGATGTCGTAATTGGAGATCTTGAAGACCAGTCCACGCGGGTTCATCATCAGCTTCTCCACCAGTGACGGGTAAATCTGGTCGTTGGTGAAGATGAACGGCCCGCGTTCCGGCACCAACGGCCCGAGCGTAAATTCATCCTGGACTCCTCCCTCGGGGAGGAGCGTTGCGACGGGCACAAGCGATCCGGTCTCCGGATCTTGCACGAAAGCGGTAACCTGAAGATTCGAAATGGTGAACGCAAGGCTGGTGAGCGCCTGAATCTTGACCGCCACCTTCATGGTGGCCCCTTCGACCGTGCGCTCGGTGGTCTCGTCCTGGGTGGTCTCCTTGTCCGTTTGCAGCGACCGCTCGGCCGTCTCCTGAGTCTCCTTCGCCGAGGTGTCCGTAAAGTTCGACGACCAGGTGCCAGTCCAGCCCGCTTCGAATGACACCTTGCCTTCGGTGCCAACCCCCTTCTCACCTACCTCGGTTGACCAACCGAATTCGACACCCCCCTTGACTGCGACCTCATGCGAATTGCTGTCCTCGCGCGAAAACTCCCTCCGTGACGATTGTGTCAGCGTGCTGGAGACAGTTTTGGACTCCAGTTCGCGGGTGCCGAACGAGCTGGTCGCTGTGAAGCGCACATCGAGCGCAAGATCGACCGCGCCGACCTCGATCGCCGGTTTGGGTACATCGGCGATTCGGACGTTGCGATTGCCCAGCAGGATCTCGTCGCCGTCCGAAACCTGGTCGCCATCCGTATCCGCCTGGACGAGCGACGAGTGATAGAACGTGAACTCGACGTTGTCGTCGAGCGAGTCGCCATCCGTGTCCTGGTTAGCAGGGTCGGAATACAACTCGTTGAATTCCTGGGCGTCGGTGAGCTGGTCGTCGTCGGTGTCCTGGTCGCGTGGATCGAGACGGAGATTCGCTTCCTGGTAGTCCGGCAGGCCGTCGTTGTCCGAGTCGGCGGTCGATGGATCGCTCGTCACCCAGCGATTCGCGACGGAGCCGTTGAGCATCTGCACCTGCACGTTCCAGCCGCGCGTCTCCTCGTAGTCGAGCAAGCCGTCGCCGTCGGTATCGATCATTTCAGCGGCAGTCGGCGGCTTGCCCATGAAGGTGGCGCGACTCGGGTCAATGAGAACACCGGCCTGAATCGATGTCGGCGCGATGGGCCGGCCGCCAAGATCCTTGACGTTGACCGCTTTGACGGCATACTTCACTTCACTTTGGGAATCCGTCGTCAGCTCGACGGCGGTCCGGTCGACGCCGATGAATCGAACCGAGGTCACGGACAGGCTGGCGATCGAGTTGCCGGCGGCGTCGATTTGCGCGATCTCATAGTTGGTGGGATCAGTCGCCGCGTTGTTCATGGGCTGGCTGAACGCGACCACTACGGTCCGATTGCCGTGCGACACCGCACCGACCACGCGCGGATCGGCTTGGCTGACATAATCGGATTGCGTGACCGGAATCACCTGCTTGGTTGTGAAGCTTCCGTCGGTCACGGACACCTGCACGCTGAACTTGCCGGCGAAGTTCGGCTTGGTGTTGATGGTGAGCGTGCCATTATCGTCAACGCTGGCGTTGAAGCGATCGCGGGACGCGGCGTACAATCGCGCCGGCTGGTCGTAATAGCCCCGACCCAGTTCCGCCAACAGGTTCATCGAAGTCCCCGTCCGGCGGTAGAGTGTCCCCTCCGGGGTGATGAAGAACTTGATGTTCGGGTTGGTCCCACCAAGCCATTTCTCATTCAGGCTGAGCGAGTTGGCCTTCGGGTTGCCAGTCGGCGATAGCCCGAGCTTCTGGTCGATGACGTAGGCGAGGTCCTGGCTGCGCGGCCCGGTCAGCAAGTCCGGGTACACGTGGTACAAGGGCGGCAGAGTCGCAATGTAGTCGCCGCTGGCCTGCCGCCGAGTGTTGTCCCACTTGTACAGATCGCCGCTCGGAAGCAGGAAATACCACGAGCCCTGGCCCTTGAACCATTTCTCCCCTTGTTTCGCCCAGTTGGTCGGCCGCAAGCTGCCTTTCAGGCCCAGATCCTTCGCAAGGAAATAGGCGTCCGAGCCGGCGACCTCGACCGAATAAGTCAACGTGTCGCCATCGGCGTCGGTCGCGCCCAGATTGAACGAAAGCGATTGCTCGCCGACGCCGAGGACCTGGGGCTGTTGTTCGGGAAGCTCGGGCGGTGTCACACTGGCCACGTGCACGGCGAAGTTCCGCGTGCTCGCGGACGTGCCATCCGATGCCTGAACCTGGACCGCGAAATCGCCAGCCGTCCCGGTGGTCGATCCAATCTGAATCATGCTCCCGCGAGCGGTCGCAATCAGCCGGCGCGGGATCGCGTCGAACAACGACGTCGGATTCTGGTAGTAGGTTGGGCTCAGACTCGCGAACAGGGTTCGCACACCGAGACTCGCCCCGGTGGCTCGATAGAAGGACCCGTCGGGCAGCAGGAAGTAGCGAGCACCGCCGGTTCCAGCCAACCACTTCTCGTTCAGGCCAAGCTTGTTCGGCTGCGGAGAGACAGTCGGCTGCAAGCCCAGACGCTGATTCAGCAGTGAAGCCAAATCCTGATTGTGGGGCTTGGTGACCAGATCAGTGAAGAAGTAATAGACCGGGGGGAGAGTTGCAACTTGTTCGCCGCTGGCCTGATGCAGCGTCCCGTCCCAGCGAGATAGTTCGCCGTCGGGCATCAGGAAATACCAGTTGCCCTTGCTCGTGAACCATTTCTCCGATTCGCCCCCCCAGTTCATCGGCCGGCTCGCCTTTGTCAATTTCAGGTCGGACAGCAAGAAGTAATCCGCGGATGCCGCGGTGCGAACCGAGACAGCAACTTGATTGCCGTCGGCATCGCTGGTTACCACGGGCACCTGGAGGATTGACTGATTTGTAATGAGCGTCCGATCGGCAATCGGGTCGATCACGGGCGCTGCGGGGACGAACCTCTCCTCCAGACTGGTAACTTGCAGCTTGCGCTGGAACTTATCGTTCCCGCGGCGCTTCTTCGAGCTGACAAAGCGAAGGCGATTGGGCGTGAAGAAGGACATTTGGATCTCCCTGGCCACGGATGGGTGAATGGTGCGAGTACGCAATTGGATCTGAGCAAACCGTCGCCGGTGCGTGTCATCAGGCAATGCGCCGTTCTTTCAGAAATGTCTCAAGAAAATCGCGCAGAATTTCACGTGAGACGGGATCGAACGAAAAAAGCCCAGGGACCGAGGTCCCTGGGCCCGCGGCTCACCCTGGGCTCGTGACGCCACGTGATTCGGTTTGAGATCGGAAGCCCAACTCCTACCGCTTCTTGACACTTGAGAGCAGAGTGTTGCCGGGACCCAACAGGGAGTCGGCCTGGGCCTGCGTCAGGATGCTGCTTTGGAGGAACGCCTGCACTCGGTTGAGGAAGGTCTTCACCTTCCCAATGTCAAAGCTGGTTCCACTGAGGAAGAGGTTGACGTTGAGCGAGTAGGCCTGCTGCGCCGTGAGCACGCCGGCCGTGCGCAGGGCGGTGACTTGCGCCCGCAGATCGGCTGCTTGCCGGAACGACGACTTCACGGTGATACTCACGCGACCGCTTGTAGTGAGGCTGCCGTCGCTGACGGTGACTTGCAGCGAATCGATGCCCCCGAAGTTGAGCGCTCCGCGGTAAACCAGGCCCACCAATGCCGCGTTCAGATCAGCGATACTACCGGACAGCTTCACCACGGCTTTGCCATTCCCGGAGATGGTCACACCATCTGTATTGGCCAGCGTCAGCTTGCCATGTCCGACTCGGAGCGTGACCGATTTGGTGCTGCCGTCCGGTTCGCCAAAGCTGATGCCGTTGATGGTCACGGCCACGTCTTCGAAAGTAGCCTGGGCACCGGGGAGCGAGAGCGCGGGGGCCTGGTTCTGCGAAAACTCGAACGCGCCGATGTCCACGGCGGCACCGGAGATGCGAACGAAGCCGTGCTGGTCGGTGGTGATGCCGGTAGGCACGCAGGAATCGCTGCCGGCATTGATGGCCGGGCTTCCGGGGATGAGCGCGTGGGTCTTGGTCGGTCCGCCGTTGTTGGCCAGGGTGAGATTGAGAACCAGGGCCACGTCAACACCGATGATGTTGCCGTTGGAGCCGGTCGTCAGGCCGCCTGTGTTGCCCGTGCCGATCAGGTTGTTAAACGAGTTGGCGACATCGACCAGGCCGCTGATGTTTTCGCTGCCTGACGGCCCTGTGTTGCCGGCCACGATGGTGTTGTTAAGGACGGGCAACACACCGCTGGCGTTGTACAGACCGCCGCCTTGACCGGAGTTGTTGGTGATGGTGCTGTTGATGACAGTCAGCACGTCCTGCGAGCCGTTGTAGATGCCGGCGCCTCTGCCGGAGTTGCCGCTGAATGTGCTGTTGATCACTGTCAGCGTGCCGGCAGTAAAGTCGTTGCCGTTCATGATGCCACCGCCCACATCGGTTGCCGAGTTTCCACTGAACGTGCTGCCGGTCACCGTCAGCGTGCCGGCATTGAAGATGCCGCCGCCTTGCGCGACGCCACCTCCTGGCCGGATGGCCGAGTTCCCACTGACGGTACTATTGGTCACCGTCATCGTGCCGTTGTTGATGAAGCCGCCGCCGAACCAGGCGGTGTTGCCGGTCACAGTGCTGTCGGTGAGCACTAGCGTTCCACCATTGGCAATGCCGCCGCCGTTGATCGCTGAGCCATTGGTGATCGTCAAGCCGCTGATGCCGACGGTCGCTCCGCCGCCGACCGAGAAGACCGCGTAGTCGCCGCCGGTGTCGCGGCGGACGGTGAGCTGATCGGCCCCGGGGCCGGTAATGTTGATGTTGCTGGTCAGGTCCGGCAAGGCGCCGGTCAAATCGATGGTGCCGGCCACGCTGAACTGGATCGTGTCGTCGCCGGCCTGGGAGTTGGCTGCGGCGATTGCCTCGCGCAACGAGACGCCGCCGGTCCCGATCCCATTGTTCTCATCGACCAGGGTGTTGACGGTGAACAGGGCCGGTACCTCACGGGCCTCGAGTGCTTCCACTCGGGGGACGAAGCGCCGCATTGGCTTGTGGTTACGAGCAACCGGCCGAGAGGTCTTCGAGCCTTTCAGCCACGAGAAAAATGTCCGTGCTGCCATGGTAGATTCCTTGTGCTTGTGCGGGTTTGAGTGCGAGTTCGAGTCACTGTCAATGACTGCCCACCAGGCAATGCGCCGTTCTTCTCGATCTGTCTCACGAAAAGCAAAAAAAGTCGAGTAGGTTGTCCTCGACCTTGCAAGCGCCGCAGAGTTCGCAGCAGAACAAGCCGGACTTCTCTCTTGGCTAGACCGGAAGACTTGCGACTTCGGCGACCGCATTGGCATCGTTCGGCTTCTGCCCCTGCTCGGACAGCTCCGGGCCGCCCCGGTTCATCAGAACCATTCCGACCACGATGCTCGCCACCCCCAGCCCCTTTGTCAGCGACACCGATTCGGCAAAGAAGAGCTGGCCGAACGTGAACACCAGCACGGCTTCCAGCCCCAGGCTGAACATGTAGGCAACGCCCAATTCGGCCTCGCGCAGGGCCAGGGCCTGGAACGTGGCGCCGGCCGCGAAGGTGATGTACATCGCCAGGGTCGGCCCCGACCGGACCATCCCGTCGGACGCCTTCATGCAGGCGCTGCCGACCGAGAATGCCAGGGCGGCTGCGAAGGTCCAGAACAGGAACATGGGAATTACCTCGGTTGGAATGCCTTGATTGTGTTCAGCTTGGTTAGCAAAAGAGCTCAAAGCTCCGGCCGTGCGACGGTTGGCTCGCGACGAGGCGTTGTTCGCAGACGTGCAGGAAGTGATTCACCTCGCTGAGGGAGAGCGAACCCACCCGGCCGGGCGCCTTGGAGTCCTCAAAGTTCGCATAACCGAGCTGGGCCAGGGTGAAGGGCAGTCCTTCCAGCGACCAGCCGTCGTTCGACTGGCTCAGTTTCACGCGCAAGCCGTCGGCCCGGCGGATGACCTCGTCGGCCGTCTTGTGCGGTTGGTAACGGGCGCTGGCCATCATGGCCTATCTCCAATCAGAGTCGGGACTTGCGAGTCCCCGCGATTCTCGAAGACGTCCACTCGTCGACAGGCAGTGCGACGTTTTTGGCGATATGTCTCACGGAAACTGGAAAAGTTCGAGTTGAGGCAGGGGTCGCAAAAAAGAAGCCCAGGGACAGTCGTCCCTGGGCTTGTGACTCTCAATCACCACCAGACTGGCTGCTCCTCCTACCGTTTCTTGACGCTCACGAGCAGCATGTTGCCGGGGCCCAGCAGCGAGTCGGCCTGTGCCTGCGTTAGGGTGCTGCTCTGAAGGAACGCCTCAACTCTGTTGAGGAAGGTCTTCACTTTACCTGTGTCACCGATGTCACCAGTGAGGAAGAGGTTGATATTGAGCGAATAGGCCTGCTTTGCGGTGAGCACGCCGGCCGTGCGCAGGGCGGTGACTTGCGCTCGCAGGTCGGCTGCTTGGCGGAACGACGACTTCACGGTGATACCCACGCGGCCGCTGGTGCTGAGGCTGCCGTCGCTGACGGTGACGAGCAGCGAATCGACGCCTCCGAAGTTGAGCGCTCCGCGGTACACCAGGCTGGCCAGTGCCGCGTTCAGGTTGGCGATGCTGCCGGAGAGCGAGACCGCGCGCTTGCCGTTCCCCGAAATCATCAGATCGTTCGTGCTAGGCAGCGTGAGCGTGCCGTGGTTGGCCCGAAGCGTGACCGTTTTGGTAGAGCCATCCGGCTCGCCGAAGCTGATGCCGCCGACGGTCACGGCCACATCCTCGAATGTGGCCTGGGCGCCGGGGAGCGAGAGCGCGGGGGCCTGGTTCTGCTGCAACTCGAATGCGCCGATGTCCACGGCGGGGCCAGCGACGCGGACGAAACCGCGCTGGTCGGTGGTGACGCCCGCGGGCACGTGGGCATTGCTGCCGGCATTGATGGCCGGGCTGCCGGGGATGAGCGCGTAGGTCTTGGTCGGTCCGCCGTTGTCGGCCAGGGTCGGATTGAGAACCAGAGCCACGTCCACGCTAATGATGTTGCCGTTGGGACCGGTGGTCAGGCCGCCAGCATTGCCGGTGCCGATCAGGTTATTGAACGAGTTTCCGGCATCGATCATGCCGGAAATGTTTGGGTCGGTTGGCGCAGAATTACCAGCCGCGATGGTGTTGGTCATGGCCGTGGTACCGAAACCGTCATAGTTGAAGACACCACCGCCTTGGTTGGCGGCCGAGTTGTCGGTGACGGTGATGTTCGCCACCGTCATTGTGCCCTCGTTGAACAGCCCGCCGCCCAAAGCGGCCGAGTTGCCGCTGACGGTGGTGCTCGCCACCGTCAGCGTGCCCGTGTTGAAGATGCCACCGCCATAAAACGTGGCCGAGTTGCCGCTGACGGTGGTGTTGGCTACCGTCAGCGTACCGTTGGAGGAGATGCCGGCGCCGACGTCGGCTAAGTTGCCGCTGACCGTGCTGCCAGTGATCGTCAGCGTACCCATGCCGTTTTCGATACCGCCGCTGGAGTTACCGGTGACCGTGCTGCCAGTGATCGTCAGCATACCGTTGTTGGCGATGCCGCCGCCTGAGTTACCGGTGAGGGTGCAATTGGTCACCCTCATCGTGTCCTGGTAACTGTTGAACAGACCGCCGCCGACCCCGGCGGAGTTACCACTGAAGGTACTGTTGATCACTGTCAGCGTGGCGAAGTCGTCTAGGTTGGTGCCGTTCAAGATGCCTCCGCCGCAGTTGCCGCCCGAGTTTCCACTGAACGTACTGCCGGTCACCGTCGTCATGCCGAGATTGAACATGCCGCCGCCTTGAGTCGCGGCCGAGTTGCCGCTGATCGTACTGTTGGTCATCGTCATCGTGCCGCTATTGATGATGCCGCCGCCAAATACACCAGAGTTGCCTCTGACCGCACTCTCGGCGAGTACCAGCGTTCCGCTGTTCGAGATGCCGCCGCCGTAGGTCGCGGAGCCGCCAGAGACCGTTAAGCCGCTGATGCCGACAGTCGCGCCGCCGCCGACCGTAAAGATCGCGTAGTCGCCCCCGGTATCGCGGCGGACAGTGAGTTGATTGGCCCCGGGGCCGGTGATGTCGATATTGCTGGACAAGTCCGGCAAGGCGCCGGTCAGGTTGATGGTGCCGGTGACGCTGAACTGGATCGTGTCTTTGCCGGCTTGGTCGTTGGCCGCGGCGATGGCTTCACGCAGCGACACGTTGTTGACGTTGATGCCGTCGTTCTCGTCGGCGAGAGTGTTGACGGTGAAGGTGGCCGGCACCTCCCGGGCCTCGAGTACCTCCACCCGGGGGCGGAAACGCCTCGTCGTCCGGCGGTTGCCAGCAACTCGCCGAGAAGTCTTCACGCTTTTCAGCCGCGAGAAGAATGTCTGCGCTGCCATGGTCAGTACCCCTTGCGAGTTGGTTTGCGAATCTCTCGTCCGCCGTGGATTCAGGCCGGACGCATGGCAGTGCGACGTTCCCGCCAGTCCGTCTCATGGAAAATGGAAAAAAGAAGTCGCGGACGAGTTCCGCGACGGATGGGAGTGCTGACAAGGCGATTGTGGCCGAAGGGACTGCGTCCGCTACTTGCCCGCGGCCATGTCGGGCGTCTTGAGGATGGCGATCACCCCATTATCTAGGCCGACGGCGAAGTGCCGGCCGGAGGGTGAGAAGGCAATAGCGACCGGTATACCGATGCCCCGGAAATCGAACTTGCGACGGTCTTTAGTGCCGGGAGCCCTGTCCCAAAGGCGAACTGTGCGGTCCATCGATGCAGTCGCAAGCCAATTTCCGGTGGGATGATAGCCGATTCCAATGACGGGCATGGTATGGCCGGTGTGCGGGGGCTGTGCTTTCTTTGTGGCGACGTCCCAAAAAAGCAGGAACGGGTCAGGGCCGGCGCAGATCGCCGACAGTGTTTTGCTGTCGGGGCTGAAGGTGAGACCTGTAACGGCTGATTCACATTGGAAACGGTGCTCGCGCTGACCACTGGTGCGATCGATGAGCTGCACGGTCTTGTCGGCGCCGCCGGTCGCGAGCCAGTGGCCGTCGGCGCTATAGGCCACGGCCAGTGCGGGGCCGGCGTGCCAGCGCACGGGGTCATTCGGCTTTCCCGTCTTCACGTTCCAGAGATCGACCCCGTCGTCCATGCCAACGGCCGCCAGGGTCTCGCCGTCCGCGCTGAACGCCATGCGTGCGAATGGTATGAGATGGCCGGCCAGCCGGACTAACGGGAAACCATGGCCGGTCTGATGGTGGAGTTCCTGACCTTTGTCAACTTGCCAGAAGCGAATCGCGTCCCTGCCGCCCGAGGCGAGGATCTGGCCATCCGGGCTGAAGGCCACGGACAAGGCCTCGCGCGTGTGTCCTTCCAACTGCCGGGCCGGAAACAGATACTCGCCGGCCCGGTGGCGTGTCAGGTCCCAGAGACAGACCCGGCCGTCACTCCCCGCCGAGGCCAGCCAGTGCCCGTCCGGGCTGAATGCAATCCCTCCCGTCCCCCTGGCCAGACGCTGGCCGGGAAATCGTTCCTTGCCGGTGTCGGCGTCGTAGGCGCCCAAGCACGGTTCCGCGGGATCACACGTCATCAAATAAACCGTGCGGCCGTCTTTGCTGAGATCGCCCACCATGAATTGCTTCAGGCCCGGCACGGGAATCGGCGGAGGGGCGTCCCCCGTGTTGACATCCCAGCGCGAGAAGGCGCGCTGTTGGCTGGGAAACGCGGGAGAAAAGTGCGGAGCGGTGAGAACGCTTTGCCCGTCCGGCATGAACGCCAACAACCCGTCTCCTGAAGTCCGCAGGGGCTTCAACAATTTGAAAGTTGCGGCATCCCACACCAGCACATTCGATGCGCTACCGGAGGCGAGTAAGGCGCCGTTGGCGCTGAAGGCAATGCTCATGACCTTCTCGGAATGAACCTGAAGTGTGGTCGCGAGCAATGCGCCATCTGGCCAGCTCCAGATCTTCACATGACCGTCAAACCCACCACTGGCGATTCGTGTCCCATCCGGGCTAAATCTGAAATGATGGCATCCGTCTTTGTGTTCGCCGAACTGCTTCAATTCCGGGCCGCTGGCAAAGTCCCACACCCGGATCATCCCCTTGCTGTCGGCGACTACGAGCTGCTTGTCGCCGGGGGCGAACTGGACGCACCAGGTGGACGCAGGGCTTCCGTCGGCTGGTCTGGGCTCCTCCTTGCCGTCTTCGACATTCCAAACTCTGATCTTGCCATCGATGGCACCACAGGCATAGCGCTTGCCATCGGAGGAAAAGCTGCCGCGAAAAGCTCGTTCGGTATGCCCGGTCAGAAAGCGGACGAAGGCTCCGGTTTCAGTGTCGAAGAGTACAACCCGGGTGCCGAAGCCAATCGCCAGCAATCGGCCGTCCGGGCTTTGAACCGGCCAGTGGGTGACCTCTTCGGTGAGAAAGCGGAATGGTCCGTCGCCGAGGAGGCCGATCAATTCGGGCACCGCATCGAGCAGGTCGCCGCGAAGCCTCGCCTTCGTCCCCGCGGGCAAGTCTTCGCGACGCCAGTCGTCCAGGGGATCTTTCAGTCGGGTCAGTTCTTCCAGAGTCAACGGCGCCCGCGGCTGCCACGGCTGCGGCGGCTGAGGAGTCGTGACCTGTTCCTGCAGGGCGTCGGTCGTGGGTTTCTTGTTCCGGGTCAATGACCACACGCCGAATCCAATGGCGACGATTGCCAATGACGTTACGATCGCAGCCACCCACCGTCCGCGCCGGGCGCGTGGCCGGGGAGCGAGCCCGCGGAGCGTGGTGTTCGGCCCGGCACCGGTCTGCACCTGGTTCAAGCCGCGACTCAGGAAACCGACGACTTCCTGAGCCGTGGCGAAACGATGGGCCGGATCTTTTTCATGCAGGCGGGCGACGATCGCTTCTAGCCATTCCGGAAGGGAGGGATCGATTTCCCTTAGGGGCCGTGGCGCGTCGTCGCAAACGCGTTTGAGGACCGCCATCGATGAATTGGCCCGGAACGGCGGGTGGCCGGCGCACATCGCGTAGAGCACGGTGCCGAGACTGAACAGGTCGGTCCGGTGATCGACGTGTTCGCCGCGCGCCTGCTCGGGCGACATGAACAGAGGGGTGCCGGCGATGTAGCCGCTCTGCGTCAGGCTCGCGTCATCGGCAGTTCGGGCCAGGCCGAAATCGGTGATCTTGACGCGCTCGATGCCGTTTTCCAGCAGGATGTTGGCGGGTTTGATGTCGCGGTGGACGAGCCCGTGCCGGTGGGCCGCGGCCAGGCCCTCCGCGACCTGCAAGCCGATGCGAAGTGTTTCCTTGAGTTCCAGCGACCCGGTGGCGTCCAGTTTCTGCTGAAGGGTTTTGCCCTCGATGTATTGCATCACGAGGTAAGGCACCGGACCGGTGTCCTCGACACCGTGAATGGCGATGACGTTCTGGTGCGTCACCGCGGCGGCCGCCCGCGCCTCGCGGACAAACCGCTGCCGCGCCTCGCCGTTCTCGGCCAGCGACGGCGCCAACACCTTGATCGCGACGATTCGGCGCAGTTTCTGATCAAACGCCCGCACGACGATGCCCATGCCCCCCCGGCCGACGACCTCGAGCACGTCGTAATGTCCCAGGCGGCCCAGGGCCCCGGGGGCGGTGGACGGTTCCAGGAAATCGAGAGACACCTCCTCCGCTTCCGCCGCGACGTGCTGGACGGCCGGTTGATCCAGCAGGGGGTCCCGTTGGTCGTGAGACGTGAGCAATGCCTCAACACTCCGGCGCAATTCGGCATCCCCGCCGCAGGCCTGGTCCAGAAACGCGGCCCGATCCGCGGCCGAGGGCTTGTCGAGCGCGTCGAGGAAGATTGCTTTAATCGCCTTCGCGTCAGCCGGCATAGCAACTCCTCGCCGGGTGTTCCTTTCCAATGCGACGTTTGCCTGGATCTGTCTCAAAAAATCCGAAACTCCGGCGAGCATCGAGTTGAGGGCCCGACGTGCCTGATTCAATCACGTCGGGCTTACGCCTCGCTGCTCGCCGCTATCGTCCTGTCCCGGAACGTCACTGCCGCCCATCGCGTTTCGGAGCCACGCCCGGGCGTACGACCACTGGCGGTAGGCCGTGGCGCGCGAAACGCCGAGCGTGTCAGCCACTTGTTCGATCGGCAACCCCGCGAAGAAATGGAGCTGGACGATTTGCGCCGCTTCCGGGTCCTCCGCCGCGAGCCGGGTCAGGGCTTCATCGAGGGCGAGGATTTCGTCGGCCGGTGGACCTTCCGGCAGTGGCTGTTCGTTGAGGTCCACGCGCTGGCGTTGTCCGCCATACTTGACCCGTTTCTTGCGCCGGGCGCTTTCGACCAGGATCCGGCGCATGGCCTCCGCGGCCGCGGCGAAGAAATGTCCGCGGCCGCTCCATTGCGAGCCCTCGCCCTCGCCCTCGCTGCTTCCTACCAGACGAAGGTAGGCTTCGTGAACGAGTGCGGTCGCCTGAATGGTCTGGCCCGGCTTCTCATTAGCCATCCGGACAGCGGCAAGCTTCCGCAGCTCATCGTAGACGAGCGGAAGAAGTTCACCCGCGGCCTGCGGATCGCCGCGCGCCGCGGCGTCGATCAAACGAGTCACATCGGACATGCGGGGACAGGATACGGACGCCTGTGCCTATCGTGGATGGAGTTGCCCCACACGGTTAATGCGCTTGCGCTGCCGCGGGGCTGCCGTGTTCGGCGATGACGTGGAATATCCCCTCCGGCCGACGGAGCCGCTCGGCGTACGCCTCGGCGTCCGGTCCGAAGTACCAGGTCGGCACCCGCGATTTCGGATGCCCGGTCGAGAATGCCACCTGTTCCAGGTGGCCGTGGTCGCTTGTGACAATGACTACCGTTTCCCGTGGACCGATGCCGCGCAGGACGGCCTCCACGAATATCTCGATCACCCGGAAGACTCCCCGGGCCAGATCAACACGGCCGGTGTGGCTGACCAGGTCGGCAAGTTGGTACTTGTAGAATGTGAAATCGTGCTGGCTGGCCAGCGACACCAGGATCGCAGCGGCCTCTTCCGGACTCCGCTTCGGAAGCGCGGTCTGTCCAATCGCGTTCCAATTGAAGCGGGCCTCTAACTCGTGCGTCATCGTGCCAGTAAGCGCGAGGCCGCCGCGCACGTCGTTCCATTCGCGGAGTCGCACGCCGGCGTCGCGGGCCGCGTGGACGAAGATGTTCTGGTTGATCTCTCCCAGTGTAAACAGCTCAGCGAAGCCGTGCTTGTTGGTACCCTTGAGGCGGACGGGATGTCCGTCGAATTGAAGAGCTGCCTCAACCCCGGTTCGGTCCCACGCCGGCACCAGGTCTTGGACAAACGAACTGCCCAGGAACGGCAGGTGCGCAGGAAAAATGGCGTTCGCCAGGCACGGGTGCGCGAAGCGCCGGAACAGGTTATCCTCACCCACCATCGCGGTGAGCGTCTGCTCGTCGAGTCCGAGTCCCCGCATCAGGCCGTGCCGGTCGAGGGCGCTTTGTCCGGAGAAGATCGAGGTATAGGTGATCGCGCATTCGATCGCCCCGCGGCACTCCGGGTCGGCCACCACGGTCTCCACCAACGCACCTGGAACCGGCGCATCGGGTAAAGGGACTGGATCGGACCCTGCCTGGCGGGGGAACAGGAAGCGGCTCTCGAAGTACACCGACTCGGGGCGGTCGGAGCCGAGCGGGTCGACGCCCACGCTGTCCAAAGCGATCAGAATCACGCGTGACATGGCTGATGCCTTCCCTGATGGCGTAAGCGGAAGTCGGCGATGTTCGGGCCTCTCACCGTCGCCTCATGTATTCTCCCCGACACGTGGTACATTAGCTCCCAGGCCCCGTCTGGCATCGGAGGCACGTCATGCGCAAGTTCATTGCTTATTCTGCGGCGGTCGCGGCCGGATTGCTCGCACTACCAAGCGTCGCCGCGCCGCAACTTCCCGAAAAGCCGCGCTGGGAATACGCCGAGCTGAGTTACCGGAGCGGCCGTCCGGCCCGTGCCAAAGATGACACAGAAATTGCAGCAATCCCGCCGACAATTCGGTGGACCACCAGCGAGGGCGAAATCGAGGTCAGGAGTTGGACCGAGTTAGCTGAGAAGCTCAAGGCCGCGCCACCGAAGAAGGACGCGTCGGCTACGCTCCAGCGGATTCAACTCCTGAATTACCTCGGCAGTGAGGGATGGGAAATGGTCGGCTATCAAGGGACCACGACGTCGTCGGCATTCGCTCCGGCCGACCGCGTGGGGCCCACAACGACGATCACGGGTGCCGGAACCTGGACCTTCAAGCGCCGCGCGCGATGATGGACTCGGCGTTCGACGCTTACTTCACGAGCTTCCAGCCCGACTCGTCCGCGGACAGGGCGGTGTGGCCCTTGTACCGGTCGTAGACCGCGTGCATCTCCTCGATGGTGTCGAAATAGCCGACGACGTGAGCCGCGCTGAACGATTCGCCGGCCTTCACCTTCTTGCCGTGGATCTCTTCGATCATGACGATGATGTTCCCCGGCCGTTGACTGCACCACGTCTCGTAAACGACCGACGGCTCGAGCGTCAGGCCCGCGAGCCACGGACCGTCCTTGCCTGTTTTCTTGTCGCGCAGGTGATAGGCGCGGATGAAATGCTCCGGAGTCCGGTGCGTGTCGCGCCGATAGCCGTACTTGAGATCGGGCGGAAAGGGCTCGAAGAACTCTTTCGCTGGGATGCGGACGCCTTTTGGCCCGCTCAGGTAACTCAGGTAGATCTCGCTGAACGTGTCGCCCTTCTCGTGGCGGACGCACCCGGGGGTATCGTTCCTGAGGAACATCTCGTCCGAGTCGTTGACGCTGTCGATCCGATCCATCAGGACGAAGTACCGCTCGCCCTTCGGGAAGACGATGAGCTGCGTCCATTGCGAACCCGGTTTCCTGCCGGGAGCGGCGAACTCGTACTTGTATGTCGTCTTCACCGCGACGAAGTCCTTGCCGCGAATGACCTCCGGCTTCACTGGCTTCATCCGGTGGCAAAGCTGCGGGCCCTCGACCACGCGCTTGCGGTGGCTGGAGCCGTGGGCCATGAGGGCGTAATTGCGGGCCGCGGGATCAGTCTCGTTCTCGTACCACCGGTACCGGCTGAGACCATTGCCGTCCGACGAGAACACTTTCTCATCCCAACCCGCGTCACTGCCCGCCTCCATCAGCCAGTCGACGACCATGAGCCCGTCGCCGATCTCGCGGAACCCGGTGGCTTTGTCGAGAAACGATCCTTTCTCGATCCCGGTCATCCACTGCTTGGGATTCTTCTTGGGAATGACGGCTTCGAACTTGTCAGTCTCGATCTTGATTGCCCGGTCGTCCTCGGTCACTGGCACCCAGTCCGACCCCGGAGCGGCGGCACCTCGACCGGCCGTCGCGATGACTGCCAGCGATGCGCCGAACGACAGTCGGAGCCAGATACTTGTACGGCCGGACATTTTGCGATCTTTGTACGGATGAGCGAGTGTCATTTCTTCGCGCATTTGGTCGCATCGTCGCGCAGGGGAGTGTGTCTGCGCGTGCAATGAAACCAAGTGATCACGAAGGCACGACGTAGGTGACATCACTCGTGGCCGAGAGCCCAAAGGCGTCGGTCACCGTCACGCGGAACACGTAGGTGCCGGGCTGATCGAGTCGTACCCCATGGATTCCGGGCGGATCGAACTGGACGGTGGCCCCGGGC
>Ga0066903_100001955_pt1 | contig 15653 bp, 14 predicted proteins | sample PanSoiMetaGPlot1_FD_67491 | JGI IMG/M metagenome (GOLD analysis project Ga0066903, IMG submission 67491) | Tropical forest soil microbial communities from Panama analyzed to predict greenhouse gas emissions - Panama Soil - Plot 1 (version 2) | ecosystem: Environmental > Terrestrial > Soil >... | reverse complement strand
CCGCGCGGTACAATAGGCATGCATTCTGGCACTGAGCAACCGAGATGGCCGGCAATGCGAGGCTTGGACACACACCGGTCTCGAGCGATCCCCAGATTGCACTCCGTCATATCCGAGCTACAAATTGCACCGCGGTTGTGACGCTTCGATTGCCGCTCAAGCTGGCGCGCCTGTTGAACGCGCGCCAGCCATTCCCGCTCGCGCGGGAAAGGAAAGCCCCAACACGCGGGCAGAAGGAGTACTGATGACGTCTCGTTCGGTGCTTCGCCGTGTGAGGATTTCGGGGCTCGTTGTCGGAGTGCTGCTGTGCGCGATTGCGGTGTTGGCAATTCCGCTCGGATTGGGTGAAGCGACCGATTTCGTTTTTTTTCGATGGTGGGGAATACCGCGCAAGACGACATTCTACATCGGCGGAATCCTGATGATCGCCAGCCTTGCTCCCGATCCGCGTTTTCTCCTCGCCAAGTTTCCGGCGATCGGGTTCAAGCAGGAGTTCGTTCCCGAGCCGCGGTGGACGCGCCCTTTGCAGCTGGCGCCCGCATTGAGCGCGCAATTGTTGCTCGCCGCCCTCGTCGCGGTCGGCGCCTTCCTCCTCAATCGCGGGAACCTCCTGGGCTACATCGATGGCCAATACCTGCTGACGCTCGTCAGAAATCAGAGCGAGTTTATGGAACCGGAATTTGGCTTCGCGACCAATCCGCTCCAGGGCCTTGGAGATCTGTGGTTCTTCACGAATACGTGGTGGATACCGGAGCTCACCGTTTCTCGCCTCTTCTCGCAACCCGAATGGCAACGCGTGGCCGTACACACGGTCGCGTTGCTGGAAATATTTTGCGTGACGTTTTTTCTGGCCTATTGGCTTTATGCATCAGCGGGCAAAGCGGCAGCATCAGCCTGGCTGGCCGTGTTGATGATCAGCCCGATCACCTATCCCGGCTTGATCTACAATATCAGCTACGACGCACCCGAACTCGCCATGCTAGTCGCTGTGCCGTTGCTCATTATTCCGCTGTGGGCACGCGCGGGGCGAGGATCTGTTTGGTCGGACGCGGTTTGCGTCGTGGGCATCGGACTTCTTCTGTGGCTGCACTTCGTCGCCTTCAGCTTGTTCACCGCGCTTGTTTATCCGTTCCTTTTGGTTGTCGGATTGGTTTTTCTGGCGGCATCCTGGCGAAACAAAAACGAATTTCGCCGCAAGCTTGTCTGCGCAGGCGCGTTGCTGATCTTGCTGGCGATATCCGGCTTGCCGCAAGCATTGCTCGGTATCACGCTGAACACTGCTTTCTACCTCTTCCCCGAGCGCCTCATGCCGTCGGCGCACCAGCTGAGCGACGGCTCCATCTTGCTGCGCCCGAAACAGCCGGCCGGCGTCGTTCTCGCCTGCTTGGGGCTAGCAGGCGCGGCTTGCCACGTCCGGTTCGGCGACGAGAGGCGGCAATGGTTTGCGTCGGCCATTCTCATTCTCGCACTTCTGATCATTTGCGCCTCGGTCTTCTACGCCCTTGCGGGCAGCTACGGCGCCAAACCGATTTATTACGAATACGTGCTGTGGCCGGTATACGCAATCTTTGCGGTCCCACTTCTCGCAATCGTGGGAAGGACGGGGTGGCGGCTGCTTGCCTCAGCGTGGCCGCGCATTGCCAAACGAGAACAGCGCTGGCCGTGGCTGGTACTGCCGCTCGCCGGCCTACTCATCCTGCACGGCTGCAATTATCTCGCCGACGCGACAAACGAACGGCCCAATGTCTATCCGCCGAAAACGACTGCGGCCGTTGAATACCTACGCCGTGAAATTGCGCTAACGCAGGGCGCGCCGTTCCGGGGACGCGTTGTTACCATGACCGGGCAGGAGTTGCCGGGCGGAGTGACCTGGGACCAAATGTTCGGATACGACATGGAGCTGATCCGCTCGGTCGGAAACGACCACCGCACGATCGGCCTTTGGTATTACAACATCCCCACTTTGATCGAATTCAGCCACACCATCCCCCCCTTGTTGTATGAGGTGGCGGAACGATACCTCGCCTACAGCAGCGATCTTCAAGTACGCACGCTGCTCAACATGCGCCGGCCCGACATCCACGTCCTGCGGCTGCTCGGCGTGCGCTATGTGATAACGGATAGCCAGATCCCGACCGCCGGCACTCGCCGAGTATCGGTCATGCCGTTGCCCGAAGGAGCGAGCATCCTTGCCGTGGATGAAATACCCAATCCGAATATTGGCGTCTCGCCGACAACGACAATTCGGCTGGCGTCCCCCAGCGAAGCGCTCGCCTGGATCGGCCGAGCAGAAAACAATTTCGAGCGAACGGCCGTCCTGGATGAGCCGGACCCTGGTCCCCTCTTACCGGCCGCCAATGTCGAGATCCGTATCGAGCGAGACGGCGTCGCCGTTCGCGCGAGGAGCCGCGGCCGTTCGCTGGTGGTAATCCCGTTCCAGTTTTCGCATTGCCTGCGAGCGGTCTCGCAAGGCGCAGGAGCGCCAGCGGAACTGAGGCGAGCAAATCTCGCCTTGACCGGATTGTTGTTCGATGGCGATCTCGACACGACCATTGCTTATCGCCAGGGCCCGTTGCAAAACGCGCGCTGTCGCTTGGATGATTTCGCTGACGATCGTCGGCTCACGCCGCGCGCTGGCACCGTGACGGACTTGTTACGATAGCCACGTGCTCAGCCGCAGCTTTGTGGCCGCCCAGGAATATTGGCCAAGCATTTTCAAAAACGAGGATTTGCTGCGTCCAGCGGTTCGCGTCTTGTATTCCGCTGGTATCTCCACAATCTGGTAACCCGACTTCTCGGCAAAGTAGATCAATCGGAAGAAATAGTCGCCATAGCCGAAGAAAATGCGATCGAACGGAAGCCGCTCCAGAGCGCGCTTGGCAATGGTAAAATATCCGCCGAGGTTGTCCTGCACCTGCGTGCGCAGGATCGCCCGCAACAGCCAGTTGTAAAGCAAACTGGCCAGGTAATGCGCGTTGTCTTGCATGCGGCCGCCGGCACAAAAGCGTGAACAGCTCACCAAGTCGTAAATTTCCCCGACGTGGAGCAGCCGCGGAATCTCGACAGGGTCATGGGTGAAGTCGGTATCCATGACGATGATGCGCTCGCCGCTTGAGCGCTCGATGCCGGTGCGAATCGACTTGGCAAAGCCACGATCGGCAGTACGCAGAACGATGACGACGCGCTGATCATCTGCGAAGCGGTCCGCGGCGACGCGATAGGTCCCATCCGGGCTGTTATCATCGACAATGATGATCTCGGGCTCCGTGCTCTTTGGAATGCATTCCAGAATTCGCTCGACAAGCGCGACGATATTGGCGGCCTCCTCGTAGGTCGGAAGAATCACTGAGACTTTCACGTCACGGTTTCCGCAGGGAGACGAAGACCAACCCGCCGTCCGTCGCCCGCTCACCGCCGCGCAAAATTGGGAGCGCAAAACTTGCTATCGGTGCAAGCAGCACCCGCCGCAAATCCGGCAGCAGAGTCCATCGACCGGCCACCGATTTTATGAGTTTTGCCGGCAGCGCAAACGGCGTAAGCACAGTATTGAGCAGGCACGTACGCATTGGGGCGAAGGTAAAGGCCTCCACGACTTCGAACCCTGCATCGCGACAAAGCTCCATCCAATGCTGCACCGAATACGCGTGATGATGCGCCCAGAACGCGTTGAAGAATTTTCGAAACCGCAGCGATTGAACGGTTAGTCCCAATGCCTCCAGAGTCAAATTGATGACGGTGAAGCGTTCGAAGTCGGACGACGGCACCGTGAAATAGAAGCGGCCGCCCGAAGCCAAGACGCGATGGGCTTCCTTGAGCACGGGCGCGAGGTTCGGGATATGCTCCAACACGCTATTGGCGAAGATCGTGCGATAAACCCCGTCTGGCTTGGGAATCGAGTCGCCTTGACATGCAATCAGCTCGGCGTAGGCGCCAAGCTTGCCCGCGCGCTGTAACTCCCGCTGGTCCGGGTCGATGCCGGTATCGATCTTTTCCGCAAACAGCACGTTGGCGTGCAGCCCGTCGCCGCAGCCGATGTCCAGGACCGGCGGCTCGAAAAGCTGCCGGGTATAGATGCCGCATTCGAGAAGACGTTCGAAGGCGAGCGCCAAAGGCGCCCGCGCGACATATGCTGCGAACAGATCGGTGTTGAGTTTCAGGGTCAACGCCTGAGCGCTTTCAAACTCGCATAAACCTGCTCGATCTCCTCTCCGGTAAGAGATGGGTAGCTCGGCAAGCTAATCACCTGCCGGGCGATTGCCGTGCAAACGGGGAGATCGAGCCCGTTGCCGTAGAGGTCAGGCATCGCGCTGGGAGGATAAAAGCCAGGACGCGACTCGATACCGGCCGCCGCGAGCTGATCAATGACAGCGTCGCGGCCCTGGGGAAAAGCAGCAGGATCGAGTTTGACCGCGATCGCCCAAACCACCGGTTCCACCGACGCCGAAAATTTCTGCATAACCACACCGCCGACGTCTTCCAGGCCACTGCAATAACGCTCGTGCATACGTCGCCGTGCCTCGATGATCGCGGCGATTTGCTCGAGCTGAGCGCAGCCCATGGCCGCTTGCATGTTGGTCAGCCGGAAGTTCAAGCCGGCGACTTCATGGAAATAGCGCCTGCGCAACACGCCGTGGCTGCGATAAAGCCGCAGGGGCTCCACAAGCTCGTCGCGCCGGGTGATCACCATTCCGCCCTCACCGGTGGTGATCGTCTTAGTCGCTTGAAAGCTCAAGCACCCGAGGTCGCCGATCGTTCCGCTTTGCCGACCCTTGTAGCGCGTTCCGAACGATTCCGCCGCGTCCTCGATGACGAGAACGCCGCGCGGGCCACACAGCGCCACAATGGAATCCATCTCGCATGCATTGCCATAAGTATGGATCGGCACCACGGCGCGGGTGCGTGGCGTCAGCACCCGCGCGATGGTTTCGGCGGTTACGCACCAAGTGGCGGGATCGACCTCGGCAAAGACCGGTTTGGCGCCCACATGCAGCGCGACGTTGGCGGCAGCAAGATATCCGAAGCCGGGAACGACGATTTCGTCGCCGGGGCGCAGCTCAAGCGCCAGGTAGCACAAATGCAGCGCGGCGGTGCCGTTTACGACCGTGAGGGCATGCGGAATGTTACAAAATGCGGCAATCTCTTGCTCGAGGCGGTCGATGTAGCTTCCGCCGGAAATCCAGGTCGACGTCATTGCGTCGGCGACGTAGGCCTGCTCGCGACCCCAAAAAACCGGCTTGGCCCACGGTATCGACGATTTCAGCAATGGGTTCATCGCGGTCAGACGAATTGTCAGGACGAAATACGCGCGAGATCGATGAAGCCCGTGGCAAATTTGGTTCGTTCGAGGAGCCGGTAACCATGTCGGCGATAGATATTGTCGATTTGCCCGCGGCTGTAGAATCGCAGTCGCCGCACATTCAGAAATGGCAAGCCAGTTCGCAATCGATTGGCCCAGTGCTTTCCATCGACATAGAGGCAATAGAACAACCTTGTGGTCGGCAGCGCATTCCCGAGAAATGCAGCCAAATCCGCCAAGTACGGCGTCACACCCATCGCGATAGCCACATCGGACCGAGGTAGCCGCTGCTGCTGCACATCGAGTTGATAATAATCGACGGCCGCGGATGTAAAGTATCGAGCCACATTTATCCTGGTGATCTCCAACGCCCGTGGTGCAAAATCGATGGCATTGACGCGAGCGCCGCGCCTGAGCGCCTCAACGACAAAGATGCCAGTGCCGCAACCGATGTCGGACACTGTGACGCCCGGCTTTAGGTGTTTATCGAGAAACGAAATTGTCCGCGCGTAGCGCTGCTTCATCAGGTTCCTTTCCACGCGCCCGAGCGTGGAAGCATACAATTTGGAAAACCATGGCGCCGCATCATAGGTCTCATGGCCGTGAGATATGTCCAGATAGAGCTCGGCCCATTTTTCGATATTTTCATTCCAATACGGCTGGTAGTCCGAACGCGGCATTGGAGTATCGCCTCACACGACTTCAAGGGTCGGCAGGGGAAACACCAATCGACCGCCTGAGCGGCGGAACGCGGCCTCGCGTTCCACGAACTCATTGCGGAAGTGCCAAGGCATCACCAGAAAATAATCGGGGCGCGCCGCGCGCGCCTTTTCTTCGGAAATAATCGGAATGCCGGTACCCGGCGTACGGCAATCCCATTTTTCCGGATTGCGCTCGGCGGCAGCAACGATCTTGCCCGCATCAAGCCCACAATATTGCAACAAAGTATTGCCCTTTGTCGAAGCGCCATAAAGACAGAACGTCTTTCCTGCCGCGCGCTCCCGATCTACCAATTCCGTCAGCGAATCTCGCAAGCGGTTAACGCGGTGTTTGAACGCGTCGTACGGCGATCGAGTCTCAAGCGCCATATCTGCTTCCAGTTTGTGGAGAAGGGAAAGCTGCCCATCGTTGCTACGATAGGAACTTCGGTCGTGGCAGACGGCCAGCCGGAAGCTGCCTCCGTTGCAGGCATTGAGCTCGACGTCGAACACCCGCAGGTCCTCGGCCTTGGCGAGCCATTCAATCTGGCGCAGCGCGTAGTATTCGAGATGCTCGTGGCAGATCGTGTCATAGGCATTGATCTCAAGCATGGTGGGCAGATAGCTCTGCTCGAGAACCCATATCCCGTCCGGGGCGAGAGCCGATCGGATTGCCGCGACGAACTCGTGCGGCGCCGGTAAATCATAAAACATCGCGATTGAGGTGATCACCTTGGCCTTCTCTTGACCGAAGATGGAGCGATACACGTCGGTGGAGAAGAAATCTTCATGCAGATCGATACCGTCTGGATACGCATCTCTGAATTTGCCGGCGATCGCGTCGATTCCGACCCGGCGCAGTCCGGAGCTGTTGTAGGACTTCAGCAAAGTCCCGTCATTGCTGCCGACGTCGACAACAAGAGCACCGGCATCGAGCCCGCAGCGCTCCTCTACCCACGTTACCAGTTCGCGCAGATGGGCCCGCATCGTGGCGTTGGTTCCGGACTTGTAGCCGTAACCGTAGGTAAACAATTCGTCCTGATCGACGGAGTGCCGCAGCTGGACCAATCCACAATCGCCACAATGCACGAGCGCGAGCGGCGCTTTCACCGGGTCGGGCTCGCCTTGCCTTGGGAAACGGCTGGCAAGGGCCTGCTCTCCTAGATGCATGATCTCGGCGAGTTCGCGACCGCCGCAGACACGACACTCGACAATTTCTTGATACGGGCGAGCCGAGAGGACCAATTCCCCTGAGGCGGAATTTTGCCTGTCGCCCAACATGCTTGTCTCCACACGACCGTCCGGGAAACTGCGAGAGCTAGAAGGACTTCGACCCAGTGATCCGCTTACCGGACGCGGACCAAGCAACGAATGCCCGTGTCAAAATGAGCCCATTTAAAATGGTCCGCTGAACGATTTATCCGGCACGTCCAAAGTTTTGTCGGCAGGCTCGATGCCCAGCCAGGGGTCGTCACCCGCCGCGTCATACGGCAGCCCGAGCGCGCGCCGCGCAGCGGTCGCGATATGGCGCGGCGTCGGATAATAGTAGTTGGACAGCCCCCGCGTGGTCGGCGTCGGAATATCGGGCAAGGTCACGCGGACCGGTGCCGCCTTAAGGGCCGCGAAAGCTTGTTCTGTCACACGCGCGACGATCTCTCCGGCAAAGCCGCCGGTGAGCGTACCCTGATCGACCACGACGAGCCGGCCGGTCTTGCGCACCGAAGCGAGAATCGCGGCATCGTCACGTGGCGTGAGCGTGCGCAAATCGATGATCTCCGCATTGATGCCGTCGCGCTTGAGTTCGCGGCCGGCCTTGAGCGCTTCGATCGTGGCGTATGAGGTGCCAACGATGGTGACGTCGTTACCTTCGCTGACGACGCGCGGTTCGCCCAATGGCACCGTGTAATGGCCCTCCGGCACCGGGCCATGGATGTTGTGCAGCCAGCGGTGCTCGAAGAAGACGACCGGATTGTCGTCCTCGATGCTGGCAATGAGCAATCCCTTCGCGTCATGCGGCGTCGAGGGCATCACCACCTTGAGGCCGGGAATGTGCGCGAACCAGGCGTGCAGGCTCTGTGAATGCTGCGGGCCCTGGCCCCAGCCGCGCCCAATGAGCATGCGGATGGTGAGCGGCACCTTCGACTGACCGCCGAACATGTAGTGCCATTTGGCGGCCTGATTGCAGATCTGATCCATCGCCGTCATCGCGAATTCGAGCCGCATGTGGGTCATGATCGGCCGCATCCCTACAAGACAGGAGCCGAGCGCGACGCCGGTCATGGCATTCTCCGCCACGGGCATGTCGAACACGCGCTTTGCGCCGTGCTTGTCCCGAAGTCCCTTGGTGGTGCCGAATACCCCGATCGGATCCGGGACGCCCAACCCCATGACATAAGTCGTGCGGTCGCGCTCGAGGCAGATGTCGATCGCCTCGTGGATGGCCTCGGCAAATTTGAGCTGACGGTTGGTCACGAATGCAGTCGGGTCAAGCGAACATGTGACGGCTGAGCTGCGAGCGCTCCGGAAACGGACTTCTCTCCGCGAACGCCACGGCATCATCGATCTCCGCCGCGATTGCCGCTTCCAAGGAGGCATGGAGCGCGTCGTCCATGACGCCGTCCTCCCCAAGCAGCTTGCGGTGCAGGCGGATCGGGCAACGGTCGAGCCAGAAATCAAACTCCTCTCGGGTGCGATAGCCGAGATGGATGTCCTCGAGCGGCCCGCAATGCTCGAGCCAGCGGTAGGTGATGAATTCGAGCAGCGCGGGGCCGCCGTTCGCGCGGATATGCGCGATCGTTTCTGCCGTTGCTGCGTCGACGACTTCCACCATCTGACCGTCATGCTGGGACGTTCTGATCCCGTGCCCGCGCACCAATTCGGCGATGGTGCGGTTCTTGGGCTGGCGCGCCTCAAGCGGCGTGTTGACGGAGTAAAGGTTGTTTTCACAGACAAAGAGGACCGGCAAACGGTGCACGGCGGCGAAGTTGACGCTTTCGTGGAATACGCCGGTTTCGGTCGCGGCATCACCGAAGAAGATTACGCTGAGCGAAGAGCGGCCCTGCAGCATCGCACCGAACGAGGCGCCCACGCCGATCGGAATCGTGCTGCCGACGATGGGTACGCAGCCGAGGAAGTTCACGGAGAGATCGATGAGGTGCATCGATCCGCCTTTGCCGGACGCGCAACCATCAACCTTGCCATAAAGTTCAGCGAACATCGCGCGCAAATTGCCGCCCTTGCCGAGGTAATGTGCGTGCGAGCGGTGCGCGCTGATCACGTAATCCTCGCGAGAGAGATTGCGACACACCCCGGCGGCCACCGCTTCCTGGCCGATGCTGAAATGGGTTGGGCAACGCATGTCGCCCTGCGGATAGAGCGCCTGGATGCGCTCCTCGACACGCCGGATCTTCAGCATCGATCGGTAGAGCGCGAGGCGCACCTCGCGCGACGCGGCCGCCGGGTCGCTGCGAGCGACGCGCGCAACCGAGGATCGTGACCGCGGTGAAGTCATGGTCATCGTTCAAACTTCGGGCGCGGACCTACATTCGCCCCGCAGGCGGGGCGATACGGTTGCGGGCATGATGCATCCATACGGCAAAAGCGTCGTACGGGACCACGCGAGGCATTGCAAGCAGCGTCTCGGCGCCGAAAGCGGCGAGATCGGCGCCTTCCCCCAGGATGAGACCGCCGAGATCGGTCTGGGAGAGAGTGACGGCATAATATGTTCGCAGCCGGATACCATCCCCGGCAAACCCGAAATCGAACGTGAATTCGGTGAACCGACTCACCGAAGCTGGGGGCACCGTAATGGCGAGTTCCTCTTTGAGCTCGCGGACGAGCGCTGCGACCGGCGCCTCTCCGGCGTCGACCGCCCCACCGAAGCAGCCCCAGTGTCCGGGATAAAAGATATTCGGCTTGGCATCGCGCAGCTGCATCACGTAGCGCCCGTCCGCGAGCTGAAGGAGCGCGGCAACGGCATGCGCCGGCCGCAACGTCGCACGCGAGGCGAGAAACGCATCGTTCGAATCGGTCACGTGGCGTCTCTCGCTATTCCCGGCATCAACCTCGCATCACAAAATCGGTGGGCAAGGTCTTGAGCTGCGGCAAATATTTGCGCCCCCAGGCCACCATCTCGCGCATGCCCTCCTGCCAGCCGATTTGCGGCTCCCAGCCGACGTCGCGCTTGATCGCGGAGCTGTCGAGCCAATAGCGCGAATCCTGGTGTTGGCGGTCAGCGGTCACCTCGCAGAACTGCTCGAAAGGCATATCGAGCGCCTCTGCGGCCAGCTCCACCACCCGGCGGATCGAGGTCGGAAGCGGCGGTCCGGCATTGTAAACCGTGCCAAGCGGCGCCTTTTCCGCGACCAGATAGATGGCCCGTCCCAGGTCGCGATTGTGGATGTAGGACTTCTCAGCGCGGCCGCCGCCGTGCAGCGGCAGCTTGCGACCGGTCAGCCCGCACAGCACGGCTTTCGGAACGACCCGATGCAGCTGCTGCCCGGGCCCGTAGGCGTTCGATGGGCGGATGATGTTCATGGGAAATTTCAAAAAACGATTGATCGAGATCAGGTGCATGTCGAAGGCGGCCTTGGATGCCGCGTAAGGACTGGTGGGCTTGATCGGCTCCTCCTCGGTAGCGGCGTGCTCGACCGAGCCGTAAAGCTCTGATGTCCCGATGTGAATGAAACGCTCCAAATAATCGCGCGCCATCAGCGCTTCGGCGAGCTTCGCGAGTGCGACACAATTGGTCTCGAAGTAACGCCACGAATGCTTGAGCGAGGTCGCGCCTTCTCCCTGGGCGGCGAAATTGACGATGACCTGCGGCTTTTCCCGATCGAGCAGCTCCATGAGCAGGTCAAGCTCATAATTCACGTGATAGGGGTGATAGCTGTAGCGCGGATCGCCATCGCCGATGCCCAAGGTGAAGCATTCGTACTTTGGCAAGTTGCGCCCAACCGCAATGACCTTGGCAGGATCGGCGTGGTCCAGCAGATATTTCGATGTGTGCAGGCCAAACGACCCGCCGCCGCCGAGCACGCAATACGTCTTCTTCATTGTCCGCCTTCCCGCTGAGTCGAAGGTTGTGGGGCGCCGGCCGGCGCGCGAGTCAAGTCGGCATCGATCTCGAGAATTGTCCAGTAATAGTCACCGGTATAGCCGGCATTGCGAAAAAGGTCGCGCCACATGTCGGGTTTGCCGAAAGTTTCGGCCGTCAGCACCCAGTCCAGGAACACGTCGCGCTCGTTGTCATTGCGGTAGGCGTCGACCTGAATGTAGCCGCGGCCGGGGGCAACTCGCTCAATTTCCTTGACCGCCTCGATACAAGCAGGCCGGCCGAGGTTGTGAATGACGTTGATGCAAAGCGCGGTGGCGAAGATGGCATCGCCAAATGGCAGCTTCTGTGCGGTTCCGCGGGCGATGCGACCGCGCACGTCGGAGTGGCAATTCTCGATCGCGTATTGCGAGATCTCGAGCCCCCATACGTCGAGGCCTGGGACGACCTCCATCAGATCGCGCATGAGAAAGCCTTTGGCGCAGCCGATGTCCAGCACGCGATCGCCAGGCTTGAGTGCAAAATGCGCGGCTATGTCGCGGGCAATCGGAATCCAGCGTCCGTCGTAGCGATAGCCGCCATAGCCCTGCTCGCGCGTGCCGTCGAAATATTCGTAGCCGAAACGGCCGGCAACACGCCGGTTCTCCGCTTGGCCGGCCTTGCGGGCGATGAGATTGCGCCTGGCACGGGGATATTTGGCAAGCAGGTTGATCTCAGCCACGGTTGTCGGCTCTCACACCGGCGAATGTCGCTGCCAATCCTTCGGCAAGTGACGTGAAGCGTACGCCGGGAAACGCGCGCAAGAGATTGGTGATATCGAAATGACGATGGGTGACGGGATTGTGCCGGGCGGAGGGGGCGATAGCAACGGGCCGGCCGCTACACGCAGCAATCGTCTCGGCGACAGCGCGGAACGTCGCAGATGTGCCGGTCGCCAGATTGAGGAGACCGGTCGAACCGCGCGTGACGACCTCGAGGATGAGAGCGACGGCATCCGCTACGTAGAGGTGATCGCGAGTCTCCTCGCCGTTGCCGAACAGCGCGATCCGCTGCTCGCTGAGAGCTTGGCGCAGGAAGCGGTTCGGCCCATAAGAATTGTGGGTGTCGCCAGCACCATAAATGGCAGTGAGGCGCAGAATCGCGAGCGGCGCCTTGGTTTCACTCGCCAGCATCAATTCGCGGACGCGATGCATCGCGCCATAGAGGTCGGTCGCAGCGGCAGGCGTCTCCTCCGAGATCAGCGTGGTCGCGAAGGAGTAGACCGCATCCGAGCTGGCATAGACAATCTGCGCGACCGGGGTGCGGCGCGTCGCCTCGCACACCGCACGAGCCATGGCAAGGTTGCGGATCAGCGTGCCCGAGTCGCGGCCCTTGTCTGGCGTTAGCGCCGCCAGAAAAACCAGGACGTCGTGCGGACGCAGCTGGTCCGCCAATGCTCCTGCCGCCGCGCCATCCGCGAGATCGAGGTCGCGCGAGGTGAGCCCGACCGCCGGGATACCCCGACGCGCGCAAGCCTCGAGCAAGCGCCGGCCGATGAAGCCGCTCGCACCCAGGACCACTATGCGGGCCGGGTTGCGCGGTTCGCCATGCGCGTGCGACAGCGTCATGTTTCCGCCCACGCCAGCGAGGGCGCCCCCAACGCGACATGTTCGAGACCCGCGACGCCAGCATCGGCGCGGTCCAACACCGAGGCGGGATCGATCACAACGCGGCCGCGCATGCGCTCGGCCAGGTCGGAAGCGCGCAGCAAACGAAATTGCGGCCAGGGCGTCATGATGACCAGGGCGTCCGCGCCATCGCAGCATGCCAGCGCCCCATCGGCGACGGTCATGCGTGGGTGCCACTGCGGCAACGGCCGCACCGCCGGATCGAATACGGTGATGCGACAGCCAACAAGCTGCTCGATCAACGCTACCGCGGGCGAATTCTTGATGGACTGAGTATTCTCCTTGTAGGTCACCCCCAGAACAGCGATGACCGGATCAGCGACGCGTGAGAGGACTCGTGCGTGCAATTGACGCAGCGACCAATTCCGCCGATACCGGCTGTTCCGCAAAGCGGCGGCGATCAGACCGCTTTCGGTGCCGGAGGCTTCGGAGAGGCTCTGAACCGTGGCGAGATCCCGTTCCAGATTTCCGCCCGCGATCCCGAGCCCCGGCGTAAGATAAGCGTGGGCGCCGATGCGTCGGTCGAGTCTGAGGGCCGGCGCGATTTCCGACCAGTCTGCGCCAATCCGCTCGCACAGTTCGGCAAGCGTATTGCTCACGGTGACCGAAGCCACGAGAAAGCAGTTGATGGAAATTTTGGCGAGCTCCGCGCTTTCATAGCGCATGGGAAGGATCGGGCAGTCGAATGCGGCTAGTACGGCGCCAAAACGCGGCTCTAGCGACGCAGTCGGGTCGGCGCAACCAACAATGATGCGTTCCGGCTTCAGGGCGCGCTCGACTGCCTGTCCGAACACCAGCGTCTCGACCTGGTAAAACACGCGTTCGGGCGGCCACAAGCCTAGCCCGCGCGTATAGCCGGGCGGCACCTGCGATAGCACCACCAACACGGCCTCGGAATTCATGACGCCGGCGACGTCCCGAATCAGCGCGGTCAATGCCGAGAGGTCGGTTTTGCCCTGATCGTCGGTCGGCACGTCGGGCGCTACGTAGACGATGTCGCAGGAACCGAGCTCGCCGCGCGTGCACGTGAAGCGTTGTCGCGCACCATTGGCAGCGATCAAGGCATCGAGCCCCGGCTCGAGCACGGGCCACTCCCGCCGCGCCAAGCGGGCGATCAGCGCCTCGTCGCTATCGTAACAGACGGCGTCGAAACCACGCCCTGCGAACGCCGAGCCGGACACCAGCCCGAGATGAGTCATTCCGGCAAAACCGACGCGCGGCGACTTCATCGCTGCTCCTCGACAGCGACGGTTTCGGCCGCGAGCCGCAGCAGCGCCCGATTGAGCCAAATGTCGTTCGACAGGTCGGTTTGGGCGCCGGCGCGACACAACGACTTGAAGTGCGCGTATTCGAGCGCCCAGGTCGGATCGTCCTGCACCAGGGTATCGGTCTCTTCCGGGGGTCGCCCGCTCGGCAACACGCGCGTGCGTTTTATGAACAGCGAAGGCCCCCATTTGCACAACGACTGGATATGGGCAGAGCCGCGTTCGGCCAGCACGTCGCAGGTAAAATGATTGCGCCACATCAATAGCGTCATTTCCAATTCGATGCGCGGCAACGAGCGCTCGCAATGGATGACGACGTGGTCCGGTGCGTGGTTCTCGAACCGATGCACCGCGGCGAGCCGGAACGCGTCGGATATGTCGCCGAACCAGAACCGACAAGTGTCGAGGAGGTGCGAGCCCAGATCGGGCAGCACGCCGGCGCCCTGGTCGCGCCAGGACGAATCGCGCACCAGGCGGGCGGTGCCGTTACCGTAGAACATCCTGCACGAATAGATTGTACCGAGCTCTCCCGACGCGATCAGATTGCGCATTCGCACGAAATGCGGCTCGAAGCGGTGGTTGTAAGCAGTGTAACAAAGGACCGCGTTTTTGCGGGCAAGGGACTGCAGCTTGACGATCGCGCTTTCGTCGTTTGCCGCCAGCGGCTTCTCGACCAGCACGTGTTTGCCGTGCTCCAGGCAATAAGTGAGCAATTTCAGTTTCGCTGCGTCGGGTATGCACGCCAAAACCGCATCGTACTGGTCGACTGGAACGTCGGCCAGCGAGCGGTAGCTCGCTTCCTTGTTTACCGGATCGACCGCGGCGACGAAGTCGTCGCCGGCGATCGTACGACGCTTGCGGCCCTGAACTCCAAACCCGGCAACCACGACTCGCATTGGTTACCGATCAAAGTGGACCCATTTGCCGCTCGATCGCGTCAATCTTGAGCCGCAAATCATCGGCCGTGACCGGGATATTGCCGTCGCATTCGCATTCGACCGCCGCGGCCATTGAGCCAAGAATGGTGGCGACCCCGGGATCGCGGACGGCAAGCATCGCGAGCGTCGCATAGGCGAGCAGCGCGTCCCCGGCGCCGACCGCGTCGACCAGGCGGTCGACGAAACTGTCGATGACGAAGAAACTGTCGAGCGACTCGTGATCGGCGTTGCAGCAGGCGAGCACACCGCGCTCGCCGAGCTTGAGTATGAGAAGCTTGCAGCGCGCAGCATCGTAAAGATTGGAAGCGAGCGGACGAATTCCGGAGTCCTGATCGCCGAGCGCAAAACGCGCCTCCCGCTCGTTTGGCGTGATGAGGTCAAAACCCTGGAAGTCGATGATGTTGCCCCAACGGCTCGCCACCTGGCTGTCGGCGACCCGGAAGCAGTCTGCGGGCAACGCCTGCACGAGTTCCGGGATCGTGCGCCGATTGAAGATCCCGTGGCGGAAGTCCGACAGTACCACTGCGTCCGTCGGCACCGTCTTCACGGCTTTCACCATCTCATCGAGGATTGGATCGGAGATCGAGCGGTTATCGAGTGTGTCGACTTTCAACAACCGGTAGCTGCCCACGACGATCGAATTCTTGTTGACCGTCGGCCGCGATTTGTCCACGACGGCGTGCACGTTGATGCCGGCCTGTTTGAGTCCGGCAACGACGAAGTCGCCGTAGCCATC
>Ga0066903_100001954_pt1 | contig 15654 bp, 17 predicted proteins | sample PanSoiMetaGPlot1_FD_67491 | JGI IMG/M metagenome (GOLD analysis project Ga0066903, IMG submission 67491) | Tropical forest soil microbial communities from Panama analyzed to predict greenhouse gas emissions - Panama Soil - Plot 1 (version 2) | ecosystem: Environmental > Terrestrial > Soil >... | reverse complement strand
TGCGAGGGGCATCTCCCCGACGACTATCGTCGCTTCGGTGTCGGTCCCCGGCAGGACCAATCGAGCGACCGAGAACTCGATTCCGGAGATCGAGAACGTCGCCTGTGCTGCGTCACCAGCCGACGCCGTCTGATTGTGCCGCTCATCCTTGTGCACTCGTCACCTCCAGTCCCAGCAGGGCGTCGCTGGCGGGTCGCCTCGTCGCGCGCCTGGGCGTTTCTTGATGACGGCCGCGGGTTCGACGCCGGTTCCTGCTCCTGGGCCGACAAGAGAGAAGGGCAGCCCAGGGAAGGTCAGTGGTTCGACTCCCCCTGGGCCCACCAAAGCGGACTCGAACCACTGACCTGCTGCGCGGGTGCTGAGAGACGCGCGGGAGTGTCGCCCGCAATATGCCGGGCGGCTACCGAACTTGGACTGGTCGTCGGGAAGCGCGAAAGGCCGCGCAGGCTTCTACGAACGTGGGGGCGAGCTTGGGATCGCTCGCAAAGTGCAGGTGCGCGTAGCTGGCGAGTACGTTGCCTGAATGGTAGCCCTCCGTGCTGACGTCGCCACGGGTGGTCCGCACCTCGTAGCAGCAGTCCATGGACGCCTCGCCATCGATCTCCGAGTGGTGGTAGACGTGGCCGCGGGCGGTCCGGCCCGGCCCGAACAACCCACCGGTCGTACGCACCTCGACGTAGGACAGCTTCAGCCCCGCCGGCATCTTCGTGCTGAAGGGCAGCACGCCGCACAATGCATGAGAGGCGTCTTCGACACGCAGGTTCGCGGCGAGGTACATGAGACCGCCGCACTCCGCGTAAACGGGCGCCCCGGCAGCTGCCAGATCACGAATGGCGGCTACGGCGCCTACATTCTTCCCGAGGGCCTCCGCGTGAAGCTCCGGGTATCCGCCACCGATGTAGAGCCCGTCAACGTGAGTAGGCAGGGGATCGCGAATTGGAGAGAACTCCACGAGCTCCGCGCCCGCACGCTCCAGCAGCTCGAGGTTGTCGTCGTAGTAGAAGCCGAACGCCTCATCCCGCGCGACGGCGATGCGCGCACGCGGAGGAGGCGGAGGGGGCAGCTTCTCGCCTGGGATGCGCTCGATCCGGGTGGCCAGCAGGAGGGCGTCGAGATCGACATGAGCCTCGATGAGATCTGCCGCCTTCTCGACATAGCCCGTGCGTGCCTCGTGGGGCAGGTGGAGGCCCAGGTGGCGCTCGGGAACCACCATGTCCGTCACCTTTGGCAGGGCGCCGAGCACCTGCACCGAATCTCCGACCGCCTCGCGGATCATGTCAGCGTGGCGGGCGCCGCCCACCCGATTGAGGATTACACCGACCACTCGCACGGCAGGATCGAAGGTCACGAATCCGTGGATGAGCGCGGCCGCGCTCCGCGCCATCGCCGACGCGTCGATCACCAGCACCACCGGCAGGCCGAGGACCTTTGCCATCTCCGCCGTGCTTCCGCGGTCGCTCTTGCCCTCGCTGCCATCGAAGAGTCCCATCACACCCTCGACGACGGCCACATCGGCGTCTGCGGTCGCGCGGCCGAACCGTTCGCAGTTGATCTCGGGCGTCAGCATCCACCCGTCGAGGTTCCGGGACCGCCGACCGGCGGCGTGGCTGTGATGAAGCGGGTCGATGAAGTCGGGACCGACCTTGAACGGCTGCACGGCGAGGCCGCGGCGACGCAGGGCGGCGATGAGGCCGATGGTGACCGTCGTTTTGCCGGCGCCGCTGTGGGTACCGCCGATGGCGATTGCGCTCAGTTGGGCCAAGATCGCCCAAGGTACCATGCGCATTCAGATGAGGATCGTCTCGCTCCTGCCCAGCGCAACCGACATGATCTACGAACTCGAGCTCTTTGACTCGCTGGTCGGAGTATCCGAGGACTGCAACTGGCCGCCGCAGGTCAAGGACAAGCCGCTCGTGGCGCGCAACCGCATCGACCTCTCCGGGCTGAGCGCGGCCCAGATCGACGAGATCGTGTCCGGGTCCAAGAGCGAGACTCACTCGCTCTACTCCGTCGACGCCGACCTGATGTCGGAGCTTCACCCCGACATCGTCATCACGCAGGACCTCTGCGAGGTCTGCGCAGTATCCAGTGGCGACCTCTCGACCGCCTGCCCGATCGGCGTCGAGGTCTACTCGATGAACCCGCGCAGCCTGGCGGACGTCATCGAATCGGTAGTCGCTCTCGCGAACCGCCTTGGCGTGCCGGGACAGGGCGAAGGGGTGGCCCGGGCCATGAAGGCCAAGATCCAGGGCGTGCGCGACGCTGTCGCCGGCGGGCCCCGCCCGAGGGTATTCGTCGCGGAGTGGATGGATCCCCCGTACGGCTCGGGTCACTGGCTGCCGGAGATGGTCGAGGCCGCCGGCGGGACCAACGTGCTCAGCAAGCCCGGCGAGTATTCCTTCAGGACGACCTGGGAGGCGGTGCTCGCTGAGAAGCCCGACCTCGTTGTTCTCGCCGCGTGCGGATTCAGCCTCGACCAGTCGCTCCAGCGCATGCAGGATCTGCGGCTTCCGGTGAGGACCGTGGTGGTGGACGGGGACGCCCATTTCTCACGACCGGCGCCACGGGTCGCCGACGGCATCCGCCAGCTGGGGCATCTGATCCACCCCGACGTGGTGCCCGATCCGGGTCTGCCCTTCGCCGAGCTGACGCCAGCTCCCACGTAGCCTCAGCGCCGCCTATACTCGTCAAGCCGGGCCTTGTGGTCCGGTCGGCGTGTTCGCAGCGAAGCCGGTGAGATCCCGGCGCTGTCCCGCAACTGTGATGCCCCGCGAGGGGACGAGCCAGGTCGCCTGAGTACGCGCTGAGCAAGCGGCCCTCGTGGAAATGGGGCGGAGAGCTGGGGTGAGACCGGCAAGCTTCCTCCGATCGAGGTCAATTCAAGGAGGTTGCGAATTGCCACCGTCGAGGATCCTCAAGTCACTGGTCGCGCCCATCCTGCTGGCACTAATCGTTGGCTGCGGACCGTCCGGCACGAGCGGAGCGTCGAGCACCGACGCGTTCCCGCTGACCCTGACGACTTCAAGCGGCAAGGTCACGATTCCGCACCGTCCGGCGCGCATCGTCTCGCTCTCGGCGACCGCGACCGAGGATCTCTTTGCCGTCGAGGCCGGAGCTCAGGTGGTCGCGGTGGACAAATACTCCGACTACCCAGCCAACACCCCGGTCACCTCGCTCTCCGGTTTTCAACCGAACGTCGAGGCCATAGCCGGCTACAAGCCGGACCTCGTGGTCGTCTCGGATGACACCAACGGCATCGTGTCGCAGCTGACCAAGTTGTCGATTCCAGTTCTCGTGGAACCGCCGGCGTCCGACCTCGAGGGGGTGTACGCCCAGCTCATCCAGCTCGGGCAGGCCACTGGGCATTCGGCACAAGTCTCGTCGACGGTCTCGAGGTTGAAGAACCAGGTGCAGTCGATCCTCAAGGCCGTTCCTTCGACCACGCATCCGATATCGGTTTACCACGAGCTCGACCAGACCTATTACTCGGCCACGACGCACACCTTCATCGGCCAGGTCTATAAGCTGCTCGGCCTTCGCGACATCGCGGACTCCGTACCCGGGTCCAACCCGTATCCGCAGCTCTCGTCCGAATACATCATTTCGGCGAATCCCGACCTCATCGTGCTGGCTGACACCGTCTGCTGCAACCAGAGCCTGGCCACGGTGAAGGCACGTCCGGGGTGGAGCTCAATCGCCGCCGTCAAGAGCGGAGCCGTGGTGCCTGTCAAGGACGAGATCGCTTCGCAGTGGGGACCGCGCATAGTGCAGTTCATGCAGGCTGTCTTGGACGAGTTGAAGACGCTGCACAACTCGGGCGCGTGACCGCGTCGGTCGAGCAGCGTACCAAGCAGTGCCCGCTCTGCGGCAGCCGGTTCGGCTGCGCGCAGGGCCGGCCGGGCTGCTGGTGCGAGGGGGTGGCGGTCAGCCGTGACGCGCTCGCCGAGATCCGGAGCTCGGCACCCGACTGCATCTGTCCAGAGTGTCTGCGTAGCTTCGCCGAGAGGGACGGGGCTGAGGGCGCCCGGGTCTCGGCGAAAGCCGTCCCCGACGCTGCTATCAAGTCGCGGGCTCTGGCGCCGTTATGGGCTGTCGTCGCGATAGCCTCCCTCGCCGCATCGCTGCTGCTGGGCCTGGCCATCGGCCCCGCCCAGATCGGACCGGCGGCGATCCTCGGTTCAATCGCATCGCATCTTCCGGCAACACACTGGCCGAGTCCACTCAGCTCGGTCGATGAGGCGATCCTCTGGCAGGTTCGCGCCCCACGCGTGGTGCTGGCGGCGCTCGTCGGCGCGATGCTCGCCGTCGCGGGATCCGCATACCAGGGCGTGTTCCGGAACCCTCTCGCAGATCCCTACCTGCTCGGAGTCGCGGCCGGCGCCGGGCTGGGTGCGACGCTGGCCATCGCCTACTCGGGGACCGGCGCCGACAACCCGTCCCTGCTGCCTCTGTCCGCGTTCGTGGGTGCGAGCGTCGCGGTGGCGGGTGCGTACGTGCTCGGCCGCTCCGCCGGAGGACCGCCGGGCGCGACCACTCTCATTCTCGCCGGCATCGTAATTGCCCTTTTCATGACCGCCGTGCAAACCTTCGTTCAGCAGCAGCGGTCGGAGACTCTGCGCGAGGTGTACTCATGGATCCTCGGCGGGTTCGCGACCTCGGATTGGTCCGCGGTCGCCGCCATCCTGCCGTACGTCGCGATCAGCAGCGTCGTGCTGCTCCTCCACCGCCGAGTACTTGACGTGCTGCGCCTCGGCGACGACGAGGCACACAGCCTCGGCCTGAGCGTCGCCCGGACCCGGCTCGTGCTCGTCGTCGCAGCCACAATCGGCACCGCGGCGGCGGTCGCGGTCAGCGGGCTCATCGGCTTCGTGGGCATCATCGTGCCGCACAGCATCCGCCTCCTGGTGTCGCCCAGCTATCGCGCCATTGTCCCGCTGTCGCTGATCGGAGGCGCCGGTTTCCTGGTCCTGGCCGATGCGCTGGCGCGAACCATCCTGTCGCCCGGGGAGCTACCGATCGGCGTCGTGACCGCGTTCTTCGGCGCCCCGTTCTTCGCGCTCATCCTCCGGTCGAAACGCGGGGTGACGTTGTGAGGGCCGCGCTCGACGCCCGTGCCGTGTCAGTGACCTATGACGGCGCCCGGGTCTGCGACGGAGTCGACCTCACGCTCGCCGCCGGCGAGTGGGTGGCGATCATCGGCCCCAACGGCGCCGGCAAGTCCACCCTCCTGCGTGCAATCGCCGGGATCGCCGGGTGCGAAGGTGAGGTGCACCTCGACGGGGTCAGCGCAAGTGGCATGACCCGGCGCCAGCTGGCACAGGCGATCGCGATGGTGCCCCAGCAGCCGCGCATCCCCGACGAGCTCACGGTGGCCGAGTACGTTTTGCTGGGACGCACTCCGCACATCGGATACTTCGCCACCGAGAGCCGGGCAGACCGCCTCGCCGCCGAGCGAGCCATCGTGCGCCTGGGCCTGCGGAGATTCGTCACCAGGACACTGGGCTCGCTCAGCGGCGGCGAGCTGCAGCGAGTCGTGCTCGCCCGCGCGCTCGCGCAGGAGGCTCCCATCCTGCTCCTCGACGAGCCGACCAGCGCCCTCGATCTCGGGCGCCAGCAGCTGGTGCTGGAGCTGGTCGATCGACTTCGCCGGCAGTCACAGCTCGCAGTCGTCTCCGCGATGCACGACCTGAGCCTCGCCGCGCAGTATGCCGAGCGCCTCGTCCTGCTGGACGGGGGCCGGGTGATCGCGCAGGGGACCGCCGCCGAGGTGCTCAACGAGGACCTCATCCGAGCCCATTACGGCGCCGATGTCCGTGTCATCCATGACGATGGACAGGTCTACGTGCTGCCCCGGCGCGGGGAGTCGACGTGGGTGCACTGATGGTGCAGGGCACCTCGAGCTCTGCAGGCAAGAGCCTCATCACCGCGGGGCTCGCCCGCGTCCTGTGGCGACGCGGCCTCGACGTCGCTCCCTTCAAGGCGCAGAACATGTCGAACAACGCCCGGGTCGTGACCGGTGGTGAGATCGAGACCGCGCAATACCTGCAGGCGCTGGCGGCCCGCGTCGAACCCGATGTGCGGATGAACCCGGTCCTGGTCAAGCCCGAGGGTGACAACCGCAGCCAGGTTGTGATCCGGGGCCAGCCGGATCTCGAGCTTTCGCGCCTGCCGTGGCGCAAGCGCAGCCGCCATTTGTGGCCCGTCATCGAAGGCGCGCTGCGCGAGCTTCAGCGAGACCATGAAGTGCTCCTCATCGAAGGCGCCGGCAGTCCTGCCGAGACCAACCTGCGCCACACCGACCTGGCCAACATGCGCACCGCAAAGGCTGCCGGCGCGCGGGTAATGCTGGTTGCGGACATCGACCGAGGCGGCGCGTTCGCTCACCTCTACGGCACCTGGGCGCTGCTCGATGAGGACGAACGAGCCCTGGTCTCCGGCTTCGCACTGAACAAGTTCCGCGGCGACCCCGCCCTCCTGCCGCCCGCGCCCGAGGACTTGGAACGCATGACCGGCGTGCGCACGCTGGGCGTCATTCCGTGGCTCGAGCACGGGCTGCCTGACGAGGACGGAGCCGCGACGCCGGCCCGATCCGGGGAGCGGCCGTCGGTGGCGGTGGTGCGTTATCCGACCGCCTCGAACCTCGACGAGTACAAGCTCGTGGAGCAGATCGCCGATGTGAGGTGGGCGCGACGCCCGGACGAGCTGGAGTCCGCCGACCTCGTTATCCTCCCGGGATCCAAGCATGTCGCTGCCGACCTGGCCTGGCTCAGGCAAACCGGGCTGGCGGATGCGGTCAGCGCGCGGGCGGCGCGCGGCCATCCCGTGCTCGGCATCTGCGGCGGTCCGCAGATGCTGGGTGAGAGGATCGACGATGAGGCCGGCGTGGATGGTTCAGCGGAAGGCCTCGGGCTGCTGCCGCTTCGCACCGCCTTCAGGGCGGCCAAGCTGACCGAGCGTACGTCGCTCGCCTTCGCCGGCCTGCCCGCGCCGTGGGAGCGCTTGAACGGCCTCGCCTTCGACGGCTACCAGATCCGCTACGGCGTCACAACCGGGAACGGCCTCACCTATGTCGCCGATTCGGTCCTCGCCGTCTATGCGCACGGTATGTTCGAGGAGCCGGCGGTGATCGAGGCGCTCTTCGGAACCCGTCCGCAGCGAACGCTCGATGTCGCCTTCGACGAGCTAGCCGATGCGGTCGATCGGCATCTCGACGTGGATTTCATGTTGAAGGAGGCCGGCATCTCATGAGCACCAGGAGCAAACCGGGCATCAAGCCACCGGTCCCACCGCCGCCGCCTGAGGTGAATCCGCGCTCCCTCGTCCTCGTCAACACGGGTGACGGCAAGGGCAAATCGACCGCCGCCTTCGGCGTCATCATGCGCGGGGTGGCGCGCGAGTGGAAGGTGTGCGTCATCCAGTTCATCAAGTCGGGCAAATGGAAGGTGGGAGAGGAGAAGGTCGCAAGGCAGCTCGGCGTCGATTGGCTCAAAGGCGGCGACGGCTTCACCTGGGAGTCACCGGATCTCGACCAGAGCGAGGGCCGCGCCAGGGCGGCCTGGCAGCTGGCGGCGGACGCGATCAAATGCGGCCGGTACCAGCTGGTTGTGCTGGATGAGATCACATACCCGATGAACTGGGGCTGGATATCGAGCGATGACGTGGTCGAGACGATCCGCGGCCGGCCTGACCGCGTCAACATCGTCGCCACCGGCCGCGATGCACCTCCGAAATTGATCGAGGTGGCCGACACGGTGACGGAGATGGTCAAGGTCAAGCACGCCTACGACCGCGGGATCCGCGCCCGTCGCGGGCTGGATTTCTGATGGAACGTCCCCAGCTGCCCGCCGGCTTCGACGACACGCGTGCGGCTGATCGCCGCCGCGACCCTGCGGGCTGGCGCTTCACAGACGAGGAATGCGCCTCCGTCATGCGGGCCATCGCGGAGCGGCGCGACATCCGGCGCTTCCGCCCAGACCCGCTTCCCGACGAGCTGCTGCGGCGGCTTCTGGAGGCCGCGCACCAAGCGCCTTCCGTCGGACTCATGCAGCCCTGGCGGTTCGTCGTGGTCCGCAGCGCCGAGACCAAGACCGCCATGCAGGCGATCGCAGCGCGCGAGCGGCTAGTGCAGGCCGAGCATTTCGACGAGCGGGCCCGACAGTATCTCGACCTCAAGATCGAGGGGATCCGCGAGGCGCCGGTCAGCATCTGCGTGTGCTGCGACCGGTCGGGCGGCGGGCGAGAGGTGCTCGGACGCCACACCATCCGCGACACCGACCTGTACAGCACCTGCCTGGCCATCGAGAACCTGTGGCTGGCCGCGCGCGCCGAAGGGGTGGGCGTCGGCTGGGTCTCGTTCTACAAGCCCGCCGACGTCGTGGCATTGCTCAGCCTGCCCGAAGAGGTAGTCCCGGTGGCCTGGCTCTGCGTGGGCTATCCCGACGAGCGACCTTCGCGGCCGGGGCTGGAGGCCGCGGGCTGGGAGCGGCGCCGGCGGCTCGACGACTTCGTCTTCAAAGAGACGTGGGGCCGGCCCGAGCCGCTCGCGAGCTCACTCACAGTCGTCCCGGACGAGCCCTCGCCGTCCCCCTCTCATCCGGCTTGGCTCGAGTGCATGCTGGCACCGATCCGCCCCGGCGATCCACCGGCGGGCCTGCTCGTGCGCGACGCCTCCGACGAGCTGGTCAAACCGGCGGGCAGCTTGGGCTTGCTCGAAGGCGCGCTCGAGCGTTGGGCGGTGGCCACGGGCGGCGCGGCCTCGGCCGACCTCAAGACGGGCGTGCTGGTCTTCGCCGCGGATCACGGCGTGGCCGGGCAGGCGGTGAGCGTCTATCCGGCGCGGGTCGGAGGTCAGGTGGCGGCGGCGGCCGCGCGCGGGGAGACAGCGATCGGCGTCCTGGCGCGCGCCCTCGGCGCGGAATTGGTGATTGCGGATGCCGGGCTTCGCGGTGAGCGGCGGCCGGGGGTGGTGGATCGCCGGGTCGCCGAGGGTACCGGCGACATCACCGCCGGGCCGGCGATGACGCACGAGCAGCTGCGCCAGGGAATCGAGGCGGGCCACGAGCTGGCGGCCCAAATGACGGCAAAGTGCGACGTCATCGTCGTGGGAGAGATCGGCATCGGCAACACCACCGTGTCCGCCGGCCTGCTGGCCGCGCTGACCAGATTGCCGCCCGAGGCAGTCTGCGGCCGGGGCACCGGTCTCGACGCGCAGGGCCTGGAGCGAAAGCGTGCCGCCGTGGCGGCGGCGCTGCGCACGAACGAAGTCAACGGGGACACGCTCGAATGTTTGCGTTGTCTGGGGGGCCACGAGTTCTCGGCGCTGGTGGGAGCGATGCTCGCCTGCGCCGCAGCGCGGCGCGTCGTACTGCTCGACGGCTTCGCCACCGGAGTGGCGGCGCTGGTTGCCTGCCGCCTGCAACCGGCGGTGCGCGACTACCTCTTGGCGGGCCACCGATCGGCCGAGCCGGCGCACGGCGTGGTGCTCAGCGAGCTCGGCCTCGAACCCCTGCTCGACCTGCGCATGCGACTGGGTGAGGCGAGCGGCGCCGCCCTCGCACTGCCCCTACTGACCCTGGCCGCACGTCTGCACAATGAGATGGGCCGCTTCGCCGAGTCCGGCGTCGACCCGGACAGGCAGTGATCCTGCTCATCGGCGGGGCGCGCAGCGGCAAGTCGACCACCGCCGTGTGCCTGGCATCGAAGTCGGGGCTTCCGGTGACCATCGTCGCGACGGCGGAAGCGCGCGATGAGGAGATGGCCGCCCGGATCGCGCGGCACCGAGCCGAGCGTCCGGCGCAGTGGCGGACGCTCGAATGTCCGCTCGACCTTCACCTGGCCGTGACGTCGACTGAGTCGGGAGACTTCCTGGTCATCGACTGCCTGACGCTCTGGGTGTCGAACCTGCTGGGTGCGGATCGATCCGGTCAAGAGATCCTCGCCGAGGGTGCGCGGGTCGCGGAAGCATTGAGGTCACGGCACGGTGTGGTGGTCAGCAACGAGGTCGGGCTCGGCATCGTGCCGGCCAACGAGCTGGCGCGCATTTACAGGGATGTCCTCGGCGGCGTCAACGCCGCCTTCGCGGCGGCGGCGGAGCGATCTCTTTTCATGGTCGCGGGGCGGGCGACGGAGCTCACGCTCGTCGAGTGATCATCCGGTCCGTGCGCTCGGCCCTCGAGTTCCTGACAGTCGTGCCGGTGGGACGCTCGACGCAACCTACGCCGCCCGGGCTCGGGCGGGCGTGGTTCCCGGCGGTGGGCGCGCTGGTCGGCCTCGCGGGAGGACTCGTCTTCATGTTGCTGGGAGCCCTGGTCACTCCGCTCTTCGCCGCGGTGGCGGCGGTGGCGACCTGCGCTCTGATCACAGGAGGTCTGCACCTCGACGGGCTAGCCGATGCCGCCGACGGACTCCTCGGCGGGGGCACGCCCGAGCGGCGTCTCGAGATCATGCGCGACCCGCGCGTCGGATCGTTCGGCGTGATCGCGGTGGTCCTCGTGCTCGTGGCGGACGTCGCGCTGCTCGGAGTGATGAGCCCTGCTCGGGCGCTTGCCGGGCTCGTCATCGCCGGCGCGCTGTCGCGGCTCGCCATGGTCGGCGTGATTGCGGCGGTCCCTTACGTCAGGCCGGACGGGCTGGGCACCCTAGTGCGGGGCGGGCACCGGGCGCGAGATCTCGTCATCGGCGCCGTCCTGGTGGCGGTGGCCTGCCTGCTCGACTACCGCCGGGCGGTGGCCGCCGCGGTTCTGGTGGCGCTGGCGACGATCTTGTTGATCGGGCTCGCCCGCCGGCGGATCGGGGGCGCGACCGGGGACGTCTACGGCGCATGCGCCGAGCTGGGCCAGACCGCTGCGCTCATCGCCTTCGCAGTTCGCTGATGACCTCCCTGTGGCTGGTCAGGCACGGCGCAACGACCGCGGAGCCCGGAGTCGCCATCGGGTCCAGTGACCCGCCTCTCAGCGATGAGGGTCTGGAGCAGGCTCGGCGGCTGGCGGACGACCTGGCCAGGCGCTAAGCGGCGGTCTTTGCGAGCGATCTGCGGCGAGCGGTGCAGACCACCGAGAGGATCGCCGAGGCACAGGGCCCTCAGGTGCGGGCCGACGACCGGCTGCGAGAGCTGGACTTCGGCGCCTGGGAGGGCCGCGACTTCGGCGATCTCTGGACCGAGGAGCCGGAGGCCGCGGCCGCGTGGGAGCACGATCTCCGCGCAACTCCGCCGTCGTTTGGCGAGACGGTGACCCAGCTCGAGGCGCCAATCAACGCATTTCTACATTTCTAAAGGACGCGAGCGCTGATCGTCGCGGCGAGGTCGTGGTAGTGGCGCACCGCGGATCGCTGGCGGTGCTCCAGGCGTTGGTCAGCGGCCAGGTGTTGGAGGACGCATTTGGCGCCGGCCTCAGACTCGGCGAGAAGCGCGCGGTGTCACTCGATCTCGGCGATCGCATCGAGCACGCGCGGTAGGTCGGCCGGCGTGGGCGCCGCGATCCGGACATAAACGGGAAGACCGAAGGACGCGCAGTTGCGGACAGTGATGTCTCGCCGCGCCAGGGCCTTGGTCAAGGTTGGAGCCCACACCAGCAGGTAGTTGGCGTCAGTGGGGACTGGGTTCAGGTCGCGCGCTCGAAGGCCTTCCGCGATCCGGTCGATATGGACCCGTGCCAGACTGGCGCCCCGTTCAATGTGAGGGAGATCCTCCATGCCCGCGACTGCCGCCGCGATCGAGGTCGATGACAGCGGCCACGGCGGCATCACCCCCGCCAATCGGGACGCAATGGTGGGTTCCGCGATGAGGTAGCCCATGCGCAGGCCGGGCAGTCCGAGCTCCTTGGTCAGCGAGCGGACGACGACTGCGTTCGGCGGGAGCTTGCCTTCCAGCAGGCTGATGGCACCCGGCCCGAAAGCTGCGAAGGCCTCATCAACGACGAACACAGTCGCCGGCTGCGTGCTGCACAGTTCGCGCAGATCGCTCGCCGCGATCGCCCTTCCGGTCGGGTTGCCCGGATTGCCAACGAAGCACATGGCTCCGCCGCTGCGGAGTTCCGTCATGAGCACGTCCAGATCCCATGCAAAGTTAGGCTCGGTCGCACGGACCTCCTGGTACGCCGCGCCCGCGATTGCCGCTGACCGCGCGTATTCGCCGAAGCAGGGGCCCAGGGCGACGCACCGATCTCCGGGCTTCAGCAGCGCGACGGCGAGAAGCCAGAGCCCGAAGCCCGCCCCAGGAACCGGCACCACGGCGTCCGCGGCCACGCCGTGCCGAGCGGCCGCGGCGAGGCGAAGCGACCGGGCGTCGGGTTCTGGATACCGATCGAGGCGCGCTGACCGTGCCGCTTCAAGAGCCCGCGGACTCGGTCCCAGCGGGTTGAGGGATGCGCTGAGGTCGATGCCGGCGCCGGCACCGCCGTGGACCGACGGCTGTTGAGGCTGAAGTCGCATCAGCGACGGCCGAACACCAGCGCTGCCGTGAACCCGGCCAGTGTCAGACCGGCGGCGGTGGCGGTCAGATCGATCGCGCGCCGCAAATCGGATGCGTCCGGTTCGGCGAACTCCGCCCCCAGCACGTAGTGATCCCGCTTCTCCAATCGCCGTTGAAGTGCCCCGGCCATGACGGCCATGGGATTGCCCGCGTTGGAGCTCTCGGTCACGCGGGCGTCGCGCCGCCAGGTCGCAACCCCGGCGGTCGCCGCATCCGGGCCGAGCCGCACCCGTGCGGCGGCGACGATGGCGCCGGCGGCGATGCGGCTCGGCAGCCAGCTGAGGATGTCGTCGGTGCGGGCCGCGGCCTTGCCCAGCCACTCATTCTCGCCGTGGTAGCCGTACATCGAATCAGCTGTGTTGATCACGCGGTACACGGCAGCGCCGGGCAGGCTAAAACCCGAGTAGTAAAGCCAGGGGGCGACGACCGAGTCGCCGAGGTTCTCGGCCAGCGACTCAATCGCCGCGGCAGCGACGAGGCCGGGGCCGAGGGCCCCGGTAGGCCGCGAGACCAGAGACCGCAGACGCTCGCGCGCCCCGTCGAGATCACCGTCCTCCAGCGCCGTGGCCACCACGCTCGCCTCCGCCAGCAACATCCGCACGGCGAAAAGCGGCTTCAAGGCCGCCGCCCGGACCAGAAGGCCCGTGGCCGATCGGCCTGCTCGGCGGTCGACCACCGCCCCGACGACGGCCGCGGCACCCGCGGTGGCTATGAGCGCGGCCGCACCTCCAATGAGCTGAGCGGACTGACCGCTACGCTTATGCCGATCGGTGCCCAGGGCCAGTGCCCGTCCCGCCAGGACCACCGGATGCCAGCTTGCAGGGGGCTCGCCGAACGCCAGATCCAGCGTCGCGGCGGCGGCAAGCGACAGCGCACGGTAACTCACACGCGCAATGGTCCCAGTTTTCACCATCGCACCCGGTACTTCGGGTCGAAGGTCTGGCGCTCGGTGCGAGGTTGAGTTTCCCGGTCGGATACGAGTCTTGTTGAAACGTCGGCGCTCCGGTCGGGTGCCAGGGTGGGTGGCGCCGCACCATGTCCTGCCGAGAGCGGCCGGTGAGTTGCCTCGGCTGTCAAAGCACGAGACTTGAACTCTGAGTGGCGCGCAGAACGGTTCGGAACTTGTCCCAGTAACGACCCCAAAGAACTTCTTCCCCATTTGGTATAATCCTCCCAATGGCGGTGGTTTGGCGCGTAGGCGAACTGGTCGAGAGGAAAGGCTGGAGCGTACGCCAGCTGGCAACACGCACTCACCTGGACATCAAGACCGTGCGCAACATCGTCGAAGGCCGGGCTACTCGAGTTGACCTGGAGACCATAGGTCGTCTATCGGATGCGCTTGGGGTGCCACCAGGCGCTTTGTGGCGAAGGACTGGTGATCGTTCGAGTCGAGATGCCTGGGCGGCTACTGCTGGAGCCGCCGGCCAGGCGACCAAGGAAGAAATGGATGAGCTCTTGTCGGGGGGCGAGGACCTCTCCACGAATCCTGGGCTTGAAAGAGCGACTCGCACGGCGTGAGTCTCTGCTATCTCGATTCCAACTTTCTGCTTTCACACCTGCGTCAGGGTGGAAAGAACGCGGATCCGCGATTCGTCCCGTGGCGCGAGGCAGTCCTGGACGAGATCAGTCCCGACCGGGCGATCATCAGCCCTTTAGTCCTCGACGAGGTCGTCTACAGGGCGGCCGTCACGTGGCTCAAAGAGCTTGGCGACCGGGACCCGGTCGGCACCTACCGCCACTCAACGCGGCAAGCAATGGATCGGGTGCGCCCGCAGCTGCGGAGCCTTTGGAGAGCCATTGATGCCCTCGACCTTGACCTGGCACCCACAGACACCCCGGTGGTCGACCGAGCCCGACGGTTCATGGACGAGAACCGTCTTGGCTCTCGGGATGCATTTCATGCTGCGCACGCCATCGAGAGTGGATGCGACTGGATCGTCAGCTCCGATTCTGACTTCGATGACGTGAGCGGCGTACAGCGACTCGGGCCAGAGCTTGGTCATTAGCTGTGCGCCCGACCGACCTTGAGAATTTCGCCGTTCTGGTTCAGATGGTGGTCGGCTGAACTGCGAGGGTGAGATGATCCCGCTTAGCGTCGTGAGTCGGAGTCATGCTTCCCGCCTCTGGCCCAGCATGGCCAGCCGGCGCCTGAGGCGGGCGACCCGTCGGTGGCTGTAGAACCGCCGCTCCTGCATCCGTGATGTGGGCCCACCCGTCCGCCAGGCTCATCTGGTCGCTGGGGTGCTCGGCGGTGTTCCCGCGGTCGCAGATCTGAGCAGCGTTCGCCATGTCCCCAATGCCGAGCTCCGCCATCAGCGCAGCAAAATCGATGCATGCCTCCACGATGTGCCGCTCCGATCGGGCTCGGTGCTCGAAGTCGAGGGCAGCGAGGACGGCGTGCTGTACGCGACGATCACTGTTCGCCTGCCATCGCCGACGCCAGTCGAGGACACGCTCCCGTCCGGCACCCGTCGGCCGGGTCGACCACGGTCCATCATCGCCCGCACGTCCGCGTATCCCAGCCCCTGCAGAGCCTGCCGCACCGATCCGCGACGACGAACTCGCCCAGCGGTGCAGCGACCTGTTCGATGCCGGAGCTCACTTCGACCGAGTCATCCGCGAGGCGTCCACGATCCTGGAGAACCGCGCGTTCCGCGTTCAACCTGACGTGGCGGACGGCCGTTCGAAAATCGTCCAGGATGGCACCCCATGCTGGGCCCTACTTCAGACAGTGTGCGGGAGCAGGCCCGCAACGCTCAGCTAGCCTGGAACCGTCCGTAACGATCGACGGCGGCTGCATCTCGCACCGAGCTGAGTGCGAGACCGGCGAACCTGGGATGGTCGACAACCGGACGCCCAGCCTTGAACACGCCGGCGATCTGTCCCGTGCGTGCGAAGGTCAGGTCGCCGGGATCCTTGTCGAGGACAATGGCATCGAAAACGTAGCCAGGCGCGATCCGGCCGTGCCGATCTCCGACTCCTAACAGCTCGGCACCGTTTCGGGTCGCCGCGAGCAATGCCTCCTCGGTGCTCATGCCCGCCTCAGCCATAGCGGCGATCTCGCGAAGGTTGGTGCCGTGCTGTTCTCGACTGATGAAATCAGTTCCAAGTGCGATCTTCACTCCAGCAATTCGGGCGATCCTGACCGCCTCGCCGAGTCGAGGCGTGACCTCCCTCAGGCGGGC
>Ga0066903_100001953_pt1 | contig 15656 bp, 19 predicted proteins | sample PanSoiMetaGPlot1_FD_67491 | JGI IMG/M metagenome (GOLD analysis project Ga0066903, IMG submission 67491) | Tropical forest soil microbial communities from Panama analyzed to predict greenhouse gas emissions - Panama Soil - Plot 1 (version 2) | ecosystem: Environmental > Terrestrial > Soil >... | reverse complement strand
ATTGATCATGTCGATGAATGCCTCGTGCCGTACGATTTTCATTGGACGAAAGACAGCGCTATTACCGACGACGATTTTCTGCGCTACTACAGCGCCCTTCCATACGCCGCGAAATTTTTCGCCATTTTTGATTGCTGCCACTCCGGCGGCCTGACCCGGGATGGAGCACGGAAGATTCGCGCCATCACTCCCCCGGATGACATTCGGCATCGAATGCTGCGCTGGAATAAAGCGGAACAAATGTGGGAAGAGCGCGACCTGCGGAATCTTAACCCGAATTTCGGAGGCGGTCGCGAGATCCGTCAAAAATACATGGGACGCAATGGCAGCACCAAAAAGCTTGGCACAGGCATGAGCTTGCGGGAGAGACAAACTGCGACACAGTACCGGAAGGCGCCCCGCGAACGGCGCGGCCCATATATGCCGGTGGTTCTGGCCGCCTGTGAGGAGGGCGGCTACGCGTACGAATATCACCACGGCACGATTGGATATGGTGTCTTCACCTACGCGCTGGCCAAGGAATTTCGCAAAGCACAGGCGGCCCGTGAGACCGATGTATCCTTCACGGAGCTGACGGAACGCGTGAACGCGACGATGAAGACGCTCCGATACGATCAAACCTCGGACGTCAAAGGGCCGAAAGCGACGTGTCGTGCACCGGTGTTGGGATCACCGGCAAAAACGCGCTCTCGTTAGGCTGTAGCCTCTTCGCTGTGCGAGGCGTAACAGCAACAGCTTGCACTCACGCGTCTCGAAGAGACGCGGCTACAGCTCGTGTCCACAATTGAATCGCTTTGTTTGGCCGCAGGCGATTTACTACGGAATCAACTAGACGAAAAAAGGACACTCTTATGTCATTGACTCGCCGCAATTTTCTTATCCGAGGTTCGTTGTCGCTGGCTGCCGGGGCGCTTTCATCGGTTCTCGTCGAGGCTAAAACCAAGGAAAACGCTCCTGCCGATTTCAAAGACTGGGAATCGGTGCGACGGCAGTTTGAACTCGCTCCTGATTACATTCATCTCGCATTGTTTTTTCTGGCATCCCACCCACGGCCTGTGCGTCAGGCGATCGAGCAATACCGGGCGAAGCTGGATGCAAATCCACTCCTTGCTGTTGAGAACGGGATTTTCGTGCAGACTGACGAGAACATCCCGTTGCAGGTCTGCCGCGCCATGGCCAACTACATTGGCGGCGACGCGCAAGACATCGCGCTGACGCAAAACACGACCACGGGCTTGGCCCTCCTTTATCATGGGCTGCCGTTGCGCGAAGGCGACGAGGTCCTGACGACTACCCACGATCACTATGTGCATCACGAATCAATCCGGCTTGCCACGGGGCGTTGCGGAGCGACCTGGCGTAAAATTCCGCTCTTCGATTCTTACGACTCGATTTCGCCGGATGAAATCGCCGAACGTATTCTCAAGGCGATCGGACCAAAGACGCGGGCGGTCGGCGTCACTTGGGTGCATTCCAGCAGCGGCGTCCGGCTGCCCATCGCCCGGATCGTCCAGACAGTGGCGGAAGTAAATCGCAACCGCGACGAAAAGGATCGTGTGCTGCTAATCGTTGACGGCGTGCACGGTTTTGGCGTGGAAGATCCAAGGATTACGGTGTTGGGATGCGACGCGTTCGCTGCCGGCACACACAAATGGTTGTTCGGTCCGCGGGGTACCGGCTTCGTCTGGGCGAAGCCCGAGGTTTGGAAGAGAATGCGCCCGATGATTCCATCGTTTAGTTCGCCGGATCTTTTCGCCGCCTGGGAGGAGGAACATGAACCGGCGCCAGCGGCAAGAGCGGCATGGTTTTCCCCGGGCGGGTTCCAAGCGTTCGAACATTTTTGGGCATTACGGCAAGCGATTCGTTTTCACCAAAACATCGGCCCGGCGCGAATCACCGCGTGGACACACGAACTCAATGCTCAAATGAAAGAGGGACTTGCCCGCATGCCGGGTGTCCAGCTCTACACGCCGCGCGATGAAAGTCTTTCCGCCGGGATGGTCTGTTTCGATGTGAAAGGCAAGAAACCGGAGGAAGTAGTAGAGCGCCTTCTCGCTCAACGCATTGTCGCTTCTACGACTCCGTATCGCGTGTCGTATGCGCGCGTTGCGTGCAGTATCGTCAACACGTCACAGGAAGTCGAGACGGTGCTTCGAGCCATTCGTGAATTGGCCTAAGCGCATGTTGCGCGCCTCACACGGATCCCGGCTACAGGGTTTCCGCCGTCAATGCTTCGATGAATTCGTGAGGCGTCTTGGCATTGAGCAATCTCGATCGGAGCGTCTCATTCTTCAGCAGTCGCGCCAGCGTGCCCACGCAAACCAGATAATCGCTGAGCAACCGTTCGGGAACGCCGATTACGAAAATAAGATGCGCGCGCTGTTGATTCTCGCCGAATGAAATGCCGGCGCGGCTACGGCCTACACCGATCACAATCTCATTAACAAGATCCGTGCGCGCATGTGGAAATGCGACGCCGTTTTCGACCACGCTCGGATGGGTCTTCTCACGCGCAAGGACTTGTTCGAGAAACGCTTCGGGCTTGCCGATTTTCCTGCCGTTGATGTCGGATGCGAGCACGATTTCGCGGATCGCATTCGCTGGTTTTCGCGAACGCAACCGGAGGATCACCTGTTGTTCGTGGAGCAGATCTACGGGAGCGATAGGCATTGGGGCGGGAGAGATTTATTGGATTATGGAGCAAACGCAGTTATCCAGTTAAATAACAAGCTGTGGCAACTCAAGATACAGCGGTCGCGCCGAAAGAGGAACGCACAGTTTCCTTGCAACGGAGCATTTATGACCCGGGCTATGTCAACGCGATGTCTCATTTTTATCGGGGCGAGCTCGGGAGAAGCATGGTATGGCGGCAACGGTTGGATGTGACGACCAACTGGGCCATCACCAGCAGCACCGCCATTATTACAATCGCTTTTTCTACCCGCGAAGTGCCGCACATCATTTTCTTTTTTAACCTCGCTATCGTTGCTGTGCTGCTCTGGATCGAAGCGCGACGATATCGTTTTTATGATGCCTTTCGCGCGCGCATCCGCATGCTCGAAGCGCACTTTCTTGTTCCGATGGTGATGGAAAATCGCGAGCTGCTTCAGGGCGAATGGAAAAAGCTCGTATGCGAAGATTTGATTTTGCCCAGCTTCAAAATCTCGAAATTGGAAGCAATCGGGCGCCGAATGAAACGCAATTACATGTTCATTTTCGTCCTGATCTTGGTCGCGTGGCTGACGAAGATCTTTTTGCACGCCACCGCGCCGATCACGGATGTCGTATCGTTTTATCGGGCGCTGCGCATTGGACACATCCCGTCGTGGGTCGTGGCGATGGTTTTCGTGGGCACGTTTATCAGTGTCATTTCCATCACCATTTACGTTAGCAAACGTACCTCCGGCGAAATCTCCGAGTTTGGCACTCACCGCTCGCTCTGGCGGATTTAAGGCGTGCGGACGCGATAGTAATCCTGCTACAACGAATTCATGAGGATCTTCAACAGATTGTTTCTGATTCTTATCGTCTTCTCTGGAGTCTTGGTAGTCAACGCCGTGGCTAAGCCAGGTGGCCGTCTCATTGTGATCAGGGTGGCGAACTTCGGGTGGAACGTTGTCGCTAATCTCAAGATCGATGGCCGAACGGTCGCGAACATTGTTCAAGGTCGCAAATACGACCATCGCATCTCGGTTGGCCGACATCTTTTGACCATTTCGGCCGTGCCGAACAACAACGCGAGTCAGCCGAGTTCGATCACTGTGAACGTGCGGCCAGGCGGAACGTACATTTTTACTGCCCTTTGGGATTCCGATCACGTCTATCTCCGCCCAACGACGTTGTCACCCGCGGAGATGGCGAAATTGGGACTCTGAGTAGCGCTGTTAATCTTCCCAGAATGCTTCCACTTAACACGTCGAAAATGGAACCGGGCGAAGCGCTTGGTATTGCCGCGCAGATTGGCGTTGCACTGGCTGGTTTTGCCGGCGTGGTTGTCGTCTTTCGCCGCGAAGCCGTTCACGAATGGTCGGACATCGACAAACTGCGGTTACGCCTTTTGCTCGCCAATTCCATTCTGCCGCTGGGCCTATCCATGCTGGGATTGTGGCTGCTCACCATCGAACCCGTGCCACCAGGAATCTGGAGATGGTGCAGCGGTATCGGGGTGGTCGCCACTCTGTCGTTCGTTACGGGAATTGGGAAAGCCTTCCGGCTATTATATCTCCGAGACATGCAACCTCCGCGCACGACCCGATTCATATTTTACCTATTCAGAGCTTTTGGCATTGCAGCCATGTTCTTGCAATTATATAACATTGCGTTGCTTGCCGCGTTCTGGCCATTTTTCGCGGGCATCGTATTCCAGCTCGTCACGGCGATGACCCAATTTGCCCGGATGATCCTTCTGCTGCCGGAATAAGGCAGCGCGCGGTCTGCCTGGCGAAACGCTACTCCATCGCTTCAGTATCGTGAAGGCGACCGTAATCCACCGTGAGCTGACCGCGTCCTGACTGGGTATAGATATCAACGAATCGCTCACCGAAACGCACGTCGCGCCAGCTGTAATCCTTTTGTGCCTGGACGGGAGCAGCTATCACAGGATCGATTCCTGAGACTGAAACCGCAAAGAGTGCACGACTTTCTTGAAGCGATTCGAGCGTTGCGCCGTACAGCGGGCTGTTCTTGTCGATCACGTGCCGAAGAGTCAACGCCGCCGGAAATATGATCAATTTATCGAAGTGTAGCTTTAGCGTATAAAAATACCGGAAATCGCCGCCTTCAACCAATGGCTCGTCGCGCATAAACATGATTCGGAATTCGGTGTCGACGATGCTGTGCTGGTGTTGATTACCTACGCGCACCATCAGCGTGGGATGACCATTCAATGAACCAATCACCAGACATCTGCTAAATGCAATGCGCACGACGGGCCGCGAAAACCGGACAAAAATCAATCCGGTAACAACCGCGAGCAAAAAAATGCCGCTCATGATTTCGATCATGCTGACCACGTGTCCGTACAGCGTTTGCGGATACATGTGCCCGTAGCCAACGGTGGCCAGAGTTTGCACGCTGAAGAAGAAACAATCATAAAACCACTGTCCACCAGTGGTGCCGGCGATGCTGTTAGGATCGACAGCGTACAGAGTGGCGAACAACAGGTTGAGCGTGATGTAAAAGGCGGCGATCAACGCAGCAAACTGGGACCAGCGCAAAGCAAGCAGCCAGTGATAAACCTCGCGCCACTGCCAGCCGCCAATATTGACCTTAACAAACTCGACCTGGCCAGCATGGACGGAAACGCGGTTTTGTTTCCGTTTCGTTAGCTTCTTTTTCATGTGTTGTAATCTGTGGCAGCGAACATACTGACATTGTGGCGTCCAGAAAAGCGATGCGAGGACGCATCGCACTACCAAAGCGCTTGGCGCGAAGTTGAAAAGCGCGGACTGCATTTCATGAAAGCTTTTGGAGTGCGACGAGTCCTCGCGTCGCTTTCAGCAACGAATTACGCCGTTGGCAGAGTCGCGACGAAGTCTGCAATAGCTTTGAAAATTCTTTGATCCAAGTCTTCCTGCGTTCCACCCGTTGCCTGGAGCTGGCGTTTTGGCACGCGCAAGGAATGATCGCCGCCATCGACCACGTGCAAGAAATTAGGCGCTTTCATCTCGGCTCGGACCCGCTCCAGCAGAGCCAACGGACAGAGCGCGTCGCGCGTGCCTTGCACAAACAGGATGGGGGTAGTCAGCGCACGCAAAACTTCGTCCCGAATTTTTGTGCGATCGCCCATGGCACAAAGCGGATAGCCGAGGCAAACCAGGCCGTCGACTTTTTCTTCGAGCGACGCGTGACATCCAATTCGGCCGCCCATGCTTTTACCGATTAGGAATGTCGAGTCCGGTTGATGTTTCTCTCGTGCCGCTTGTAATGCTGCCCGATGCGCCGCGATCAATTGCGGCAACTGATCGGGCCGTTTCCGCCCCGCGCGCATGTAATCGTAGTCGAAAGTCGCTACCTCGCCGATTTCCGACAAACGCCGTTTCCAATTTTGCATCCACGGATGCGACGAAGGCGCACCCGCCCCTGGAGCAAAAAGAATTAACCGCCGGCTCACGAGAGTTTCCTATGCAAAAACTCAGTCCAAGACCGCTGTCGCTTCAATTTCGATCAGGAACTCTGGAACCGCCAAAGCTGAGACGCCGATCCAGGTACTCGTCGGCGGATTCCCAGAAAAGACTTCTCGTAATGCGGTGCCCACCGCTGTTCCGCACTCGGCCTGATAGTCCACCACGTAAATCCGCAGAGCGACAACGTCTTGCAGCGTGCCGCCAGCGGCTTCCATCGCCTTTTCAAGGTTACGGAATGCTTGTCGTGCTTGCCCAAGAACGCTGTCTCCACCGACAATGTTCTCCCGTTCATCCCAAGCGATTTGTCCAGAGATGAACACCATTCTTTTCCCGCTGGCGACTACGACCTGGGAAAATCCATATGGCAAACTCGGGAAAAGGCTATTCGGATTAATGTATTCCTTTGGCATAAGTCATTGGTGGTTGAGTTGCCCGGTTAGATGGTCGGCTTAATCTCCGGAGTATTCGATGCACGAGGTGATCGGCGCAATCGTATGAGGACGACAAATGAAGTGATCATCGAAATGACAAACACGCCGGCCGTCACAACAAACCCAATCAGTACAACGGGCACCCAGTCATAGGAAAGCGGAACGGTCATCAGCCAGAAGCAATAGCCAGCGGAAATCAGGGCAAGCAGGCCGATCACACCAGCGATCGTCAAAACCAGTTTAGTTTTCATAATCTGAAAATCATGAACCGCCGATTTATTGCCCGGCAGCTTTAGCTTTCTTTGCAAACTTTTCCCATGGCTGCAAGTTCCAAGGGTGCATTTCGTATACAAAAACTTCGGACTTTACTGCCGGGTCGTTCGTCACTATCGCCTTTGCCTCTGCCTCGTTCGAAACTTCTAGCAGGACGGCTCCACCCGCATCGTCGGTAAGAGGGCCCGCTAGCTTCATAGAACCTTTAATGTAAAGGCTCAGCATGTACTTTCCGTGCTCCTTGAGTGGTTGCTCCATCACCGACTTCCCGGTCAACCACGCGGGACCCGGCCGATAGAGGACAAGGTACGTCGCTTTGGTTGCTGTTTCCTGCGAAATAGCCGTTTCGGTGGGGTTCTGTGCCGGGGAATATATTGGCGCAAGGCTGATTACAAGGAATAATGCGACCATTCTCATCTTCGAATCATTGGTTAGAACAATTACATTTTCGCATCGCGACGGTCCGCGTCTGGCTCGAGCATCTGGTCAGGGTGAGCGTGGCATCATTTATTCAGGCCTTAAGAAGTTCGGCAAGGTCGGCACGCAGCGACGTGATGTGTGCAAGCGCTGCTGACCTCTTGGAGATCATCTCGAAATCTTGGAACTCGAATCCGGGAGCGACGTCACATCCCAGAAAGCTATATTCTCCGAGAGGCCTAGCTGCTTGCCAATACCCAGCCGGGACCACGCACATCGGATGAATATCTGAACTTGCTGTCCCGAGCATCTCTTGATGCACAACGTCGCGTCCATCAATCCAGTAGACCTCCAGTGGATCGCCTTCATAGAAGTGCCAAACCTCATCGGACGCGACCCGGTGCCACCTTCCATACTGCCCCTTGACCAGCAAGAAATAAATCGTCGTCAACGCGCAACGCGCTGATCTCTGATCCAACGGCTGCACTGCGTGTGCGGATCGGAAAATCTCCCGGAAATAGCCTCCCTCGGGATGCGGTTGCAGACCGAGCTCACCGATCAAATCCTTTGCGCGTTTATGCATCTGTTCGCTGCGTCGCTTAGCTAGGCCTGACATGCAGCAACGGAGAGACGTCGAATCCAATGATTACCTCCCATATGAGAAAAAGGATTGCCATCGTCGAATGAGTGCGGATGCGCGTTGATCGAAAGCCGATAACCGCTCCCAGAAGACCTACCAGGTTAAATCCCCAACTCAAAATGCCGGTTCCATTGATGTAGGCCAGACCACCTTTCATGTATGAATCTATGAGATCAATGATGAGACTAAGAGCAAAGACCGAATAGAACCAGCGGCGCTTGGCCAGGAAATATTCATTCATGTCGTCCACTTTGTCCCAGTCCCGGGGAATAAGAAGAGCCACCTGAAGAAAGAGGACCACCGCGAAGCAGATAACAAGGAAGTAGTTCCACAGGCTCCACTGTTTTAGAAGATCAAGCAGACGAAACTCCCACCACCAGAAAAGCACCATCAAGAAAAACAGGTAGGCCAACCAGAAAATAGTCGCCCAACTGATACGTAGTGGACGCGTGCTTTCCGTAAAACGTTCGATCGCTCCACTAAGTCCTAGAAGGAGATTGGTAATCCCCAGGCCGATGATTATTGAGATCAGCACCATCACGTGCTGGAACTGGTCGCTCATATCACTCGGCGAGAACCGCGTGGTTAGGTCCGAGTTTCAAACACATCGCGAACCGGTGCGAGAAAAGACATCGCCACAATGGAGCCGTTGAGTACAACAACACACCAACTGATCGCGATGGCAAGAGACGGCGTCAGCGATATACCGTGATAAGGCCAAAAAACGCTGTCAACGACTGAGAGCGCGAGCGCCAAAACAAACAGCAAGCGTGCCCAGCGACGAAAATACCACAGACCTGCAAGAATAACGAGTAAGGCGAATTCGGCAGCAGCATGCGCGACAAGCGAAGCATGCGGGCGCAGCAAAGTGAACGACCCATGTCTCCTGGCGTCCCAGCCGAAGAACCACTCCACAAGCAACCAGCCGACACGCAGGAATAACAGGGCGCGATAAATCGAGATGGCACGCATAGGCCTAACGAGACAGAGATAAGCCAGGGCTGGGAGTCGTCGATGGATCGAACATCGCACATCGAACATCAAACATTTTGTTCGTTGGCTTCATCGAGCGATTAGATGAATTGAGTAATTACGGGGATGTGGCGGGCTCGATCTCCAGCGGGTCAAGGTAGACTCGTTTGATCTTGTTGAGCGAACCATCGGCCCACATCTCTTTGAGAACGCTGTCCAAAGCCTCGCGTAACTCTTTCGACTCCTTCCGTACGGCAAACGCTGCGCGCATAGGTTGGAGAAGCGCGTTCTTGTATCCGTGGCCGTCTTTGTTTTTCAGTACGACACCTCGCTGTCGCGTGTAGAACCCCACGACGACGTCGGCCTTCCCGGTCCGCAGCGTGTCGTCCAGCTCGGCCAATGTGCCATCAACCGGGAGAATGGTTGCCGTTGGAACGTGCTCACGCGCCCAAATCTCCGGATAACTTCCCTTCACGACGGCGATACGCTTCCCCCCTATGCTCGCCGCGGCGTCGAACGGTCCGGTCCCGTCGATCCACAATGAGCCCACTCCGCCGCGCACAAAGTACGGCATGGTGAAGGCGTAAAGACGTTCGCGATCGGGCGTCGGCCAATAGTTGTTGGCGATCAGGTCGATTTTCCCGTCCAGTAAGGACTGGCCAAGCTTGCTGAACGTCATCGTCTTGAAGTCCACTTGCTTGATGCCCAGGCGTTTTGCTGCCGCGCGGATGATGTCGCGATCCATACCGGTGAGCTGACCGTCAGGACCGACGACATTAAATGGAGTGTATTCGGATACGCCACCGACGACGAGAGGGCGTGCTCCGCTGCGGAGCGCGTCTAGGGTGAGTTCGGGCTGCCCTTGGGCGATCGTAATGGTCCCTGCCAGGCAGAGGGCCAACAACACATAGCGGAAGCCCAAATGATGAGATCGCATCATGGTGTCCCCCCTTTCTGTCGGCGTCGCAGCCGAGCTGGCAACAAGATCGCTGCCATGGCAGACACACTAGTGAGAACGTCAGTCGCGAACAAACTAAAAATTGCCGGATCAGCGTAAGAGCTTTGCTTACGCGCTGGAAGTGACGTTTCGTTGATGACACTACGTCGGCGCGATCACAGGGCGCGGCGACAGTCCCGGAAACTCGCCAATCAGAAAACAATTTCGGCAGGACGTGTTCGCGCGATGTCAGTTGGCGCTGCTATAGGTCCGCGTCTTCGCGGATGATCGACCGTGCTTCGCTACGGCGCGCCAGGCGGTCGCGTCCTACCAATTCCTTCGAGGTTTCGCTCGCTTGTCGCGTTATTGCACGGTGACAAGTGTGCCGACTGGAACTTCGGAAAAGAATTTGCGCGCAGTTTCTGCCGGCAACCGAATGCAGCCGTGCGATGCCGGATAGTTCGGCACATAGCCGGCGTGCATTCCAAAATCGAGACAGCTCAGACGCATGAAATACGGCATCTCGACGTGGTAAATGGTGGAACGATGGTTGCGCTCCTTGTTGGTGATCACAAACTCGCCCCGCTTTGTGGAGTAGCCCGCCCGACCGGTGGAGCATGGTGCATGATAGATCGGCACGCCGTCCCTGACGAGAGCGACCCTTTGCATCGCCAGAGAAATCTCGACCCGCAACTTTTCCGGTGCAGGCCCGCCGCCGAGAAGGATTTGTGCGGAACGCCAGTGGCCAGTCTCCGCGGCCACATCCAATGCCGACATTTTGTTCCGGGTCGTTAGGCGCGTCCGGTTTGCTCCGCCGTCGATCAAAGGGTGCAAATAATCGACCTGGCCCAGACCCGAAGCGAGCATCAGCATCGTTACGTTGCGATCGTCTTCGATGTAGCTACGCAATCCTTTCGGAAGCATCGCCAGGAAATCTTTGTCGCAACGGGTGGGCAAGACCGTGTTGGGATCTGCTCCGCAATTTAAGAGCGTGCTAAACAGAGAAACGTTGCTGCTGGCGATCGCATACGCAAGAAACGGCACGTTCTTGCCTTCGGGCGTCGGCGGTGCCGAGTTCTTGCTGAGCAGCAACCGAATTTCATCTTTTTTGTCCGCTTGCAGCGCTCTTGACAAAGCGCGCCGCGTGCTGGTCGTCCATTCCGGAACCGTCGGCAAACGCTGCTCCACGGTTTTAATGATTGCTGGATGCCCGCCATCCAGCGCAAAGCTCAGAAGATCTTGCCCGTCTTTACACGGTTTTTCCGGGTGAAGATTGGCTGAGCGCGCCAGCAGCAATCCGAACATGTCGAAATCTCCGTGCATCGCCGCCGCCATTACCGGCGCAAATCCGTTCTTGTCCGCGAGATCAACAGCCGCTCCGGCATCGAGAAGCCGGCGCGCGGTTTTCCAATCTTGTTGCGACGTTGCGATCAACAATGGCGTTCGGCCTTGCCCGTCGCGTCCGTTTGGATCGACGTGTTCCATCAGACACAAATCGATGAGTGCATCGCGCTGAATTGTGACGGCTCTCACCAGTTCGTCCGGTGAAATGATAATGCGCGTGGGAGGCTCCGGCCCGATGGCGATTGCCCACAGAACAATCAAAATCAGGGCTACACCGCCCGCTCGTAAAATAAGTCGCCTGTGAAAGATGCGCATATTGATGGCTGGGCCGCCAATTATACGATTTTCGTCAAGGAATTTGGCACGGCTACGACAGAACTGCGAGTCTCTGTTTGAGTCAGGCCGCCACAGGACAATTTTGCTGCGGCGAACCGCTATTGGACGCTGCGGGTTGAACGTTGCATGTTGGGCACTGTCAAAATTCCAACCTATGCGTTTGTCCATTTTCGCCCTGTGCCTTGCGCTCAGTACTTCGTTTGCGGCGCAACCGGAGGTCGTGTCCAGTGATGCCTCTCCTCTGAATCCATCTGCGGCTGAAGCAGGCAAGGACGTCGTTCATCAATTAAATAACGCTTTCGCAAAAGTGTTCGAAACGGTCGCGCCGGGCGTTGTCATCATTGAAACGTCCAAGAAAAGTGAAATTAGCGAGACCTCGCCACTCGACGATCTGCTTTTTCAAGGGCCGCCGGATGAAAACCGATCGCGCCGGAATCCTGGCACGCCCCGACCCGTTCAAAGTGAAGGCTCCGGCTTCATTGTGCGACCCGATGGCTACATCCTTACGAATGTGCACGTAATCGAGGACGCGGACAAAATCGACGTGAAATTACGAGATGGCCGCGAGTTTCCCGCGCGAGTCGTGGGCGCCGACGAGAGGACGGACATTGCGGTCATCAAAATTGAGGGAAAAGATTTGCCTGTCGTACAACTCGGTGACAGCGATGCAGTGCGCGTTGGGCAATTTGCGTTCGCGATCGGGGCGCCATTCAAGCTCGATTATACTTTTACTTGTGGCGTGATCAGCGGCAAAAGCCGAAGCAAATTGCTTCAGTCGGGCGGCTACTCCATCTCAGATTATTTGCAGACTGATGCGTCGATTAATCCGGGGAATAGCGGTGGCCCGCTGTGCGACATCGATGGGAAAGTGATCGGCATGAACACGCTGATCAATGGGTTGAACCGCGGACTGGGCTTTGCGATTCCCATCAACATGGCCAAAGACATCGGAGGCGAACTCATAGCCGGACACAAAATCGTGCGACCCTGGCTGGGCATTCGGATCGAGACGCTTGGCGATGATCCGTCGATCCGCGAGTTGTTTAAAGGCGCGGACAAAGGCGTGGTGGTTCGCACCATCGAAGCGGACGCTCCGGCCTCGAAGAGCAACCTGCGTCCATTCGACGTAATCACGCACGTCGATGGGAGCGCGGTCACTTCCGATTCACAGTTGCAGCATGAAATTTTGAAAAAGAAAGTCGGTCAGAACGTCGAGCTGACAGTTTGGCGGAAAGGCCAGGCGATAAAGGTGGCTGTGAAGACTGGCGAATTGCCAGACGAGATCACCCGCGCGTCAAACCAACCGGTCCAACCGAGCGAACCCAAACCACCGGACGTTGGAAAATTTGGATTACAGGTACAGGAGTTGACCAAAGACGTCGCGGAGCGCCTCCATCTATCGTCGCAGCAAGGCGTGATCGTGACTGATGTGGAAGACAACAGCACGGCCTCTGCTCAGGGCATCGAACGCGAAGACGTGATTACCGAGGTGGACGGCAAGCCTGTGACGAACGTGCAATCATTCCGCGATGCGCTGAACAAGGCGGATCCGAAACGGGGCGTGCTTCTCTATCTTGACCGCAAAGGCAGCAGGACTTTCGCGGTGTTGAAGGCAGGGGGCTAAAGACTGGACCGACCGTCCTACGGGCCGTTTTCGGTTTACCTGAAACAGCGCAAGAATGAACCGGCCACAGGCCGGTGGCTACAGGTTTTGCATCAGCTTACGAAGTCTTCCGGCTGCCGACGATCACCAGCACGATTCCGCCGACCAAACAAATCCCGCCCAATACCGGGGGAAACGGAATCGTCTTTTGCTTTTCAGCTGTCGCTTGAATTGGGCCGAGATCCAACACCTTTTCACGCTTGGTGTACGTGATCCCGCCATACGCGAACGCGACAATGCCGATAACGATAAGAATGATGCCGATAATTCCGGCCGGCTTCATCGCTTCGACGTCACTTCGACGTTATAATGCCCGGCGTCCGGAGATCAGTTGGAGAATCAGCACCACAATCGCGATCACGAGCAGGATGTGAATGAACCCACCCAGTGTGTACGAGCTGACTAATCCAAGCAGCCATAGTACCAGCAGAATAACAAATATTGTCCAGAGCATAGGACTTGTTCCTTTCGTTTAAACATACCTATCTTCGCACGAGCCACTTCCGTTGCGCTTATGCTAGACCGAAATTTTTAAGGTTTCTCCAGTGCTGCGCGCAAGTTCCAGTCGTTCGCCGCTAGCAGGCCACGGGCAGATTCGTAATCGCGTTGGGTCACCGCAGCCACGATCCTCACGGCACGGTCGCGCAATTTTGTGCTTGTGGTGTGCAGATCGATCATGAGATTGCCGCGCACCTTCCCAAGTCCGATCATCGCGCCGGTGCTGATCATGTTGAGGGCGACCTTTGTCGCGGTCCCGGCTTTCAATCTCGTCGACCCCGCCAGAATCTCCGGTCCTACGGCGAGCGTGATTAGCAAATCGAAATCACTGTGGCCGCGGCCCTGTGGGCCGTCATCGGTACCAGCCACAGGCTGGTGGCTAGAATGCGGATTGCAGGTAAGCAAAATCGTGTTTGCGCCTAACGACTTCGCCCGGGCGAGCGCGCCGCGCACAAAGGGAGTCTGACCGCTGGCTGTGATTCCAATCACCACATCAGCGGCCTTCACCCCCCGCTCATCCAAAGAGAATGCGCCGGCGCTCTCTTCATCTTCTGCGCCTTCTACACTCCGATGCAACGCGGTGACCCCGCCCGCGATCACTCCCTGCACAAGGTACGTCGGCGCCCCGAAGGTGGGCGGGATTTCGCTCGCGTCCAGAACGCCGATGCGCCCGCTGCTCCCTGCACCGACATAAAATAAGCGGCCACCGTCTCGCAGCGATCTGGTTACAGTTTCAATTGCGCGAGCAAGATCCGCGGTGGCAGTCCCCAGCGCTTCCTGAACGAATTTTTCTTCCTCGACAAATAATTGAACCAGCTCGTGAGCGGTCATTTTTTCCAGATTCTGCGAGCGTGGATTGTGCTGCTCCGTTAACGCGGCAGCCAAACCCTCGATCTCGCGTTGCGACGGCTGCGCCTGAAACGTCGCGTGATCGTGCGCTTCTGCTGCGAGCCATGCAGCGCCCATTTCAGCCGCTCGTTCGGCAGTTGCTACGCGAGCATCGGGAAGATTCTTCTTCAGCCGCCGACGAAACGCGTGCGTGTAGATTGAATCACGGTAAAAAAGGCCACCCATCAGAACGACCTTTGGCGCGAGCAGATGCAGCCGGTCAGCGACCGCCTCAGTGTATTCGCAAAGAACGCGAGCGCCTTCTTCTATGATCTCCATCATTCGCTCGCCGCCCGCGGCGCCTGTCTCAAACACAACCGGCGCAAGCATGGCGATATCCATCTTGTCCGCCCTTTGCACCCAGCGAACGAGTTCATCGAAGTTGTTCAATGAAAGCGCATGCAGGATTTTCGCGGTGAAATCCAACTCGACGCGATGCAAATCGTGTTCGCGCAAGATTAAACGGAGCGCCTGCACAGAAAGAGAATAACCGCCGCCGGCGTCGCCCAAAATGTGGCCCCATCCGCCGGCTCGCTCAATTTTATCGCCGCGGCGGCCGGTTACTGATGATCCACTTCCGGCGTTTACGACGATACCGTCGCCATGGTCGAGCGCTGCTGCGAGGCCGGAATCACGGTCGCTGCCCGTTACGATTTTCGCGTTCGGCCAGACATCGAGGCAGATTTGCCTGAGCGCGCGACGGTCTTCATCTGTGCTGCAGCCGGCAAGGAAAACTCCCGCGCGATCGATTTGTTTCGGCAGTTCGCCAAGGATTGCGCGCAAACGCTCGGGCGTGGTGAGCCGAAAATTCGAGGCCTGCAGTTTTCCCTGCTCGAGAAGCCGAAATTCCGAGCTAGGCGCGTCTGCTACCGTTTCGACAAGCACCCATGCGGTTTTCGTGCCGCCACCTTCCACTCCGAGGATGCGCTCACCGGGTTTCACGACTCGTTATGCATAGACGCACTTTCCTTAATTTGAAAGCCTGTTGCTCTGGCGCGCTGTCATCCTGAGCGGAGCGAAGCGAAGTCGAAGGACTCCGCGAAGTTACTTTCAACTCCGCTACGGGATTTGATTCGCTCACTTCCTGTTCGCTTAGCCACCGGCATTGCCGTCCATGTCGCGGCTTCCCCAG
>Ga0066903_100001952_pt1 | contig 15658 bp, 8 predicted proteins | sample PanSoiMetaGPlot1_FD_67491 | JGI IMG/M metagenome (GOLD analysis project Ga0066903, IMG submission 67491) | Tropical forest soil microbial communities from Panama analyzed to predict greenhouse gas emissions - Panama Soil - Plot 1 (version 2) | ecosystem: Environmental > Terrestrial > Soil >... | reverse complement strand
CTCGGCGCGCTCGACGACACGATGGAGTTCGGCAAGTACACGACGTCGGCCAGCGTCCTGTTCCCGGCCAACGGCGTGGATCCCGGTCCGAGCTCGGGCCGGTTCCCGACCAACCCGTACCTGGTGAACGGGCCCTTCGTGAATCGCGCGCTGCTCGACCAGACGTACCCACCCGGCGTGCCCGTGAAGAGCGACGGCGTCGTGATCTTCGATTCGCCGGATCGCCAGTTGCCCTACGCGCACCAGTTCACGATCGGCTACGTGCGCGAGCTGACCACGTCGCTCGCCGTACACGCCGACTATGTGCGCATGGTGAACAAGGACATGTTCCTCGCGCGCAACCTCAACCCGGCGATCCGCGTCGACACCACTCGCACGGGCGCGCTGACCCGCTACGACGCGTTCGGCGTTCTCGGCGAGCCCTACACGCAGCAGGTGTGGGTGATGGAGAACACGGGCGAAGCCACCTACAACGGGCTCAACCTGTCACTCGAAAAGCGATACGCGAACAATTGGTCCGGCCGCATTTCCTACTCGTTGTCGAAAGCGGCGGGTACTGGCAACGATCAGGCCGACAAGAACACCTATCAGACGATGACGAACCTCAACCTCGACGCCTTCCGCGGCCCGAGCAACGTCGATCGGCGGCACATCCTGTCGGTCGGCGCGCAAGTGGAAGTGCCGAAGACACACGGCGCGACGCTGTCGACCACGGCAAGGTACATGAGCGGTGCGCCGTTCACGATCTACGACAGCAGCATCGACGCCGATCGCAACGGCGAGCTCGTGGATCCGGTTCCCGCCGGCACCTACAGCGGCAGCCCGAACATCGCGGACACGATGCAGAACGTCGCGTACGCCGGCGGCCGCAACGGCGCGATCGGCCCCGACTATTTCCAGATTGACGTCCGGGCGGGCTACCGCCGCAAGATGGGCCAGCAGCGCGCGCTCGAGGTGTTCCTCGACATCTACAACATCACCAACCGCGCGAACTTCGACAACCCGGTGACCGCCAACTCCGATCGCCGGACGCCGACGAACTTCCTCGTCTTGACGAACCTGCGCGGCGGCGGCGGCTTCCCGCGGCAAGCGCAGGTTGGCTTCCGATTCGTGTTCTGACGAGCGCACCCGTAGAGACAAGAGACACAAGACACAAGACAGAGGAGGGGACAGGGGGACAGCGACAGGGACAGGGGACAAGGGACAAACAGACGAGCAGTCTCGTCTTTTTGTCTTTTGTCTTTCGTCTTTCGTCTTTTGTCTTCTTGTCTTCGCACATGTCCTTGCGTACCTGATCTCCCGCGGCGTGCCATAATCTGCCGCGACGAAACATCCCTCGGGAGTCAGCCATGAAATCTGTTCGCGTCCTCATCCTGCTCGCGGCGCTCGGCGCCGCGTTCGGCCCCAGCTCGCTCGGCAGCCTCGTCGCGCAGTCGCAGTCGGCGACGGCGAGCGCCGCCATCCCGGGCGGGGGGCCCTTCGACTCCCTCCACTTCCGTCCGATCGGCCCCGCGTCGATGTCGGGACGCATCTCCGACCTCGCGGTCTACGAGGCGAATCCGGCGATCTTCTACGTCGGCACCGCCCACGGCGGCGTCTGGAAGACCACCAACAACGGCACGACGTTCGAGCCGCAGTTCCAGGACACCGGGCTCATTTCCATCGGCGACGTCACGGTGTCGCAGAGTAATCCGGACCTCGTATGGGTCGGGACCGGCGAGTCGAACAATCGCCAGAGCACGTCGTGGGGTGACGGCGTCTTCAAATCCACCGACGGCGGCAAAACCTGGACGCTGATGGGACTCCCGACCTCGCGCGCCATCAACCGGATCGTCATCGATTCGCGCAACAACGACGTCGTGCTGGTCGCCGCGACCGGCGATTTGTGGGGACCAGGCGGCGAGCGCGGCGTCTACAAGACGACCGACGGCGGCAAGACGTGGAAGCAGGTGTTGAAGGTCGACGACGACACCGGCGCAAACGACCTCGTGATGGATCCGTCGAACAGCCAGATCCTGTACGCGTCGACGTATCAGCGGCGCCGCACGCCGTGCTGCATGAACGGCGGCGGACCGGGCAGCGGCATCTGGAAATCGACTGACGGCGGCGACACCTGGACGCGACTCTCCGGCCACGGATTCCCTGAGGGTCCGCTCGGCCGGATCGGCCTCGACATCTATCGCAAGCGGCCCAACATCCTCTACGCGATCGTCGAAGGTCCCGTGCCGCCGCAGCGGGGCGGGACGCCGGACGAGGCGGCCCAGGGCGGCGGCCGCGGCGCCACCACCGCGACGACGGTGACGCCGAACACCGCGACCGGCCTCTATCGCTCCGACGACAGCGGCGCGAGCTGGAAGAAGGTGAACGACGAGAACCCGCGCCCGATGTACTTCAGCCAGGTGCGCGTCGATCCGAACGACGCCGACGTCGTGATCTATGCCGGCGTCAAGCTGCACTACTCGATCGACGGCGGCAAGACGGTCACGCTCAATGCCACGCAGACGATCCACGACGACGTGCACGCGATCTGGATTGATCCGGCCAACTCGCAGCACGTCATCATCGGAAACGACGGCGGTGTGGCGATCAGCTGGGATCAGACGAAGACGTGGAACTTCGTGCCGAACATCCCCGCCGGTCTCTTCTACCACGTGAGCGTAGACAACGCGACGCCGTTCAACGTCTGCGGCGGCATGCAGGACAACTACGTCTGGTGCGGCCCGAGCCAGGTGCGCGGCTCCGCCGGCATCGCCGGCTTCCACTGGGCGACCATGCAGGGCGGTGACGGCTTCGTCGCGCTGCAGGATCCGAATGATTTCCGCACCGCCTACAGCGAATCGCAGGACGGCAACATGGTTCGCATCGATCGCGTCACCGGCGAGACGGTGTCGATGCGGCCGGTCGCGCCGCCCGGCGAGCAGGCCTATCGCTGGAACTGGGACACGCCGTTCATCCTCTCGCCGCACAACGCGTCGATCATCTTCGCCGGCTCGAACCGAATCTTCCGGTCGTCCAACAAGGGCCAGACGTGGGAATCGGTCGGCGGCGACATGACGACCGGCCAGGATCGCGAACAGGTCGTGACGATGGGCGTGAAGGGCACGGACATCACGATCGCCAAGAACGACGGCATCGTCGCCTGGGGCACGATCGTCTCGCTCGCCGAGTCGCCGAAGCGGCCCAACCTGCTCTACGCCGGGACTGACGACGGCAACGTGCAGGTGTCGCGCGACGGCAAGCAGTGGCAGAACGTGACGACGAACATTCCGAACCTGCCGAAAGGATTGTGGGTATCCGAGGTCGCGCCGTCGCGGTTCGACGAGGGCACGGTCTACGCAACCTTCGACGGCCACCGATCCAACGACTTCGATACGCACATCTTCGTCAGCAAGGACTACGGTCAGAGCTGGCAGTCGGCGAACGGCAACCTGAAGGGCGAGGCGGTGAAGACGATCACCGAGGATCCGAAGAACCCCGACGTCCTCTACGTCGGCACCGAGACCGGCCTGTTCGTCTCGACCGATCGCGCGAAGACCTGGGTGCGCGTCAAGGCGAATCTGCCGACGGTACGCATCGACGAGATCACGATCCACCCGCGCGACAACGCCATGGTGCTCGCGACGCACGGTCGCGCGCTGTGGGTGCTCGATCACATCGAGCCGTTCCAGGAGTACGCCGCGGCGCAGGCCGCCGCGGCCGACGCGCGGCTGTTCACCCCGCCGCCGTACGCGATGTACCGGCGCCCGGCGCGCGATCGCAACTACGAGTTCTGGGGCGATCAGGTGTTCTACGGCGAGAATCCGCCGGCCGCGGTGGTGATCTCCTGGTTCAACAAGAAGCCGGTGAACGACGTGAAGCTGAAGATCACCGACGCCGTCGGCAAGGACGTACGCGAGATCTCCGGACCCGTGCTCGCGAAGAGCATCGGCGCCGGAATCCAGACCGCATGCTGGGATCTGCGCGTGCAGCCGGCGCCGCCGCTGCCGGCCGCTGAGGGCGGCCGCGGCCGCGGCGGACGCGGGCGCGGCGAGGGACGCGATCAGGCGCAGACGACTACCGCCGAAGATCAGACGACGTCGCCGGCCGGCGGGCGGCAGGCCGCGCAGCCGCCCGTGGCGACGCCGCAGAATCAGGAACAGAGCCCGTTCGGGGCCGGCTGCGGCGCGCCGGGCGGATTCGGCGGCGGCGGCGGGTTCGGCGGATTCGGCGGCAACGTCAACGGACCCTTCGTTCTGGCGGGCGCCTACAAGGTCGCGCTCGTCGTCGATGGCAAAACGGTCGATACGAAGCCGCTGCGCGTCAACGACGACCCCGAGGTCAATCTGACCCAGGTCGACAAGAAGCGCATGTTCGATCAGGCGAGCGAAGTGCACGCGCTGCAGGCGCGCGTCACCGATGCGGTGAACGCGCACCGATCGCTCGCGCAGCAGGTGAGCGAGCTGACGACGACGGTCGGGGGCCGCAGCGACGTCCCCGCCGACGTGAAGAGCTCAGTCGAGGCGCTGAAGAAGGATCTCGACGCGCTGGCGCCGAAGCTGGCGGTGCCCCAGGGCGGCCGCGGCGGCGGTGGAGGCGGCGGGCGCGGCGCCGCGAACGAGAGCCTGCTCACGAAGATCGGGCAGGCGAAGAACGGCCTGATGGCCGGCATGTCGCCGGGCGAGCAGACGTCGACAGCCTATGCCGAGGTCAAAGCGCAGGTGCCCAAGGCGATCGCCGATTTGAACGCCGCGATCGCGAAAGCGACAACGGTGGCGACGTCGCTGAAGAACTACAACCTGACGTTGAACGTGCCGGCGGCGGTGAAGGCGCCGGACACCGCGCCGGCACGGCGATCGACGAACAGTTCGCGGCAATGAGCCACGTTGAAATCGTAAGGTTGATTGACGAAGTCTGACTGCTGATTGGAAAGCAACGGCAGAGTGCGCAGAGATCTCGTTGATGATTGATCTCTGCGTTCTCTGCGCGCTCCGCGGTTCCTTTGATCTGCGAAGTTGCCGACGGCGTGCGCGACCCTCCTGTCCGTCCCGCCTTCCTGCCTCTCCCTCCTACGACGTTCTCAACACGGCGGCCGGGTCGACGCGCATCGCGCGACGCGACGGAATCCACGTCGCGGCGGCGCCGATCGCCGCGATGACGAGCACCGGGGCGACGAACGACGGCCAGTCGGGATCGTAGACGCCGCCGGCGCCGCCGCTGGCGCGGACGATCCGCGACAGCGCGAACGTCAGGCCGATGCCGCACGCCGTGCCGATCAGGATCAGCCGCGCGCTGTGCGCCGTGACCAGGCGCACCAGATCGCGGCCAGTCGCGCCGATGGCCACGCGCACCGCCAGCTCCCGGGAGCGCCGTGCGATCGCGAACGCCAGCACCCCGTAGATCCCAGCCGTGGTCAGGAGCATGCCGATCGCAATCAGCGGCACCAGCGGAGCGGTGCCGACGAGGATTTCCTGCGCGGAGATACTGCTGATCTCATCGTAGGTGAAGACGTTTCCCACCGTGAGGCCCGCGACTTCCGCCGGCAGCTCGCGGCGCAGGGTCCGAACGAGCGGCGCGGGATCGCCCGCCGCGCGGACGACGATTCGGAGCTGCTTGATCTGCGTGGCTGGATCGCTGGTCAGGGGAACGAACAGCTTCGGTGCGAGATGGCGCCGCTGGAACTGGTGGTGTGCGTAGTCGGCTGCGACGCCGACGATGTCGAGGACGATGTCGCCGGCGACGATGCGCCCGCCGATCGCGGCGCCGCCGGGAAACAGCTGACGCGCGAGCGCTTCGTTGACGATGGCGACGTGCGAGGCCGGCGAGTCGGCGGCCGTGAAGTCGCGGCCCTGAACCAGCGGCACGCCCAGCGCGGCGAAGAGTCCCGGGCTCGTCGAGATGCGATCGGCGGCCACGTCGGCCGTGGTCCGTCCGTCGACCGCGACGCGCTGGCTTGCGCTCGATCCCATGAACGGCACCGCCGTCGCCGCCGCCACCGATGCCACGCCCGGCACGTGCGCGAGCGCCTCGAGCAGGTGCGTCACCGGGATACCGGCGCGATGCTCGATTTGCATGTCGAGGAGCGGATGGCGATCGAACCCCATTTCCGCCGCGAGCGCCCGCTGGTAGCCGTTGATCATCCCGCCTGTTTCCACGAGCAGCGCGATCGTCACCGTGATCTCGAGCACGACGAGCGCGTGGCGCCACCTCTGGCGCGCGCGATCGGATGCGGCCAGCGCGTTGAGCGGGTTCGCGTGCATGCGGCGCGTCTCGTAGAGCGCCGGCACCAGGCCGGCGACGATGCCGGACGCAAGCGTGATGGCGGCCGACTGGACGAGAATCCGCGGATCGACGGCGAAGTTGAAGTAGCTGCCGTCGCCGCGGAGACCGTGGAGCAGGATGCCGCGCAGCGCGAACGTCACCGCGACGCCGAGTGCGCCGCCCGCGGCGGCGAGCAGCACCGACTCAGTCAGGAGCGCGCGCACGATGCGGCCGCGGCTGGCGCCGAGCGACGCGCGGATCGCGATCTCGTGCTCGCGCGCGGTCCACTGCGCAATCATCAGGATCGCGACGTTCGCGCAGGCGATGACCAGCGTCAGCGTCACCGACGCGCCGAGCACATAGGGCAGGAGCAGCGCCATCTGCGAGCCCATCGGCGTGCCCTCGACGCCCCGCGTCACGATGCGGCGCTGACGCTCGGCCGGCGGCCGCCCGTCGAGGTACGCGTCGAGCGCAGGCGTCAGCCGCGCGGCGAGCGCGGAGGCGGTCACGCCCGACGGCCGGCGCGCCACCACGAGCAGCCGATCGTCGTCGGTCAACCGCGTCCGATCGAGTGGAATCCAGATCGGCGCGTTCATCTCCGCGAACCAGAAGCCGCGCGGCATGATGCCTGAGACGACATACGGTTCGCCGTCAATCCAGAGCGGCCGGCCGATGGCGTCGGGCCGCTCGTCGAACAGCGTCTGCCAGAGGCGCGCGCTAAGCACGGCGGGTGTCGCGCCGGCGAATCCCGTCGCGTCCGCAAACGTCCGGCCAGCGGCGGCTCCGACGCCGAGGATGTCGAAGAGGTTGGCGGTGACCAGGCGCACCGCAAGGTTCTCGACGCGATCCGCGACGCGCACCTCGCGCAGGCGCGCCGCCGCTGCCGCCGCCATCGGCATCCCGGCGGCGCCGTCGCTCCATCTGTTGAACAGCGGCCCGGGGCAGGTCGCGTCGTACGGATAGATGCCGGGCCGATCGGGACGGCCGAGGAGCACGAGCGACAGGTCGTCCGGCCTCGCATAGAGCGCCGGCGCCTTCCGGAACACGATGTCGCGTACCATCAGCGTCGTCGTCATCGCACCGATGCCGAAGGCGAGTGACACGACCGCGACGAGGGCCGCGATCGGATACCTCACGACGCTGCGACCGGCGCCGCGGAGATCCTGCCTGAAGTGATCGAGCCACATGCGGCGTTGGACACCGGATCGCGGGTTTTGGCTGGTCTCTGGCGGCTGGTCTCTGGCGGCTGGTGTCTGGCAAAGGCCGGTTCTTTCCTGCGTGGCGAAATTGTATAAACGGCGAAAAGTTATGCTAGAGTGTCATGTAAAGTCGTCTACAGTCGGTTTTTGACGGAGTGCTATGTCCGAAACCTGTCATCGCTGCGGCGGCGACGTTCTGGCGACCGGGCTGCTGATCGCGCCGGCGCCCACGTCAGCTCAACCTCGGAACATCACCAGGGGGCTGACGCTTCCAACCGGAGACCTCGTGACGAAAGCCACGATGTGCCGCCGCTGCGGCGCGTTTCAGATAATCGGCCGCCTCGACTCCCAAACCCGTCTCGCGACCGAGACCGGCGACGGGGCCGAGCAGGTCGCCGTCGCGGTCGTCCGATAACTCGAGCGTCAGTCGACCACCAGTCCGAACGCCCAGGGGCCGCGCGCCAATGTCCGCCGGTGGGACGCGGCGACACCCAGACCACCCGGGCCTGTTCTCTTCGCATCAAGATCTCCCAAGGGTTGCACGACGGTCGTGACGCGTACGCTACGATCCGCGCATGTTCCGAAAACTCTTCGCACTTATTGCGCTGCTGGCGATAGCTGCGCCAGCGTCGGCGCAGGTCGACGCACGCATGTTCCGTCAGCCGGCGGTGTCTGGCGACAGGATCGCGTTCGTCTACGCGGGCGACATCTGGCTCGTGCCGAAAGGAGGCGGCGTCGCAACGCGTCTCAGCTCGCCGCTCGGCGAGGAATCGTTCCCGCGCTTTTCCCCCGACGGGACGAAGATCGCCTACAGCGCCGACTACGATGGCAACACCGAGGTGTATGTCATCCCGACTGGCGGCGGCGAACCGGTGCGGCTGACGCACCATCCGATGGCCGACCGCGTCGTCGGCTGGCATCCTGACGGCAAGCGCGTGCTGTTCGCGTCGGCGCGTGAGAGCGGACGGCAGCGCTACAACCAGTTCTTCCTCGTGAACGTGGACGGCGGGCTGCCCGAGAAGCTGCCGGTGCCGTACGGCGAGTTCGGTGCGTTTTCACCCGACGGCGCGCGGTTCGTCTACATGCCGATGTCGCAGGACTTCCGCAACTGGAAGCGCTACCGCGGCGGCTGGGCGCCGGATCTCTGGCTCTTCGATCTCAAGACCTTCGAGGCGCGCAACATCACCAACAACCCGGCCAACGATGCGCAGCCGATGTGGTTCCGCAACACCATCTATTTCATCTCCGACCGCGGACCGGAGCAGCGCAACAACATCTGGGCCCAGGACGTCGCGACCGGCGCCGCGCGCCAGGTGACGCAGTTCAACGACTTCGACATCACGTTTCCTTCGATCGGACCCGATGCGATCGTGTTTCAGAAAGGCGGACGGATCTACCTCCTGAGCCTGCCCGGCGAGAAGGTTTCGGAGGTCGCGATCCGCGTCGTCACCGACCAGACGACGCTGCGGACCACGTCGAAGCGGGCCGACAAGGAAGTCGACACCGCATCGGTGTCGCCGACCGGCAAGCGCGTCGCGTTCGGTGCCCGGGGCGATGTCGTGACGCTGCCCGCCGAACACGGCGCCGCGATCAACGTCACCAGGACGTCCGGCGTCGCCGATCGCTATCCGCGATGGTCGCCCGACGGGAAGACGGTGGCGTACTGGAGCGATCGCAGCGGCGAGTACGAGCTGACGCTGCGCTCGGCGGACGGGTCGGGCGCTGAGCGCAAGGTGACGTCGCTGGGCGCCGGCTTCCGCTACCCGCCGCAGTGGGCCCCCGACAGCAAGAAGCTCGCGTTCATCGATCAGGCGATGCACATCCGGGTGTACGACGACGCCAGCGGAAAGGTGACGGAAGCCGACAAGAGCCCCGATTGGATCGCCCACGACGGCCTGGAGGTGTTCCGATTCCAGTGGTCCCCCGATTCCCGCTGGGTGGCATTTGCTCATGCCTCGAGCACGAGCAACAGCGCGATTTACCTGTTCGACACCAAAGAAGGCAAGCTTCACCAGGCGACCAGCGGCTATCTGAACGACACGCAGCCGACCTTCGATCCTGAGGGCAAGTATCTGTTCTACGCATCGGATCGTGCGTTCGATCCGGTCTACGGCACGTTCGACAACACCTGGACCTACGCGAACCCCACCCAGCTCGTCGCGGTGTCGCTGCGGAAGGACGTGAAGTCGCCGCTCGCGGCGCGGAACGATGCTGAAGACGACAAGACCAAAGACGACAAGACCAAAGACGACAAGACCAAAGACGACAAGACAAAAGACGAGAGCGCGAAAGACGAGAAGTCAAAAGACGGGAAGTCAAAAGACGTCGAGATCGACTTCGATAGCTTCGAGCAGCGGTCGGTGGTGCTGCCGCCTGCTTCCGGGACCTACGCCGATCTCCAGGCGGTCAAGGGCAAGCTGCTCTATCGCCGTCAGCCGCGCGCCGGCACGCACGGCGAGAAGAGCCCGATCGTCTACTTCGACTTCGAGGAGCGCGAGGAGAAAACCGTTCTCGACGACGCCGACGCGTTCGAGGTGACGTTCGACGGCAAGAAGATGCTCGTCACCAGCAAGAAGAAGTACGCCATCGTCGACGTGAAAGAGAAGCAGAAGTTCGAGAAGCCAATCGACCTCGAAGAGATCGAAGTGCCGGTCGATCCGCGCGCGGAATGGCGGCAGCTGTTCATGGACACGTTCCGCTTCGAGCGCGACTTCTTCTACGACCCCGGCATGCACGGCGTGAACTGGGGGGCGATGAAGGAGCGCTATCTCACGCTGCTGGACGACGCCGTGACGCGGTGGGACGTGAACTGGATCATCGGCGAGTTCCTCGGCGAGCTGAACGCCTCGCACACGTATCACGGCGGCGGCGATCTCGAGAGTGGCCTCAGTCGCTCGATCGGCATGCTCGGCGTCGATTGGGAGCTTGCCGGCGGCGCCTACCGCATCAAGCACATCGTCCGCGGCGGCCCGTGGGACACCGGCGTCCGCTCGCCGCTCGACGAACCGGGCGTGAACGTCAAGGAAGGCGACTACGTGCTCGCGGTCAACGGCCGTCCGCTCGACACGAAGGCCGATCCGTGGGCGAGCTTCGAGGATCTCGGGAAGAAGACGGTCGTCCTCACGGTCAACAGCTCGCCATCGGCCGCCAACGCGCGACAGGTCGTCGTCACCTGCCTCGACGACGAGATCGAGCTGCGCTTTCGCGCGTGGATCGAAGAGCGGCGGCAGATGGTGGACAAGGCGACCGGCGGCAAGATCGGCTACATCTACGTGCAGAGCACCGGCACCGACGCCCAGAACGAATTGATGCGCCAGTTCATGGCGCAGTGGAAGAAGGACGGGTTGATCATCGACGAGCGGTGGAACAGCGGCGGCCAGATCCCCGATCGCTTCATCGAGCTGCTGAACCGGCCGATTCTGTCCTACTGGGCGGTGCGCGACGCGCCCGCGCAGCAGTGGCCGCCGGTGGCACATCGCGGGCCGAAGGTGATGCTGATCAACGGCTGGAGCGGATCGGGCGGCGACGCCTTCCCGTTCTACTTCCGCGAGGCGGGCCTGGGACCGCTGATCGGCACGCGGACCTGGGGCGGGTTGATCGGCATCAGCGGCGCGCCGAGCCTCGTCGACGGCGGCGGCATCACCGTGCCGACCTTCCGAATGTACGACCCGAAGGGCAAGTGGTTCGCCGAAGGACACGGCGTCGATCCGGACATCGCGGTCGACGACGATCCGTCGCAGATCGCGAAGGGAGTCGATCCTCAGCTGCAGCGCGCGATCGATGAAGTGACGAAGCGCGCGGCCGCGGCGCCGAAGCCGCCGGCGCAGCCGGCCTACGAAAAGCGCGTGCCCGGCGGAAGCCAGTAGCGGTGACGACGGTAGATCGCGCATTCGCCGCAGAGCGCTGGCGAGAGCTCCCGGCCGAAGAGCGCGAAATCTTCTTCGCGGCAATCGAGCGCCACCGCCGCGCTGCGTGGCGCGTCACGGCCGCGTGCGGTGTGGCCACGGCGATGCTGGCGCTCGTTGTGGCCATCCTGATGGCGCCGCTGCTGTACTGCGTGATCGGCCTCGCGTTCGACGCGCTCAACCTGTTCCGGCCGACACCGGATCTGCTCGGCGCCCTGGGACGCAGAATCGACGCGGTCATGAATTCCGACGTCGTGCCGACGTCGGTGCTCATCGAGGTCGGCATCGTCCTCGCACTTCCGGGCTGCGCGCTGATGCTTGCGGCGGCATCCGCGCTGCGGCGCGTCTGGCTGGCATCGCCGCTGTTCAATGCCGGCGCACTGAACGGGCGGCCGCCGGATCGTACAGTGCTCGCGGAGCAGCAGCTGGCGAACGTCGTCGAGGAGATGGCGATTGCGTCGGGCGCGGCGGTCGTGCCGCGCATCGTCATCGTGCCTGGCGGCGTCAACGCTGCTGCCTGCGGACGCGACGACGCGCACGTCACGTTTCTCATCGGCGAAGGGCTCGTGGGGCGCGTCAGCCGTCAGCACCTCGAAGGTCTGATCGCGCATCTTGTGGCGAGCGTCGTCGACGGCGACATGGCGATCGGCATGCGCGTCACGACGACGCTGACACTGTTCGGCCTGCTCGCGCGCGTTGGCACGTCGTTCACCGATCGGAACTCCGTCGGCTCCGTCCTGAAGTTGTGGCGGGTGTTTCTGGCGCCGACGTCGCCCGGCACGATCGCGCTGCTCGCGTCGCTCACCGATCCTTTCGCCGGCGACGGCCGCGCCAGCAAGCCGACTCGGTCTGGTGGCGACGGGAAGTTGACATGGCGCGAGTGGTTGACGATGCCGTTCATGGGGCCGGTCGTGCTCACCGGCTTTCTGAGCGGCGTGGTGTGCGAGTTCTTTCTCGAGCCGCTCGTGGCGTGGGCGTGGCGCGAGCGCAAATACATGGCTGACGCCACGGCGGTGCAGCTGACACGCGATCCCGACGCGCTGGCCGGCGGTCTCGCCGCCATCGAACACAGCTTCAATGGCATTCCGCCGTGGGCGGCCCACCTCGCGGTCGCCGCTCAGCGATCGGGTGTGAACGGCCCCTTCGGTCGATCGTTCGTGCCGATCTTTCCTTCGATTGAAAAGCGCGTTCGCGCGCTCAACCGGATGGGCGCGCACACAGTGCTGCGATCGAAGGCGCCGATGCCCATGTGGCTCGTCGTCGTCTTCGGCCTGTTCATCGCGCTCATCGGCGGGCTGATGTCGGTGGTGGTCGTCCTGCTCGTGATTGTGTCGACGGCCATCTCGGGGCTGTTCACCATTTTCCCTGCGGCGGCCATTCACTTTCTGCTGCGATGGGCGGCCGGCTAGCTGCCTCGACCGGCCTTGTGGCATAATCGTCAGAACATGTTCCGCGGCCTGGCCCTTACCCTCGTCCTTACCAGCGTCGGCATTAGCCTGCCGACGCTCACGGGGTGATGTAGCCAGCCGACGGAAGACCGACTTCACAAAAAGGGCCATCACCTCAGCCGGTGATGGCCCTTTTGCTTTGTGGGCGCGGTTCTCATTGGACAGGCCCCGGCGGTCAAGACGGCAGGCTGTCGAAGACGACTGGAAGTACCGAGAACACAGGAGAACGATTATGAATGCCCCACGTTTCGAACCACACGCCCGCTCGCGTCCGACCCAGACGTTCTGGCCCGGACCGGGCCCGCGGCGTCCGGATCCGCCCGCGACGCCGCGTACGCACGATGCGGCGCGCGAGGAGAAGAAGGAAGACGTCCCCGCGCACGAAGAGCCGGGGTACGGGCATGGAGTGTAGGAATTAAGAATCTGGAATTTGGAATTTGGAATTAGGTCCGATCCGAATCCCGAATCCCGAATCCCGCGCGAGTGTGTGATTATTAGCGGCCGTGCATCGGCTGCTCATCCTCTCGCGCCGCGCGCGCGAGTATCACGACCTCGTTGCCGCGGCGAATCTTCCCGATCTCGACATCACCTCGACATCAGACGCGAGCGCGGCCGCTGCACGCTGCCTCGAGTGCGATCTCGCCCTCGGCGAGCCGTCGCTGCTGTGCCAGGTGCTGTCTGCGATGCCGGCGCTGCGCTGGGCGCAGTCGACCTGGGCAGGCGTCGAGCCCCTTCTCGATCCTGCGCTTCGCCGCGATTACCTCCTGACCAATGCCCGTGGCGTGTTCGGCGGGCTGATGTCGGAATACGTCTTCGCGTACATCCTCGCGCACGAGCGCAGGCTCCTCGACAAGTACCGCGCGCAAATCGAGGGCCGGTGGGACGCCACGCCGCCGGGCAGCCTGCGCGGCAAAACACTCGGGCTCCTCGGCGTCGGCACGATTGGCGCCGCGCTCGCCCGCACCGCGAAGCACTTCCAGATGCACGTGAAGGGGTACAGCCGGTGCAGTGAAGGCTGCGGCGACGTCGACGCCTACTTCCACGGCGATTCGCTGCGCGAGTTTGCGGCGGATCTCGACTATCTCGTCGGCGTCATGCCAGCCACGTCACGGACGCGCCGCATTGTCGACGCCGTCTTTCTCCGCGCGCTGCCGCCGCACGCCGTCTTCATCAACCCTGGACGCGGCGGCGTCGTCGACGAAGCGGCGCTCGCCGACGCGCTGCAGAGCAATCGGTTGGCCGCGGCGGTGCTCGACGTGTTCCAGCAGGAGCCGCTGCCGGCCGATCACGTCTTCTGGCGGACGCCGAATGTGCTCATCACGTCGCACACGGCGGCGCTCAGCTTTCCTGAAGACATCGCGCCGATCTTCATCGACAACTACCGGCGCCTGCGGCGCGGCGAACCGCTGCGCTACCAGGTCGACTTCGATCAGGAGTACTGATGCCGTTCGTGACCAGCTCGGGCGCGAGAATCTACTGGGAGGAAGAAGGGCAGGAGGGACAGGAGAGGCGCGACGAGCGCGAGACGGTCCTGCTGATCATGGGCCTTGGCGCGACGCTCGAATGGTGGTACCGCATCCGGCCCGAGCTGACACCGCGCTTCCACACGATTGTGTTCGACAACCGCGGCGTTGGCCGAAGCGACGTGCCGCCGCCGCCGTACTCGATCACGCAGATGGCCGACGATGCCGCGGCGGTGCTCGAGTCGGCGGGCGCTCCGCGCGCCCACGTCGTGGGCCTTTCGATGGGCGGCTACATCGCCCAGGAGTTCGTGCTGCGCCATCCTGACCGTGTGCGGTCCCTCGTGCTCGGCTGCACCGCCTGCGGCGGCCGCGACGCAGTGCCCGCTGACAAGGAGGTGCGCCAGGCGCTGACCGCGCGCGCGACGATGTCGCGCGAGGAGGCGATGCGGGTGATGGCGCCGTACACGTTCGATGCGTCGACGCCGCGCGACATCATCGAGCGCGAGTTCGCCATCCGGCTGCAGACGACGGTGTCGAACGAGGGCTTCTTCGCGCAGCTGCAGGCCGTCAGGGACTGGCCGGGCAGCCTGACACGGCTGCCGCAGATCTCGGCGCCGACGCTCGTGATGCACGGCGAAACCGACCTCCTGGTACCGCCAGAGAACGGTCGCATCATCGCCGCCGCGATTCCAGGTGCGCGGCTGGTGATGCTGCCGCACGCGAGCCACATCTTCTTCACCGATCAGTTCGAGCCCGCCCGGGCGGCGCTGCTGGAGTTTCTGGAGGAGCAGACTGTAGCAACGCACGACGACCCGTTGTAGCCACGAAAACTCGAAAGCGCGAAACACGAGGTTTCGGCACGTCCGGGCGGCCACGAAATCACGAAACCACGAAGACGCACGAAACAATTTCTCGTACAAAACGTCTTCGTGGGCCTTCGCGTTTTCGTGCCTTCGTGGCCGCTCGGCGCGCGAAGGCAGCGTGGTCTAACCCTCGGACGCCACCGCCGCAATCAGCGCCTTGATATAGCCGAACGTGAACGCGAACGCCTGCAGCCCGCGTGCGTCGCCGCTGATCGCCGGCACGTGATCGGGCATCATCATGCCGTCGAAGCCGACCTCCTTGTAGACGCGCATCGCCTGCAGCATGTCGACGTCGCCATCGTCGATGAACGTCTCCTGGAAGTTGAGGAAGCCGCCGCGGATGTTGCGGAAGTGGACGTTGAAGATCTTGCCGCGCGTACCGAAATAACGAATCACGTCGAAGATCTCAACGCCCGGCTTCCCGAGCATCTCCGAGACCGTGCCCTGGCAGAAGTTCAGGCCGTGGTAGGGGCTCGGCGCGATGGTGATGAACCGCTTCAGGCCCTCCACTGATCCGAGAATCGTTTTCACGCCGCGGTAGCC
>Ga0066903_100001951_pt1 | contig 15659 bp, 9 predicted proteins | sample PanSoiMetaGPlot1_FD_67491 | JGI IMG/M metagenome (GOLD analysis project Ga0066903, IMG submission 67491) | Tropical forest soil microbial communities from Panama analyzed to predict greenhouse gas emissions - Panama Soil - Plot 1 (version 2) | ecosystem: Environmental > Terrestrial > Soil >... | reverse complement strand
CCGTTGCCGCTCGGGGGGAACGTCGTCCGCCGCGACCTGGGCCCGGACCTGATGCGCCGGATCAGCGATTACATCAAGGAAAGCATCCGCTACTCGCTCGAACACCGGCAGGAGGCGCTCCAGCACGCTCTCAAATACGCCCGCGACATGGACGTGTCGCTCGCGGACAAGTTTGTCGGCATGTACGTCAACGACTGGACGCTTGACTACGGCCCCCGCGGCCGCGAAGCCGTCCGCCGACTGTTGGACGAAGGACACCAAGCGGGGATCATTCCGCGGCCGGCAGCGGTCGAGTTCGTCTGATACAAAGGATGAAGGATGAAGGATGAAGGATGAAGGCCGAGCGGTCTTGCTTTCATCCTTCATCCTTCATCCTTCATCTTTGTGATGATTGCCCTCCACCAGTTCACGACCCCGCCCGCAGCGTGCGAGTACTTGCCCGAACAGCAATGGTCGCTGCACTACGTCTTCGTTCGCAAAGCGACTGCCGGGGAGTATCAGGACCGCCTGGCGTCCGGCTGGCGGCGGTTTGGGCGAGCGTTCTTTCACCCCGTCTGCCGCGACTGCCAGGCCTGCTTGTCGTTGCGCGTGCCGGTGGCCACTTTTCAGCCCGACCGTAGTCAGCGACGGTCCCGCAAGGCGAACACAGACGTTCGGCTGGTTATTGGCGAGCCGGATGTCAGCGACGAAAAACTCCGCCTTTATGACCGATTTCATGCGTTCCAGGCGCTTGAGAAAGGGTGGCCGGAACACGGCCCCAAGGAGCCGATCGAGTACGCTTCGTCGTTCGTGGACAACCCGTTCGAAACCGAGGAGTGGCGCTACTACCAGGGGGATCGGCTCATCGGCGTCGGCTATGTGGACGTGCTGCCGACAGCCCTCTCGGCCATCTACTTCTACTACGAGCCGGATGAGCGGACGCGGTCACTGGGGACGTTCAACGTTCTGCGAATCATCGACTCAGCGGCCCGGCGTGGCATCCCGCACGTCTACCTCGGCTACTACGTCGAAGGCTGCCGGTCACTGGAGTACAAGGCTCGCTTCCGACCGAATGAGGTCCTGCGGCGGGGAGGGGAGTGGGCACCCTTCCTGGGCTGAACGCGTTCGCAGCCGATGGATTGCATTGCAACCCCCCCTCACCAGCCCTGCAATCCATTTCGGGCTGTTCTTGATCTAAATGATTGCCGCCAAAGGTCAGGATTCGTTGCAAGCGAGCCCTGCAACCCATTTTCCGACCGGGTGGATCCCAGCTGGAGGATCGAGCGCGCCCAGGGGACTGACATCGCGGGGATGGTCGTCAGATCGTTCAGCCGCTAGCACCATGGGAACGCTTCGTTGCGACCGGACATTTAGTCGCGTTCCCGGAATGACTTGTGGCGGGTGCTGCCGCGCCGCGCCCGTGAGTGGCGGGACGAACCGAGGTCGGCCGCCGGGTCTTGATGGTCGGGTCAAACCCCATCCCGGGTCTCCCCGTTCCGGCCCGCCCTCCCGACCCCTACTAGTTGCGCCAACAACCCTTGCCGACCCCCGTTATGATGATTGACAGTCCAACGAACGGCGTGGTAGCCTTTTCAGTCTGGGGAGATACCACGTCGCCACGCGGCGTCCGCCGGCGGCCCAAATCGGGCTCCGCCGGCGTTCCGTGCTGGTCAACCGTCCGCGGAGTTGTCCATCCATGGCCGTCAATCCCGGCGTCTGGGGCATCGACATCGGTCAGTGTGCCCTCAAAGCTCTCAGGCTCGAACAGGTCAACGGCGTCATCACCGCCACCGCCTTCGACTACGTCGAGCACCCCAAGATCCTCTCGCAACCGGACGCGAACCCGGACGAACTGACGCGCGAGGCCCTGGAGAAATTCCTCTCGCGCAACCCGACCAAGGGCGACCAGATCGCCATGAGCGTCCCGGGCCAATCCGGCCTCGCTCGCTTCGTCAAGTTGCCGCCGGTGGAAGAGAAGAAGATCGTTGACATCGTCAAGTTCGAGGCCAAGCAGCAGATCCCGTTCCCGCTCGACGAGGTCGTCTGGGACTATCAGAAGGTGTCCGAAGGCACCGTCACCGACGGCTTCGCCATGGATACCGAGATCGGCCTGTTCGCGATGAAGCGGGACATGATCAACCGCTTCATCGGCCACTTCCAGGCGGTCAAACTCGAAGTCCACCACGTCCAGATGACACCGCTCGCGCTCGCCAACTTCGTCACCTACGACTTGCTCAAACGCGGCGGGATCGACGGCGAGGCCGCCCCGACGCCGGGCATCGGCAAGAAGAAATGCGTCGTCGCCCTCGACATCGGGACGGACGCGTCCAACCTGATCATCACCGACGGCGCCCGCATCATCTGGCAGCGGCCCATCCCGGTCGGCGGCAACCATTTCACTCGTGCCCTGACCAAGGAACTGAAGCTCACGTTTGCCAAGGCCGAGCACCTGAAGAGGAACGCGGCCAAGTCGCCGGAACTGGCCAACATCCTCAAGGCCCTCCGCCCCGTACTGCAGGAGTTTGTCGGCGAGGTCCAGCGCTCGCTCGGGTACTTCACCAACACGCACCGCGATGCACAGGTCGAATACATGGTCGGCCTCGGCAGCGCCTTCAAGCTGCCGGGCTTGCAAAAGTTCCTTGCCGACAAGCTGTCGCTGGAAGTGCGCAAGCCGGACAAGTTCCAGCGCATCGCCGGCGAAGCAGTGACGGATGCGCCGGTGTTCAAGGAGAATGTCCTCTCCTTCCCGGTCGCCTATGGGCTGGCGCTGCAAGGACTCGGAATCGCCCGGCTCAACACGAACCTGCTGCCGCCGGAGATCAGCTTCGACCGCAAGATTCGGGCCAAGAAGCCGTACGCCGTCGCCGCGGCCGCAGCGCTCCTGCTCGGCACCACCGTCCTCGCCTACGGCTACTCCGTTCCACTGGCGGACGCGACGGACAAGCGGATCACGGACTCCATTGGCAAGGCGAAGAGCGTCGTCAGCCAGGCGAGCTCGCTCGACAAGCAGATCGCCGACAAGAAGGCGGAGATCGACAAGACTTCGACGGACGTCGAGTCGATCATCGCCGGCCAGACCGAGCGCAAGAACTGGATCGAGATCAACAGATTCGTCAACGAAGCGGTGCCAATCCCCGGCCCGATCGACCCCGCCAAGCCGGCGATCCCCGGCTACCACAACATGGTCGAAGCGTTCCGGCTGCCGAACAACGCGGTGGTCGATCCGCGCAAGTACTGGGATTCCGTCCCCGGCAAGCGGGCCATCGTCAAGCTGCAGGAGCGCGTCGGCAAGGGCATTGACCCGGTCAACGCACTGGCCGACGACGACATGCGTGAATTCCTGGCGATGGTGGACATCGAAGCCGTCTACTGCCGCCACGTCACCGACCTGAAGGCCTTCTACGAATTGCTCGAACGCCAGCGCCGGGACAAGGTCGGCGGGCCACTGTCGTTCCCCGGGTCCTTCCTGGCCCCGGACGACTGGTGGGAGCGGAAGTCGGATCGGACCCAACCGCCTCCAGCCGGCGTCCGCGAGGAGAAGAAGCCGGAAGGCGAGGGGTGGGTGTTCGAGGTCCGCGGGTCCACCTACTGGCACCCGGAACCCCAATCGCAGGCCGACGTCTTCATCATGGAGACGTTCCTGAGGAACATCATCGAGCGCTCGAAACCGGGGCCAGAGCCGAAGACGGACGAGGAGAAAAAGAAATTCGCGGAGGAACCGATTCGCGGGAAGATCAGCCACGCATTCCTGTACACGTTCGCTGACGGCGGCGAGGACAAGAGTCCCGCGGCCGGCACGTTCCGCTACATCCGGTCGAGCCTGATCGACCCGCTCGCCGGCGGTGGCGCCGGCGCCGGCGGTGGCAGGACCGGCCCGGGAGAGGGCGGCGCTCTTCCCCACATGACGCCAAGCGGCCCGGGCATGCCCGGCGTTATGACGCCCAGCGGAGGACCTTCGATGCCGGGTGGTATGGGTGGTGGCGGTGCCGCCATCGGCGGCTGGACGCCGCTCGGCAGCGCCGGGGGTGGTGGGACATCGTTGGGAATGGGAATGGGAATGGGCAGCTTCCTCGGCGGCGGCGGCCCGGGCGGACCGTCCGGACCGAGCACGGGGGGCGGCGGTCCCGGGGGGCCAAGCGCGCCGGGACACATCGGACCGGCACTGGGCGAAGGCGGCCCGGGCATGGCCCCGGCGACCACGACACCGGCCGCCAAGGGAATCAAGCTCAAGCCGCGTTACGAGTTCGTGATTATCTTCACCTGGAAAGAGCCGACGCCGTCCGACAAGCTTCGGCCGATCAAGAAGTACGAACCGCCTGCGCCAGCCGCGACCGGCCTGCCGGCCTCGCCGAGTGGACCGCCGAGGGGCGGCAGTGGCCCTAGCGCCCCCGGCCCCGGCGAGGGCGGCACCCTCGGCGCCGGCTCTGGACGTAAGGGTGAGATCGAATGATGTGTTTTCTCCCTCTTCCTGTTAGGGAAGGGGGATCGGCGAGCGTCGCGGCGTAAGCCGCACGATTATGACGATTCGACATCATCGTGCGGCTTACGCCGCGACGCTCGCCTGAGACAAATTCCACGACCGCCGACGGAGCCATTCGCATGGCGAAGTTCGACAAAGAGATGATGAAGAAGCAGCACTTCTGGCTGCTCCTCATTCCGCTGTTCATCGGCCTGCTACTCGCGTGGATCGGCCTGTTCTTCGGCGTCGCCGACGAGACCGCGGCGAAGACCAAGGAGAACGACGACGAGAAGAAGAAGATCGAATCAACCAAGGCGCAGCCGCGGAAGACGCTCGACCTGTACGACGTTCAGAAGAACGAGCTGTTTGACCTCCGGAGCAAGCGCTGGCAGGAGATGTGGGACCTGCAGCAGGACATCTACGATTGGCCCCAGTCGCTCGGCGACGAGCAGGTCGCCAAGATCAAGGACCAGAAGTTCGGGACCATGATCCATGACTCGAGCTTCCTGAACAATTTCCGCGACCACTACTCCGAAGAGTACAAGACGATCGCCGACGAAGCGGCCCCCCTCTCGTTCGCGGGCGGCTGGCAGTCGGTCCTCCGGTACGTGCCCAAGTGGACGCGGAACCCGGAATCGGAAGAGGTCTGGCTGGCGGCCGAGGACTTCTGGGTGCAGCGCGAGATCGTCCGCGCCCTGGCGGAGGTGAACAAGGAAGCGGCCAAGTTCACACAGGTCAAACCGCCCGCGGGCCAGCCCGACGACCCGCGCCATCGGACGTTCGAGAACCGCATCTGGCGGGTCGAGCTGGAGATCGTTGACGAGAAGGGCGCCACCGTGGTCAAGGGCAAGCTCAAGAATAAGACCGACCGTCTGCAGCCGTTCAACGTGACCAACGAGCTGGTCCTCAAGATCTGGTTGAGCGATGATGGCAAGCCGTTCGTCTTCCCGATCGAAGGGGTGTCCTGGGAAGGCGGCAAGGAAGACAAGATCACGTACGTGCCGAAGAAGCACACGGTGTTCGAAGGCAACCCGCAGCAACTCGCCAGGGTCGAGCAGGTGTTCGACGTGCGGACGGCGCCGATCAAGCGCGTGGACGCGCTCAAGCTCGGGTACCTGAGCTCGCGGCACAGCATGGCCGACCTACAGATGACCGCGTTCAGTACCACAGCCATCGAGGAGGAAGGGAAGACGGCCGCCGCGGCGCCAGCCGGTGGTTTCGGGGGGCCGGGCGGCCTCCCTGGTCCCGGCGGACCCACCGGGGGTCCCGGTGGTCCGACTCCAGGAATGGTGGTGCCCGGCTTTGGGGGGGGCCCCGGCGGCGACATGGCCGGGGGCGCGGCCGCTGCGAGCGGGTCGCGCACGTTCAACGGCCTCGCGCGCCAGCGCTACATCCACCGCACCGACCAGGTCCGCGCCATGCCGATCGGCATGGCTGTGGTCGCCGACCAGGCATTCGTCCAGGACGCACTGACGGCGCTCGCCAACTGCAAGCTCCGATTCCAGACCGTGCAGACGCACCTGACCCGGTTCCGCGGCACCCTGAGCTACGCACCTGTTTCGGGCGGCGGTCCGGGAATGCCAGGTGGATTTGTCCCACCCTCGGGGCCGGCAGGCCCGGGCGAAGGCGACGCCCCCATCCCCGGTGGCGGTTCCAGCGACCGGGGGGGGAGTGGCCCGCCGCCAACGAACCCAGGGTTCCCGGGTTTCCCGGGCGGATTCGCGCCTCCCGGCGTCCCGAGCATGCCGAGCATGCCCGGCGGCTTTGGCGGCTTCGGTGGCTTTGGTGGCATGCGCAGCAGTTCCGAGGACCAGGTCGCGAACAACCTGGTCGAGGTCGGCATTTACGGAATCGCGTCCCTCTACGAGAAGTACCAGCCGCCGGAGGCGAAGAAGGACGACACGAGCACGACCACAGGGCCGACGACCACAGGGCCGACGACGGGGCCAATGCCGACGGTCGTTCCAATGCCGCCGACCACCCCGATGAACCCGCCGACGACGCCGCCCACAGCGCCCACGCCGCCGACGGGAACGGAGCCGATGCCGCCGAAGAAGTAACGAGCGTGCCGGCGGCGCCAACGCCGACGGCACGAGTTGAGTCATTTACTTGGATAGTCGCCGTTCGCTCCGCGAACGGACGTCCGTTCGCAGAGCGAACGGCGACGATCTGAGACACAACTAGAGAATCGAATCCCGCCGGACGGCGGGTTAGGGAGACCGAGCCATGGCCAAGACCGCGTCGCAGGGCTTCCTGGTTGAGAAGGGCGAGAAGTTAGGCCTCGGGATCGCGGCCGGCATTGGCGTTCTATTCCTGGCATTTGGGATCATGGCCATCGCCGGCCGGACGCAGGACCCGGAGGCGTTTGCCAAGTCGCTCGATAACAAGGCAACGCAGCTAAACAGCGACATGGCCAAGCCAATCGCGGAAATTGCCCCTGTCAATGAGGACCTAAAGAAAGAACACAAAAAGAACCCGGTCCAGGCGGTGGCAAGTACGGTTCCCCTCTTCGATCCGACGCAGCCGCCGGACGGCCGGCGGATCGCTCCAGTCATCCTGCCGGTGGTGGAGGGTCAGTTGGACGTCGCCGTGATCAAGGTCCTGGCGAACGACATTGTGCTCTACCGCGACGAGACCTCGCAGGAAGTGACCAAGATCCGCGTCGGCGTCATCTCGGCGAAGGATGACACCAAGATCGAGGGAGCCGGCAAGTTTCTCGACCAGATGAAGCAGAGGTTCAAGGACAAGATGCCGGTGAAGCGAAAGCAGCAGGGAATGGGCGGCTACCCCGGCGGCGGCTACCCCGGCGGCGGCGGCGCCGGTGAGGGACCGGGCGGCGGTCCGAGCGGCCCCGGCTTCCCGGGCGGCCCCGCAGGTCCGGGCGGCGGTCCGAGCGGCCCCGGGTTCCCAGGCGGCCCCGGCCGGGGCGGTCCGAGCGGCCCCGGGTTCCCGGGCGGCCCCGCTGGTCCGAGCGGTCCGAGCGGCCCCGGGTTCCCGGGCGGTTCCGGCTTCGGCGGCGGTCCGGGCGGTCCAGGCGGCCTCCGCGGCGGTCCGCCGGGCGCTCCCGGTGGGTTCGGTATGGGCGGCTACCCCGGCGGTATGGGCGGCGACACCTGGGGCAGCTCCCAGAGCGCCGGCGAGCGCTTCGACGTAAAATACATCGAAGGCGCGAACGACGAAGAAATCGACAAGCAACTGAACGGCCGCCGGCTTGCCATCACCATCAAGCCGGCGCGGATGGCCGTCCTGCAAGCGTCCTTCCCGTACCGCGCCGAACTCGAGAAGTTCCGCATCGCCCTGCGCCTCAAAGACATCAACCAGCTCTTCCAGCAACAGGAGGAGCCGGTCTTCTACGGCGTCGACGTCCAGCGGCGGGAGTATCGCCCGCGCGGCAAAGGCCAGGAGCCGGAATTGCTTCAGGACTGGACCTCGGTCGACCTGGCCGCCGAAAGCCAGGAGCTACGGGCGGTCAAGCTCTACTACAACGAGGACGATCAGAACTTAAGACGGGTTATGCTGCACGAGGACCACTTGCTGGTCATGCCGCTGCCGCACGAGTACCCGGGGAGCGGCAAGTACCCGGACTTCTCGAAGCTCAAGACGATCAACGACAGCATTGCCAAGATGAAGAAGCAGGACAAGAGCCTGAACCAGCCGCCGCCCAAGGGGGGCAGGTACTCCGGGGGCGAGAACCCATTCAAGCGCGAGAGCGGCGGCGCCAGCTCCAACTTCTACAACTTCGGCGAGGGTGGCGGCGGGATGATGCCGGAATTCCCGGGCGCGGCCAGTCGCAAAGGGAAGGAGACCGGCACCGCGACGCAGCAGCCCACCGGGCCGCCGGAACCGCCCGACCACATCTACGTCCGCGCCTACGACCCAAGCATCCAGGAGGGCCGCATCTACACATACCGGATCCGGGTGAAGGTGAAGAACCCGAACTTCGGCAAGAAGGACCAGGTGTCCAAGGCGTCCGACGCCGACACCGAGGAGTTGCCGCCGCTCGAAGAACACTGGTTCGAGTTCAAGAACGCGGTGTCGATCCCCCAGGCCGGCTACCACTACGTGGTCGAGTACACCAAGCCGGACGCGAAGGCGTCACTCCCGCTCCGCGAGCCCGATCAGAAGTACGGCCAGGCCGTCGTCCAGTTCCAGCGCTGGTACGACTACCTCGACCTCAACGAGTCGCTCAAGGAGCCGATCGGCGACTGGGTCGAGGCCGAGATGATCGCGACCCGCGGCATGTTCGTCAGCGGCAAGGCGTTCAGCCCGGTGCCGTTCTGGTCGTCGGTGGACAACACGTTCGTCCTCCGCGAGATCACGGGCGATCCCAAGACGGCCAAGGGGAAAGAGGCCCGCCGCGGGGCCTTGATCGAGCCGGTGCGGCCGCGGTCGCTTTTGGCGGTCGACATCTCCGGCGGGAAGGTGCGGCCGCGAGTCGCGGTCAATCCCGGCGAGCGGACCAACCGCGGCACGACCGTGGAGGACGAGGCCGCCTCGGAGGTCCTGTTCCTGTACCCGGACGGGACGCTCGACCTGCGCTCCAGCGCCTTCGACAAGGCCGACGCGGACCGCAAGGACCGCGACGAGAAGTTCAAGAATTGGGTGAAGGACACCGAGGACAAGAACCCGTCCAAGACGCCGCCGAAGAAGAAGGGCGGCGGGGGGGATGACTTCTAGAACAGCAGAGTAAGCAGTAAGCAGTGAGCAGTGAGCACTTCTGCTCACTGCTCACTGCTTACTGCTTGCTGGTCCGGCTTGGGGGTCATCTTTAGCCGCGAAAACCGCCCTCGCGCGCTTGACACCGGCCGGGACAGGCTCGACAATCATAACCAATATCCCCAATACCCTTCGCCACTGGCCGGCTCCGCCGGCCGACGTCCTCATTCGGAGACTCGCGGTATGAGTCAACAGCCCCGCCGCCGCCGCCTGGAGGTCGAGGACTCGGGCGACGTCGCGGTCGTCCACTTTGTGGACAAGAAGATCCTGGACGAGCAGAACATCCAGATGATCGGCGACGATCTGTTCCGGCTCGTCGACGAACTGGGCCGCCGCAAGATCCTCCTCAACTTCGGCAACGTCGAATTCCTGTCGAGCGCCGCCCTGGGCAAGCTCATCACCATGAACCGCAAGGTCCAGGCCGTCCGGGGCAAGCTGGTGTTGTGCAACATCTCCAAGGAGATCCGCGAGGTGTTCGAGATCACCAAGCTCGATAAGCTGTTCACCATCCTGCCCGACGAGCAGGCGGCCCTTCAAGCGTTCTGAGTTTGATGTTTCAAGTTTCATAGTTTCAAGTTTCAAGCGGCGGGGGTCCGGAACTTGAAACTATGAAACTTGAAACTCGCGCCTCACCCATGAGCCATCCCGGCCGCCAGACCGTCATTCCGTCCGACCTCGAAGCGGCGCGCCGTCTTCAAGAAGAGATCGAGGTCCTCGTCCGGACCGCCTTTGAGGAGCACGAAGCGTTCGCCATCAAGATGGCCGTCGAGGAGGCGCTGGTCAACGCCATCAAGCACGGCAACCAGATGGACCCGGAGAAGTCGGTCCGGGTGACCTACACTCTCGGCCCGGAACGGTTCGATGTCCGCATTACCGACGAGGGCCCCGGCTTCAACCCGGACGATGTCCCCGACCCAACCGCGCCCGAGAACCTCGAACGCCCCTGCGGCCGTGGACTCTTGCTCATCCGCTACTACATGACCGACGTCTCCTTCCTCGACAACGGCCGCACCATCGCCATGCACAAGGTGCGGAACGGGCCCAAATAAGTCCTGAGTCCTGAGTGCTGAGTCCTGGGTGGCCCGCCGGCGCGGGCCTTCTCTTTTGGCCGGCACGCCTTACTTCAGAAGTGTCCACCACTCAGGACTCAGCACTCAGGACTCGGGACTGACATGACCCCAATGATGCAGCAGTACCGGGAGGCCAAGGCGCGGCACCCGGGGATGGTCCTGCTGTTCCGCATGGGCGACTTCTTCGAAACCTTTGAAGAAGACGCCGAACTTGTCTCCCGCGTCCTCGGCCTCACGCTCACCACTCGCGACGGCTCGATCCCGATGGCCGGCGTTCCGGCCAAGTCGGTCGAGCACTATTTGCGCAAGCTGCTGCAAGCCGGGCACCGCGTCGCCGTCTGCGACCAGGTGGAAGACGCGGCCCTGGCGAAGGGGCTCGTCAAGCGCGAAGTGACCCGCGTCGTCACCCCCGGCACGGTCACCGAGGACGAGTTGCTTGAGCCCGGCCGGCCGAACCACATGATCGCGCTCGTCGCGGCGCGCAACCTCTATGGGCTGGCATGGGTCGAGGCCACGACCGGCGAGTTCTGCGCTGCGGACGTTCCCACTGATCGGCTTGCTGACGAGTTGAACCGGCTGAACGCGGCCGAATGCCTGGTTGCGGAGGCGATGCTGCCGGTCTTGGGCGACAGGGTGCGGGCGGTTCTGCCCGCAGCCGTCACTGGCCGGCCCGACTGGACCTTCGACCTGGAGATGGCGCGGGCGGCCCTCAACGCCCACTTCCAGGTCATCACCCTGACCGGGTTCGGCTTCGAGGACGATCAAGCTTGCGTCGTCGCGGCCGGCGCGCTCCTCATCTACCTGCAGGAAACGCTCAAAGCCAGCCTCGCCCACGTGCGACGCTTGCGGCCGTACTGCGCCGACCAGCATCTGACGCTCGATGAAGTGACCCGGCGCAGCCTGGAACTGACGCGCACCCTCCGCGACGGCGAGCGGGTGGGGTCGCTGCTCAGCGTCGTCGATCGCACCGTCACCGCGATGGGCGCTCGCGCCCTGCACGACGCAATACTCTCGCCACTGGCCGAAAAGGCGGCTATCGACGCCCGCCTCGACGCCGTGGAAGAGTTCTTGCGGCAAACCACAACGCGCCACGATCTCCGCGAGCTGCTCGAATCGATCCCCGACCTGCAAAGGCTGACGACGCGGGTGAGCACCGGCCGGGCGTCACCCAAGGACCTGGCCGCTGTCGGTCGTGTGCTCCGACTCTTGCCCACAGTCAAAGCCAAGGTCGCCGGCCGGCACGCCAAGCTGCTGAAGGAACTCGAAGGGCGACTGGAACTCTGCCCGGACCTGCGCGAGTTACTCGATCGCGGGCTGACGGACGACCCGCCGTATGCGCCCAACGACGGGGGGGTGATTCGCGAGGGTTACAACGCCGAACTGGACGAATTGCGCCGAATCAACCGCGAGGGAAAAGATTGGCTGGCCCGCTACCAGGCCCAGGAGATCACCCGGACCGGTATCCCGAGCCTCAAGGTCGGCTTTAACTCGGTGCACGGCTACTACATCGAGGTGACCAACGCCCACGCGGCCAAGATTCCGTCCGACTACACGCGCCGGCAGACGCTCAAAAACGCGGAGCGCTACATCACGCCGGAGCTGAAGGAGTACGAAGAAAAGGTCCTGACCGCCCAGGACCGGGCGCTCGCGCTCGAGCTGGAACTCTTCACTAAGCTCCGCGACCTGGTCGCGGCAGAGACGCATCGGCTCTTGAACACGGCCGACGTGCTGGCCGGGCTCGACATGCTGACCGCGCTCGCGGAATTGGCCGCGTCGCGCCGCTACGTCCGCCCGCACCTGGTCGAGGAGCCGATCCTCGAAATTCGCGAAGGCCGCCACCCCGTTCTCGACCAGACGCTGCCCCCCGGCACCTTCGTCCCCAATGACGTCCTCTTGGGCCCCGAGACCGGCCGCTTCTGGCTTGTCACCGGCCCCAACATGGCCGGCAAGTCGGTCCTGATCAAGCAGACCGCCCTCATTGCGCTCTTGGCCCATGTCGGCAGCTTCGTGCCGGCGCAGTCGGCCAAGGTGGGTTTGACCGACCGCATCTTCACCCGCGTCGGCGCGTCAGACGAGCTCACGCGCGGGCACAGCACCTTCATGGTCGAAATGACCGAGGCCGCGAATATCCTCAACAACGCAACCGCCAAAAGCCTGGTGATCCTCGACGAAATCGGCCGCGGGACGAGCACTTATGACGGCGTATCTCTCGCCTGGGCGATCACCGAGCATCTGCACGACGTGGTCGGCTGCCGGGCGATGTTCGCGACCCATTACCACGAGCTGGCGCAGCTCGCCGAGTCGCTGAACCACTTGCGGAATTACAACGTGCAGGTCCGCGAGCTGGATGCGGACGTGATCTTCCTGCACAAGATCGCCCCCGGCAGCGCCGAACGGAGCTACGGTATCCACGTCGCGAAATTGGCCGGCGTGCCAGGACCGATCCTGGAGCGGGCGTCCGTCATTTTGGCCGAGCTGGAGGCGCGGCATCGATTACCCGAGTCGCAGCGCCGCCCGGTCGTGGACCCGCCGGAACGGCCGCGGAAGAAGAAGCCGAAAGCGGAAGCGGGGCCGACGTTGTTTAGTGGGTGAGGAGAAAAGACGCCGCGGGAAAGAAGACGCGTATCTGGGGAGACACGGAACCGACGGTTCACTCCAGTCCCGGCTAAGTATGGCAACGACATACCGCTTCGTGGCAACAGTCGAAGAGGCATCAGCCGTCCTCGACTGGTTTCGCTCACTTCCGGAACAGCCAGTCGAGAGCCCTCGCGACACAGACATGCTCTTCTACTTCCGGGACTTCGGGCCGATTGGCGCAGATGCATCCAAGTCGCCGGTCGTTTCTGTCTTGTTACCCGTGCGAAAACGAGGTGTCCTGACCACCGTCGGGGAAGTTCATTTCCTGGCAACACCACTCTCGACGTTTCCAGGGTTGAACAAGATCAATAAACGGTTCCGCAAATGGATCAGCGAGAACCCTTGCGTGTTCGCACGTCGCCCGGGTTTCGTGGGCGAGTGGGACTACTTTCTCGAGGGGAGTGTGAGGAACTGGGATTCAGACGTATTCGCGTTGCCCGCAGGAATGGCAGCATTGCAACGAGGATCGTATTTCGTGTCTCGCGAGGACAACAAGCATATGCTCGATCTCATCTGCCGCGCGTTGCAACTACGCGGTGTTGAGGGCGTGGAGCAGTCAAATCGTAGTTGAGCACGTGGTCGGGTTACTTACGGCGTCCCGACGACAATGTCATAAACGATGTGCGCCCCGACGGCGACGCCAAGTCCGCGGAGCCAGAACAGGACGGCGCAATACGCGCCGACCAGCGCGCGCATCAGGAAGACGGACGGCACGAACGGGTCGGTCTGAACGAAGTGGTGGGCCAGCGCGAAAAAAGCAGCCGAGACCACGACCGCGATCGGCACCGCGACGATCCACGGCACGAGTGCCGCGTTCAACAGCCGGGCCAGGAGCGCAAACCCGATCAGCCGGAAGATCACTTCCTCGTAGATCCCCACACCCACATATGTCACGAGCTGCGGATTCGGCCCGCCGATCGACGACGAAACGAGCCCGAGCTTGTCCAGGATGGGCGGTGCGTTGAGACAGATCGTCCACAGCACCAGTCCGAAGATCACGCCTTCGAGCGCAATCCCGAACACGGTCGTGAAGAGCCCCTCCGGCCGTTCGCTCCATTTCCACATCGCCAAAGCGACGAGCAGCCCACCCACCGCGGCCGGGATGAGGAGCGGCGGCAGCGACCCGGCCTGGGCCAGCCACTCGCGCAGCCAGAGTTCGACGCCGGCGCGCAGCGACTCACCGAGTGGGCCGGACATGCGCCAGACGCCGAGCTCATACGCCGCGAGCAGGGGAATGATAAAGACGAGGCACGGCCACGGGTGGCGGACGGCCGCGAGATAGCCTGCCGGGCGTCGGTACTCGGGGTGCCAGTAACTGGCAAACCAGCCGGGTGTCCGATATCCGCCCATCAGGCCCATTCGGGATAACTCCGTCCAAGAATGCGCAGGCGCTCCGCCGGCTCGACAGCGCGGACAACCGGTTCCGCGTGGGCGTCGGCCAGGTCGATGAACCGCGGCGTCGGCAGCGCCCGACCGTCCGCATCGGCCAGTAAACCAACCAGCGGCCGCGCCGCAGTGTGGGTCAGGTCGCGCGGATCGCGGGGCGTCAGCACCACGGCCGTCGATCTGTCGCTCAACTCCACGACCGTGCCCGCGGGGTAAAGTCCGAGGGCGAGCAATTTCTCCGCCGCGTACCGGTCCAGCCCCCCGCGTTCTGCGAGCATGAGGACATCGGTCAGTGCCGCCCGCGGATCAAGCGCCGGCCGGTGCGGCCGCGGCGCACACATGGCAGCATACACATCCGCCGCCGCGATCAACCGAACGAGCGGCGATACCTGATCGCCCGTCCGTCCGTTTGGATACCCGCTCCCGTCGGCCCGCTCGTGGTGGGTGCCGGCTACTTCTGCCAGATGGCTGAGCGCCGGCACGCGGTTGAGGATTCGCTCGGCCCCAATTGCCGCGTGTCGTTCCACCTGCCGCCGGCGCGCCAGGTCCAGCGGGCCCGGGTGGGCGAGCAGATCCGGGTCCATCTGGAGCATGCCGGCGTCGTGCAACAGTGCCGCGCTCACGACCTCCTGCGCTCGCGATTGCCATTCATCGTCATGCCGGATGACGCGGGCCAGAACTCCGGCACAGTTCAGGGCGTGAGCCGCGACGAATCGGGCGGGGGCGGGAAAGTCAGCACCGCCCAGGTAGGCCTGCGTCAGCTCGGGGTGCGCGAAGGCGAAACGCAGCGGCCGGCCCGGTTCCTCCGCCAGAATCGTATCCGCCAGGTCGAGGATCGGTGCCGGGTCGATTGGACCCTCGCCCAGTTCCATCGACAAGAGAAAGCGGGCCAGTCGATCAACGCGGGCTTCTTCGGTCCGCCGTCGTTCGAGCGCCCCGGAGAGCAGCTCAAATCGCCGCCGGGCCGCGTCGATCATTCCCTCGAGTCCTTCAGACAATCGCGTCTGCTCGTCGGCCGCGGGCGGGAACGTCATCGCATAGCGCACGCACGCCTCGGTCAGAGACGCCGTCTCGCGGAAGTGGACGGCCAAGGGGTCGGCGACGTCTGATAGGACATCCGCGCCGATCAGCCTGTCTGCCAGGAGCGGGTCATCCGCCATCACCTTCATCCGCGTGACCATTCCGTGGGCGTCGGCCAGCAGCCGGCGGGCGCTGGTCGACAGGGGCGGCGGGCCGGCGCAGTCGGCGACCGCCAGTCGTTGGAGCGAATTCTCAATGATCGCTTGCGTGCGCGAGCCGGCTTCAGCTGGTTCGGGAGCGGGTGTGGGGGGCTTTGTCGGCGGCTCGTCGGTCCGGTGGGTCGGGACCAGCCGCGGCATCCCTTCCAGGCGCTTGCGAAACTCGGCGATCCG
>Ga0066903_100001950_pt1 | contig 15659 bp, 14 predicted proteins | sample PanSoiMetaGPlot1_FD_67491 | JGI IMG/M metagenome (GOLD analysis project Ga0066903, IMG submission 67491) | Tropical forest soil microbial communities from Panama analyzed to predict greenhouse gas emissions - Panama Soil - Plot 1 (version 2) | ecosystem: Environmental > Terrestrial > Soil >... | reverse complement strand
AGGAGGCGACGTCAACTTTGTCATCAGCAACAGCGTGATCGCATGGGACCCCGCTACCAACACCTGGAATGACCTCCCAAATATGCTACAGGCCCGCGATTTACTCGCAGGCGCGACTGCGGGCATGACCGAACCCGGGTCCTTCTACGCCGTGGCCGGCAACTCTGCCCCCGGCACTCCTACGAATGACAACCAGCAGTACACCGAGGTCCCCTGCGGCACACCGACACCAACACCTACTGCGACGCCAACACCAAATGTTACGCCGACTGCTACCGCAACGGCGACTGCCACGGCAACGCCAACTGCTACGTCGACAGCCACGTCGACACCTTCACCGACAGCGCGACCTATACCGACTCCGCGCCGTCGCCCTACCCCAGCACCGCGGCCGTAACTTGTGTCGATGAAAGAGTTCAGCGTGTTTGCCACGACACCCTGCCATGGCTTATCTCTTTCTCGTTAGACACTAGGATGCCGTCCGAACAACCTCGTCGAGCCCCGCCATTGGGACGGGCGCTTCGCACTCTGCTTGGTCTGATATTGATAGCGTATGTAGCGCCTGTTTACTTTCGAGTCCCGCTGCGCGTTGTCGTTGGGTCGTTGGTGCTGATGCTGGGGCTCATTGTCGTGTATAGCCTCATCTTTGCTTCGTTGCGGTTCATTGGCTCCGTCGTTGGCTCTATTTTGACGCATGCGTTGATCGTCGCGGTGTATATCGCCGGTTTTTCCCGGCTGCCCATTCTTGGTGGCGGCAAGGGTCAGCTAGCAGCCGTCACATTTCTCGGGATTTCCTTAGTGATTGCTGGTATGCGCGCCCTTCCCGGTTGCGAGCTTATGGCGATTCCCGCTCTCTTCTTTCGAGTGGAGACTGACGTAGCATGCCCTATTTTTTCTCCGTTTGACAAGCTTGAGCGAAACCTACGGAGAAAAAACCGTGTCTAACCAATCGATGAAGCCAACGGCCCGCACCCCATCAGGGGCGGGATAGTTCTGAACGCGGGAAGGCCTTGCTTGCTGGAGGAAGGGTGTGCGGGCGTGAGCTGAGGTGATTGCAACAGTGGACGCTTTGCCGTTCGCTACACGGCATTCGTTAGGCGTTTCGCTTGGTCGACGATATAAAAAACGATGGAAGAGATGATGAGCGGTGGGACAAACGCTGCAACAGAGTAGACGGCAGTCCGGAAGACGAAAACCCGAACCGCCACATACCCTTCGAAGGATGACGCCAGGCGAAAGGCTGCGGGAGCCGCGATAGCGAGTGCGACGGCTGCGAGCAGAGCGATGAGTGAGTACCGCCAAACGTCGTGGACTGAAGTGTCTCCGGTCGCGGTCGCCCGCTGGCGTCGCAGCCAGCGAAAATACAGAACAAGGAGCAACGCTCCTGCGCCGAATGTGCTGACCTGCTGGAGGAAGTTGAAAACTGCAAGCGAAGTAGTGCCAATGTGAATGAGCTTGGCATGCAAAATGGCGAGATGCGTAACTGCCCAGCCGTGCGGATGGGTGAACGAGTCCCACACGACATGCGTCCATGCGCCCAGCAACACAGAAAGCGCGGCGACGAAGACGCTTTGGACTGAAACGGATGGCCAGCGCGATGCCAAGGGCATCAGGGCGGCTCGATGAGGCTGTGGGAGAACGAAACAGAGAGGCCGTCGTAACAGATAGAATAATCCGAGCACTAGAAACCCAGTCGGCAAGCAGACGGCGAGAGTGCCTAGGCCAGTATGGGCGAAGTTCGCTAAGGGAAACTGGCCAATGTAGTAGCCGAAATCCGGCGACATGCTTCCGATGATCAAACCCGTGAAGTTGAGTCGTTCGGGACACAAGCGGCGCAGCGGAACAACGGCTAGTGGATGGCTGAAGGTACAGGGCATAACGCGCTCGAAGCCCACAGGAACTGTACGCTAAAGGTTAAAACGCCTCAACCCTTCCCCGCTGCATGGGTTTCTCGCGCAATCAATTGCAATTTCGACGGGCTGGCATCGCACCACGTCACACCAACCGGTTCGCATTTTTGGCCATGATCATTGGCAGTGACCGGGCCCGGTTTTCAGTTTGTGGCCAATCGGCCAGTGGAGCGTCCCAACATGAAAAAAAGCGCTCGAGTGGTCTCACTTGTTCTAGACGCAAGTGGTCTCACTTTTTTGAGTTCCCGCGTCAAAGCACTCTAACATTGCCTTAGATTCACAGCTAAAATGGCCATTCCACGCGCCAAGATCGCGCAGGAATCGTTTTTGTGCTCAGAGCGGGTGTCAAAAAAGACATAGCGGGCAGATGAAAAAGCGAAAGGTAACCGCGGCGTTACTCTTGGCTCCTATTACACGGAGCGAAACGCGCTCTCCATCGCTCGATCTGACGCGCTGTTCCTCAAGACATGGGAGGGTTCGAAACGGTGACCTGGGCCAGGCGTCACGAGATCAGTAGTCGGCGACGCTGCAATCAAAAAAAAAGGCAGAGAGACGCAGGTTCACAAGGGCGATTTCAAACGGCCTTGACAGTCACAGCAGCAGCGACACCGTTTGTGTCCGATCATTAGGGAGAACAAGGGCAATCCAAGATTCAACAGGGCTGGGAGACTTCGATGCAAGGGTACTTAAAATCTTTGGACTATTTCATGCGCGTTTTAAGCGGTGCAGCGATCATCACACTCTGCTCCGGTTGCGAAGAAGTTCCATCTTACGTGCAGAATCTACGCGCCGGAGCTTTCCCTTGGCAGGCTACCACCTCGGGTTATTGGAAGGGCGACGACGTGCCTGGGCCACGTAAGATTGTCGTCCATCTTAGCGAACAGAGAGCGTATTTTTACAAAGGCAAACGGGTGATCGGCGAATCGACTGTCTCTACCGGCAAACCCGGCTTCTCGACGCCTCCCGGCTACTATCACATTACTTCCAAAGATAGAAACCACGTCTCCAGCGAGTTTGGCGATTATGTCGATGATTACGGTGACGTCGTGGAATCGAACATTGATGCGCGCAAGGATCCTCAACCGCGCGGGACACATTTTGATGGGGCGCGGATGCCGTATTGCATGCATTTCAACGGTGGCTACGCAATGCACGAGGGCTATGTCCCGCGTTATGCTGCGTCGCACGGTTGCATTCGCTTGCCTAAGGGAATGGCTGAGCACTTTTTCGAGGCGAGCCCCGAAGGTACGGCCGTGATCGTGAAAGAGTAGGAGTTCTACCGCCGGTCACATGATGCGGTGATCCGCGTTTACGATGACGCTGGCAACGTGATCGAGACGCACGAGCACAAGGCGATTTCAGGAAGCCGTAGTGCCTAGCGAAAGATAAAGCCGCCACGCGCTGACAACGTGGCGGCTGATTCACCCAAACCGATCCGCCGAGCGGCCTCATTGGCAACACGGCAGGATGTTTGAAGGCTTAATCATCATTTTAGCTGATGAGCTAGTTGCGGCTATTGTATATCCAGGGCCAGCTTTTAGCGTTACGATAACGCTATACGCTTGACTGCTCCCTCTGAGGTCAGGTAAGGTTTTAACCAGGAGTGTTGCGTAGCCGGAGTGCCCGATGTAGGCCGGGGAGACAAGCGCAACGTAATCAACTCCTGCGATAGCGGTGCCGCTGACGGAGAAGGTTACCTGAATTCCACCGAACATGAGTGGAGGATTCATTTTCAGGACGAATGAACCGGTTTGTCCCCGAGTAACATCCCCGGTGCTATGGATACTGACAACCGGGAGGGTTTCATCCTCGCCACGCACCTGCGTGATCGCGCTCCCAAGCACGAACACCAAGCCAAGGCTAAGCAGCATCTTGCTGATGATTTTGGTTTTCATGTTAATTTTATTTTTCTATCTTGTTGTGGCTTTCTTTGATTTCTCGTCATTGAGAACTCATTTCTGGCCGTTCACTGATGTAGTGCGTAAAATCCGACGTGAGGTTACGCGGAAAGTCATTTTGGCGGCTTGTGGTAACGGCGCGCCGAGTTCGCGTCAGCAATGCAGTCGGTTACGCGATGCAACAGCAGACGTTCACATGATGCCGTGATCCGCGTTTACGATGCGGCTGGCAACGTGGTCGTTACTTGCGTCCGACACCAACCACCTTTTGTACTAACGCATCGAAACGCGGATCGCCACGGAGCGGATCGAGTTGAGGTTCAACTTTAACATAAACAAGGTCATTGCCGGCGCGATCCTGATAACTTTTTTCAAGCCAGCGCAGCGCCTCCTCTTTGTTACCGAATCCGACATAGACAAGGGCAAAGCTGTACGCTGAGACATATCGCTCCTTGGATAGCTCCTTCAGTTGGTCTAGAATTTTGTCGGCCTCGATCTTGTTACCCGAGAAGGCATAAGCGCGGCCGAGAAGCGCGAGCACACGAGGGTCATCGTTTAACGCTTGCGCCTTTTGGTACTCCCCAATCGCTGCGCCCATCGCTCCTTTCGCCGCAAGTGCTGAACCAAGGTTCCAATGCGCGTAATAGAAGCTAGGATCCAAATCCGAGGTCCTACGCAGTTGCTCGATCGCTTCATTGTAGCGGCGCGCGAAATAGTAAGTTCTGCCCAGAGCCCCATTAATGGTGAGGGAGAGAGGATCAAGCTCGAGCCCACGCTTCACCTCGCGGATCGCCTCATCGAATCGCCCTAATGACACGAGAATCTCGATGGCGTACCAATGGTGGGCAGTCGCATAGTTTGGGTTCAGCTCAATCGCCCACTGAAATTCCCTGGTGGATCCATCGAAGTCGAGGTCGTAGACGTGGAGGATATACGCCAGCGAGGCGTGCGCTTCGGCCAGTGTGTCGTCGAGTTCGAGCGCTTTTTTTGCAGCTACCTTTGCCTTCGGATAGTAATCTCGCGGAGCGCCGGCGCTATAAAACGGCATTAGTACATAAGCGTCGGCGAGTCCTACGTAAGCAAGAGCGTATTTCGGGTCGGCAGCGATGGCTTGATTGAAGTAATCGACGGCCTTCTTAAGGCTTTCGCCGGTGCGTTTGTTCCAGAAAAAGCGTCCTCTTAGATAGAGCTGGTAGGCTTCCGTGTTCTCCGTCGGTCGCGCCGCAATTGCACGCTGTTCGGAACCGCTCAACTTCGCCTGCAGCGTGTTAGCAATCGTTTTGGCAATGTCACTCTCCACCGAAAAAATATCGGTCAGCTTCCGGTCGTAAATGTCCCCCCAGAGATGGGCATCGTTCAGCGCATTGATTAACTGCACGTTCACCCGCACGGCGTCACCGCTCTTTTGCACGCTGCCCTCGAGAACATTTGCCACCCCAAGTTGCTTTGCAATCTCACGTAGACTGTCCGGCGCACTTTTGTACTTCCGGGTTGAAGTTCGTGAGATCACTTTCAAGTCCGCGATCTTGGAAAGCCGGGCCAGAATTTCGTCCTGCATCCCTTCGGCAAAGTAGGCGTTGTCGGGATCGTGGCTGAGGTTCTCAAACGGTAATACGGCAATGCTTTTGTCTGGAGCCTTGAAAGCCAATCTCAGTGAAAAAAAATAATATCCGCCACCCACTGCTGCGGTCAAAAGGATGAGCACGGCAATCAATGCCCGCCGCTTCTTCACTGCCTGCCGGAATTTCGTCGGCACTTGGGGATTGCCCACTTCTGCGGTGTAGAGATTGACGACATGAAGGCGGCCGCCGTGTTTGACATGGCACTCGCCCAAGTCATGTAACTGGAGTTGCCATTGCCGATAATGGCCCAAGTCTTCCGCTGCACGTTTTGAGAGGAGGATGTGTCCAGCGTCCCCACAATCCATCACCCGCTGTGCGATGTTAACCCCAGCTCCGGCCATGTTCACTTGTTCATTGATGTCAGCAACTTCGTTGACCGGCCCACTGTGAATCCCCATTCGCACTTGCAACTCAGGATGGGTTTTTAGCGCTCTGCTAATTTCCAAAGCGCACAGGACCGGCGCTTCCGGACTAGTGCGAAAAACCAAAGCGCCGCCGTCGCCTGTGGGCAAGCGCATCAGTTTGCCTTCCGCTTCGGCCAAACGAAACTGCTCGGTTCCGCGCACGATCTCTCTCAACTCTTGAATCCGCTCACGTTGCTCATCAATCAGCAACTTTGAGTAGCCGACGATGTCGATAAACAAGACATGGCCGATCTCAAATTTTAGATCGGATGCGGGTTCGGCCAACATGGAGCAGTCGCCTCTCCATTACGACATTCTTGACGATTTAACGAGTCGAAATCAGCCCTGCTCTTGATTCAAGAAAACCGGCTGCACACCGGCGCTCTCGTACACTTGCCAGCCATTTCGGAATGGTCTGATTTCGATGATCGTCACAAGAGGTTTTGCGTTTTGCTGTAATCGAGCTTATCTGTTCATGCGAACATGGGCGAGTCAGATAACGGCCTTCGAGATCAGCCGAAACCAAAGCGTCACAACGCAAAGCTCTGCCCGTTCGCCGTTCGGCAGCGAATTGTAAATGCACTCGCTAATGGCGATTCAATTCGGGGAATCGCGCGCGCATTCCGGGTCAGCAACAACACCGTCACCGCAATCCGGGAGCAGGAGTGGCAGCAAGTGGAAGCGCGTAAATCGCGTATCGCAGCGCAAGCCGAGCAGATCGCTACTAAAGCCGCTGATCGCCTCTTACAGTCAGTCGAAGACGGTGACATCAAAGGGTCCGCACTCGTCCCGGTCTTCGGCGTGTCTGTCGATAAGATGACGCTCCTTCGCGGGGATGCTTCTCTGACCGTCCGCCACGAGCATCTCCACTCGCACCAGCACGAGCTAATCAAGTCGGCGCGCCAGCTAATCAAGTCTGCTCGTCTCCTCGAACTGCCAGCAGCGGAGGAGCGTGGTAACGGCGAGAAAACGACACTCCGAAAGCAGCGTCGAGCCTGACGCATCAGTTGCCGGAGAAAACGGGCGCAAAAGGCGCAATGGCAGGCCGAGTGAGACTTTTGCGGCGGCACGTCAGTTGACGAATAGTTGACGAATAGACGGGTCTTCCATGCGTTTTCGTGCGCAACCGTTCGCAACCGACAAAATCGCCAAGTCTAACGATTTTCCATGGTAAAATCGCTTTTAGATGGCAAAAACGAGTCCGGACCTGAGAGGATTCGAACGTTCGACCAACGGTTATAAAAGCCGCACATCGTGCCAGATTCCCATTGCGCAGAGGCGCACGTAAAGATCAGCGAATCCCACCCAGAAAAGACTGAGCCACGCCCAGAGCATGTGGCGCCTATTGAAACAGGTCACGCACGCGTAGGCGCGATAGCACGTTGGCGATCTGGAAAATTGATCCAGAAATCCACCGGCCAAATGTCGAAGCGAGTGACAGCCAAACGTGTAGCCCCCGAGCAACACGACGTTGATTGCAAGCACAATCGTCCCGACGCCAATTCCAAATCCGTTTGCAAACCAAAGCGCTTTCCAAACGTCAAACGCCAGAACGAGCAGAAAAAGAAATGCGAGATAGAGAAAATACCGGTGCACGTTTTGCATGATGAGCGGGAAAGAACGTTCGCCCCAGTAGCTCTTGCGCGGCTCGCCCACTGTGCAGGCCGGCGGATCAGCCCAGAACGCCTTGTAATAGGCACCGCGATAGTAGTAACACGTCAGCCGAAATCCAGCAGGCGCCCAAAGCACGAGCAGCGCGGGAGAAAAAATGAGCCAGCTGGGCCACCACGTGGGTTTTGGTCCAAACCAGCTATGCGGTGAATCGCCGAAAATTTCCGGCGAATAAAATGGGGAGATGTAATTGCCAACGAAATAATTCGTGGCCTGAAACGCCGCCCAAGTGGAATAGACGATGAAAATCGACAACCCGATAAAGACCAGCAACGGCTGCGTCCACCAAACATCGGCGCGCATTGTCTCGCCAAATGAGCCGCGTGGTAACGATGGCGCCGCATTCATTCGTTTGTGGCTCCTTCCACTGGCAGTTTTGCTTTTTTCCATGCTTCCCAACTGCCGGGGACATTCCAAAGCTCGCTAAATCCTTGCCGCTTCAAAATGCTCGTGGCGATGCTCGCGCGATAACCACTGCCGCAGTAAACAGCCGTCGGTTTATTGCGATCAAGCTCACCTATTCGCTCCCCAAGCTCCGGTACATAAATGTGATGCGCTCCGGGAACATGACCCTTTTTCCATTCACCGGGCGAACGCACATCGACGACCTGCAACGAAGACCTGCGGTGGTTCAGCTCGTGCACGCTCATCTGCCCAATTCGTTCCAGCGGAAACCCCGCGGCATGCCACGCTTTCATTCCGCCAAGCAAATAGCCCGCAAATTTCGTGTATCCGGTCCGCACAAACAGACGCACGATTTTTTCAAGATCGTCGTCATCTTCGAGCACGAGAAGAATCGGCTTCTCCGGATCGAGCATCCAGCCCGCCCAGATTGAGAGAATGGGTGTACCACCGATGTTAAGCGCGCCTGCGATGTGGCCGCCGCCAAACGCGAGCATTTTGCGTACATCAACAAGGACACCGGTCTTTTTCTCGATCGCCTCTTTAAAACCGTTGGGGGAAAGACCGGGAACGCGTGGTAGAGTTCCGAGCACTTTCGGGCCTTCTGCGTTCACTTTTTTCATGACCGGATAGTAATGCGGGACTGGCGGCGCGGTTTTGACTGCGTAATCGGTGAAACTTTTCGCGTCGGTAAACTGCAAGAATTTATTGAATTTCCGCTCGTAACCGATCGTGCTGCTTAACCGCGCGCCGATATCAGCGCCACAGGGCGAACCGGCGCCATGATTGGGGTAAATCATTACGTGATCGGGAAGGTTCAGATAGAAATCGTGCAACGTGTGGAATTGTTGTTCGGCGAGTTGCCTGGTGTGTTTCTCGCCTAACAGGTCCGGCCGCCCCGCAGAAGAAACAAAGAGCGAATCGCCTGTGAGCACTGCCCAAGGTTCATCGGGATGATCGGCTTCGGCGAGCAAGTAGGAAATGTGCTCTGGCGTATGCCCCGGCGTGTGCCGCGCCGTCACCACGACTTCGCCAAACGTGAATCGATCGCCATCCTTTATTTTCTCGGGGGCAAAGCCGTATTCTGCCCCACCCTCTCCGCTGGCGTAAATCTTTGCTGAGTCCAATCGCGCACAGAGCTCGCGCGAGCCACTCACGAGGTCGGCGTGAATATGCGTCTCAAAAATATGAGTGATAGCCACGCCGGCGTCCCGAGCCGCCTCGATGTAAACATCGCAGTCCGCGCGAGGATCAAACACTGCTGCAATTCCTGCGTCATCATCACCGACGAGATAAGAAAGCTCGGCGATGCCTTCTGTCTGAATGGTTTTGAAAACGAGCGACACGCGAAGATTTAACGCGAAGCGGCACAAGAGTTCAACCGTTTGTGCTGTTGCGGCGGTCTATGACCGCCATTTAAGAAATTTCGGCGTCCGCAGAGCGCCGCTACCGGTCAGTGCACCTCTACCTCGATCGGCAGAAGATGATTGATCATGTAAGTGCCGCGATCGGGATCGCGTTCCACCGGCTGCGTTCGCCCCTGCGAATCGGTTGCGCGGGCAATTAGCGTTTGTTTTCCGGGAGCTACGGGTGTTTGCCAATTGAATTCCCAAAGCCGCCACGCGTTGGGTTTCGCTTCTCCGAGGAAATTCGTTGGGTTCCACGTCGCTCCGCCATCCGTGCTCAGTTCCACGTTTGTGATTTCGCCATCGCTCGTCCACGCGGCACCGTGAACACGCACGCTGGAATTTGCCGGCACCGTTTCGCCTTGCGCCGGCTTCGCGATCTCTGCTTTGATTTGCAGCTCCGTCACCGGCACGAGCTCAGCTTCTTGCTCCTGCCTTTTCCAGTAAGCGTAATCGATCGTCTGATAATATCCTGTGAACGGCTGATCCGTGACGATGATGCGCTGCAGCCATTTGATGGATGCCACGGCGTACCAGCCGGGCACAATCGCACGCACAGGAAAACCGTTTTGCGGCGGCAGCTCGCTGCCGTTCATTTTGTACGCGAGCAAAACGTCGGCGCGCGCTTTCTCTAAGGGAATGCTCCGCGCAAAGTGCAACTTCCCCGGCGGACTCTTCGGATCTTCGAGCAGGCCGCCATCGGCTCCTTCCAAAATGACTTCGCGCGCCGTCGCTCTCACACGGGCTCGATTAAGCAGGATCGATAACGGAACACCGGTCCATTCCGCTGTGCCGACCGCACCGAGTCCCCATTGCACTCCTTTGACTTTGGGATCGAGAAAACTTCGATTATTACCGGCGCATTCCAGCGTCACCGGAATCGTCACGGACTGCAATTCGACCAGTTGTTCGTAATTGATGGCGAAAGGATTCTCAACAGCCCCCTCGACGCGGACCCACCACGCATCTCTGTCGATCTCAGGAATCGGAAAATGTGTACGTACGTAAAACGATTCAGTCGGCGTGAGGAAGCCCTCCAAGTTTTCAAACGGCATCTCGAGATTGAGTGGAACTTCCCCACGTACGATTTTGCCGCCGATGAGCTTCTGTGAAGTTTCGTCCATCACCTGATCTAATGCTTTGAGCGTGGCGCGATCAAGTGAATCCTGACCTCACGCTGACGAACAAAAGAGCATTGCGAGCTGCGGGCTCGACGTAATAAATGAAATAGCGGATAATACGCAGGCGACGGAGGCAAAGATGAGCTCGTTCTTCCGTGAGTTGAAACAACGGAAGGTTTATCGCGTCGCGCTCGGCTACGCAGTAGTTGCATGGCTCGCGGTCCAGCTCGGAGCATCGGTCACGGCCGTCTATCAGAGGCACGAATGGATTTTGCCGATATTTATTACGGCGGTCGCGCGCGGCTTTCCTGTGGCGCTCGTGGTCGATTCCAAGGCGCATTCGTAATATGTCCACTGAGATCAAGAAGGAGATCCAGCTTGAGATCGCACATGTTCTCTTCATCGACATTGTCGGCTACTCGAAGCTTTCGATTAATGAGCAACACGCCGCCGTCGATCACCTGACCCAAATCGTTCCCGCGACCGAGCAATTTCAAAAGGCCGAGGCATCGGAGCGTTTAATCAAAATTGCAACCGGCGACGGCATGGCATTGGTGTTTTACACCAGCCCGGAAGCGCCGGTTCGCTGCGCAGTGGAGCTGAGCCGCGCGCTCAAAGATCGTCCACAGTTGAGCCTGCGTATGGGCATTCACAGCGGTCCGGTGAGCGGAGTTATTGATGTTACGGGCCGAATCAATCTCGCTGGTGCCGGTCTAAATGTCGCGCAGCGAGTCATGAAATGCGGCGATGGTGGCCACATTCTTCTCTCTAAACATGTCGCTGAAGATCTGGAAGAGTACGAGGCGTGGCGGCCGCGCCTGCATGATCTGGGCACCTGCGAAGTGAAACATGGCGTGCGGATCGGCATTGCGAATCTTTGCGACAGCGAAGTCGGTAACCCGCAACTTCCCAAGAAGCTCCAAGCGCTTAAAAGACATCGCACCCGTGTGCGCTGGGCAGAAGTTGCTATTGGGCTGCTCGTGCTTGCTGCGATTGCCACTGTCTTCGTCTTCCTTTCGCAGAAGCCGACGCCTTCGGCGTTGGCGGTTGCGGAAAAAAGTATCGCGGTGCTTCCCTTTGAAAATCTCAGCCGCGATCCGGATAACGCCTATTTAGCCGAAGGCATTCAGGAAGAAATTTTGACGCGCCTAGCTAAGATAGCGGATTTAAAAGTCATTTCGCGCACGTCCACGCAGCGCTATCAGAGCAAAGCTGGCAGTCTCGCCGAGATCGCGAAGCAGCTTGGCGTAGCGAACATTCTTGAGGGTAGCGTTCAAAAAGCCGGTGACACAGTTCGCGTCAGCGTCAACCTCATACGAGCAGCCAGCGATTCGCATCTGTGGGCCGAAACCTACGATCGGAAGCTGAGTGACATCTTCGCGGTTGAGAGCGAGATCGCCACACGAATAGCGGAGTCGTTACAGGCGAAGCTAACCGGTCGCGAGGAACAAGCCTTGGCAGTTAAACCGACAAACAATCCAGAGGCTTACGAGGCGTATCTGCGCGGACGGGCCTTTCAAGAACGCGCCCCCTTGAAAGCCATCGGTTATTATGAGCAGGCGGTGCAGCTGGACCCGGCTTTTGCGCTGGCCTGGGCGTGGCTTTCCCGTGCGAACGCGTCGCCCTACTTTACCGGTGCCGGCACGACCGCCGCTCGGCGCGAAACAGTGAAAAAAGCGTTGGCGAATGCGCAGAAACTCCAGCCGAACTCACCCGAAACCCAGCTTGCCTTGGGTTATTATCAATTTCGGGTGCTAGGTGATTACAGGCTCGCCAAGACTACCTTCCGACTCGTCGGCAAGATGTTACCCGGTAGCAGCGAGGCTCCATATGCTCTCGGCTTAGTTGCCGAAAACGAGGGAAACTGGAATGAAAGCGTTGCCTACTTCGAGCAAGCGCTCACCCTCGATCCGCGTAACGTAGACTTACTGAAGCAAGCGGCATTTACTTACGCCTGGCTTCGACAATTTCCGACGGCACTAAAGCTCTACGATCGAGCGCTGGACATTACCCCAAACGATCCGGACACGATGGCATTCAAAGCCGCCGTTTATCAGGCCCAGGGTAACTTGGAGCAAGCCGCCAAGCTTTTATCGGAAAGAACCGCGCAGCATCCATCTGAGATTGCTTCCCCAAGCGCCTCTGTAACCGTGCTCCGCCAACTGAGACTCGAACGAAATCACGCTGAGCTCGTCCGATTGCTGCAAACCCAACTGGCTGAATTTCACTTTGATTCTGAGTTCGACAAGGGCTTCGCCCAGGTAAACCTTGCTTTCGCTCAATACTTTGGCGGTGATAGTACTGGCGCAAAGGTTACCGCTGAACAAGCGCGTAATACGCTAGAGCCGCTCTGCAAAAGTGAACCAAACAACGCTACGTTTGCGAGATTCTTATCGCTAAGTTATGCGGCTCTTGGAAACAAGGACTCCGCCATAAATGAAGCGGAACGTGCAATCATGCTTTCACAGAGTGCCAGAGATCGAATGAACGGATCTCGAGCCGAAGAGAACCTAGCAGTAATCCAGGCGATGTTCGACGAGAATAACCGCGCGATCTCAACTCTTGGCCGGCTGTTACAAACTGCGTATGGTAGCTCGCTTTGCAACCCAATGCCCCTTACGCCGGCATTTTTACGACTCGATCCATTCTGGGACCCCTTGCGCGCCGATCCCGCTTTCCAAAAACTCTGCGAGGAAAAGCAGCCGTGAAGACACGAATTACACGAATCGTCACGAATACGGCTCTGCTGTGAATCGGTGAGATTTCGTGTCTCTCATTAGTGTGAATTCGTGAAATTAGTGTCTCACTTGGTGTAAATTCGTGAAATGGTGTCTAGAGCAGCCGTAAACGTCCGGAACTACTTCGTCGAACTGAGGCAGCACAACGTTTACAAGGTGGCGACCGCATACGCGGTGACTGCTTGGTTGCTCATGCAGATTGCGAGTCAGATTTTGTGATATGTCTGCTGAGATCAAGAAAGAGATCCAGCTCCAGATCGCCCATGTGCTTTTCATCGACATCGTTGGCTATTCGAAGCTTTCGATTAACGACCAGCACGCGGCGGTTGAGGAACTAAAGCAGATTGTTCGCACCTCCGAGCAATTTCAACGAGCCGAACGGGTGAGCCGTTTGCTTAAAATCCCGACTGGCGACGGGATGGCGCTGGTGTTTTACGAGAGTCCGGAAGCGCCTGTCCAGTGCGCGGTGGAGATCAGCCGCGCACTCAAAGATCATCCGCAGTTGCGCCTGCGCATGGGAATTCACAGCGGGCCCGTTAGCGGCGTGGTCGATGTAAACGAACGGGCCAATCTCGCCGGCGCCGGTCTTAACATAGCCCAGCGCGTGATGTTATTGCGGCGACGCCGGCCACATCTTGCTTTCGAAGTATGTCGCTGAAGACCTCGAAGAATACGAGCAGTGGCGACCGCTCTTGCACGACCTTGGTTCGTATGAAGCGAAGCATGGAGTACGCGTCTCGGTCGTGAATCTCTATAGCGACCAATTCGGCAATGCAACGCTGCCGCAGAAAATCGAGGCGATGCGGAAACGCCGAACGCGGGTGCGCTGGGTGGCAGCCACCGCAGCGTTGCTAGCTCTCGCGATGATCATTGCTGGCATCGCAATGTTTTCCCGTTATCGCGTGCGATCAATGCTCCCTGCGATCGAAAAAAGCATCGCCGTTCTTCCGTTTGAAAATCTCAGCGGCGATCCAGACAACGCCTACTTCGCAGAGGGCACCCAGGAGGAGATCCTGACGCGGCTAGCCAAGATCGCAGATTTAAAGGTAATTTCGCGCACTTCCACGCAGCAGTATCAGAGCAAGCCTGGCAATCTCGCCGATATCGCGAAGCAGCTTGGCGTAGCGACCATTCTTGAAGGTAGCGTGCAAAAAGCGGCTGATCAGGTACGGGTCAATGTGCAGTTGATTAACGCCCAAACGGATTCCCACCTTTGGGCAGACACCTATGACCGGAAGTTGACTGACATCTTCGGGGTTGAGAGCGAGATCGCCAAAGGAATCGCTGAGGCGTTGCAGGCGAAATTAACTGGCCGCGAGGAGCAAGCCTTAGCAGTTAAACCAACAAACAATCCAGAGGCTTACGATGCATATCTGCGCGGCGTGGCTTTTGAAGCACGCTACTACTCCTCCTTCTTCTCTGGCGATCTCGAAGAGAAGGCCATCAGTTTTCTTGAGCGGGCGGTGCAGCTTGATCCCAATTTTGCGCTTGCCTGGGCACGGCTTTCTCGTGCGAACGCGCAGCTTTCCATTAGCTCCGGCGCTATCTCCGGGGCTACTCCAGGTGTTCGGCGCGATGCGGCGAAACGTGCTTTGGAGAATGCGCAGAAACTGGAGCCGAAGTCGGCTGAGACCCTACTCGCCTTGGGTTACTATCAATTCTGGGTTCTGCATGATACCGAGCTTGCCAAAACGACGTTCGAGCGCACTAGCAAGACGTTACCAAGCAGCAGCGAGGTCCCAAGGGCCCTCGGCTTGATCGCCCGACGCGCAGGACGCTGGGATCAAAGCATTGCCTACTTCGAACAAGCCCTCGCCCTGGACCCGCGTAACGTAGAGTTACTCAGCCTCGCGGCATGGGGTTACTGCTGGCATCGACAATTCCCGGCCGCACTAATGCTCTTTGATCGAGCGTTGGATATTACACCAAACGATCCGAATATAATGGCCGCAAAGGCCGACATCTATCAGAGTGAGGGTAACTTGCAAGAAGCCGCCAGGTCCCTGCCAGAAATAAACTGGGAGACTTCTCCTGGGTTTGCCCTCTCCTACAAAATCTGTCAGTTGAGATTTGAACGGAATTACGGTGAAGCTGTTCGATTGCTGCAAGCCCGACTGCCTCAATTCCGTTATCCTTCTCAGTTCGACAAGGGCGTCGATCAAGTGATGCTTGCATTAATACAGCGCCTTGCTGGCGATACGGCTGGCGCAAAGATTACCGCTGAACAGGCGCGCGATACACTTGAACCGCTCTGTAGAGATCAACCAGACGACTGGGCCAGTGCGACGTCGCTGTCTCAAGCTTATGCTGTGATGGGGGAGAAGGACTTGTCCCTAAAACTAGGGGAGCGTGCAATCACGATTCTGCCCTCTGGTAAAGATGCGGTGAATGGGACCTGGCCTGGAAGAGAACCTGGCGTTAATTCAGGCGATGTTCGGTGAGAACAACCGTGCGATCTCAACTCTCACCCCGCTGTTACAAACGTCC
>Ga0066903_100001948_pt1 | contig 15663 bp, 16 predicted proteins | sample PanSoiMetaGPlot1_FD_67491 | JGI IMG/M metagenome (GOLD analysis project Ga0066903, IMG submission 67491) | Tropical forest soil microbial communities from Panama analyzed to predict greenhouse gas emissions - Panama Soil - Plot 1 (version 2) | ecosystem: Environmental > Terrestrial > Soil >... | reverse complement strand
CGAACCGCCACTCCGGGTCCGCTAGGATCACACCGTACCTCTTCAACGGCAACGCCATCTGCTGCTTCGCAAGCTCACGCTCCCGCTTCGCTCGAAGCTTTGCCTTCGTTTTTTGCCGCGATGCAGTCATCGCAACCTCTTCAACCTCTCAACGATCTGTCTGGTCCGTTCCATTCCATCAAGACGACGTTGCACCTCCGCTGCGATACTCTCTGGTGTGTCAAGGATTCCGAGTAACTCGCAACGAGGGCACTCCTCGTCCGTTGCAAGCCTGATAGTTGTTTCGGCAAGCTCCCGCACGTTGTCCTCGATCAAAATCCGAAACGATGCTGTCGATTCTCTAATCATCCCTCTTTCTTTCTTTCTTTCTTCTGATTCTTCCTGAAGACTCTACTTTCTTCCTTCGAAAGACTCACGACTCTGTAACTTCTTCCTTCGAAAGACTCCTCTTCAGAGAGATTCAAGAATCTTGAATTAAATCCCTCAACCTCTTGGTTGAGGTCGCAAGCCACCTAACCGCGACGGGACCAAGCCGTCCGCGCTGCACAGGTGTCGCGATCTCACCCGCTCGACTATATGTCGCCGCACAGCTTTTTTAGCGGCCGTCGCGAGTGGCCGCCTGCGTCCTGAGGAGCCTGTGCTTTCGCCGCTCCCTGCCCTTGTGACGCTCCCATCTCTAAGGCACGCGAACGCCTAGCCGGACCGGTGTGCGCTGAACTAGGCGCTTCCGTTCTGAACCCGACTCTGTGGACGACGGCTGGATGGGATTTGAAAATCTTAGCAAACAGTGCTAGATGATTCCCGGACCCGATATCAGCCGTCGCAAAGCTTCGTCGGGTTGTGCGCCCCAGAGAGTTTCAAGCTCCTGGGGCGCTCGTGCATCGGAGGATGATTCGTTGCAAGATGCAAGCCTGTTGGAGGAGGTTTTCACCGCTTTGCACAGCCGCCGCCAGCTGGGAGTGACCCGATCCCCGTCAGCGTGCCGTCAGTGAGGAAGTGACCCGGAGTGGCCTAGCGCCAGCGAAAATTGTTATTGCTTCCGATGGAACTTTGCTGTAGGCAAAATTTACCCCCCAGTCCCACAGTACCAGGGGGTAAGGCCCGGAGGTGAGTGGCCTCATCTCTCGTGGCGGAGCGCGCCTGCTCTGAAGGCACCGGCGAGCGGTTGTCCCGTGTACGCTCGTTCTTTGGCCCGCCCGGTTCCACTGCTGCCGCTGGGGACCGGGCGGGTTTCATTTGCGCCCCCGCTGCTGGCGAAGTCAATCAGGGCGAACCCTGAAGTTGGACGCAAGCGAAAATTCTTTCGTGTCACTAATTGACAGCCGCGAATATTTCGTGACAGGGTAAAAAATGGCAGGCAGATATCCCATAGGCGATAAACCGATGACCGCAGCGGAGCGCCAGCGGCGGCATCGGCTTGGCCTCGCCACCCCACGCGGCGCTACGGAGGGGCTAATGGCCCAAGAACTGCGTAAAAGAGCACCAGCATTGCCAGCAACCGTGAAAGAGCTGCGTGAGTACCGACATCTGAAAGTGAAGCGGACGATCAACGATCTGGTCGAGGACTTTGTTGTTCGGCTTTGGGAGGATAAAACCTTCTCCAAACTCGTGGAGGCAGTTTACGATTCCGAAGCGGTGGAAGGATCGCTCGACATCGATGACGTGATGGCGGCGCAGTATATTCGCGCAACCGCCTCAAAAACGGGCAACAAGGAAGTCGGTGAAGCGAAGCTCGATACCATCCGGTTGGCGATGAGGACCGTGTTGCGGCGCTATCGTCAGAGCCGTGCTGAACGCCGTGACGGAGCGAGATACGATCCGCCGACTCCGGTTCCGATTGAGGATAACAACGAAGAAGAGGAGTGAAGTCCGGGGCCGGGAAACCGGCCCTAACTTCAAAGGAGGGAGCTATGAATGATTTGCGCGATCCATTCAACCCGAAGACGGGAGAATTTGCTGAGAACATCCGCGCGATCACGCGAAGCGACGATAGTGAGCTGCGCGCATCGCTCAAGCAGTTTGGTTGGCGCAAGGAGTTCCCCGCATACAAGGACGAGCGTGGTGTGGTGCTGGTTGGGCACCGCCGTTTGAAGATCGCAAAAGCCCTAGGCATCAAGCCGGTGCTCGTGGAGTTATCAATCGGGCAAGGCGATGAAGCCGATGCAGAGCGTCTGAAGATCGCGCTCGCATCCAACATCGGCTTCGCGCCGATGCTGAAAGAAGACCGTGAACGCATTGCAAAATATCTGTACAGCGAGCGAGAGTGGACGATGCAGCGGATCGGGAAGGCGTTGAATGTCGGCTTCTCAACGATCCAGCGCGATCTCGGTGATTTACCCACTGTGGGTAAATCAAAAGACACCAAGACCGCGACCAATCCGAAGGGCGCGGGCCGTCCCAAGGGCAGCAAGCAGCGCGTCCCACGACAACGCAAGACCAGTCAGGTTGTTGAAGATACCGCTGCATCGTTGGTGCTCGACCAGGGCATGACACATGAACAGGCCGCAGCTCAGACCGGCCTCACATCTGTCCAGCAAGTCAAAACCTCCGTTGCACGCGAAGAGGGACGACGTGAGGTTAGAGCTACACCGGAGATCGATCCCAAAACGCTCTCGCTAACTGCGCAAGAGAAGCTTGAGGCCGCGATTCGCCAACACAAACGTAAACTGGACCTAGAATTCGAGCAGCGCGTGCTTGCCGAATGCAAGTCGCGTATGGATTCGATCAGCCTTCCACACTACGCCAAACAGTTGGAAGAGCTTGAGCACTCCATTAGCAACCGCAAAGGCTTCATGGATCGGCTCACATATCGCAAGATACTTGCCTGCCTGCACCCGGATCGCGCACCTGATCCGGCGCTGAAGAAGCGTTTCGAAGAAGCGTTTCGGCTGTTTACCGAGCTTGAGAAATGCGTGCTCGATGAGAAGGAGAGTCCAACAACCTTCCGCAAGATGCCGCGTACCTATGAAGAGTTGATGGCAATGCGCGCCAAGGTTCAGGCTGACCGCAGAGCGAAACGAGGCGGGACAGTGAGTGTGCGATGAAAACGAGCGATCTGACGGTCGAGGAGTTGTATGCCGCGATCTGGGAAAAGAGCGGGAACAAGTATAACAGACGCTTTGTCGATCAGCTCGTGGAGTACTTCCGGCAGTCAGCCGTCTATCTTGTTCACCGGATCGAAACTGAGAACTGGAAGTGGCGAGACAACTATCTGCGCGAACATGCTGGCTGTGCTTATCGCGCGAAGTTCACAAACACTGTCTCGCCCTATGTCCTGGAGATGTTTTTCCGGCGCAATCCACAATATCAGAAGTATCGAAACGACGATGACGACCCGCTACTGTTATAGGAGAAGGCGATGCCGATCATCTCAGTGACCATCGATATGCTCGACTTCAAGGATGCCGACGATGTTGAAGTCAGAGTCAGCGGGAAAAACCTTTGGGTCAACCGCAACGGTGAGTGCGTGCTGCGAATCTATAATATCAAAGATATTCAAGTCCACGATGATCGTAGACCACATCTCGAACGAGCTGATCCACCTCCACCACCACCTCGCGATCATATTCCACAAGAATGGCAGCACGGCAGTCACATCGACAGTATGCCAGTAGAGAAAAATGCCCCGTACCAAAAAAACACGGGGCTAAAAGAGGTGCCGCAGATGCCCGAAAAGAAGATCAACCACCGGCGAACAAAGGCGTGACCAGATGAGCGATTCGCGGGTTGGCTAGACCGCAAGCGTAGCTCCAGCCAGCGAATGCGTCCGCCTCATTATCATTGGTCGCCGGAATGCGAAGCATCTCACACACTCGCATCACCGCAGCCTTGCCAGCCTTCGGATTTGATCTCGTGTTCTTGAAGGTGCCGGTACCGGTGAGGTGCTTGCGCGCAGCCTGCACGGTGAATGCTTCGACGTGCGCGATTCCGCTTCTGTAAGCCATCAGCTCCAGCACGGCGATCAAACCACGCAAGAGTGAGATTGTCTCTTCGGATGCACCAACCTGATGCATGGCACCGAGCATCATCGGTGACTCGTACCAGAGCTGATCGATCTGTTCGTCCTGGAAGAACTCTCTGCAATATTCGAAGAACAGACTGAACCGGGCACGCCGCATCTCGCCGGCAAGATGCATGTCCCAGGTCGCGAGCTGCGGCTTATCGCAACCGACTCTGCCCCAGCAAACGCCGGTCTTCGTCGCGATATCGAATGCTGCGATGACCGGCGCTTCGCTCATTGGATCGTCTGCTGCTGCTCCTCACCGCCACCATTGCTGGCCTGCTGCGGCGGCGTCTCTTCGAGCGGCATCTCGGACTGCTTCGCCCTATGCTTCTGTCCGCTCTCTTCCGCCGTGAACATCCCTTCCGGCGCGATCTTGTTGAAGTCCGTGCATTCAACCAAATAGTACTGCACGTCCTCCCACAGCACCCTCGCCACTATCGCGTCGGCCCGAGCCTTGGCGTAGAGCCTCGCCGCGATCCTGGCGGCCGGGATGTTGACGCCCTGATCGGTCGCCCGCTTGGTGGCGGTGCTCAAGCCCTGACCCGCTTCGCTGGTGCGGCTCTTTGTGGCGATTACCTCGTTAATGTAGCTGCGGACTGCCCGTTCCGGAGCGAGCTTGCGAATGTGCTCACCCTCATCCGATTCGGGCTTCGGCTTGCGACTGGACTTCCTGGAAGCCACCTTCTTTGCGGATTTTGCCATGCTGGCGCTCCTTTGGTGTGTTGGGAGCTGCGTAACTACCACATTTGGTATCGGATTTCGACCGCTGTGAAAGTTTTCCCCTGAAAGGACTTGCTATCAATATTTTCGCTTGCAATAATGCGCTGCTGTCGCCCACAAGTGACCCGAAGACTCGGAGCGTGCCGTGCGCCGTGAGTGTCCCGGCGGTTCAGAGCGTGCCGTAGGCGGTGAATGATCCGAAAATACACAGCGTGCCGGTGCCGCAGAGTGACCCGACTGACAAAAGCGAGCCGGAGGTTTGGCAGTGAGTGAACCGGCCGTTAGAGCGGGCCGAAGCTTGTCAGCGATCCGAAGGAAATAAGCGTGCCGAAGAACAGGAATGACCCGCTTTGTCTTAGCGAGCCGTGAAGAGAAAGACGACCGAGCATAAGTAGCGTGCCGTATGCAACTAGTGACCCGTTATCAAATAGCGACATGACCAGATGACAGCGCTCGTCAAAGCCTTCGCAAAGCTAAATCCGGTTGAATGGGATGGGAAGCCGATAAAAATGCCAGGAGTGTATTCAGGAATTCCAATCGAAGAGTATCACTCCGGTGGCATTTGCATCGAACCTTCAATCTCCTCAACCGGATTGCGCAAGCTCTATAATCCATCGCCGTATGTGAAAGCGTCCCCGGCACATTACTGGGTCACATCTCCTTATAATGAGAACCGCGTCGAGGATGAGGAAGAAAACGACTCGCTGATCCTTGGCAGCGCGGCACACCACCTTTTGTTTGGCCAAGGTGACTGGAACAAGAAGTACGTCGTCAAGCCAGCTACGGTTAACGGTGTGAAGTGCGACCGTACCACGACGCTCGGCAAGCTCTGGTACCGCGAACAAGAAGAGCTTGGCCTCACCGTCATCAAAGCTGATCAAGTTCGAGCGATCCAAGGCATCGCTCGCGAGCTAGCCAAAGAACCTCTGGTCATCGATCCAGAAGGAAAGCGGAGCGGCATCCTAAACGGTCTGATCGAGCACTCCGCCTTCTGCAAACACAGCTCCGGTGTCTGGCTAAAGATTCGCCCCGACGCGATTCCCAACGACTCTCTGGACTACGTTGATTTGAAGACCGCGCGCTCGATCATGTGGCCCGATCTGCAACGTGCGATCCGGGACCACGGGTATTTTATGCAGGCGGGTCTAACAGCGATGGTAGTGCGAGCGCTGATGGGCCAGTCGCTGAACTCGTATTCGCTGGTGTTCGCAGAGAGTCGCGAACCGCATTGTATCGAGATCGTAACCCTCAAAGAAAACGATATCGCGCGTGGCATTGCTGCGTGCGAGATCGCGCTTACAAAGTTTGTAAAGTGCTGGCGTGAGAAACGTTGGCCCGGACCGCGAGGTGATAGGGCCGACGCGCAATATGTGGAAATGACCGAGTTCGATCAGCGTCGAATAGATGAAACGTTGGCGCTTGATCGGAAGTGAGCCGTGGATCGTAAGTGACCCGACGCTCCTTTAGCGTGCCGCTGAGAAGCAGTGACCCGGAAACTCTGAAGCGTTGCCGAGTATTCCGAGTGACCCGAAACGAGGCAGCGTGCCGACTTGGCGCAGTGACCCGAAATATCGCAGCGTGCCGAAGAGCAGAAGTGATCCGAAGAGAAGAAGCGTGCCGTGCGTGCCGAAGTGACCCGGTTCATCATAGCGTTCTGATGTCGATGATGAACAGTGACCTGACGACCCCAAGCGTGCCGACTTGGCGCAGTGATCCGGGATATCGAAGCGTTCTTGCCGTCGATATAAAGTGACCCGACGGGCACTAGCGTGCTGATCGGAGGAAAGTGACCCGTGAAGAGCAAGCGTGCTGCACGAGCTAAGCGACCCGAGAATGCCAAGCGTGCCGGAACTCAGCAAAGAACCGTGTTCATCGAGCGTGCCGTGGCCCGGAAAAGTGACCCGACAACTCGCAGCGCAGCCGTGAGAATGTAATGCCCCGGCGTAGAGAAGCGTGCCGATCATCAAGAGTGACCCGAAGGCTAGCAGCGCTATCGCCCTAGAACGTAAAGGATGAACAAATGACACACGCAATGGGACACAAAGGACCAAGGATCACCATCCAGGTAACACAAGACATCATTGATTTTGCAGAGAGGGGAAACTCAAGTCATTGCGCGGCGGCAATGGCAATAGAACAACAGTGCCCTTGGGCGAACCGTGTTTGTGTAGATATTCAAACAATTCGCTTCACAGATACTCGAACTGGTTTGCGAGTCGTCTACCTCACACCGCGCATTGTTCAGGAAGGAATCGTTGATTTCGATGATGGAGTCCACATCAAGCCTTTCAGTTTCAGATTACAGGGCGCGATGGTTACCGCAGTGAGAGGACGCCTGGACCGGACACAAGAGGCACGCGAGCGCGAGAAAGAGAGCAATAGAAAGAATTACAGGAGGAAACGCATCGTTCAGGGCGGACGCAATGCGAAGCATCGATTGGCCCCGACTGTTGTCGGCGGAAGAACACCGCCGCGTGCAGGCACCCGTCGCGAATTCGGACTGCGAGCATTTCAACGAGACAAGCAAGCATCCAAATAAGCGGAGTGACCCGATGACCAAAAGCGTCGATGATGATGTCGCTTGTATGCGAGAGGTGATGAGACGAGCGTGCTGGGATTTATACTATCACGAACGTGAGCTGACTCTCGCACACAAGAAGCTCGGAGCCGTCAAAGCGTTCATCGCGCGCTGCGGCATCGAGCACAAGTTCACAGATCATGAAGCCATGTCGCTCTATGACAGCTTCTCAGATGAAGACAAAGAGCCGACAGATGCCGACCAGTTTGCTCGCTATCTTGTCGGTGACGCCTTGAATGATGTCAGGCGTCATGAGGACGGGATACAGGAAGGTCATCGGAATATCGCAACCGCCAAAAAAATGATGGCACGAGGAAAATACACTGAGTTCACCGTCGATGAGGTGATGGAAGAGGTGAAGAAAAGAGAAAGTGACCGAGTACGGTGGGAGGACGCGCAATGACTGAAACGTACGAACCTTCGCTTGCTCAACGACCCGAGAATCCCGGCCAGTGATCCGGAGACAGTCAGCGGGCGGGTGCGCAAATGCACCCGCTATTTCAGGAGGAGATAAAGGTGACAGAAACTTATGAGCCGCCACTCAGCCAGCAGCTCACGCGCATAGACGAGCCTATGGAGCGCAAGCGTGTCGGTGACATGGTGGTGAACAGGTGGGCGGGCCTCACGTTCAACGAATATCGCGAGGCAATCGAGTTCAGCAAGTTGATGTCGCAGGCACGCCACTCGGTGCCCGGTTATCTGAAACAAAACCCTGGTGACTGTTTGGCTATCGTCACGCAGTCGCTGCGCTGGCGGCTCGAACCGTACTGGGTGGCACAGCATAGCTACGTCGCCAAGGACGAAGGCTTGATCGCTTACGATTCCGCCGTTCACGCTGCGATTCTGCTTAGCTCCGGGCTGCTGAAGGAACGACCGCGTTACAGCTACTCAGGAGAGAATGGCGAACGTACCTGCACGGTCGCTGCCACCTTCAAGGGTGAGAGCGAGGCGCTCGAATACACCTCACCGCCTTTGAAGAAGTGCCGCAAGAACTCCCCGCTGTGGGCCACCGACCCGGATCAGCAACTTGGTTACTACGCTGTCCGCAACTGGGGTCGCCGCCATGCTCCGGAGCTACTCGGTGGCGTGTGGGACAAGGAAGAGTTCGAGAACACGACCCAGGACGAAACCGACATCACTCCGCCGTCGCCCCGATTGATGGACCGGCTCCCTGGCAAGGTGGAAGCGATCTCAGGCTTCCAGACCGACGTGGTCGATGCCGGGTTGGCCAAGAAGGCGGAAGCCGCCAAGGCTGAGCGCAAATCTGCCAAAGCCTCTGGCGAGGCCACTGGTGAAGCTACGGCATCAGCCCCTGCCGATCCTGCCCCCCAGGCAGAACAAAGCGCTCCAGCCCGCCCTAAGCTCCCAGAGACGGCGGATGAGTACATGGCCTATGCCGCCAAATGGATCGAAAAGCTGACTGACGAAGAAGAGCTGAAAGCCCGCTGGGACGGCGAAAAGGACATGAGGGCTGTCCTGACGGTGCCGCTCGCTGTCCGCAAGCGGCTGGAGGGCATGATGCACGCCCAGATCGCTGCGCTGCAGCAGGGTAGGAAACGGAAGTGATCCGCCTCGATGATATCGACGGGGCGCTGGTCCGCCGGATCAACGCCATGACCTATCTCGGTCGCCTCCACCCCCATTCCCCTGGCTACTACCGGGACGCCGGTCTGGCCATGCAGGAGCTACGAGCAGATCGGCCCAAAGAGCTGTGGGCCAGGATCGTCACCGAGCACTGCCACCTGAGCATAAGCAGGGCTTATGAGCTAATGCAGCTCGCCAAAGGGAGAACCCTCAAAGAGCTGCGCGCGGAGACTTCCGCCAGAGTAAGAAAACATCGGAAAAACAAGTGGTTGCCAACGAAAGCACCCCGGTTGAAGGGGTCAAAACGGCGACTAGTGTCCGTTACATCAGGAGAGCAAAATGGCCCGAGTACCCAAGTACGCCTATCGCGTGATCGTAAGCAAAAGGCTCGGCACAAACCTCACGAGCGAGTCCCACAATTATGAGACACTGCCGGGTGCATTTGCTTTTCGTGCGATAGCACTCAATCAACAGCGCACCACGAGAGTCGAGGTGCTCGCCGTGCTCGACGAAAGCACGCCAGCACATCGCGACGAAGGGATCGTCAATGGGAGGGCGTTCCAGTGATCTCCGCTGCCACCGCTGTTGCAATCACCGCCGTTGTGTTGAGTACGATCATCATCGTCACCGTTGTGGCGTTGGTGATCAGATAAAGCGTGCCGTACGGTACTAGTGACCCGCAGTTAGGAAGCGTGCCGCGCTTCTTGTAGTGACCCGTGAGATCGCAGCGTGCCGTTCTACCGCAGTGACCCGGTGCTGGTAAGCGTGCCGTGACAGGGTAATGACCCGATACACCGAAGCGTGCCGTCCACGCATAGTGATCCGAAAGCGCGCAGCGTGCCGAGACTTCAAAATGACCCGATGAGCTGCAGCGTGCCGTGAGACAGGAGTGACCCGGAGCGGGCGAGCGTGCCGAAATAGAGTAGTGAACCGAGAGTTCGTAGCGCGCTGAAATATCATAGCGTCCCGAAGGAGCGTAGCGTGCCGTGTTTGTTTAGTGACCCGTGACCCGAAAGCGTGCCGCTGTCAGACAGTGACCCGCGTGCCGAGAAGCGATAAACGACCCGACGGGAAGTAGCGTGCCGCGTTCCTTGATTGACCCGACAGTGCATAGCGAGCCGGCAAACCGAAGTGCCCCGATGAACTGCAGCGTGCCGAAGATGAGAGAGTGACCCGGAAGACCAGAGCGTGCCGATCAGACGGAGTGACCCGAGAATTCACAGCGTGCCGTCCATTGCTAGTGACCCGACAGACCCGAGCGTGCCGTTCCCAGCGAATGTCCCGGAGGAACGCAGCGTGCCGCCGAAACTTAGTGACCCGACGCTTTGAAGCGTGCCGTTCAATCAGAGACCGATGGTGCAAAGCGTGCCGTGCGGTCCGAGTGACCCGAGACGAGGTAGCGTAGCCGTGCCGACGTGTGGCAGTGACCCTGATGATGAAAGCGTGCCTGTTGCCGTAAGTGAACCGAAGCTGAGAAGCGTGCCGAGCAATGGAAGTGACCCGTCAGTGGATAGCGTGCCGGCCATAGAAAGTGACCCGATGCAGCGCAGCGTGCCGGATTAACGATCTGAAGGCAGAAAGCGTGCCGTGATGAAAGAATGTTCTGATGGTGAGTAGCGTGCCGGTTTGTGAAAGTGACCCGATGGGAAAGAGCGTGCCGACGCACAGAATTGTCCCGATATCAAACAGCGTTCTATGACCCGAAAGCGCAAGCACATCCCGATCAGCGAAATCGCTGCATCAGCGTTGGCGGACAAGCTGACGCTGGTGGAGCGAGCTGAGCTTGTGGCACGCAAGGCACCCGCTCGCGAAGTACTTCGTCTGTTCACGCCAGACCATATAAAGCTCCACTGTTGGGGCGGTGAGGATAAATGGTTCAATTTGGACCTACGTCGGCGCGGCCCGGAGCTGAAAGCGAAAGACGCCGCCGACACCTCGCGAGCTGCGAAGTCGGTGCGGATCGAGGGTGATTGGAAGGAATTCGTCCACTATCTGCACAGTGGGCAGAAGCCACCGAAGCGAAAGTCGCGTTGGCCGTCGCGGCCATTTCCGAAGAGAGGGTCCAGTGCAAAAGTTCACAAACGCTGAAAAGGCGCAAGAAGCGAACCGCGAGATCGCGATGCGCCAGCATGTCTATGCGCGCATGGCTATGGGCAAACCGATTAGCGACAAAGATCAGAGACGCATCGACATCATGAAAGAGATCGCAGAAGACTATCGTCTGCTGGCGGAGAAGGAGAGGCTGTTATGAGATACGACGGATTCGCACCTATGCCGGAATCACTGGACGAGGTGTACACGAAGTCTCTCGTCCAGGTTTTCAGGGAGATCGACCGTCTGAGGGAGGAAGGAGTGCTGGGGAGAAAGAAGCCCCGTGATGAGGCCACCATCAAGGCTAACGAGGAGACAGATCGCGGCGATACGTGAGATCAAAGCAACAGGGAAGCGGCTAAAGAAAGTCCAACACGGCGTCTACCGCAGCCTCGTGATCAAGGGGCTGATCAGAAACAGCAAAGAAGGGTACGCGCTCACTGAACTGGGAGAAATGACGGTGCGCCGCCGATGACATGCGAGCCTATGTATCAGCGGCGCACCACGGGCAGCAGCGGGCAGTAGTGCTTGATGATGCTGGCAAGCGCCCCAGTCCCGTTGCTGCTCGATCCTATTCTCCCAACCATTTCTCATCTGGCCCACCGAATTGTTCGAGGGTCCAGCCACTCATGCTACGGAAGCATTTCTCGATCTCGTGCTTATAGCGCACCCAGCCCTTTCGGAAACTGATCGCGGATTGCCAGTGCTGGTGCCGCTCGAAATGACCACCGTCAACCGTCATTGGAATGCCGCACCCGATGATCTTGCGGTATCCCTCCAGGCGAGCAACCTGGACGGCGAACAAGCCGCTCGATCCAAGCCATTCCAGGCTCGCGGTGTCGTTTGTCACAGCTACATGCTTGCGGTGTGCCCAGACTTGCAGCGGCGGCGGCAAGCCAGCTCGCTGTCGAATGCCTAACCAGTTCTCTACTCCATTGAGCTTATCAGGATGCAGCGTGCAGCAGATCGCAGGCTCCGGGAACGTCTTAATCTGATCGTTGACGATGAAATAGCGCACAGGCTGGCCATTGAGCAGTTTCTTCGCCGTCTCCAGGTCACGCTGCCACTCCTCCGATCCACCTACAACGATAGCCACTGTCAAATCTGGTCTTGGCAGACGCTGACCGGATTTGCGGGCCTCGCATACACATGACTCGATGTCATTGAACTTGTTGCTGATGACCCTGCCGTGGCCCTCGACACCCACCAGCACCGGATCACTCGATTTCCCTGGTGTCTCGTGGCTTACATCATCGAAGCCAACCAGATACAGCGCATCGTGCAAGAGCTGCGCGTTCCAGATCATCTCGTGACCGTGAGCAAAGCAGATGGCGCTCATCGCACCTCGCTTCGTCGGTCCTAACTTCTGCCACTGCATGGTGAAGCGGAAGTAGTCCAATTCGTTGGACTTGGCTATCTGCTCCAACGATGGCACCGTCACTCGCAGCACACCACCAGGAGCCAGCACGCGATAGGCTTCATAGAAGAACTGGATTGCAGACTTGTACGGAACGTGTTCGACGCAGTGTTCAATAAATATGTGGCTAGCGGTGCTGTCGCCCCATGGCAGCTTGACCTTGATGTCCACGTCGGCGTCATGGTTCTCCCAGCCAGGGAGCTTGTTGTTGCCGCAGCCGAGGTTGAGCTTCAACAGCGTCGGCTGCGGCAACGCTACAGGACCGATGGATTCTCTGGTACCAACTTGCACCACCTCCTTCCCGGCCAAGGCCATGTCAACGAACTTCTGATAGACACCCTGCTGCGAGCTGTCGTGCTGATGCGTCACCCAGTCCAGGTTCAGCTCCGCGACGTTATCCCTGGTGATCTCATTCTTGTCTGCTCGCCACGCCTTCCACGGCATGACACGGAACTGCTTCTCGTTGAGGTCTTTCTGAAGGATGTTGAGCCGTATCCAGCGCTCCGGTGTCGGTGTCACCAGACGATGTGGCCAGTCGTAACGTTTGATGAAATCGCTGCGTTTGATGTAGTCGGTGCTGAAAAACATCAGGCCGGTTTCGACCCACTGCGTCTCGAGTTGCTTGGCCTTCATGCCACGCACGTCGGTCGATGCGCAGTCGATGCCTTCGGCCTTCATCTGAGCGACAACATCAGCAACCTTCAATCGGAACAGGCTGTCACCTTCGATGTGGACGACATAGCGGTAGCCAAGCTCGCACGCGATCTCCAGACCTTTGCAAAAGGCACGTCCCCAGCCGTCTCTTCCTTGCGTAACGTTGCGGCGGCTCAAGTGGCCAATATTGTCTGGGAAATTCCAGTACATCAGCCGGTGGCGCTTGCCATCATAGGCGTGCCATTGATCGAACTGATTGCGGAGGGGTGACTGCGAATCCACTGCAAGGAAATCGCAATCCCCTTTGTTCAATGAGACATGCAGCTTAATCCATAGATCGGTGAGCTGGTTCCGGTCTGGACTGTCAATGTAGAACGTTCCAAAGAGCAACGTATCCCTCGGAACATCCTGGATAAATTGCTGCACCGTCTGCAGCGCTTTCGGCAGATCGATGCGCTTGTCGCAGGCATGATTAGCCGTGTGGCAGTCGCATGGATTGATCGGGTTGATCGCGCATGTCGGTGCCAGATGGGTGCCGATGCGCTCAGTGGTGCGGAAAGACTCGCGACCACCGTACACCACGATGACCGGCGTGCCCGTTGCCTGGGCGAGTACCGGAGCAAAGCCGGCGTTGCAGAAGATCATGTCGGCCTCTGCCCACAGCGCAGCCATCTCCGGGAACGTCAGCTCACCGCCGTGGAGCTTCACATCAGCGTCTTGCTCTGGTCCATCGATCCATTCGATGTTGGGAGCCAGATACGCAACGCTGACGACAAAGAACCTATCCCGTATTGAACGGAATAGTGCATCATAAGTAACCGGATCAGGATTGCGGGCGCGGCCGTCCCATTCTCGTCGTATGACGATTGGGCGGTGGATGAGTAGAGGCTTTCCTCCCATGTCCCACTTACTGAGATATTTGTCACGAACAGCCTCCGTCCATTCCGGTTTGATCGGCAGTGAGAAATCGGGCTTGTCCGGCATCTTCTGGCCGATGTGCGAGAACATCGCTTCCAGGATCGAGCCGTGAGCATGCACCGCTTGCGCCGGATAGCCGATGTTGAACTTGCGCGCATTTGCTGGTGGCTGTGGGAACTGCGCGAACAGGTGCCGCTCGCGCACCATCGTCTGATATTGAGCGTGGAGCTGCGTCGGCCGCAACACCAGCTTGAGTCCCTGCTCGATCAGATCGTGATATAGCTCGCAGTGACAGGTGTGCAGCCAGACATCGTAACTCTTCATCAGCTCCCGCATCACCGCACGCTGATGCAGCGCGTCACCAATTCCATAGTGTCCGGTAGCAAATGCAGGCGGCTTGTCGGTGAAGATGACTGGCCTCTGGGGTGGCATCGGCGCTTCACGGCTGAACGGCTTGATGATCAGGTCCTGGCGCATCGATAGCTGCATGTAGGTCCCATCATCCAAATCGACGTGACGCATGGCCCCAGGCGCGAGCGTGACCTCCTGCTGGTTCGTGTTGTAGAACACGCGAGGTGAGGCTGCGGTATTGAAGACTGAATAGATCATGGCGTCACTTCAGTGAGAGTAATCCGTAAGCCATCACTCCGGGACACTGTCTTTGCTGACATGCACCCTCGGCCATTCGCGCCAGGGCGCTAGCAGGAAGGTCTGGATTGTCTTTAGCCCTCGCCATCTGCTTGTGAATGTTCTCCAACGATGCACGGTGAATCTCAACGCGCCGCTCGATGATGTCATCCAACCCTGGCCCAGGAACCTGCGCCGGAATTTCCGTCGTCTTCCCCGCCAGCGTCTGTTTGAGTTTATACATTTCTCTCAGATTGGCTTTGACGTTATTGGGACCAAGGTCTGTCGGTATGTCGAATTCGACAACCTTCAAGTCTGGCCGCAGATGACAGAATTGCTCCGCAGCCTGCTTGGATGCAAATGACATCACTGGGATTTGGTCCGCGACCACGAAATAGATTTTCATCACGTCTCTCCCGGTTTCTTCCTGGTTGGCTGTCCAGGTCCAGGCCGATAATCCTTCGGCTTGCTACCAACCAGGGCGATGCCGCCACCTGTCCCCTGGTTCTTCATCCACTCGATGCCGTTGGCCTTGTCGCGATAGAGCCAGATGTTTGGCTTGCCAAATGCCTTCACCGCCGCCTGTTTGTCTGGTGGCGGGATCACGTTGTTGTACTTCGCATTCGTGCTGGGCCAGAAGAACTTCGACAGGTTCTTCTTTGTCGGTGGGATGTACTGATTGAGATAAACGTGCGTGTAGGCATATCTGATTTTTTGATTTGGTCCGGTGACCTTCCAGGTCCCCTTCTCTTGTTCGAGGCTAGGCATTCCGAATTGGCCACCCTCCAGCGACATGCTGAACGTCTTCACGTCTTTCCAATGCTGTCCCTTCTTCGGATACACCGTGAACTGCGGGAGCACCTGGATGGAATCCTGCGACTTGCCGTTGATAAAGAATGCCACCTTCGGCGGCACCTGAATGCTGGGTGGTGACAGCGGAACGTGAAACGCCTGCACGCCAGCCAGCGTATCGACGTACTCGATCAACGTCTTGTTATCCTGCTCTCCGCCCAACACCATTCCCGAAAGATCGAACGACAGAAAGATGTGATTCCAACTGTCTAACACGAA
>Ga0066903_100001947_pt1 | contig 15666 bp, 16 predicted proteins | sample PanSoiMetaGPlot1_FD_67491 | JGI IMG/M metagenome (GOLD analysis project Ga0066903, IMG submission 67491) | Tropical forest soil microbial communities from Panama analyzed to predict greenhouse gas emissions - Panama Soil - Plot 1 (version 2) | ecosystem: Environmental > Terrestrial > Soil >... | reverse complement strand
GTGGCAGCCCTCGCTATTGGCGGCGTTGTTTACGTTGTCCTGATGAGCTTCTTCGTCTCAGCGGTCTGCGGTTACATGGCCGGGTTGATCGGTTCGTCCAATAGCCCCCTGTCTGGCATTGGAATTCTGGTGGTGATAGGCGCGGCGTTGTTGCTCGTCTTTGGTATCAAGCCGTATGTCCCGCCGGAAGCTGGGAACGCTCTGATGGCCTTCGCGCTTTTTACCACTGCAGTAATCTTTAACGTAGCCGCGATCGCCAACAATAATCTTCAGGACCTTAAAACTGGCCAACTGGTGGATGCAACTCCATGGAAACAGCAGGTGGCGCTGGTGATCGGTGTCATTGCGGGTGCGATCGTGATTCCGCCGGTGTTGAATCTAGTGAATCATGCCTACGGTTTTGTAGGTGCGCCGGGCGCGGAATTGCGCTCGAATCCGCTCCCTGCGCCGCAGGCTGGCTTAATCTCTTCGTTGGCGAAAGGCGTGATGATTGGAGACATCGACTGGAGCCTGATTCGGATCGGCGGATTGATCGGCGTTTGTATTATTTTGCTCGACGAAATTCTCGCGCGCACAACACGGTACATGCGTATCCCTCCGTTGGCAGTTGGCCTCGGAATCTATCTTCCTACGCAGAGCACGTTGATGGTCGTCGTTGGCTCCATTGCCGGCTGGTTTTACGATAAGCAGGCCGAACGCAGTAGCCGGCCGGAAGCTCGGAAGCAGCTTGGTGTCTTGCTGGCATCTGGGCTGCTCGTAGGCGAAGGCGTAATGGGCGTGCTGATTTCGGCGATAATTGTATTCTCTGGTAAGGATGCACCGCTGGCGGTGGTCGGTCCGGGTTTTGCGCTCGCTGGGAAAATCTTTGGCGGTCTTGGTTTCACGGCGATCGCGCTAGCGTTGTATTGCTGGATCTGGCGACTAGCCACGGCAAGCAGCACACCTCACTCTTGACTAGAGGCATGGCTCCGGGCGCGAAGAAAAGCTGGAATTGGTCGCTCTGGATTGGATTCCTTTTCGCGCTGGCTGGTTTTCTCAGTTACACGTTCTTCATTCAATTCCCAATTACCCGGGATTTTCCATGGGTGAATCTCTTGTTTTTTGCTTCGGGCGGGATTTGTCTGGTCGTGGGTCTTTTACGGGCGTTTGGTAAACCGCGGGTTTATCGCGGCAAAATCTTCGGCCCGGTTTTAGCCACGCTAGGGGTATTGATGTTTGGTTTGTTCTCCTATGTACTTTTCTATGAACTCCGGCAGGTCCCGCCTTCAACTGGAGCGCCGCGAGTCGGCCAGAGAGCGCCCGAATTCACATTGTCGGATCAGGACGGGAACCAAGTGTCTCTCAGCGATCTCGTCGGAAAATCGAGAGCGGTCGCCTTGATTTTTTATCGCGGGTTCTGGTGACCGTTATGCAACTCCGAGTTGCGGAGTTTTCAACGCAGACTTCCGGAACTTGAATCGCGCGGGATTCACGTGGTCGCGATCAGTGCGGACACACCGGAAATCAATCGACGCCAACGACAAAAACTTGGTTACACGTATATGTTCTTGTCCGATCCTAAGACGGAAGTGATTCGGCGGTACGATGTGCTGCATCGCGGCGCGGGGCCCAAAGGCACGGACATCGCGCGTCCGGCCGAATTTCTAATTGATGCGAGCGAGACCGTCCGCTGGGTAAATCTCACTGAGAACATCGCCGTACGTGCACGACCTGAGCAGATGCTGCAAGCCTTTCAAGAAACCGTGCAGCCTACCTCTTATTAGGGGTAAACCTGGCTGTTGCTGTCGCGATTGACGGAGCTTAACCGAATCAATACGTTGAGCGCGCGTGCATCCGGAGCTGGAACAACTTCTTATCCTTCAAGATCGACAGCAGAAGATCAGACAAATTCAGACCGAGATCGAGACCGTGCCCCTGCGGCGAAAGGCTCTTGAAGTGCAGCTGGCGGCGAGCGTAGGTGCAGTTGACGCTCTGAAACAAAAGGCGCGGCAGGTCGAAGTAGATCGCAAAAAACTCGAGCTCGATGCAGGTACACGCACAGAAAGCATCTCGCGTCTGAAGACCCAGCAATATCAAACGCGCAAAAACGATGAATTCCAGGCGCTCGGACATGAAATCGAGCGGTACGAAAATGAGATTCGCAAGATCGAGGATGAAGAGCTTGAATTAATGGTACAAGCCGACAAGATCCGGGCTGATCTTAACGAGGAAGAAAAGAAAGCGGCCAGCGTTAAGGAATCGATCGCACGTCAGACAACTGACCTTGATGAAAAGTCGAAAGCTTTGCAGTCCCGGTTCGAGGAGCTGACCGGGGAACGTGCGGAATTAGCGGGAAAAATCGATGAGGATTTGCTTGGGCTGTTCGAACGTATTTTCAAGAGCAAGGGCGACGCCGCAATAGTCGCGATCGAGCACGGAGTCTGCACTGGGTGTCACATGAAGGTAACCAGTGCCACCGCAGCGCATGCCAGAGCTGGCAAAGAGATCGTGAGTTGCGAAAATTGCGGCCGGATTCTCTACGAACCGGCGTAGTTAAAAGGTCAAAAAGGTGACAACAATGGAAAGTCGACGACATTTACGTTTTTAACATTATAACGTTTTTGACTAGGCTTTGATCACACATTAAACCGAAAGAGAATTATGTCACCGTCGCGCACGATGTAGTCTTTTCCTTCCAGTCGAACTTTTCCTGCCTCCCGAGCTTTCGCCACTGAACCAGCGGCAACTAGATCGTCATAGGAAGTGGTTTCGGCCGCAATAAAGCCGCGTTCGAAATCGGAGTGAATCGTTCCTGCAGCAGTTGCGGCTTTGTCGCCTGCGTGAATTGTCCACGCTCGTGTCTCCTTTTCACCGGTCGTAAAAAAAGTGCGGAGACCGAGCAAATGATAGACGGCCCGAATGAGCGCGTGCACGCCGGTATCTTCCACATTCAAACCGCGCAGATAATCGAGCGCGTCCTGCTCACTTAGATCAACCAGCTCACTTTCCAAATGCGCGCTGATAACGACTGCTTCTGTGGCGAAATGATGACGCGCGTAATCTTCCACTGCTTTGACGCGGCTCACGACGCTTTCCCCGGGGTCGGTGACCCCAGTGCTCTCAGACGTTGCCGATCCATCGTGGCCGGGATCACCGATCCCGGCTACAGCAGCTAGATCGTGTTCTCCGACGTTGCACGCGAAGATTGTCGGTTTTGACGTGAGCAGAAAGAAATTGCGAGCGACTGCTTTTTCCTCTGGCGTCAAGCTCGCCGTGATTGCCGGTTTTCCCGCGTCGAGATGGGGCAATAATTTCTCGGTAATCGCGTCCTCGCTCTTGGCTGTTTTATCACCTGCGCGCACCTCTTTCTGCAGTCGATCGCGTCTCTTTTGAAGCGAGGCGAAATCCGCCAGCACAAGCTCCGTATTGATTACCTCGATATCTCGAATTGGATCGATCGTGGCACTGACATGGTGGACGTTGTTGTCTTCAAAACAGCGTACTACCTGCACGATCGCATCTACTTCGCGGATGTGATGGAGGAATTGATTCCCCAGACCTTCACCTGCGCTGGCACCTTTGACCAAGCCAGCGATATCAACAAATTCGATCGCTGTCGGCGTAATTTTTTTAGAATGAGAAATCTGCGCGATTTTCTCCAGGCGCAGATCCGGGACGCTCACAACGCCAACGTTTGGATCGATGGTGCAAAAAGGATAGTTCTCCGCCGGTGCCTTGTGCGTACGCGTGACGGCGTTAAACAGCGTCGATTTCCCGACGTTTGGTAAGCCAACAATTCCAGCGCTAAGCATGGCAGCTGATTCCTCTTCGACGACGACAGACGATGCGTTTGCGGAGCCGCCTGTGGTCGAACACTCCTCGGGCCGGCGGGATTTGAACCCGCGACCTCTTGAACCCCATTCAAGCGCACTACCAAGCTGTGCTACGGCCCGCTGGAGCGAATACTGTTTGCCACTTCCGGGTCGGAGGCAAACCTTTCCGGCCGATCTATGAAAGCGATCATTTTCAAATGTGTGTGCTCTTGTTCTATCGCAGGCGCGATTCTGCTCTGCGGGGGCGGCACGATGCTGGCTCAACCGCGTAGGAATCTTAAGCTAAACGAAGACGCCTTTGCTTTTGCGGTGCAACTCGTTAAACAAGGGCACTTCGTCGCCGACAGCAAAGGCGAGTGGAGTCAGCATTGTCCTTCAACAGACGAAGAGAACGAGTTTATCCGTGCGCAGGGATTCAGTGAGTACGCAAAATGGCATTTGGGAATTGACGATCGCTACCCTGAGAACACCAAACGAAGGTACAAATTTCCCTATGGCGATTTCAAGAACGTTCATCGCTGTGGGGTGCTAGCTGTGCAAGCTCGGGCAGGCGAGTACAGGCAAAGTGCAGCGGCCCAACTCAGAGAAATGCTCGAGGCAAAAACGCCGTTCAACGCGCTGAGGCAGATGTCCAGTTAGCTATTATTTCGACGACCAGGCAGTCAAGAACGCGTCGATGAGACCTGGCAAATCGTCGCTGTAGCCGCCTTCGAGGATTGTACCTACAGGAAGGTCGAGTTGACGCAGCCATTCGCCGAAGGTGGAAAAATCCTCGGCTTCGAGTGTCATCTGCAAGAGTGGATCACGCGCGTAGGCGTCGAAGCCGGCCGAGACAAGGAGCAGATCGGGTTTAAATGCCAGCAGCTTGTCTAGCGCCCGTTTGGCGACTTCGACATGATGTTTCCTCGGCGTTCCCGGGCCGAGCGGATAATTCGTCACATTGGCAAACGATTTTGTGCCCGTTCCAGGGTAACCGGGAAATTGATGGATGGAAGCGAAGGCGACGTGCGAGTTGTTTGCAATAATCGCTTCAGTCCCATTGCCGTGATGCGCGTCAAAATCCCAAATCGCAACGCGCTGAACGCGCGGCTTTGTTGCAGCCGGGGGCGTCGACCCCGGCTGGCTGGCATCCCCCCGATCGGTCGGGGCTACAGCAAGCGAATCCAGCGCGGCAATCGCAATGCCGTTGAAATAACAAAATCCCATCGCGCGGTCTCGGGTCGCGTGATGCCCCGGCGGCCGCGTGAGACTGAACGCCCGCCCGCCCTGCAGTGCGGCACGCGTCACATCAATTGCCGCGCCGGCAGAACGCAAAGTATGTTCGTAAATCTTTGGATAGAAAGGCGTGTCCGCATCGAAGTCACGCGTTCCGCTCTTGATCCTTTCCAAGTGATCGCGCGAATGCGCCCGCAACACTGCAACTTCACCGGCAGCTTGCGGAACCCGCCATTCCCAATCAGGATGTCGCTCCTTTAATAATGGAACCGTGCGCGCAATTCTAGCCGGCCGCTCGGGATGGCCGGGCGCTGAGTATTCCAGGCAGGATGGATCGTGAAAAATAATCATGGCGTTTGCAAGGTGCCGGTTCAGCGGATATTCGGCTACGACCATGCTGAACGGCCAGAAAATTGTGGTGGTAATGCCTGCTTACAATGCCGCCCGCACTTTGCAACGTACCTATGACGAAGTGATGGCGCAGGGGATTGTCGATCTTGTGATCGTCGTCGATGACGCCAGCCACGATGACACGGTAGCAATTGCCCGAACTCTCCAACAGGTCCAGGTCGAGGTTCATCCTGAAAATCGCGGCTATGGCGCAAATCAAAAAACCTGTTATCGGCTCGCGCTGGCTGCGGATGCGGACATTATCATCATGATTCATCCCGACTATCAGTATACGCCGCAGTTAATTCCGGCGATGGCGGCACTTGTAGCCAGCGGACTTTATCCCTGTGTGCTTGCTTCACGTATTCTCGGCGGAGGCGCACTTCGTGGCGGTATGCCTCTATGGAAATATGTGTCGAACCGGGTTCTAACACTGGTAGAAAATGTTCTCATCGGCGCGAAGCTTTCGGAATATCATACCGGTTACCGCGCGTTTTCGCGCCGGTTGCTGGAGCGTTTGCCATTGCATCGGAATTCTGACGATTTCGTTTTCGATAACCAGGTCCTTGCACAAATAATCGCGCTCGGCAGCGCTATCGGCGAAGTGACCTGTCCTGCGCGTTACATGCCGGAAGCTTCGTCGATCAATTTTCGCAGGAGTGTTCGCTATGGCCTTGGCTGTCTGACAACGGCCCTGCATTTCCGTTTGGCACAGTGGAAGCTCGCGGAACCGATTGTTTAATTTCGAGCAAACAACCGGCTGTTTTCCCGATTAATAGCGCACGCTAACCAGATATAATCCTTCAGCTGGAGCCGCAAGACGAGCCGAGTCCGCCCGGCCTGAAGCCAGTCGCGCAGCGACCTCATCGATGTGCATCTTGCCGAACGCGCATCTCACAAGAGAGCCAACCATCAGTCGAACCATCTTGTACAGAAAACCGTCACCATCGAACTCGATCGTCACACACGGACCTTTTTGCAGGACGCGGACTGAATAAATGGTGCGGACGGTACTCTTTTCCTTCTTCCCGCGGTTAGCTGCGAACCCGGCAAAATTGTGAGTGCCAATAAATTTCTTTGCCGTCCGCTTCAGAATTTTCAAATCCATCGGACGCGCGACATGCCAGGTTCGACGATATTCGAACGGAGGGAGGACAGGCGCTGACCAGATTCTGTAACGGTAGATCTTTCGCTTCGCCGAAAGCCGTGCATGAAAGTCATTCGGCACATATTGGCAGCGAAGCACGCGAATCGTTGGAGGCAACAACGCGTTGAGCGCTTCCGTCCAACGAGCGGCTGACAAACGGTCGCCAGTAAGGTCCACATGAGCGCATTGCGCGAGCGCGTGCACGCCGGCATCGGTACGCCCGGCGCCGTGAACGCGCACCGGTTTCTCTGAAACGCGCTCAAACGCTTGCTCCACGTGATCCTGAATCGTATTGCGGTGAGCCTGGCTCTGCCAACCGGCAAACAGTGCGCCGTCGTACGCGATGATGAGTTTTACTCTTCGAGACATTGCGATCTGATCAACAGCGACCGGTAGCAAAAATTGCTGTTTACGGATCGCTTTTCAGGTCCGCCGCGCGCCGATCCAGATAGCTCTGCAAAATCATTTGAGCTGCGACCTGATCGACATAACGGCGAGTCTGTCGCGTTTTCTTGCCTGCGTCACGCAATGCGCGGTGAGCCGCGGCGGTAGTCAGGCGCTCGTCCCAGGTAACGACCGGGCATGGCAAAATAGCGCGCAACTTCTCCACAAACTGAAGCACCTCGGTTGCGGCTGCGCCGATTTGTCCGTTCATCTGGCGGGGAACACCGGCCACAACGTGATCGATTTTTCTTTCGCGAACGATTTCCGCGACACGCGACGGCGCCTGCTCATTTGCTGGGATAGTCTCAAGCGGATGCGCCAACAGTTGTAACTCGTCGGAAATTGCCGTTCCGATGCGCGCCCGGCCAAAATCGACACCTAAGATTGGATTCATCGAGGGGGAGTTCATTGCAATTCGGACGGAAGTTTGCCGATCAGATTTTTTATCTTCTCTGCTTCGTGCCGTTGACACACCAACAGCGCATCCTTTGTTTGCACAATAATAAGGTCGTGGACGCCAAGCAGGGCTATAGTCGTCCCGCCCTCCTCAAAGACGATGTTATTACTGGAATCGAGTGCGGTGACGGCGCAATTGGCTAAGTTTCCCTGCTTGTCTTTTTCAAAATAATTTGCCACTGCCCTCCAACTTCCGATGTCGTCCCAGTCGAAACTGGCCTCAACCACTAGAACGCGATCCGCTTTTTCCATGATCGCGTAATCAAAGGAGATCCGCGGCAGTTTGCTGAAGCGCTCGCGCAAAGCTTTCTCGAAGTTCTTCGGAGCGCGCAGTTGCGAAATGAAATCCGCCAGTTCCGGCGCGTGACGATTGAACTCGCGCAACACTGTGGGCACAGACCAGACAAACACGCCAGCGTTCCATCGAAAATTGCCCTTCCGCAAGAATGATTCGGCGAGGTCAAGGTTAGGCTTTTCGCGAAAGCGCAGGACTCGATGAACCGCATCATTGTCGGGGTGCTTCCGCAAACGGACGGGCTTGCCTAGTTCGATGTAGCCATACCCGGGGCACGCCCAGGTTGGTTTAAGCCCGATAGTCACAAGCTCCCCCATTTCCTCGGCGGCGTCTGCAGCCAAAGTCAGTGTATCCTGAAACGCTGACTGGCTGGCAATGACGTGATCGGCCGGCAGAACAAGCATGGTGGCGGCGTGATCGCGAGCCACCACCCATCCCGTGCCTAGCGCGACTGCGGCGGCAGTGTCGCGTTTGGCTGGCTCCGCCACAATGTTCTCTTTCGGAAAACTCCCAAGCAATTCTCGAACAGCATTTTCCTGTTCTGTGTTCGTCAGGATCAGAGTGCGGTCTAGCGGGACAAGGCCGTGGAGACGCGCCAATGTTTCCTCGAGCAAAGTTTTATTCGATATGAGGCGCAGCAGTTGTTTGGGGCGCGCACGCCGGCTCAGCGGCCAAAAGCGTTCACCGCTGCCGCCGGCGAGGATGAGTGCGTATATCGGATTGGGCATGTTTTCTTGACTCCGCTTCGCTCGAAATGACAATACAGCAAAATTGCCGTTTCTTTTTCCCAAACGCGACGTATATGGTAGGCGATGTCGTTCCCGATATCCATTTCAAAAACTTCCGAACAGCTTCCAGTCGACCCGTTGCTGGTCGTTACACGAGCGGCTATTGGCCTGGGTGTCGGCTTACTCATGGCCGACAAGATTAAACCCTCGATTCGCCAGGTCGCAGCGATCGCGCTTGTTGCGATTGGCGCCTTGGCAGCCGCTCCGTGGCTTGTAAAAATTACGCTCGGCCAGATTAATCGACCGGAATCAGAGTGGGGGAGTCGCGCCCGTTTGCGTTCGATTCGAGGCGATTCCGGCTGCACCTCCGACGCGGACGTCTATTAATTACTGTAGTCGGGATCGATGATCCCTGCGGGACGTGTCCCAGGCATCAACGATGCCGGCTACAGGAGAGCTTCCGCAACAGAATCAGCCAGACTTTTACCTTTTCGAGTTAACAAGAAGTTACCGTTCGATTTTCGAAGGAATCCCAGTGAGATAAACTCGTCCGTTTGTCGCCCGAAGCGCTTCAATTCCGAAGCAGCGACCCCGTCGCGTGTTCGCAACATTAGCGCAATTCGTTCTGTGCGTTTCATTTCGGTCGTTAGGTTTTCGCTGAACCCCCTTAGCAATTGACTGGAAAGAACCCGATCGGTGTAATTGCGATAGTCGCAAATGTTCTGCCAGCGCTGGAGACCGACAGTTGAAAACGCGCTGGGGCCAATGCCGAGATAGTGTTTGCCCAGCCAATAAGCGCGGTTGTGAACTGACGCATAGCCCGGGCGGGCGTAGTTTGAAATTTCATACTGCTCGTAGCCGGCGTCTTCGAGGACCCACATCGCCGTCTCGAAGAACGCAGCATCCGCGTCTGTGTCCTGCTGAAATTCACCACACGCGAACCGCCGAAAGAACTCGGTGTCCTCCTCGTAGGTCAGACAATAAGCGGAGATGTGCTCAGGCTGGAGACGGATTGTTTTCTCCAATGTGGATTTCCATTGCTCAATGCTCTGGCTCGGCAATCCGAACATGAGATCAATATTGATGTTGGAGAATCCAGCGTCCCTGAGAATGCGAAACGATTGCTCGGCCTGGTGTGAATTGTGCTCGCGTCCCAGGACTTTCAAGAGATCATTGTCCCACGACTGAACTCCAAGACTAACCCGAGTGACCCCGAGTTTGCGAAGAAGCGCAGCTTTGCGCGCCGACACGCTCCCGGGATTCGCTTCGATCGTCCACTCTGCAAGCGATGAGAGATCGAGCCGCTCCTGGAAACCCCCGAGAAGAAATTCCAATTGCGAAGTCGCAAGAGCCGTCGGAGTGCCGCCACCGAAATACAGGGTTTCAGGCGATAGCGAAAAAATTGCGCGTTGCTGGTCGAGATGGCGTAATATCGCTTCGCAGAATCGCGACGTCTGCGAACGATCGAGCAAATCCTTGTAAAACGCGCAATACGGGCAGATCCGCGCGCAAAATGGAATGTGCACATAAATGTAGCGAATTGCCTCAGTCGCTCCCAACGCGAATCGTAGGGCGTCTGTGTCAGGCGCCATCTCTTGGCTCGGCGTTTCACCGAAACGCCCGACAAATCTTGGACGCGTTGGCGAATAGTTGTGATTCGCGGTGTTACTCATAGAGTCCGCTTGATCTTTGCTCGAAATGACAGGATTCCGCAACGTAGCTCTCATTCTGTTTTGCGCTATTGCCTCCGCATTGGCGCAAATACAACAACCCGCGCCGACTCCCTCGATTGTCTATTCGGTGCATGATCCGGGCGCGATCAAAGATTACAAGACGAACCCGCGGATTGTTCGGGAGATGGTAAATCGACTTGTCCTTGCCGTGACTCGTCAGCCTGACGTGGGGAAGGCATGGGCATCATTGGTCTCCCCGAAAGACCGAGTGGGAATCAAAATTTGCGCAGCAGGCGGTGAACTTTTCACAACGCACCACGAGATCGTGAATGCGATTGTCGATGGGCTCGTCGCCGCCGGACATTCGCGCAGCAGCATTATTGTATGGGATCGCTCTCTGGGCGGGGTCAAGGAAGCTGGATACCGGCCCGCAGCCGATGGCTACCAGCTGAAGGCAATCGCGCCACGCGACGGATACGATCCGAAGACAACCCTCTCGGCTCCTTTACTTGGGAAACTCATTTGGGGCGACTTCGAATATTTTGGTGACTTGGGAAAAATGCCGCTTTCAACTGATACAGAGAACACGAGCAACGTGAGTCATTTTTCCAAGATCATTTCCGGCGAAGTGGACAAGGTCATTAATGTTCCAGTGATGAGCATCAGCGAAACGAACGGAATCGCGGGTTGCATTTACAACATGACAATTCCAAACATCGATAACTGGCGCCGCTTTGCCCAGGGATCTCGTTTCGGCGCGGAAAGTCTGGCAGAGATCTATGCCAATCCAATCGTCGCTAAGAAGGTGGTTTTCAATCTAATGGACGGCCTTATCGCGCAGTACGCCGGTGGCCCACAGCCTCAACCGAATTACGCGATTCATCATGCAACGCTGTATGCCAGCAAAGACCCGGTGGCGTTGGACGCAATAGCTTTGAAGTATTTCGAACAATGGCGCTCACGCGGCAGTCTGCCCCCGATCAGTTCACTCGCCGCGTACGTTGGCTATGCGAGTCAAATAGGCTTGGGGAACGCAGCGCCCGATCGGATTGAGGTGAAAAATATTGGACGATGAAGTTTTATGGTGTGGCCGAGATCGATGATCCCGGCGATTGACTCTGCCGGCATCACCGATGCCGGCTACAGCGCCGTATGAGCGAGCGATCACGCTTTCGCGTCCACGCGTTGCAAACGACTATCCTGCGTTCCGTCTCCCGTTCGTTTTATCTTTCGATCCGACTTCTGCCGCCGCAATTACGCGAACCGATTGCGCTTGCATATCTTCTCGCGCGGACAACGGACACTGTCGCTGACACAAGCGGGATCGCGGGATCCGCGCGAATCGAGACCTTGAAAATCCTCTCGGACGGGATCCAGGGCAAGGCGGCGCTGGAAGTGGTCATCCACCACGTCGCTTCATTTGTGCTGCTACAAAACAAGCCGGCGGAACAACGCCTCCTGGACTCGTTGCCGGACACTTTGCAATGGCTCGAACAAACCGACGAAGGTGATCGCGGCGACATTCGCGATGTGCTTGGGAAGATCGCGCACGGCCAGATGCTCGATTTGCATCGCTTCCATGACCCGGCAGAAGTGCGCGCTCTCAAGACCACGGACGATCTCGATGAATACACTTATCTGGTCGCAGGCTGCGTGGGCGAATTTTGGACGCAACTCTGCTTTCGGCATCTCAGGGATTTCGCGAGTTTCAGCCAAGCTGAAATGCTCGCACTCGGCCGGCGCTACGGAATGGGACTTCAGTTGATCAATGTCTTACGCGATAGCGGGAGCGATCTGCGAGCTGACCGGTGTTATTTCCCGGAAGAGGAGCTCGGCGCGGCAGGTCTGACTGCGTTGCAGATTTTGTCAGAACCGGATCGTTTCCAACCGATCTATGAAAGATGGATAAACAAGGCGGACGAACATCTCGCGTGCGGCATGCAGTATTCGCGTGCAATCCGGAATCGGCGAGTGCGTGCTTCCACGGTTTTACCAGCATTAATCGGAGCGCGCACGCTTGCGCTGCTTCGTCGAGCCGGCGCGAGTGCGCTCAATAAAACAATCAAAGTTCCACGGCGTGAGGTGCGTGCGATGATCGTGTCGCTGGCGGTTAGATTTGGATCGCGTTCGAAGATCGATGCAATTTTCGAACGAGCCAAACGGTAGCGGCGAACGGCGCAAACGAGGCACCCAGATTGTAGCCACGGCGCTGTGTTTCCGATAGCAACCCGCTAGGAGCGCCTCGACACAGCGAGGCGACTACAGGGTTACAGAAAATAATTTCGTTGTTTTTCGCTGATTGGCTTTTCGAGTCGCTCGAGCACCTGCAGCATGTCTTCCCAGACTTTCCGTTTCTCAGTGGGTGACTGGTTCCTCAGCAGGTACGCTGGATGATAAGTAATCATCAATGGAGTTCCGCTGTAGGAATGCCAGCGTCCGCGCAATTCTCGCATCGTCCCGCGCGAACCGAGCAGACCCTCCACCGCGACCGCGCCCAGCGCGACCAACACTTTGGGTTGAATAATTTCGATCTGTTCGACCAGGTAAGGCCGGCACATCTGCATTTCGGGTGGAGTCGGCGCGCGGTTTCCAAACGAACCGGCCGGCATGTCGGGCCGGCATTTAAGGATGTTGGCGATGTACACGTCCTGGCGAGCGAAGCCCATCGCTTTAATGATTCTCGTTAACAACTGTCCGGCGCGCCCAACAAACGGTTCGCCCTGCTGATCCTCGTCTGCGCCGGGCGCTTCGCCGATAAACATGATCTCAGCGTCCGGATTACCAACGCCAAAGACGGTTTGAGTGCGTGAGCTGGCTAGGTGCGCGCACTTTCTGCAAGCGCAAACGCGTTGACGGACTGACGCGAGCCTCTGCGCCTTGTTCGATGTGGCTTGCCGAGGCTGTTGGCCTGCGGCGATCGCCTGCGGTTCCAGCAGACAAGCGGCTGCGGAATACGCCGATTGTAGTTGTGCCAGCGCGTTTCTCGATACGCACGGCGTGCGATCGTTTGTCTCGCGCATTTTTTCCAACGTGGCAATGACGAGGTCGAGCGCCGGCTGGATCATTTGCTCGGATCATGCGAAATCCGCCTTACGGCTGCAATTTTTTTGTGAAATGAAAATCAGCAGGCTGCCGGGGTGAGCGACCCCAGCTACAGCATCAGATTCGCGGGTGCTATGCTAAGCGTTGCGCGTGCTCAGCCATTGCAATGCGAAGCGCGCTACTTCGCGCGAATTTTTTAAATCAAGTTTGTCTTTGATGTGCGAGCGGTGGGTCTCCACAGTTTTGGGGCTGAGGTGCAACAGCTTCGCAATTTCACGCACGTCTTTGCCCTTGCCGATCAATTCCAAGATCTCGAGTTCGCGATCGCTAAGTCGCTCGACTGCGTCGGCCTCGCCCTCAGACTCGCGGTGCGCAAATTTCGTAATCACCTGTGCTGCCATGGCCGGACTGAGATAGGGGCGTCCGTTAAACACTTCATTTATAGCGTGAATCACATTGGCCATGGCTTCGTGTTTCATCACATAGCCTTCCGCTCCGGCCCGCAGCGCGCGCAGAGCGTAGAGGGATTCATCATGCATTGAGAGCACCAGGATTGGCATCTTCGAAAATTCTGCTCGGATGTTTTTGATAAGCTCAATGCCGTTAGCGCCAGGGAGACTGAGATCGACAATCGCCAGATCGGGATTCAGTTTCCGAATCACGTCCATCGCTTCCGCGGCGTTGCCAGCCTCACCACAGATTACGAAGTTTCCGTCGGAATGAATCAATTCTTGAAGACCTTTTCGAAATAGAGGGTGATCATCCACAATTACAATCCGTTTTGCCTCTGGTTCCTCGCATTTCGGATTCTGGTTTATGGATCTGACGTGTTTCATTTCAGCTGTGATCATACTTGCGATTCAAATGGGAAGTTCGCGAACCCGACTTCGGTTTCGTCGAGATTTCTGCGCGGCGTCTCACGTACATCCTCCTATTTGAAGATACGCTGCTCGGTAGGCTATCCGATGCAGAAAATTTAGATTAAGGCGGTTAACGCCTTTGTAAGTTTTGCCGACAAACGCTGCAGCCCGCGTTTCTTTTTCTTATGTGATTCGAGTGTTCCGTCCGGTAAATAACACACCACACGGGTGCCGCCTTTATTCGGAGACTCGATTTTCAGCCGCCCGCCCATGACTCGCGCACGATAGTTCATGATGTGAAAACCCAATCCGTGTGCACCGTTTCCCTTCTGAAGACCGACGCCATCATCAGTTACGCTTAGGACGATTCCTTTTCGCCAACCTTTCAACGCCATCACAATTTCGCGAGCTTCGGCGTGTTTATTAGCGTTGATCACTGCCTCACGCGCAATGCGATAAAGATGTGAGGCGGCTGTGTCGTCATCGAGATGGAATGACGGTTTGACCTCCAACCGACACGGCGTTCTCCACATTTCACGGTCAACCAAGTCTTCCAATGCTCCTACGAGTCCGCCCGCGTCCACATCGACCCGGTGCAAAGCGCGGGAAAGATTACGCGTATCGGTTGCGGCGTTGTTCACTAGTTCCGCGATTTTTTCAATGTCCTTCACCTCGATGACTCGATGGTGCTTTAATCGCAGTCCGACCGATCTGGCCATGAACGCAACCGCTGTGAGATGCTGACAAAGCCCATCATGGAGTTCCTGGGCGAGGCGCTGCTGTTCGCGATCGCTGACCTCGAGGATTTCGCCCTCCAGTCCCTTTCGTTGCTCGATCTCGTTTTTCAATTCGACGTTCGCGACGCGTAATTCATTAGTGCGCTCGTTAACTACTTTTTCCAGCACCTCCTTCGATCTTTGCAGTGCGACCTCCGCGTGTTTACGCGCAGTAATATCAGTGTTCGTCTCAAGAATAGACCTTGGGTTGCCGCGCTGGTCGCGATCAAGCGACCAGCGACTCATCACGACGACTTTTTCTCCGTCCTTGCGCTGGTGAATGAGTTCACCGCTCCAGCGATGATCGCGCTGAAGCTTCCTTCGGGCATGGACAATCGATTCGGGAAATTCTGTGCGCAACAATTCGTGCGCGACCTTCCCCAAGGCCGCTCTAGACGAATAGCCATAGAGTTCTTTCGCTCCCCGGTTCCAGAACATAATGCGGTCCCGCGTGTCTTTTATGAAAATGGCATCGTTGGTCAGATCAAGCAGGCGCGCCTGCTCCGCGAGCTGTCGCTCCGTGGTCTTACGGTCAGTGATATCCCGGGCGATTTTGGAAACGCCGACCACTCGGCCATGCGCGTCTTTGATCGGTGAAATAGTCAATGAAACCTCGATCAACCTTCCATCCTTGCGGCAACGAATCGTTTCGTAGTGCTCGATTGACTCACCGCTGCGAATTCGGCGGAGAATTTCGGTCTCTTCATAATGACGATCTTTCGGAATCAGGGTGAGAATTGATTTTCCGATGATCTCCTTCGGTGTGTATCCAAAAATGCGTTGAGCGCTTTGGTTCCAATCGGTGATGATTCCGTTCAAATCTTTTGC
>Ga0066903_100001946_pt1 | contig 15667 bp, 11 predicted proteins | sample PanSoiMetaGPlot1_FD_67491 | JGI IMG/M metagenome (GOLD analysis project Ga0066903, IMG submission 67491) | Tropical forest soil microbial communities from Panama analyzed to predict greenhouse gas emissions - Panama Soil - Plot 1 (version 2) | ecosystem: Environmental > Terrestrial > Soil >... | reverse complement strand
AAATCTCGGCGTTTCTGCTCAAAATTCTCCATGCCCTTTTTCGTCCTCGTCTTCGCGAAGCCAGCGACGTGCCATTTGCCCGCCGGACGGACCGCTCCAAAGACTTCCGGCGTGAACGATTTGCAATTCTGCGGATGCGCCCCCAAGCAGTTCACAAATTGTAAATCCGCTTGCCTTCCACTCGAATTTTGCACATAGTTTCAGCTTCCGTCATGCTCTCGGCTCCATCAGGCTTATGGGGAGAACCATCATGAGAACTCGTAGCGCTGCGCTCTGCCTTTTCATCCCTGCTTTTTACTTTGCGTTGTCTGTCTCCTCCGCGGCGCAGTCCGCGCCTGCATCCAAGGCTGCGCCCGCGAAAACCGCCGACAGCGCCTCCGGATACAGCCAGCCTCCGCAAAATATTCTCGATGTCATGCGCGCCGGTTCTCCGCCCCAGCCGGTCGTGAGTCCCACCCACGACACCATCCTTCTGGTCTCGTGGCAGGACTATCCTTCCATCACCCGCGTCGCCACTCCGTTTCTCCGCCTCGCAGGCGTCCGCGTCGAACCCGGCAATCACAGCAAGCACGACACACCTGGCGGCTACGGCATCACCCCATGTGCGACGAAGTTTGATCTCGTCCATGTGGCTGACTCCAGACAAGTCCACATCGCTCTTCCGGCTACCGCTTGCCCCGGCGAGCCCGTCTGGGCCGCCGACGGCAAGCATTTCGCCTTCGTCAACCTCGCCACCGATTCTGTCGAACTCTGGGTCGGCGACGCGGCCACAGGCCGGGCCCGTCGCATCCCCGGCGTCCGTCTCAATCCCATGTTCGACGACGAATTCATGTGGATGCCCGACCAGAAAACAATTCTGGCGAAGCTGGTTCCCCGGGAACTCGGTGCACCTCCGGCGCCAACCAAAGCTCCCATCGGCCCCAGCATCCAGGAAACCGACGGGCAGAAAGGCCAGAGCAGCACATACGAGGTTCGCGATACCCTCAACAGCAAGCCAAGTGAAGACGTTTTCGACTACTATGCAGCTTCGCAACTCGCGCTGGTCAACACCGCCACCGGAGCGATCACCTCGATCGGCAAGCAGGCGAACTACGAGAGTCTCAATCCCGCTCCCGATGGAAAGCACATCCTGGTCACCTACATTCACAAGCCCTATTCCTACATCACCACCTACGACCACTTCCCCAAAGAGGTCGAGGTCTGGGACATCTCCCAACCCGCTCACGCCTCCCCGCACACCATCGCCTCCCTGCCCCTCGCCGATCGCGTTCCCATCCACGGCGTTCCTCTGGGACCGCGCGATTTCTCGTGGCGTGCCACCGATCCCGCCACGCTGGTCTGGGCTGAGGCACTTGACGGCGGCGACTGGAACGTCAACGTCCCCAACCGCGACAAGATCATGCTCTCGAAAGCTCCCTTTGACGGCCAGCCCGCAGAGATCGCCCGCACCGAGCAGCGCTACCTCGGTTATGGATGGAGTGAAAAGCCGGGTGTCGCCCTGCTGACCGAGTACGATCAGAACAGGCACTGGAGAAAAACTTCCCTCGTCAACGTCGACGATCCGCAACAGAAGCCTCGCTTGCTCTGGGATCTCTCCACCGATGAGCTCTACAAGAACCCGGGCACTCCCGTTCGCCGGCAACTCGCCAATGGAGCCTCCGTCATCCTCCAGGAAGGCAATTCCATCTACATGCGAGGACAGGGTGCCTCCCCTGACGGCGACCGTCCCTTCCTCGACCGCCTCAATCTCTCAAGTCAGCAGTCTGAGCGGCTCTTCCGCTCCGACAAATCCTGCTACGAGCAATTCGTTGCTTTCAGCGGCGTCGATACCCGGACATTCCTCACTTGGCGCCAGACGCCAACCGATCCTCCCAACGCCTTCAAGCGCACGCTGGAAGACAAAATCGATCCTCCCGAAGGAGAGGCCACCTACAACTCCACCAGCGCCGCGGTTACACACATCCCCGATCCCACCCCGGCAGTCCGCGCTATCAAGAAGCGCCTCATAAAGTACAAACGTGCCGACGGCCTCGATCTCTCCTTCACCCTCTACACGCCTCCGGACTATAAAGAAGGTACCCGCGTCCCCACGATCCTCTACGCCTATCCGCTCGACTACGCCGACTCTTCCACCGCCGGACAGGTTTCCGGTTCCCAACAGACGTTCACCCAACTTCGCCAATACCGCCTGCTGCTGCTTGCCGGATACGCCATCATCGATCGCGCCGCCTTCCCCATCATCGGCGATCCGAAAAAAGCCTACGACACTTATCTCGACCAGCTCGTCGCCGATGCCAAAGCTGCCGTGGATGAAGCCGTTCGTCTCGGTGTCGCCGATCGCGATCGCATCGGAGTCACCGGCCACAGCCATGGCGCCCTGATGACCGTAAATCTCGTCGCCCACTCCGACTTGTTCCGCGCCGGAGTCGCCACCAGCGGCTCCTACAACAAGACGCTCACTCCTTTCGGATTTCAGAGCGAGCGTCGCTCCGTCTGGGAGGCTCCTGACGTCTACGTGAAAGTCTCGCCATTCTTTTCCGCCGATAAAATCAAAACTCCTCTCCTGATCATGCACGGCGCCGAAGACGCCAACCCGGGAACCACGCCCCTGCAATCCAGCAAGCTCTACGAGGCGATTCGTGGCAACGGTGGCACCACCCGCCTCGTCCTGCTTCCGCACGAGCCGCACTGGTATACCGCCCTGGAATCCAACGAGCAGGAGGTCTACGAGATGCTCCGCTGGTTCGACAAATACGTGAAGGATGCTCCGGCCCATACGACCGCAGGAGGTCAAGAATAGGCAGGGCGCTTTCGTCTGAGGGTGCCCCGCTGCTGGCCGCTGTTGCCAGCGGTGGTAGCTTGCAGAACCCAATCAAGCCGACTCTTTGATTCAGCGTCCAAGGAATCAACCGGAGCCCGCAACCCGGTTCGGAGCGGGCCACCATCTACAATCGAGCCCATAGAGACACTGCGTACAATCCTGTATATTCCCCGTTGACCTTGCTCTGCGATAATAAAGGGCGCTTGCTACGAAGGGCGCTCCTCATGCACTGGCTCGGGGCCGTTGATTTAATGTCACACGCTAAAATACTGTTGGTCGATGACGATGCCCGCGTCCGTCGCCTCATCGCCTCCATGCTTTCCGCCCGGTCTGAGTGGGAGATAACCGAGGCCGCCGACGGCCAGGAGTCCATCGACCGGGCTCACGCGACTCATCCCGACGTTGTCCTTATGGATGTGAGTATGCCCGTCATGAACGGGCTGGACGCCACCCGCATTCTCCGCCGTGAACTCCCGCAGGCCGAGGTCATTCTCGTCAGCCAGAACGACCCCGCCATCATCTCCAGGCAAGCTGTTGAGGTTGGTGCCCGCGCCTATTGCAGCAAATCGGATCTCAGCCGCAATCTGCTTCCGATCATCGACCGCGCCCTCGAGGACCGGTACCATCAGCGTTGCGACATGTCTTCCGAGGATTTCGAGCGGCAGAAGAATGAACAAGCCAGCAACCTGCTTGCCGCTATCGTCGATTCCACCGACGACGTCATCATCAGCAAGACTCTGGATGGCATGATCACCAGCTGGAATAAAGCTGCCGAGCGCGTCTTCGGCTATTCCTCCACAGAGGCCATCGGCAGCCACATCAGCCTGATCATCCCCAAAGACCGTCTCTCGGAAGAGAATGACATCCTCGCCCACATCCGCCAAGGCGAGCGTATCGAGCACTTCGACACAGTCCGCCAGCGAAAGAACGGCAGTGTTTTCGATATATCCCTGACCATCTCGCCTGTCAAAGATTCCAGCGGCCGTGTGGTGGGCGCTTCCAAGGTGGCCCGCGAGATCACGGAACGCAAGCGTGCCGAGCGCAACACGGCCCTGCTGGCCGCGATCGTCGATTCCTCCGACGATGCCATCGTCAGCAAGACTCTCGACGGCATCATTACCAGCTGGAACCACAGCGCCGAACGCGTCTTTGGTTATCCCGCGGCTGAGGCCATCGGCAAGCACATCACTCTCGTCATCCCCCACGATCGCTGGGACGAAGAAGCCGGCATCATTGCCCGCATTCGGCGGGGCGAGCGTGTCGATCACTTCCACACGATCCGCCGTCGAAAAGACGGCTCCCTGGTCGACGTTTCTCTCACCATTTCTCCCGTCAGGGATTCCGCCGGACACATTATCGGAGCCTCGAAGGTCGCCCGCGACATCACCGCCGAGGTCCGCGCTGCCGAGCTGCTGCGGGAGCGCGAAAAGGAATTGCGGCGCCTCTCGCAATCCCTCGACGCCGAAGTCCGCTCCCGTACTCGCGAACTCCAGGAACTCTCCTGGCAGCTCATGCAGGCCCGCGATGATGAACGCCGCCACGTCGCCCGCGAGCTCCACGACAGTGCCGGACAATCCCTCGCCATCCTGGGCATGCAGGTCGACCAACTTATCGCCAAGGCAGGAAACTCTCCCGAAATCAGCACTCCGACCGAGCAGCTCCGCGAGACTGTCCGCCAGCTGCAAAGCGAGATCCGCACCACGTCCTACCTCCTGTATCCTCCGCTGCTCGACGAAAGCGGCTTGCAGGCCGCACTCAGCTGGTACGCCGCAGGATTAACCGAACGCACCGGTCTCGAAATCGACGTAGAAATTCCGGAGATGCCTGGCAGGCTCCCCCGCGAACTCGATCTTGTCCTCTTTCGGTTTGTGCAGGAAGCTTTGACCAACATCCATCGCCATTCGGGTGCCACAAGGGCTCGCATCGCCGCCTGCCCATCCAGGGGCGGCATCAGGATTGAAGTAGCCGACAACGGCAAAGGAATGTCTCCCGAAAAACTGGAACAAGTCCGATCGGCTGGTTCCGGCGTCGGCATTCGCGGGATGCGGGAACGAATCCGGCAGTTTCAAGGATCAATGCAGATCGATTCCGATCCCAATGGAACCAAGGTCTCCGTGATGGTCCCCCTCCCCACCGAAGACGAGCAATCCCATCCCCCACCTCTCCGAGCCGCAGTCTAGTTCGCCGCCAGTCCGAATATCAGGTTGCAACCGCGAAGCGGCGCGAGAATGCCGCCCTCGGGCGCTAGCCGTTGGGAAACCGTGGATCCGAACCGGGCACATCATTGACACAACAGACCGGGGACATAGTTGACAGTTGGGGCCTGCCGACCTCACTGGCCAAGACTTCAGGCAGAAGGACCCCGATCAGTTCTTAACAGTAAAAGCAGATTTCAACGGAGACGGTGTCAAAGACATCGCCTTCTTGGAAGTGATAGGCATCGCAAAGGTCAAACCCGGTGAATACGAAACCGGGTGGGGAAAACGGTACTGGGAATGCGACAAGGATGAAAGGGAAACGCTGAAGACCAAACCCGATGGCGCAGATTCTTAGAGACGATAGCGCCAGCGCCCCATACGTCTACAATCCAGCAACCCACAAATTCATCCCAGTCGCCACCAGCGACTGAGGCTCGAAACGTCCCCCACCGATCTCCCGCTTTACAAAGATTCGTCAACCGGAAGACAACGTTTTTACAATTTGCCCGAACTGCCGACATCCAATCTTCGAGACGTCGGACTTGACCTGTTACTCGGCTTGCCGCGTTCAACCAGCATCAACAAATTGTTTTTCGGAGTCGTCTGGAAATCTCTGCATGCCGAAGCCTGTCAGCTCCACGCAATATTCATCCTTGTCCCTCGTGGATATCGTGGGTTTATGTGCAGGGTCTTGCGATGATGACGCATGGTGGGAGTTCACTTCTAGGGTTCATAAGCCGATCTGCCTGACGGTTCTGCGATCGGCCACGCAGTGGGGTGCGCCTTCTCGAACCGTCGTCGAGGATCTGGTGCAAACAACCTATCTCAAGCTTTGGGAAGATGGCTGTCGCCGGCTGCACCAGTTCGCGCTCGAGCATCCCGATGCCATCCTCGCCTACCTCAAGAAAGTCGCAGCCAATGCCACTCACGACTATTTCAAGCACCATTGCAGTCAGTCCTCCGGCGGTGCCCACGCCCATCTTTCTACGGCAGACGTCGACCCTGAAGCCGGGCAGGAAACGCTGGGAAGTCAGCAGCAGATCGACTACACGCTCTTCTTGCAGGAAATCGACGTCTATCTGCGCCACGGCCTCACCGGTCCCGATGCCGAGCGCGATCGAATGATTTTCTGGCTCTATTTCCGGCAGGGAATGAGTACCAAAGAAATTGCTTCACTGCCAACCGTGGGTCTGACGGCCAAGGGCGTCAGCAGCGTTTTGGAGCGGCTGAAGCGTTCCGTCCGCCAGCAACTTCTCGAATCTCCCCCCGATAAAAATGACGAAACCACCAAAAGCAAATTCGCTGAAGAACTCGTAATTGGTTATGGAGGTTCCCAACTTGGAACGTCCCTGTAATCGACATCTCGACGAGCGCGAATTGGAGGCGCTTGCGCAGCTTTCCCCCAGACGTGTGTCCGGATCCCGCTTTTTCGCCAGCGCCCTCGGCGATGCTGCGACGCATGTGCAGGCGTGTTCCCATTGTCAGAGGAAGCTGGCGAGATACCGCCAACTGTTACAGGGACTTTCGGAGTTGTCAGTCACAGAATTCGTACCTCCCCGGGACACCTGTCCGGCGGCAGACGATGTCGAGTGGCACGAAGTTGCCTCTGGGCTCTGGCCGGAGTTCAAGGCCCGTCAGCTAATCGTTCATGCCGCGACTTGCGTTCATTGTGGGCCCCGGTTGCGCGCCGCAACCAACTGGAACGCCGATCCCACGCCACAAGAGGAACAATTTCTCGACTCGCTCGATCCTCCCTCGCGGCCGACGCTTCGTCGAGTGGCGCAGCCGTCTTTCGCGCGCCAACCGTTCCTTTGGAAGTCGAGGCTGCAGTGGAGGGTCGCGGTGCCGGCGTTCGGGCTCCTGCTGATGCTGGCCGCGTTTCTGGCCATCAACATCTCATCTTCCGGACCTCTCGCAGGATCCAGATTCGCTCAGTTCGCCGTCGCCACCCACCGGCAGCACTTCCAGGGAGGTCTGGCGCTCGATGTGCATGCGAACTCGCAGCAAGTACTCAATGAATGGTTCAAAGTCAACGTCCCATTCTCCCTGAACTTACCCGCGTCGCCTCCCCTGCCGGATGAAAATAGACCTTATCGCCTGAAGGGAGCGCGGTTGGTACGATTCCGCGCGAAGAGTGCGGCGTTCGTCGCCTACCAGGCGGAGGCAGGCGCCGTCAGTTTGATGGTTGCACCCAATTCAGCAGCAATAGCTGCCGGAGGAGTGGAAGTCCCTTTTAAGAAGGTCGGCTTTCACTATCGTAATGTCGAAGGCTACAAAGTCGTGACGTGGTCGGCTCACGGATTGACTTATGCGTTGGTCTCTCAGGAAGGCAATCGCACACAGCAAGCCTGTATGGTGTGCCACTCCGCGATGCGAGATCGCGATTTGACCGACACACCCGCCCCTTTGCCTGAAAATGCAAACACGAGTTCGCATCTCTGGCAGTAGATTTTTCTGGCGATCACAGGAATCAAGTTTTCCTCCTGGCAACCGAAGCACGCGCAAGCACGAATCTAAATGGTTAACTCCCCACTCCATTTCCCACCTAAGGTAGGAAATGAAGCCGTCGTGATGGAGCGCAGCCCCCAAAAATGCATGCCAGCCCTAGTCCCGTCCCACTATTACCATCTTGATTCACAAAAAGCAGCGTCAGCTGAGGAAAAAAACAGGTTACCGGGGGTTGGTATGATCTTTATTCCAAGTAAATATCGAGCCAAACTGTCATGCGGAACGAAGCGGCGTCAAGCGAAGCGCCGACGCCACCCAGTGGAATCATCCTTACCTCGGCACGAACCTAAATGGTTCCCCCACTGCAATTCTCACATGAGGCAAGGATGATCCCCGTTCGAACGCGTCCCAGCCGCAAAACAGTGTTCGCAAGTCCAGCCCAGTCCCACCTACCATCTTGATTCCGACAAGCAAAAGCGGCCGAAAGGGCGCCGTTGCCTAACTCCTGGCCCCTACTCCCTGACCGCTTGCTCTACTTCCTCCCCCTCAACATCTCCACCACGCGCTCGTAATCATCCACAGTCGAGTACTCGATCACAATCTTCCCCTTCCCTTTGCGATCGCGAATCCGAACCCGCACTCCAAGCATTCTCTCCATATCCAGCTGCGCCGCGCGCACATTCGGATCCACCCAGCGCGCGCCGCTACTTTTCTTCTCCGGCCTTTTTACTCCGGGCATGTCGGGCAGGGGATCGAGCAACCCATCCATGCGCAGTACGAGCATTTCGATCTGCTCGAGGTTCATACCCTTCTTCACCGCGTACAGCGCAGCTTCCGCGATCCGGTCGTTGTCTCCCAGCTTCAGCAGCTCTTTGGCCTTGGCGAAGTTGATCCGCTTCTCCGCCAGCATCTCCAACACTTCGCGCGGCAGCTTCAGGAGCCGCATATAATTCGCGATTGACGCCCGTGACAATCCCACGCGGTGCGCAATCTGCTCCTGGGTCATACTGAATTGCGTGCTCAGCACCTTGAACGCCTGCGCCTGTTCGAGCGGGCTCAGATCCTCGCGCTGCAGGTTCTCGATGATCGTCATCTCGGCGGCTTGCTGCTCCGACACGCGCCGCACCAGCGCCGGAATGTGCGTCTTTTCGGCCTGCTTCGAAGCGTGCAACCGGCGCTCACCCATAATCAGGATGTAGCGCCCCTTTTCCTCGGCCGGACGCACCACGATCGGCTGCACCACGCCGCTCGCCTGGATCGACTCCGCGAGTTCCTTGAGCGCCTCGTCGTCCTCCACATACCGCGTCTGGAACGGATTCCTGTCGATATCCGAGATCGGCAGGTTCACAACCAGATTGGAAGGCACCCGCGCATCGGCCACCGCCTGGATCCCGGTGAGCTCGACCGCCTTCGTGTCCTCGAACGGATCGTACCCCACCTCCCCGGTAGCCGTAGTTGAAACATCCGGTTGCCCCACCCTGGTCGCCGTGTGTGAGACAGCACCTGCACTGAGCGAAGTCGAAGGGTGGAGATTTTGGCTTTCCATCTCTTGTGGTCCGGCTTCTGCGGCGTGCCGGGTCGCAGCCGCGTGACCTCCTTCTACCGGCCCTTGGGTCAATCCTCCCGGAGGCTGAGCACTCTCTGTGGGCGAAGGGTGGAAAGCAGGAGACACCGTGAGGGATCGGCCCTTGAGGGCCGCGTCGTGAGCAGCCTGAGAAACAGGGGCTTCAACCCCGGTGTCAGCAGCACTATCCTTCCTCGCGAACGGATTCAAAATCCGAGGCCCCGGCAACAACGACGCCAGTCCACGCCCCAAAGCCCTCCGCTTCTCGGCCTTCTCTTTGTCTTTGTCCGGATTCCCCGCCAGATTCCCCGCTGCCGAAGTGGTCACAATGTTTCCTCTCTCAATGCTGTGTTGTCCCTGAGGGCGGATGTCCCGCTTTTTGGCCGCAAAGAACCCCTGCTCCTCGAACCGCGTTTCCAGCGCCGCCAGGCGCTCTCTGCCATACATTGACGTCCATCAATCTAATACATTGACGTACATCAATATACTAGGCTGACTTATCCATCTCCGCAGGCGCGGGTATCTCCTCCACACCCCCCTCTCCTCCTTGCTCCTGTGCAACCGCGCCGCTGTCAGGCTCCGCCGAGGTCACCCCTGCCGGCGCCTCCGCAACCCCTTCCGCCGCGTGCTCCTCCGTGACCTCTGTCGTAACCGGTTGCCCTTCTGCAGCCGGAAGCCCGAAGCCCGAAGCCTGCCTTTCAATAATCTCTTTCGCCAACCGAATGTAACTCTCCGCGCCCTTCGAGCGTGGATCGTACATCAGCGCTGCCTTGCCATGACTTGGCGCTTCCGCCAGACGAATGTTCCGGGGAACCGTTGTGCCGCACAACTTCTCGCCGAAATAGTTCTTCAGCTCATTCTTGACTTGCTGTGACAGGTTCGTGCGCTCGTCAAACATCGTCAGCACAACACCTTCAATTCCCAACTCGGGATTCAGGCCAGCACGTATGCGCTCGATCGTATCGAGCAGCTCGCTGATTCCTTCCAGCGCAAAATACTCTCCCTGCATCGGGATGAGCACCGTGTCAGCAGCAACCAGCGCGTTGAGCGTGAGCAGGTCGAGGGCAGGAGGACAATCCAGCACCACAAACTGAAAGCGATCGCGCACAGGCACCAGCGCTTCGCGCATCCTGTACTCGCGTGCGTCAGCGTCTACCAGCTCAAGATTTGCGCCGAGCAGATTCTTGTGCGATGGAATGAGCCACAGCTGATCGAGCTCCGTTTTGAGCAGCGCCTCTTCAGCAGAGGCTGCCCCCATGAGCAGGTGATAGGAGCTGACGCGCTCCGGGTCCTTGACGAATCCCAGGCCGCTGGTGGCATTCGATTGCGGATCGCAATCAACCAGCAGCGTGTTGACTTCAGCAGCCGCAAAGGATGCGGCCAGGTTGATGGCAGTCGTAGTCTTACCGACGCCACCCTTCTGGTTGGCAACAGCGATAACGCGTCCCATTGAATTGTAAGGAGAAGCTAGAGCACTCGCAGAATAATCCGCTTTGCGCTGCGATTTCAATCATGAATTGCTGTGCAAAGCAAGAATGTGTGTGCAAAACAGGTCCAATGTTCCTGCAGGAACATTTTGCTGGTTGATTCGTGATCAGGATTCCAGTAGGAACATTCGCCGCTCGTGTATTCGAATTTCATACCGGACAAAGACGGCGAGATTTCCTGGCGGTGGTCCTTTTCGGTACGGGGATCCTTAGCTCCGATGACGGGTGTTTTGTTGTGCAGCAAGGATACAGCTCCTTCCAATTCTGTTCACTTCGCGAGAAATGTTCCTGCGGGAACATTTGACTAAGCCAGACCTGAGATAAGAGAAGTGTTCCTGCAGGAACACTGGTGAAGACCCATGACAGACTCGAGGAATGTTCCGGCAGGAACAAAGTTGGAGGATTGTGGCTGACTGTTGCGTTTTGCAGTACGCATCGAAGGCAATTACCACTTTGATGGATAATCTTGGCCATTCCAATCAATCATGGAGTTGGCAAAGGCTGGCAATACCACTTTTTACTATCTTGAGTCGTTGACTATAACGATGCTGGCTTCCTGGCTACTGCCAAGATTCGTGATTGGGAGTTGGGGATCGCGATTGGAGCTGACCAAGCCAGATCGCAGAGGATGGTGCGGGCGACTGGAAACTGGGCTGATCCGATCAGAAGAGCGAGTCGGCCCTCGGGAGCGAGCAGGCTCGCGGCTATGGGGAGTATTTGTTCAAAGCGCTCGACGGCTCGAAGCGTGACCACGTCGAAGGAAGACGGAGTGAGAGTTTCAGCGCGGGCGGTTTGTATATTGATGTTCGTCAATGTAAGAGTTCGGGCGAGCTCTTTGAGGAACGTCGCTTTCTTGTGGTTTGATTCAATCAGGGTCAGGGAGATTTCGGGCGCGTAGAGCTTCAGGGGTATGCCTGGGAAACCGGCGCCTGAGCCTACGTCGGCGACCGGGACCACGGCGGCCAGAGCCCCGCTCTTCTCCGAGCCCATAACGCGGCCCATAAGGGCTCTTCCACGGTGGCTCAAGCTCTTTTTGTACCCGGCGACATCTCTTCCGGTGTCCGGGCTGTCTTCCGCAATGAACGTGTCGGGGGCAAAGAGGCGGTGGGCGGCGAACAGGCTTTCGCCGAAGTGGCGGGTCACGATTTCTTCTTCATTGCGGATTGCGGTGAGATTGACGCGGGCGTTCCAGCGCTGGAGTAGATCGATATACGTCGATATACGGTCGTAGACGTCAGGCGCCAGGCGTCGGGCTCCCGGGGGGCCTAGATAGGGTTCCAGCAGTTCGGCGATGCGGGCTGGCTGCATTGGCATTTTCGATTTTAAGCAAGAATCTTAACCGCAAAGGGCGCGAAGAAGCGTCCGCGAGGCTCGCGAAGTAACCTGCGCCGGGTGGTGTTTTCATTCTTCGCGCAGCGCTATCATCGGTTGGAGCTTTGCGGCGCGCCGGGCTGGAACGGTGCTGGCTAGGACCGCTACCATTGCCAAGCCTAGGCACGCCATCCCCATGATGAGGGGATCGTAGGGCTTCAGGCCGAAGAGGAGCGATGATGCCCACCTGCCGACGGCCAGAGCCAGTATGACTCCCGCGGCGACTCCGATGAACAAGAGCTTTCCTGCCTCCCCGAGCACCATGGTCAGCATTCGGGACGGGGCCGCACCTAATGCCATGCGGACGCCGATCTCGTTCGTTCTCCTTGCCACCATGTAGGCCATGACTCCATACAGACCCACCGTGGCCAGGACCGCAGCCAGAAGGCCGAAGAATCCGCTCAGCATGGCCAAGAGACGTTCTTTGAGCAATCCGTTCTTAATCTCTTCATTCAGAGAACGAAAATCGATGATGACATCGGGATTCATCTCGATCATGGTGCGTCGCAGAGCGGCTACACCGGGCTCCAGCGGCCCACTGGACCGCACTATGATTGAACCGTAATTGTCTGGGTGGTCGTCCTGCAGTTGGGGATAAAAGGCGACCGGGTCAAACTCCTGCCGCAAGTCGTAGTATTTCGCATTCGCCATCAGTCCAACGATCTCGTACTCGTGCTGCGGCTCGCCTTGATAGACCTGGATCTTGAACGTCCGGCCGATGGGATTTTCGGTTCCCAGAATTTTTCGGGCGAACTCCTGATTGACGATGGCGACCTTCTGCGAGGCAGCTGTATCGTGCTGGTTGAACTCGCGGCCGGCCAATAACGGAGTACCGATGGCCTTGAAATATCCGGGCGTGATGTTCCCCATGTCGACCAAAGCTTTATTGACCTCGCCATTTACAACAACCTGGTCGTTCCAGTAGCTTCCGCCCAAGGGAACAGCGTTGGTCTCGGCGGCCGACTCGACCTCGGGCAGAGAGCGCACCCGCTCTACGACAGTCTGCCGGAAGAGGGCGCGCTGTTCCTGCGGAAGACTGAGGCGGGTGAAATCGATATCCATGACGAGCACGCCTTCACGCTGAAAGCCGGCATCGAGGGTGAGGAGTTTACGCAGGCTTCCGCTAAATAACAACGCGCTGACCACGAGCACGAGCGACAGCGCAACTTGTGCCACCACCAGAATTCTGCGAAGGCCAAAGCGCTCGCGGGTTGTGGTCATACCGCGAGCCGCCAGGCTCATCACGCGGGCCGGAGCCGTACCGGTCGCTTTGATTGCCGGGGCGAGCCCAACCAGCACGCAGGTGAGGATTGCCAATGCGGCGGTGAAGCCAAGCACGCGCCAATCCATGACGAGGCCAACAAAGATGTGGCGCACATCGCCCTCGCCGCTTAGATATCGCACGAGGAACGAACTCAGCATCCGAGCCAAGAGGGTTGCCAGAGCGGCACCCAGCAGGGCGATGAGCAGGCTCTCGGTGAAGAACTGCCGCAGGATGCGGCCTCTGGCTGCACCGAGCGCAATGCGGACGGCGATTTCTCTTTCACGAGCGCTCGCGCGCAACAGCATCAGGTTGGTCAGGTTGGCACATGCGATAAGCAGCACCAGCGCAGTGATTGCCAGCAGCAACCACAGAGGCGATTCGTATTCGCGGCGCAGGTTTGAGAGTCCCGTACTTCCGGGAAACGCTGCCAGTCTCTTCTGCAGATATTTTTTTCGCGCCTCCGCCTGATAAGCAGGCGGCAACGTCTCGGTCATGATCCCCGGCGAAATGGAATCGAGTTGCGCCGATGCCTTCTCGAAAGTCCATCCCGGGTTCAAGCGGCCCATTACGGCGAGCCACCATCCATGCGGCAATGAGTACAGACTGTTTTCGCCCGCAATGAGCGGCTCGGAGCAGATGAGCGTTGCAACGTCGAAGCTGTGACCTACATCGACCCCATGAAAACTCGCCGGCGTGACGCCGAGTACTGGAAACGCATGCCCTTCGAGCGAGACGGACTTTCCAATCGCGCTGGCGTCTCCGCCAAATTCGCTCTGCCAGAAGCCATAGCTGATGACAGCGCCCGGAGCTCCACAGCCGGCATGATCGTCGGAGAGGTGAAACACCCGGCCGAGGACCGGCTCGAGGCCAAGCACGTCGAAGAATTCGCCGCTGACCCAGAGAGCCTGCGCGTAGCGCACTTGTCCGCGTGTGGCGAGGTTCAAGGATTCGTTGCCGAATGCGAAGACGCCATTGAATCCGCGCTGCTGAGCACGAATCTGCTCCCACATCGGGTAAGTGACAAAAGCATAACGCCCGTGCACCCGGCCGGTGGCTCCGGGAACCGTGGGACGGATGACCGCCAGTTGTTCGGGATGCGGTACGGGAAGTGTCCGCATTCTTACCGCATCGATGAGCTGAAAGATGGCGGTGTTCGCGCCTATGCCCAAGGCGAGCGAGAGCACGCATACGGTCGTGAATACCGGGTCCAGGCGCAGCTTGCGCACGGCGTAACGCAAGTCCTGCCAGAGGGCTGACCAGAACTCGGGACGCTGGGTGGATCCAACAGACACGGGTTCTCTCCAGCGGCCTTCGATGTCGCGCAATTCGACAGCTAGATCGCGGCTATCGAGCTCGGCGATGATGGCGTCCCCGGCTTCTGTTTCATTCATCCCGCTGGAGAGCTGCGATTCGTAACGGTCGCGCAGGTGTTGGGAAAGCTCGTCGACGATCTCTGACTCGCGAGTGGGCTCCAGGCCGCTGTCGCGGAGACGATCTCGAACGATGCGTTGAAAATCAGGCATGACTTACTCCGGTGATACGTTGCATGGCGGTGACGAACTCCGCCCACGTGCGACGCTGCTCTTTCAGCATCGCCTTTCCATCGGGCGTCAGTTTGTAATAACGGCGCCGGCGCTGTCCCGCCTTCTCGATCCATTGACCAGTGATCCATCCGCGCTTCTCCAGTCGGTACAGGAGCGGATAGAGGGATGCGACGTTGAACTTCAGCGTGCCGTCCGAGCGCTGCTCGATGAGCTGGCTGATCTCGTATCCGTGGCGGGCACGGGATTCGAGCAAGGAGAGGATCAGGAGCTCGGCGCTGCCCTTTTTCAATTCCCGGTCGAGGATTGCATTTGGTTTAGCCATATATAGCTATGACATATATGACTGTGACAGACGTTGTCAAGAGCCCTCCCGCCTGGACCGCCATCGCCCCGCGGGCCCGCAAGGGTCGGTGCGCACCGCTATCTGAGTTGGCTTGTCCGAAGACGCTAGGCAGAAAAGCCCAAAAAGAAGGCCGAAGGGGATAACCAAGAAAAAACACGAATCCGCGTACATTGCGACATGAAGCCTCCCGGGGAGGTCGCTGGAACAGAAGTGGTGAACATTCAGAGCAGCGATCTCTAGTAGATTTGCTAGTGATGGAAGGGTGTTGGATTGTCAAGAGCGTCTACAAAATTTTACGAAAATAATCCAAAATAATCCGGGAGTCCTTCGGCGTGGATTCTGCATCCCAATTCGGTATGAACGCGGAGAATCAGAACATCTTTGACGAAGAGTATCGGGTGGTGGCAGTTGAGAGTCAAAGACTGACCATCCAAGGGGTGCGCAGCGGAGAAGTGCTGACCATCGTTACGCAGAACCCGGAGGCTCCGCTAACGGCGGCAGAGTACCCGCCGGGGCGGTTGATTGCGTTGCGGGATCCCAGCCGCGCGTTGCCGAATTGAGGCCGGATTGCGGTCGTCGGCTTTCGGCTCATCGTTTTGGCCAAGAGTTATCCACTCTAACTCTGGA
>Ga0066903_100001945_pt1 | contig 15673 bp, 14 predicted proteins | sample PanSoiMetaGPlot1_FD_67491 | JGI IMG/M metagenome (GOLD analysis project Ga0066903, IMG submission 67491) | Tropical forest soil microbial communities from Panama analyzed to predict greenhouse gas emissions - Panama Soil - Plot 1 (version 2) | ecosystem: Environmental > Terrestrial > Soil >... | reverse complement strand
CCAAAAAAAGGCCTAAGGCCGTCGCGCGAACAAAGAATTTTGCTCAACCGTGTTGGTAGCTTTTGCAAACGGGTCCGAAATATGCGCATTATGCACGCAAAATAAAATAAGAGGGCCAATGGTCGCGGATGGCGATTTTGGCTATTGCGAAGGAACCTCGGAATCCGAGCGTGGAGGAGAAAGCATGAAGACACGAAAGAGTTTGCATTTAGGCGTGGCGGCCGTCGCCCTCGCCCTGGCGTTCGGCGTTGCGCCGACGACAGTTGTGGCGCAGCAGGCCGCGACCGTCAGCGTCGGGGCGAACGATATCGGCGGCGTGGTGCGCGGACCGAACGGGCCGGAGGCCGGGGTGTGGGTCATCGCCGAGACGACCGATCTTCCGACTAAGATGAACAAGACAGTGGTAACCGACGACCAGGGCCGCTACCTGATCCCGGACCTGCCGAAGGCCAACTACGTCGTGTGGGCGCGCGGCTACGGGCTTGTCGATTCGGCCAAGACGGCGAGCGAGCCCGGCAAGACCGTGAACATTACGGCAGTACGGGCGCCGAATGACGCGGCGGCGGCCGAATTTTATCCGGCGATCTACTGGTTCTCCATGTTGAAGATCCCCGGCAAGGACATGTTCCCGGGCACCGGCACTGGGGCGAACGGTAACGGCATGCCGACCTCGATGAAGAGCCAGCTCCAGTGGACCGACCAGGTCAAGACCAACGGATGTTACGCTTGTCACCAGCTCGGCAACCGGGCGACCCGCGTGATCCCTAAGGAGCTCGGCACCTTCAAGAATTCAGTCGAGGCCTGGGAACGCCGCGTTCAATCCGGACAGGCGATGGTACAGATGGCCGCAGCCCTCGGCCGGCAGGAGCCCAAGATTTCGATTGCGAACCTCGCCAACTGGACCGATCGGATTGCCGCCGGCGAATTGCCCTTCGCCAAGCCCGAGCGTCCCCAGGGCCTCGAGCGCAACGTGGTGATCACCCAGTGGGATTGGGGTGATGCCAAGTCTTACATGCACGACCAGGTCTCCACCGATAAGCGCAAGCCGACCATCAACGCGAACGGCAAGCATTTTGGCGCCACCGAGGAGAGCACGGACTGGTTCCCGGTTTTCGATCCGGCGACCAATCAGCCTTCCAAGGTGAACATGCCGGTGGGCGACCAGGGCATGGAGTCGTCCAAGAACAACACCATGGCGCCTTCGGCATATTGGGGCGAGGAGGCAATCTGGGACAGCAAGACCAGCGTCCACAGCCTCATCATGGACGAGAAGACGCAAGTCTGGTTTACCGCTCGCGTCGGCAAGCCGGAGAATCCGGCGTTCTGCCAGGCCGGATCGGATCACCCGTCTGCCAAGGCATTCCCCATCAAGGAATCCACCCGGCACCTCGCGGTCTATGATCCGAAGACCAACACTACGAAGTTGATCCGAACCTGCTTCAACACCCACCATGTCGTGTTGGCGGAGGATGCGGATAACACGGTTTGGATCAGCCAAGGCGGACCGCAACAGGGCGTCATGGGCTGGGTGAACCGCAAAATCTGGGAAGAGACCGGCGACGCGGCCAAAGCCCAGGGCTGGGCTCCTGTGATCATCGACACTAACGGTAACGGTAAGGTCGACGATTACGTGCAACCCAACCAAGCCGTCGATGCCACCAAGGACAAGCGGCTCAATGCCGGCCTTTACGGCGTCGGCGTGAACCCGTCCGACGGCACGGTCTGGGGCGCAGTGCTCGGATATCCTGGCTACGTGCTTCGGTTTGATCCGAAGACGAAGCTGTCGGAAATCTACGAGCCGCCATTCCCGGGCTTCGGGCCGCGTGGGTACGACATTGACCGCAACGGCGTCTCCTATGTGCCGTTGTCGAGCGGTCACCTCGGCGCCTTCGACCGCCGCAAGTGCAAAGGCCCGCTCAACGGCCCGCAGGCCGCCGAAGGCAAGTTGTGTCCGGAAGGTTGGACGTTGACGCCGTTCCCGGGCCCGCAGTTCCGCGATGTCGCCGAAAGCGGCAGCGCCGAAGCCAGCTACTACACGTGGGTCGACCAGCAGAACACGTTCGGCCTTGGCAACAATGTGCCGCTGGCGACGGGCAACGCCAACGAGTCGCTGATGGCGCTCGTGGACGGCAAGTGGGTCAACATGCGGGTACCTTATCCGCTCGGCTTCTTTGCCAAGTGGATCGATGGCCGCATCGACGATCCCAATGGCGGCTGGAAGGGCCGTGGTCTGTGGACGACGGACGGCAATCGGACGCCATTCCATCGCGAAACCGGCAAGGGAACGACGCCCAAGATCGTCAAGTTCCAGCTTCGTCCGGACCCACTGGCGAACTGATCTCGCGCAAATTGGGCCGGGCGGGCTTTGCCCGGCTCAATTCTCGACCGAACGCCCGGCGCCTCAGCCGGGCGTTCGTGTTTGCGACGCTCAAATCGACGATGAAAGCGGCGACCACGAGCCTCGTCCCAGGGGCTAGCCCCTATACTATCATCCACCATCCTCGGGTTCGGAACGAGGCTCGCTGCTGGACACTCGACATGTTAGGAAGGATTGGATGAGCAAGTCGATGCGATGAAACTGTGTAGGGCGGGTTCGCTTTAACCCGCCATCCCTTCGCGGCAATGGCGGGTTATCGCCAACCCGCCTAAGTCCGTGGATGTGATGCGAACAGGAAAACGCCGTTAGAAAGTGGCTAAGATGAGCGCCCCGCTGAAAAAACCGATCGAAGAATTCATAGGCGCGGACATTACCGCCACAATGCGCACGATCGGCGCCAACGCACGCGCTGCCGCCAGAATCCTGGCAACCCTTGGGGCGGTCGAAAAGAAACACGCAATCGCCGCAATGGCTCGCGCGATCAGGGCCGCAACTAACGCAACATTGACGGCCAACCGCGAGGATGTGGCAGAAGCCGAAAAAGCGGGCGCCACCGCGGCCTTCATCGACCGTCTCCGCCTCGACGAGAAGCGGATCGCCGCCATGGCGGACGGCGTCGACATCGTCGCCGCGCTGCCGGATCCCGTTGGTAAGGTCATTTCTGGATGGGAGCGGCCCAACGGAATGCGCATCGAACAGGTCCGGGTTCCGCTTGGCGTGATTGGGATCATCTATGAGAGCCGGCCGAATGTCACCGCGGATGCCGGGGCGCTCGGCCTTAAAGCGGGAAACGCCGTAATCCTACGCGGAGGCTCCGACAGCTTCCTGTCCTCACGCGCCATTCACGCCGCGATCGCGACGGGCCTTGCCGATGCCGGCGTGCCGGGAACAGCGATTCAATTGGTGCCGACCCGGGATCGCGATGCCGTGGGACTGATGCTGGCGGGCCTTGACGGAGCGATCGACGTGATCGTGCCCCGCGGCGGCAAAGGCCTGGTGGCTCGCGTGCAGGCCGAAGCGCGCCTGCCCGTGTTTGCCCATCTTGATGGTAATTGCCACGTCTATGTGGACAAGGCCGCCGACCCCGAAATGGCAAAATCGATTGTGCTGAACTCGAAGATGCGGCGCACCGGCGTCTGTGGCGCAGCCGAAACATTGCTCGTCGACAAAGGCGCCGCGCCGACCCTTCTCATACCGCTCGTGCGCATGCTGATTGAGGCCGGATGCGAGGTGCGCGGCGACCGCGACACTCAGGCAGCCGATCCTCGGGTAAAAGGCGCCACCGACGAAGACTGGATCACCGAGTACCTCGACGCCATTATTGCGGTGAAGGTGGTTGACGGGGTCGATGCGGCGATCGCGCACGTGGAACAGTACGGCTCCCATCATACCGACGCCATTGTTACCGCCGACCGCGCGGCCGCCGAGAAATTTCTGGACCGGATCGATTCGGCGATTGTATTGCACAATGCCTCGACCCAGTTCGCCGACGGAGGTGAATTCGGCTTCGGAGCCGAGATCGGAATCGCGACCGGACGCCTTCACGCACGCGGACCCGTTGGTGTCGAACAGCTCACGACCTTCAAGTATCGTGTGCGCGGCTCGGGCCAGACGCGTCCATGACCATGACGGCCGCCGCTGTCGCAGCCGCAGCTACTTCCTGCCCTACGCCGCATACGGAGGAGGACGTAGCGAAATCGTACGGGATCGGCCCGGGGCATCCGCGTTACCGAATTCCGGCCCATTACGCAGGCCAACGAATCGGGCTGTTCGGAGGAACTTTCGATCCGCCGCATGACGCTCACCTCGCCGCTAGCCTGATGGCAATGAAGCGGCTCGCGCTCGATCAGGTGTGGTGGCTTGTCACGCCTGGCAATCCGCTTAAGGACACGCGCGGGCTTGCTCCTCTCGCAGAGCGGGTCGCGGCTGCCCGCGGGCTCGCCCGCCACCCACGGATGGCCGTCACAGGCATCGAAGCCGAGATCGGCGTGCGTTACTCCTATGACATCGTCCGATACCTGGTGTCTCACTGCCCGGGCGTTCGATTTGTCTGGATTATGGGAGCTGACAACCTGCGCTCATTCCATCTTTGGCAGAAGTGGCGCGGCATTGCGAAATTGGTTCCCATCGCAGTGATCGATCGGCTCGGTCCAAGCCTTCGTGCGGCCGGCAGCGTCGCCGCGCAGGCGCTCGGTCGCCGACGCATCCCGGAAACTGAGGCTGCATCGCTGCTCGGCCGCCGCACGCCGGCCTGGGTTCTTTTGCATGGTTTGAAATCGCCGCTGTCCTCTACCGCCCTGCGCGCGGCCCGCCGGTCGCAAAAGCTTCGCATGCCACAGGCAAGAATACAGGGTGCCTGAGTCGATTCCTTCGAGAGAGGATTCACTGATCACTGACTTCGAACGATCAGAGCGTGCTCTGATGGAGGTTGACCCAAGCCCTCCTCGGCGACTGCGAACGCGCTTCGGTAAGGAATGAATACCGATTTGCCCGAGAGCGGCGTGGAGATGACAAGGCGGTTGAAACCATTAACCAGTTGCCCTTATCTTATGGAGGAGGCCCAGGGCAGGGTGCCCAGGGCGGTGGAACCGAAAGGAAAGGACCTCTGTCGACAGTTGCAATCTCGCGGGGTAGCACTCGCCGCAGCCCCGATCTCGTCTCAAAGGGGCGCCCTGACGCCGATGAGACGCTTCGCATCGTCCTCTCTCGCCTCGACGACATGAAGGCTGAGGATACCACCACAATCGATTTGCGCACCGAATCCGCGATCGCCGACTACATGGTTGTGACCTCTGGCAGGTCCAATCGCCATGTCGGGGCGGTGGCCGATCAGGTGTTGGAGGACCTTCATGGGGCCGGGCTTACCGGCGTCAGAGTGGAAGGCATACCTCTTTGCGATTGGGTGCTGATCGACGCTGGCGACGTGATCGTTCATGTCTTCAGGCCCGAAGTTCGAGCGTTCTACAATCTCGAAAAGATGTGGTCGCGCGGCGGCGCAGCCAAGCGCCAGGCCAGCTAACCTAAGCCTCTGTGAACATTTGGATTCTTGACGAATCCGCGCCGAATTCGTGAAATTGCAGATCGGTCGAGCCGAGAGCATGCGCAAATTAGCGGGGCAACGCCGGAGTTCGCTTGATGCGGATTGTGGTCGCCGCGGTTGGCCGACTCAAGTCGGGCCCCGATCGCGCGCTTGCCGAGCGCTATCGGGATCGGGCCCTCAAGGCTGGACGCGCGTTCGGCCTGCGCGGTCTCGATATCATCGAGGTGAGGGAGAGCCGCGCCCGCGAAGCGGATCGCCGCGTAACAGAAGAGACGATCGCGCTGGCGGGCGCCATTCCGGACGACGCTGTCAAGGTTGTGCTGGACAGTCGGGGCCAAAATGCCTCCAGCGACAGTTTTGCCCGGCGAATTCGCGCATGGCGCGAAGCAGGGCGTCCGGACGTCTGCTTCATTATCGGGGGAGCGGACGGCCTTGCCGCTAGCCTGCTTGACGCCGCCGAAATGAACCTTGCGTTCGGATCGGCGACCTGGCCACATCAGCTCGTGCGAATCATGTTGATGGAGCAGATTTACCGGGCCATGACGATCCTCTCCGGCCACCCCTACCATCGCGAGTGAGGTTTGCTTGACAAACGAAATGGCTGATAGCTTTCGTGGGCGAATCTTCGGCGCAGCCGTAGATGCGCCGGCCAGATGCTGCCCCAATTCATGCCTACAAACTGCTTGTCCTATACGCTAAATTGGCTTTTCCAATTCGCCGGGAGCCGCGGGAGCCGATGATATCGCTTGACCGAGTGGCGCAGCTCCTGCGAAACGCCGTAACAATCGCAGTGTTGCTGGTATGGACGGGAGGGTGCGTCGGAACGGCGCTTGCGCAGTCGGCGCGTTCCTCCAAAACTCTTAATGCGGCAAGACCGCATGATCAGGAACTTGACTCGATCCGGGCCGAGCAACGCAAATCGTCCGAAACCGAACAGCAGCTTACGACCGAGAATAGTGCAATTAGCGACGAGCGGCGCCGGCTCAATCAATCGCTGATTGCTGCCGCCTCCAGGATTCGCGCTACTGAGGAGCGGATTGCAGCGATCGAGGTTCGTCTGCACGAGTTCGACAGCAGCGAGGCGAACATACGCAAATCGCTCGACGGGCGCCGCACCCAGATCGCCGAGGTGCTCGCTGCCCTCCAGCGCATCGGACGCCGGCCAGCACCCGCGGTCTTCCTCGGGGCCCGAGACGCCGTTGAATCGTTACGGGTCACCATGGCGCTCGAAGCTGTGCTCCCGCAAATAAGAAGCGAAACGAAGAAACTTCAGGTCGAGCTCACGGACCTTGCGCACGTTAAAGATGCAAAGACAACAGAACACAACCAACTTGCAGCCGAGTTGGCGGACCTTGCCATCATGCAAAAAACCATGGCATCGCTGATCGACGAACGCCAGACGCGCCAATCCGAGGTCGAGCAAGCTATCGCGTCTGAGCGCCAGCGTGCAGCCACGTTGTCGCGGCAAGTCGACAATCTCAAAGATTTGATCGGAAAGCTCGAGCCGGCAGCCGACTCGAAACGAGGAGGCCGAGCTTCGAGCCGGCCAGGCGAGGAGTCAAAGAGCCCAAACGGTGCGAGATCTGCCCTTGCGGCGCTTAACGATCCGTCCCGAATGGCGCCCGCGGTTGCCTTTGTCTCTGCCAAGGGCAGGCTTTCATTACCGGTTAGCGGTACCAAAATACGTGAGTTTGGGGCTCCCGATGGAGGGGGCGGCAACGAGAAGGGAATTTCGATCGCGACGCGACCTGGAGCGCAGGTCACAGCACCCTGCGATGGTTGGGTAGTTTACGCGGCGCCCTACAGATCTTACGGACAACTCTTGATCCTGAACGTCGGTGGCGGCTATCATGTACTATTGGCCGGAATGGAGCGAATTACTGTCGACCCCGGCCAGTTCGTTCTGACGGGAGAGCCAGTGGCCGTCATGGGAAGTGGCACGCGAGTTGCCTCTGCTTCTGCGGCCGGCTCATCTTCAGTGATTGGTTCGCCTCAACCGGTCCTCTATATCGAGTTCCGGAAAGATGGCATACCGATGGATTCGAATCCGTGGTGGGCGACAACTGTAAACGAAAAGGTTGGTGGATAATGCGCAAGACTTCTCTGGTTCTCCTGGGCGCGGTCGCCGGCGCTGCAGTGACGCTCGTCGCGGTTCAGCCGTCATCCCGGCTGCTGATTGGCTCGAGCGCAAGGGCAGCGCAGGCGGATACCTACCGCCAGCTCAATCTGTTCGGCGATATCTTCGAGCGAGTGCGCACGCACTACGTGGAGAAGCCGGACGAAAGCAAGCTTGTCGAATCGGCCATCAACGGCATGCTCAATGGGCTCGATCCTCACTCGAGCTACATGGACACCAAGAGCTTCAAAGATATGCAGATCCAGACCCGCGGCGAGTTCGGCGGGCTCGGCATCGAAGTCACGATGGAGGACGGGCTGGTCAAGGTCGTGGCGCCGATCGACGACACCCCGGCTGCCAAGGCGGGCATCCGCGCCGGCGATATCATCACTCATCTGGATGACGAGCCCGTTCAGGGCCTCACCCTGAATCAAGCCGTCGAGAAGATGCGCGGGTTAGTCAACACCAAGATCCGCCTCAAGATCATGCGCAAAGGCAACGATGCGCCGATCGAGGTCGCCATTGTGCGCGACAATATCCGCGTGCGCTCGGTGCGCATGAAGGTCGAAGGTGACGATGTCGGCTATGTCCGCATCACCCAATTTAACGAGCAGACGTCTGACGGGCTCAAGAAAGCGATCGCGGACATTACCAGTCAGGTTTCGAGCGAGAAGCTCCGTGGCTATGTCGTCGATCTGCGTAACAATCCGGGCGGCCTACTCGACCAGGCCATCTCGGTTTCGGACGCGTTCCTTGAGCGGGGCGAAATCGTGTCCACCCGCGGACGCGATCCCGAAGAGACGCAGCGTTTCAACGCGCGGCCGGGCGACCTGACCAAAGGCAAGCCCGTGATCGTTCTCATCAACGGCGGCTCCGCATCAGCATCCGAGATCGTGGCGGGAGCCCTGCAGGACCATCGGCGGGCAACCCTGGTCGGAACCCGTTCGTTCGGCAAGGGGTCGGTGCAGACCATCATTCCCCTTGGTTCCGGCAACGGCGCGTTGCGACTGACCACGGCTCGCTATTTCACGCCATCCGGTCGTTCGATCCAGGCCAAGGGCATTTCTCCCGACATCGAAGTGCTGCAGGAAGTCCCCGAGGAAATGAAAGCGCGGTCGGTCGACACCAAGGGCGAATCGTCCCTGCGCGGCCATCTCAAGGCCGAAGGTGATGAGCAGGCCGGCTCGCAATCCTACATTCCGACGGAAGCCAAGGACGATAAGGCCCTTAATATGGCCTTCGATCTCCTGCGCGGCACCAGGACTCATGCGGCATTCCCGCCAAACCCGAAATCGGCTACGCTGCCGAACTGATCTTGAACGCACCAAACGAGCCCGGCGGCCCGGTGCCGCCGGGCTCTTTTTTTCGCTAGTGCAGCCAAAAAACTACAACCTCCAGCAAAAACCGCAACTCAGCCTGTGAACCATCCCAACGTCGAACATGCCCCGCTTCGAGGATCTACCCTATCGTCCGTGCGTCGGCGTCATGGTGCTCAACAGCGCCGGCCTCGTCTTCATTGGCCGCCGTTCCGAGGGGCCCGAGCACATCGACGAAACCCACGTCTGGCAAATGCCCCAGGGGGGCATTGATGGCGATGAAGACCCGTGGCCGGCCGCGCTGCGGGAGCTCTACGAGGAAACCAGCATCCGATCGGTCGAGCGTCTCGGCGAGATCGAGGACTGGCTCTCCTATGACATCCCGCGCGACATCGTCGGCCAGGCCTGGGGCGGGCGCTATCGCGGCCAGACCCAGAAGTGGTTTGCGCTGCGCTTCACCGGTGACGACGGCGAGATCGACATCTCCTCGCCGGGAGGCGGCACTCACAGTCCCGAATTCATCGCCTGGAAATGGGAGCCAATGGCGCGCCTTCCCGATCTCGTGGTGCCGTTCAAGCGAACGACCTACGAGCGGGTGGTGAGGGAATTCTCGAAATTTGCAAGGGGGTGAATATTTTTCGATATCGTTGAGCTATCTCAGTGCTGTCATCGCCCCGGTCAAACCGGGCAATGACAGCGCGAGGAATCGACCCTACCGCAAAATACTCTCCATTCACGCGCCAGTTCAGTGGCCGAGCGCCGACCTGAGCGTCTGGAGTTGTTCAAGGCGGGCCCGCGCCTTGTCGCGGCTCATGTCATTATCGGCGTCCGCGATGTCTTCCTCGGTATCCTTGATGGCCTGAGCGATCATGGCGCCGTTGATTTCGGCCACCGGCACAGCCTGTTCGGCCAGCACCGTCAATCCGGTCGGGCCCATTTCCGCCAAACCACCCCGCACAACGATACGCTGGGGCTCGCCACTGCTGTGGATGGTCAGGAGTCCAGGCTTGAGTGTGGCTATGTACGGCGCGTGGCCGGCGAGGATACCGAACTCGCCTTCCTCGCCCGGAACGTCGACCTGACTGACGTCGCCCGCAAATACCAGGCGTTCGGGCGAGACCAGCTCGAAGTGAAATGTGGCCATGACGGGTAAACCTATGCCTCCGCGGCGAGCCTCTTCCCCTTTTCGACTGCCTGCTCGATGGTCCCGACCAAGTAGAAGGCTGCCTCCGGCAGGTGATCGTACTTGCCCTCGACCAGACCTTTGAAGCCCTTGATGGTATCGGCGAGTTCAACGAACACGCCGGGCGTGTTGGTGAATACCTCAGCCACGTACATGGGCTGCGACAAGAACCGCTCGATCTTACGGGCACGCGCCACGGTAAGCTTATCCTCCTCCGACAGTTCGTCCATACCGAGAATGGCGATAATGTCTTGCAGGGACTTATAGCGCTGCAAAATCTGCTGGACTTGGCGGGCGACGTTGTAGTGCTCCTCGCCAACGACAAGAGGCGAGAGCATGCGCGAGGTCGAGTCCAACGGATCGACCGCAGGAAAGATCGCCTTCTCGAAGATCGAGCGCGATAGCACCGTTGTGGCGTCCAAGTGAGCAAATGACGTAGCGGGTGCCGGGTCGGTAAGATCGTCGGCCGGCACGTAGATCGCCTGCACTGAGGTTACGGACCCCTTGTGGGTCGTCGTGATACGCTCTTGCAGCGCGCCCATGTCGGTGGCGAGCGTTGGCTGATAGCCGACGGCCGAAGGAATGCGGCCAAGCAACGCCGAAACCTCGGAGCCGGCCTGCGTGAAGCGGAAGATATTGTCAACAAAGAACAACACATCCTGGCCCTGATCGCGAAAATATTCGGCGACGGTCAGGCCGGAGAGCCCAACGCGAGCACGGGCGCCAGGCGGCTCGTTCATCTGACCATAGATCAGTGCGCATTTCGAGCCGGCAGTCGAGCCCTTGTTCTCTTTCGGGTCCTTATTGACGCCCGTCTCGATCATCTCATGGTAAAGATCATTGCCCTCGCGGGTGCGCTCGCCGACACCGGCGAACACCGAGTAACCGCCGTGCGCCTTGGCAACGTTGTTGATGAGTTCCATGATCATGACGGTCTTGCCGACGCCGGCGCCGCCGAACAGTCCGATCTTGCCGCCCCTGGCATAAGGCGCCAGCAGGTCGACGACTTTGATACCGGTTATCAGGATCTGCGCCTCGGTCGATTGCTCGGTATAGGCTGGGGTCGGCTGGTGAATGGCGCGCCGCTCTTTGTGCACAACCGGTCCTGCCTCGTCTACGGGCTCTCCGATCACGTTGATGATGCGTCCAAGCGTGCCGTCCCCAACCGGCACCGAAATCGGCTGCCCCGTGTCCCCCACCTCCTGGCCGCGCACCAGGCCCTCGCTGGTGTCCATCGCGATGGTGCGTACCGTCGACTCTCCGAGGTGTTGCGCAACCTCGAGCACCAGCCGGTTGCCGTGATTATTGGTCTCGAGCGCGTTCAGGATCGCCGGCAGATGGCCATCGAACTGAACGTCGACGACTGCGCCGATGACCTGAGTGATGCGTCCGCTTTTGCTGGCCATAAGGGTCCTCGTTGATTGACAAGTCTACACTGCCTCGGCGCCGGAGATGATCTCGATCAATTCCTTCGTAATCATCGCCTGTCGCGTGCGGTTCAAGGCTAACGTCTGTTTGCGGATCATGTCCCCGGCGTTACGGGTGGCGTTGTCCATCGCGGTCATCTGGGCGCCATAGAATGAGGCCGTGTTCTCCAGCAAGGCGCGGAAGATCTGCACCGAGATGTTGCGGGGTAGGAGCTCGGCGAGAATGTCCTCTTCGTCCGGCTCGTATTCATAGACGGCGCCGCCGCTACGGGCTGATTCGGCGGAGATGACCGCCGGAATGAGCTGCTGCGCAGTCGGGATTTGCGCGATTACCGATTTGAAGCGCGAAAAGAACAGCGTGCAGACGTCGAACTGGCTCGCCTTGAAAAGCGCGATGATTTTCTGCCCGATGCCGCTGGCATTCTCGAATTTAAGCTGGCGCACGGAACGCAAATCGACCGTCTCGATGATGCGATCTTCGAACTGGCGTTTGAGCTGATCGAAGCCTTTACGGCCGACGCAGAGGAACTTCACGTCCTTGCCCTCAGCCAGCAGCGAATTGGCGCGTTCCCGTGCAAGGCGAACGATCGCCGAGTTGAAGGGGCCGCACAGCCCGCGTTCGCCTGTACAAACGAGCAGAAGGTGGCTCTGGTCGGAGCCCGTGCCGGCGAGGAGCTGCGGCGCGCCCGGATTGTCGCCGACCGACGCCGCGATATTGGCGAGCACCCTTTCCATGCGCTCCGCATAAGGGCGAGCCGCCTGCGCCGCAGCGGTGGCCCGACGGAGCTTCGACGCGGCGACCATCTGCATGGCTTTGGTGATCTTCTGCGTCGCCCTGGTGGCGTCGCGGCGGACCCGCATGTCCTTGAGACTCGGCATCAGGCAAACGCTTTCGCGTAAGTATCGACCGCGCCCTTGAGCTTTGCAGCTGTCGTATCGCTGAGATCACGCGCGTCGCGGATGTCCTTGAGGATATCGCCGTGCGCGGTCCGCAGCGTGCCGAGCAGACCCTCCTCGAACGCCCGCACCCGGTCGAGGGGAATCGGATCGAGGTAGCCGTTGACGCCCGCGTAGATGACGCAGACCTGCTCTTCCATTTTGAGCGGCGAGAATTGCGGCTGTTTCAACAGTTCGGTCAGCCGCGAGCCGCGGTTGAGGAGGCGCTGGGTGGTGGCATCGAGATCGGAACCGAACTGAGCGAACGCCGCCATTTCGCGATATTGTGCAAGCTCGCCCTTGATGCGGCCGGCGACCTTCTTCATCGCTTTGGTCTGCGCCGAGGAGCCGACGCGCGACACCGACAACCCGACGTTAACGGCCGGCCGGATGCCCTGGTAGAACAGATCGGTCTCAAGGAATATCTGGCCATCCGTGATCGAAATCACGTTGGTTGGGATATAGGCCGACACGTCGTTTGCCTGGGTCTCGATCACCGGCAGCGCCGTCAGCGAGCCCGCGCCGTTCTCGTCATTCATCTTGGCGGCGCGTTCGAGGAGCCGCGAATGAAGATAGAACACGTCGCCCGGATAGGCCTCGCGCCCGGGCGGACGGCGCAGCAGGAGCGACATCTGCCGGTAGGCCACCGCCTGCTTGGATAGATCGTCATAGATGATGACGCCATGCATGCCGTTGTCGCGGAAATACTCGCCCATGGTGCAGCCAGCAAACGGCGCCAGGAACTGCATAGGCGCCGGATCGGAAGCCGTCGCCGCCACAATGATGGAATATTCGAGCGCGCCCTGCTCCTCCAGCACCTTCACGAACTGCGCGACCGTCGAGCGCTTCTGCCCCACCGCCACATAGACGCAGTAAAGCTTGATCTTCTCGTCGCCGCTGGCGTTGAGAGACTTCTGGTTCAGGATGGTGTCAAGCGCAATCGCGGTCTTGCCGGTCTGGCGATCCCCGATGATCAATTCGCGCTGGCCGCGGCCGATTGGAATCAGCGCATCGATCGCCTTGAGGCCGGTCGCCATCGGCTCATGCACCGATTTGCGCGGAATGATGCCAGGGGCTTTGACGTCGACGCGCTTGCGCTCGCCCGGAATTGGCCCCTTGTCGTCGATCGGATTGCCAAGGGCGTCGACCACGCGGCCGAGCAGGCCCTTGCCGACCGGCACGTCGACGATGGCGCCGGTGCGCTTGACGGTCTGGCCTTCGATGATTTCGCGGTCCTCGCCGAAAATCACAATGCCGACATTGTCGGTTTCGAGATTGAGGGCCATGCCGCGGATGCCGTTCTCGAACTCAACCATCTCGCCGGCTTGGACATTGTCGAGGCCATAGACGCGCGCGATGCCATCGCCGACCGACAGCACTTGGCCGACTTCCGAGACTTCGGCCTCCTGGCCGAAATTCTTGATCTGCTCCTTAAGGATCGCGGAGATTTCCGCCGCCCGGATATCCATTAACCAACCTCTTTCATCGCGTGCTTGAGTGCGTTGAGCTTGGTGCGCAAAGAACTGTCGACCATGCGGCTGCCGAGTTTCACCACCAGTCCGCCAATGATCGATGGATCAATCTTCACCTCGACCCGAACATCCTTTCCGGTCACTGCGTTGAGCGTGTTCCGGATCTCGTTCTGATGCGCCTCGGAGAGCGGCTCGGCGGCCGTGACATGCGCCGTCACCTCACCCTTATGGCGAGCGACCAGGGCCCCGTAAGCCCTGATGATGTTGCGAATCGCAAACAGCCTCCGGTTGGATGTCACAACCTTGAGAAATTGCGCCGCAAGCCCTTCGATTCCAGCCTTGTCGATCACCGCGGCCAGCGCCTTGGCCTGTGCGTCGGCCGCAAACACAGGGCTGCGGACGAGGCGTGACAAATCCACGCTCAGGTCAAGGAGCGCGTCGAATCTTTGCAAATCGGCCAAGACGGAATCGACGGCCCCGGCTTCGAGCGCCAGCTCGAACAAGGCCGTGGCGTAACGGCCTGCCATTCCCGAATCGATCGCGTGTTCCCCTGCCACGTCTGGCTCACCAAAGGCTAGAGTCGTTTCTCAGTAACAGGGGCGGAACTTGGGGCGCCTGGTCATGGCCGGGCTTGTGCCGGCAATCCCAAACGTCGGCGCACTGCGCCTCCCCCATCCTATCCGTCACCTGCAGGCAGGGGGCGGCAGGATGGGCTAGGGGCAAGCCTGGCGACGACGACCTGACGGCCACCAAATTTCGCCCTGTTTTCCATTTCCGCAGACAACGCGCCCCCCGAGTTGAGGCGCAAGCCCTTGGAAGTGTGTGAGGACTTGGATTTTTCGGGAACGCCTCGATCGGCGTAGCCCAAGTAAAATCGCGGGTTTGCTAACACAGCGGGAATTGGGGCGCAATATGGCGGTCGTCAGGCGGCTCATCTATTCGCCCATGGGCGAATACGTGCGGCGGATTCGCCACAATCCTCGCCCCGCGAGCGCTTTGGGCTTGGGGCCAACTCATCTGTCCTTTAGGGGCCCGACGGGGCCTGATGGCGTCGGATGGTATCGAGAATTCTTCACCATAGAGCTTAAGCTTCGCTTCCCGACACCGTCGAAGCGTGGCAGGCTTGATGCGTGCCATCGCCAGCAGCCTTCGGTCCGGCAGAATCACGTAGGCCGCACGGCCTCCGCCTTAGCGAGCGCGGAGCGGCGCGCACGCAGCGCGCCGAACAGCGCCTGGTCTGCGCCGCCCTCGCCGCGTGTTGCTGCGGCTGCGTGCTTTGCGTGCGGCTTTCTTGCCGGGGGCTGTTGCGGCCGGCCGGCGCAATTCTATTTTCGCCTGGCCCTTGAGCACGGCCTGGCCAGCCTGCGGAATGGTCCAGCGGCCGTGGCCCCTGATTCGAGCGACAATATCCCGGCGGCGTAGAGCTGTCGAAAAATCGAGCGCCATTCGCTGCGGTTGTACTCCTTGCCAACCCCGAAGGCTGGCAAGGCATCATGGCGAAACTTCTTGATCGCCTCGGTCTCTTCGCCGAGGAGCAGGCTGATGAGGTGCTCGGTGCCGAAGCGCTCGCCGGTGCGCACGATTGCCGACATGGCCTTCTGCGCCGCGATGGTGCGGTCGATGACGGCGACGCTTCCGGTGCAGATGTCACAATTCCCACACGCCGGCGGAGCAGACTCGACGAAATAGCCGAGCAGGTCTGGCGCCGGCAGCGCGGGGATTCGCAGAGCGCTACCAGGGCATTCAGGCGCAGCCGGTCACCCGCTTCTGGTCATCCGAGGCGGTGCTCGCATCGATCTGGCGGCG
>Ga0066903_100001943_pt1 | contig 15676 bp, 10 predicted proteins | sample PanSoiMetaGPlot1_FD_67491 | JGI IMG/M metagenome (GOLD analysis project Ga0066903, IMG submission 67491) | Tropical forest soil microbial communities from Panama analyzed to predict greenhouse gas emissions - Panama Soil - Plot 1 (version 2) | ecosystem: Environmental > Terrestrial > Soil >... | reverse complement strand
CGGCATGCGGATCGTTTCCAGCCGTGAGAAGGTGATGCGGTTGCGCAGCGGCTGCGCCGGCGCCGCCGGGCCAGGCGGACGGCTCAGACGCTCGAGCGCGACCCACTGCTCGGTTCCGCTCGCATTCCCCGCGCGGTAGGACGGCCCCAGCTCGCGGACCTCGGGCGGCATCGCGTTGAAGGCGGCCGGACGGATTCGTTGGCCGAGCGCGACGAAGTCGTCGTCCTGGACGCCGCCGATGCTGTTGGCAACAACGAGGCTGCGCAGCCGATCGGGGAACGACAGCGCGAAATCGAACGCGACGAATCCGCCGGCGGCGGTGCCGGCGAGATGGAAGCGATCGATCTTCAGCAGATCGACCAGCGCGAGCAGATCGTCCGCCGCGGTCCCGACGGGGGCCCCGGCTTCCATCGTCGAACGTCCCCAGCCGCGTCGATCGAACGAGATGACGCGGAACCCTCGTGCCGTAAAAACGGGAATCTGCTGATCCCACACGCGGCTGCTGCCCGTCGCGGCGTGCAGGAGCACGACCGGCACACCGGAGCCGCCGGTATCGACCACCCAGAGACGCACGCCCGGCAGCGCGACGGATGTTCCGCGCTCCGACGGTCGATCCTGGGCGTGGACGGCGGTCATGAGGATCGCGGCGACGAGTGCGGGAATCAGAACGGTCAGCATGCGCATGGCGCATGATAATGTGACGCGCGGGGGGCGTGTGGAACCACTGACGAGCAAAGATCGGCTCATCGTCGCACTCGACGTGCCGACCGTGTCGGAAGCCGTCGCGGCGGTCGACCGGCTCGACAACGTGTCGTTCTTCAAGGTCGGCTGGCAGGTGTTCATGAGCGGGGTGCTGTCAGGCGACCTCCGCCTCCTGCTCGATCGGCTCAGGGGCGCACGTATCTTTCTCGACCTCAAGATTCCCGGCGACATCGACAACACGATCGGTGCCGTGGTCGAGTTGTGCGCCAGCCTCCACAATGTGATCTTCCTGACGCTCAGCGACTCGATGCCCGCCAGAAGCATCAGGGCTGCGGCAGCAGCGCGTGATGCGCGCCAAAGCCCGACGCCGAAACTGCTCACCGTACCGTTGCTCTCGAGCCTCGATTCGTCCGATCTCGCCGCGATCGCCGGCAAGGGTGTGACCGTCGAGGAATACGTCCTCGGCCGCGCGAGAACTGCGCTCGGTGCAGGTTGCGACGGCGTGATTGTGTCGGGCGCGGCTATCGGGACGTGCCGCGAGGGTCTGGGCCGCCACGTGCCGATCGTCAGCCCCGGCGTGCGACCTGCGGGATCGGCAGCCGACGACCAGAAGCGAACGACGACGCCGGGCGACGCCATCCGCCTTGGCGCCGATTATCTTGTGGTGGGGCGGCCGATCACGAAGGCGCCGAATCCCCGCGAGGCCGCGGCTCGCATCATCGACGAGATCGACGCCGCGCTCGCGCGCCGCGGCTCAACTGCTGCGGTTGAAGATGTGCTGAAGCGCGCCGTCGATGTCTGAATAGCGGAACGCAAAGCCGTGCTGCTGTGCCTTTGCTGGCACCGCCCGCTGGCCGCTGAGCAGGAGCGCATCCGCCATCTCGCCGAGGACGATGCGAAGCATGAAGCCGGGCGTCGGCATGATGGACGGCCGATGAAGTGCACGTCCGAGAGCGCGGGCGAACACGTCGTTGGGCAGCGGCGCCGGCGCCGACGCGTTGACGGCTCCTGCGATCGCCTTGTCCGACATCGTCCATCGCACCAGATCGACCCAATCGTCCACGTGAATCCACGGCCAGTACTGCCGGCCCGATCCGACGGGCCCGCCGATGCCGGCGTAGAACGGTGGCAGCATCCGCGGCAGCGCGCCTTCGCGCCGGTCGAGCACGAGCCCGGTGCGCACGCACACGACGCGCGTGCGCGAGCTGCGGGCGCGCTCGGCTTCCGCCTCCCACTTCGAACAGACGTCGGCGAGGAAATCGCGTCCCGCTGGCGTATCTTCCGTGATGGGATCGTCGCCGCGCGGCCCGTAGTAGCCGACGGCGGATCCGCTCACGAACACGGGCGGGGGATCGCCGGCCGTGCCGATTGCCGCAGCGAGGCTCCGCGTGGCCAGCACGCGGCTTTCGAGAATGCGCTGCTTCTGCGCATCTGACCAGCGCCTCGACGCAATCGACTCGCCGGCAAGATTGATGACCGCATCCGCGCCGGACAATTCAGACCCCCACGGCCCCACGCTGCCATCGGGCGTCCATGACACGCGGCGGAGGCGCGGCGGCTGTTCCGCTTTGCCCGACGCGCGGGTCAACACGATCGTGTGATGACCGTCGCCCGCCAGCGCTGTCGACAACGCGCGGCCGAGAAAGCCGCTTCCGCCGGCAATCACGATCCTCATGTCTGTACCGGTAACCCTCGCCTCGGCGATGTTATTCCGGCTGCGCGCCTGCTCCGCGGTTTTCCTTGACGGTCACTTATCGGTTGAGGCGGCGCTTGATGTCAGGCCAGAACTCTTCGAAGAGATTCCCGGCGAGACGGCCGAGGAGGCCGTTGAGGCTGCGAATCGTCGTCTGGCCGGGCGTGGTGACGCTGGGCGGTAGATAAGAATTCTCGATGATGTTGTTGAAGACGTTGCCGGCGTAGCGGCCCCATGCGGGCGCGAGATGGCCGTCGCGGCGCTGGGCCAGCAGCACGGTCTTGAGCGCAAACGCGGCTCTCGACTTGATGGTGCCGCGCGGCGCGCGGATGTAGCGCGGCTCTTCCCCCCAGATGGCGCCGAGGCCCGCTTCAATCGAGTTGGAGATCGCGACGTCGGCTTCCCGGGCGACATACCGCTTGCCGAAGCCGTCCCAGCCCTGACCCCATTCTTCCGGAATGTTCCAAAGCGTTTGCCAGCCGGCGGACCAGACGCCCACGCCGAGGCTCTTGGGTCCGACGGTGCCGACGACAATCCATTCGATCCGCTCAGATGGGGTAATTGGGACGTAGGCGTCTTGCGAGGTTTGCGCGTAAAGGACGCCGGCGTGAAGGCTAAGCGCGGCCGTCAGGACGATGAGGTACACACGCACGCGCCTCGTTCCAGCAACTTCAGTTCCAGCGTACCTGCATGTAGCCGCCGAGCGTCGTGCCGAAGCTGTTCGTGTACTCGCCGAAATGCGTCGAGCCCAGCACCGGAATGACGTCGCGGGGGTTGAAGTGCGAGGTGATATTGAAGAACTGAAGCCCGAGGTCCATCTCCTGCTTGAGGATATCGAACGTCTTGAACGTCGTAACATCGAACGAGAAGTAGTTCGGAAAGCGTGCGTTATTGGGCGTGCCGACGTAGTACCGCTCGCTGTCGAGGATCGAGTACGGAAAGCCCGTGCGCCAGTCGACGGCCGGCGAGACGACGATCCGGTTCGGCAGGTTGACGGTCGTCCAGGCGCGCAGCCGGTGCGGCACGTCCGCCGTCGTCGGCGCGAACGCCCCCGGCTGGATCAGCGGCGTCGTGAGGCTGGTGTAGAGCGAGCCGAAGTCGTTGATGTCGCCCCGAGACGACGATCGAACGTAGCTGATGAGCGTCTGATTCTGCTTGCGCCACGTGTGGTGCGCCGTGATCTCAAACTCGCGGTACTCGCTGGTCCCCGTGCTGGCGAGCAGCAGCGAACCGCTGCTGTCGGGCACCACCACCGTCGGCAGCTGCTGCCCGTTCCTGGCGCGCACACCGGTCGAGATCTCGAGACGCGGCGTGACACGGAATTCAAAATCGACCGCGACGCCGTCGGACCGCGGCAGCGTGATGGGCGTCAGCGTCGGATCGAAGATGGTGGCGTGCTTGAGCGCTCCGCTGAGCGGATCGTAGGTCGATTCGCGCCGGATCGGGAACTGGTCGTACCCGAACGCGCCAAGCGGCGCGAATCCGACGAATCGGCCGGCGCTCGCCTTGAGCACGACGCGCCCGTTCTCGTCGAGGTTATAGCGGACGCCGATGCGCGGGGACAGCACGCTCTCGACGCTCCGATCGAACCGGATGCCGAGATCAACCTGCATGCGGGGAGAGACGTCCCACAGATCGCGCAGGCCGACGCCGCCGGTATAGTCGACCGCGCGAAGCTGAACCGGCCGGCCGAACTGCACGAGCCGCCGGAGCCGATCGTCGTCGTCGAGGACGTGGATTGGCATCTCGTCGATGGCCGCGTCCATCGCCCGGCGCCGGATGTTGCCGACGAGCGAGATCGTGTGCTGGCCGAGCGCCTGCACACCCGAGTGATCCCAGGTGACCGACAGCGCGCGCTGGTTGCCCCAGTGATCCACGGTCGCGAACCAGTTCTGGCTCCACCCGGTTGGGCGTAGTAGCGCAGGGCCCTCTCCGTTGGCGGCGAGCGCCGTTCCGTGACTGACCAGGCCCGCGCGAATCGTCAGCAGATCAGAAGATGACACCACGATGCGGTCGACGACGCCCGCAACGATGTCTTCCGTGTGGACATTCGGTGAGGCTTCTGGCCCCCGCAGCGGGCTGAGACCCGAGAACTCCTGCTCGAAGGGCGCATACAGCCCGTCGAACGTGATGCGTTGCTGTTTCGAGATGTCGTAGTCGAGACGGACGAAGCTCGTCACGCCCGTCGCGCCGATGTCCGGACGTCCCGATCGCGACGTGACGCCGGGAACCGGAACGCGCTCGTAGTTGAGCTCGGTCGACGCAAAGTAGTGCACGCGTCCTGTGCCGCCGCCGATGTACGCGCGTGGGAAAAAGCCTTCGATTTTGCCGAGACCGTAGTTGGTGAGCCGCGGGCGCGGGATGAAGCCCTGGATGCCGGCGCGAAACATGTCGCCGCCCGGTGTCGTTTCGATCGAGGCCAGCGAGCCCAGCACGCCGCTGAAGGTCGCGGAAATCGGATCGCGGAGCACCGCCATCCCCTTGACGCTTTCATTCGGGAGATCGATTGTCGACGTGCGAGTCACGGGATCCGTGACGTCGAACCCGTCGATCCAGAGGGAGCCTTCGTGAGGGCGTGTGCCGCCAATTCGCAGCTGGCCGTCGGGGCCGCGCACGACGCCCGGCAACAACGGAAGTGATTGCAGAATTCTCGGGCGCGGCGTCGGGAGGCGCTGCGCGAGCGGCGCGGTCATCGTACTGCCCAGCCGTTCCATGGCGGCGCCCGATGAGGTCAGCGCGGACGCTGTGACCTGCGTCACTTCCGACGTGCGCGCCAACGGCATCACGATAGGGTTCACCTTCGCAATCGGCGCGCGCGTGGTTTCGAAGCCGTCGAGTGTGGTGACGACGATGTCGCCCTCGAGCGCGTTCGTGAGGTCGAACGTGCCGTCGGGTTCCGTCGTCAGCGTGTGCACGATCTCACCCGAGCGCTCGAGGTCGATGCGCACGCCGGGCAGTGGGAGTCCTGTCTGATCGACTACGAGCCCGTGGACCTTCTGTTGTTGTTGCGCGGCAACTACACCGGGGGCTATGAGGGCCAGTACGACGACGACCGGTCGTAGGGTGGCGCGGATCCGCATTTTTGATTCAGGGCACCAAAAACGGGGTCATCCTATCGTGCTTCCATCCTGAACGCGCGCGGATCAACCAACTCGTAACCGAGCTGACACGTCTGTATGCCTTTCGCCACGCGACCCCGCCGACGGCACATTTTGGCTCAAAACGTCTTTCGCGCAACCCATTCTCGAAGCAAGGAATCGACCACGCGATAGCGGTCGCCGTCGCGCGCGACGATATCATCCCGGGTCAGGGCGGCCAACGCCCCCTGCACGGTCGACGGACCGCCGAGCCGGTACCGCGACCGTACGTCCCCCGACATCAACCCTCGTCCGTCCTCGACGACCACGGTGCGAAGCACAGCCCGTTGGGCCAGCGTCAGCCGCTGCCACAAGGCCTCGAAGATCGTGTCCTGCTCCACGAGGAGTCGGTGCAGCGCCCGGTGGAGGTCGTCGAGGGTGGCGCGACGGCGGCTGGCCGCACGCACGTCGTCCCACGTCTCGTGCGCGAGGCGCTGGACGTCGTACGGCAGGTTGCCGGCGAGGTCGACAATGGCCGCGCCGAGTCCTGGCTCGGCCGAGATGCCCGACCGTGTGAAGCGCGCATCGAGAAAATCCGCGAACTCGTCCGGCGGAATCTTCTCGAGGCGCATGACGGGGCCGGCCTTATAGAAGGGGCGGCGTGGCGTCAGCATCCGCTCCATGAGGCTCGGCTCCGAGCCGGCGAACACGTACCCGACGTCGCGTTGATGCTGCACGGCCGCGCGCAGTGCGTGCTCGATGGATCCGCCATTGAAGCCGGCGATCGCCTGAAACTCGTCCAGCGCGACGACGACCCGCCGCCGCTTCGTCGCAGCCAGCTGGGCGGGCAGTGCAAACACTTCCTGTGCGAGGCGCGACACGTCGCGATCGGAGCGGATGTTCGGAAACGATACCGTGAGCGATCCTGATCCTGGCGCGGGCGTCGCGTCGGGGGTGTATCGCACCTCGGCGCGGGCCGACCGGATGGTCTCGCCCAGCCACTTCCTGGCGCGATCCCAACGGGTTTCCGCCGACACCACGGCTCGCGCGTAGCCCTCGAGGAATGCCACGTACGAGCTGAAGCTGCTGACCGTGAGCTCGACAGTGAGCAGGCCGCGCCGCGCGAGGCCGGCGAGGGCGCGGCGGATGAGCGACGACTTGCCGTAGCGGCGCGGCGAGATGAGAAACACTTTCTGTCCGGCCGCCAGATCGCCCGTCAGGCGGTCCAGTTCGGCCACGCGGTTCACGAAGGCCGCCGCGGGCACGACCTCACCGTAGACGAAGGGGTTCTCCATTACGTCAGCTCTCGTAGCCGTTACGATGATACACGTAACCCGGGGTGTGGGTGTTTACTGGGGTCAATGCACGGGGCTCGGGACTCGAGGATCAGGGATCAGGACGTTCAGTAATAGCGATTGGGAAGATCCACGATGACGTGGCGGCGGACGAGGTCGGCGAGGGCGTCAGGGGCGCGGCCCGACGCCAGCGCGGTCGTGGCCGAGCGGGGAAGCGTGACCTGTTCAGGCAGGTAGCGGCGGCAGGCGCCGTACTCGTCAGCGTAGTCGTCCGACGGGAACTGCAGGCGCAGGTCGAGCGCGTCGCCGTTGGCGGTCACCGTGTACAGCGGATTGATCCGGAACTCGCCGCGCGCCTGAAGCGACGGCGCGTCGAGCGCCTGCGGCGCGAACACGGCCGGCTCGGTACTGGCGACGAGCGTCAGCGCAGGATTGGCTTCGAGCGTTTCCTCCGGCTCGCGCCGCGACAGGTCGAGCGGCCCGCCCTGGACGACGTCCTCGAAGAGAGCGGACTCGCCGTACACGCGCGCCGGCAGCGTCTCGAACAGATTGCGGTACCCCGCGGGCGTCAGCGGCTGCCCGTGCGATGGGCTCCACGTGCACTGGTTGTGCGTATGGGTGATCACCGCGGCTCGCGGGCCCGGACCGTCGACCAGACGGAGCATGTCGAGGACGAACTGGCGCTTGGTCCAGATGTACATGAACGCGTCGGAGCACATCGCGTAGCGGAACGCGCCGCGCGCGAACGGCATCGGTGCGTTTCCGTCGCAGCACACCGGTTCGCAGCCAGGTGCCGTGAACCGACGCGCCAGCCAGATCTTCGCGAAATAGAGATCCGCCAGGACCGGCGCCGGCGACGACACGTCCATCAGCGATCGCGTCAGGTGGCCGGACCCGCCGCAGATATCGATCGCGCGCCCGCCTCTGCCGAGCACAGCTCGCGAGATCGTCCGCGCGACCGCGTCGACCACCAGGAACGTCGGATCGGAAAAGCGGTAGAGAAAGTAGCCGGCTTCGAGATGCGGGCCGAGAGCGTCCACGACCGCACGATAGGTGGGGTCGGGCGAGGCGATCAGCGCGTCGAGCCGCTGCATCTCGGCGTCGTCGTCGAGGCCGAACATGACGCTCCGCGCGCGTGAGGGATTGCCCTGCTCGACGAGCTCGCGTGCGGTCGTCGTCGGCGGCAGCAGGTGCATGATCGGAATGCCGTCGACGACCGGGAAGACGCAGCACTGGCACCCGAGGATGCCGTCCATCACGTCATCGCCCTCGAGGCGGTGGTAGGACGAGGTCACGAGGTCGAGGCGCCCGCCGCAGTACGGACAGCGAAGAATCTCGAACGTCTCAGAGCGCAACGGGTTCTCCCAGGAGCTCGAGCCCCGAATGCCAGCGGCTGGGGATCGGTGCGCGCCGGAAATACTCGAGGCCCAGCACCTTCCGCGCGTCGCCGTCGTCAATCCACGCGAACGGGTTGTTCGTTCCCATCTGCGTGCGATGGCAGCGCAGCGCCGCCAGCTTGCGGGGCACCCAGTCGCGCACGTCGACGACGAACGCGGCGGGCGGTGCGGCGGCGCCGAACGCGTCCGGCTCGATGCCCCAGAAGCGCGAATCGGATGGCAGCGCGCCGCGTGTCATCGCCGCGCCTACCACTTCGCGCATCACGCCCTTCGGAATGGTGACGAAGTAGAGCGGAGGCGCGTTGTCGCCGAGAGATTCGACGGCGTCCCACGTGCGTTCGTGGATCCCGATGTGATCGAGATGCCAGTACAGGCCGTCTTCGGCGAAGGTGATGACGCCGTCGGGGCGCAACCGCTCGATGGCCTGCACGATTTCCCGATCGAACTGCGGCGCGTCGATCCAGCGCAAATCGCCGTCAGCGTGGTCCAGGAGGATGACCTCGCGAACACCGAGCACGTCTGCGGCGGCCTGGAGCTCGCGTCCCCGCACTGATCCGAGATCGTCGTTGGCGACCAGCTCAGGATCGCTCACCGAGCCGCGCTCGCCGCGCGACGCGCACAGCAGGGCAACGTGGACGCCGGCGTCGGCCAGCCGCGCCAGCGTGCCACCGCAGGCGAGCGACTCGTCGTCCGGATGTGCAAAGACGGCGAGGATGGTGCGTCCGGCCAGCGCGGCGTTGTCAGACTGTTGATGCACGATGCGTCTCCACGATGCGCTCGTAGACGGCGACATATTCGTCGACCATGCGGTCCGCGCCGAACCGTGCGATGGCGTGCTGCCGCACACGCTTGCGATCGAGGTCGAACACGCTCGACAGGTCGTTCGCCATCTGCTCCAGGTCCAAAAACACGCGTCCGGTCACGTTGTCGTCGACCACCTCGCGAACCGCGCCCAGGTCGAGAGCAGCAACCGGCGTGCCGCAGACCATGGCCTCGGCAAGCACCAGCCCGAACGGCTCGCGCGACTGGACGGGGTAGAGCAGCGCGCGCGCGCCGCCGTACAGCGCGACTTTCGCGGCGTGATCGGCCTCGCCATGATAGATGATGCGGCGGCCGTCGACGTGCGGCGCGATCGCCTGACGGTAATATTCGTTTTCGGCGGCGGCCAGAATCAGCCGCATCCGCACCCGTTTGGCGAGCTCGATCGCCTGCAGGACACCCTTCCCTTCGGTGAAGCGCCCGATGAAGAGGAGGTAGTCCTGCGGCGAGGCGCCGAACGCGAACCGGTCGGTGTCGATGCCGTGCAGGACGGTCGCGACGACGTTGACGCCCGACAGGAGGCGGCGCTGCTCCTTCGAAATGGCCACGAAGGGTGCCTCGGGGTAGCGCGACCAGAGCGCGACTTCGGCTTCGCCGGGCGAATGGTGCAGCGTCTGGACAATCGGCGTCGGCGAGAGACGCGCGAACGAGAGGGAGATCGGATAGTACGCAGCCTCGTAGTGGATGATGTCGAACTCGGCGGCACGCTCGACGGCCGAGGCCATGTTCAGCATCTCGTACAGCTCCCAAGGCCACATGTTCTCGTCGTGCCAGTAGCCGTGAGGGTAGGTGGCGGACAGCTTCGCGCCGGTTCGTGAATCGGCCGTGGCAAACAGCGTCACGTCGTGCCCGCGTCGCACCAGCCCTTCGGTGAGCAGGGAGGTCATCATCTCCACCGAACCCGACTTGGGCGGCGGAATCGTCGTCGCCACGGGCGCCACATGAGCGATGCGCAGCGCGTTCACCGGCAGGCCTCGTCGACGAGGCGCGTGAGCACGCGACCCGCGTCGAAATGTTCGCGGGCGACTTCCGCCGCGCAGCGCGCGTGGCGTGCGTAGTCCGCGTTGATCCGATCGATGCCGTCGATTGCCTCCTCGAGCGTGGAGAAGGCGAGCAGCCCGTTCCCGTGCGGCAGGTGCGCGGTCCATCCGGTGTCCTGCACGAGGGCCGGCCGGCCCGCCGCCAGGTAGCACGCGGTGCGATCGCTGAACCAGCCGGACCGCGTTGTCACGTAGGTGTGCTTGGCGACCCCGAACTCCGCCTTCGAGCCCTGGATGAAGTCGCGATAGTCCCACAGCGAGCGCGACGCGCTCATGGCGTCGACCGTGTCCCAGCCGTGCTGCCGCAGCAGCCCCTGCGGGCCGTTGATGGCGAGCTCGAAGGGTTGAGCGGTGCGGCCCGGCAGGTCGATGAAGCGCACGAACTCCTGATCCTTGTTGCCGCCGACATCAGTGAAGCTCTCGATCTGCCAGGTCATGACGGTGGTGAAGCGATCGCGCGGCTCGACGGTGGTGCGCCACTGGTCGATCGTGACGGGCTGCCAGGTTTTGTGCCACGTGAAGTCGCCGACCGGAATGGGAGATGCGGGCGTGCCGATGTTGGCGCCGAAGGTGAACAGGCGGTCGAAACGCTGGAAGAACTCGACATACCACGGTTCGGCCTTCGCGATGGCGAGCTGTGTGAACGCCGGGTCCGAGTCGATGAACACCTTGTGCGGGATGCGAGCGTATTCATCGCGCCAGAACCACGAACCGCCAGACAGATTGATGAACAGCTCGGCGTCCGCGCAGTACCGGCGTACGTCGTCGGCGGTTCGTCCGTGATATGTCGCGTCGTAGTTGACGAACGCCCACTTCTCGCCGAGGCCGAACGGCTCGAGCGCGTTGTGGATGTAGCGGGTTCCGTAGGACGGGTCGGTGGCGCGCGTGTTGGCGATCGGATCGTACACGCACTCGCCGGTATCCTCGACGTAGAACACCTCGTGGCCGAGCGCCCTCAGGCCGAGGAGGTACATCAGCGAGCACCAGGTGACGCCGCCGAAGGGATAGCGGGCGATGATTCCTGCGAGAAGGATTTTCATGCCCGTAACCGCCTGCTCAGTGGCGTGCCGCTTGAATGAGCTCGTCCACACTCTCCGGCTCGTCGAGCGACTTGCCGACCGAGAGACGTGCGCACATCCGACGATAGAGCTCGCTGGTGTTCAGCAGTTCGTCGTGCGCGCCCTGTGCCGCGATTTTTCCCCCGTCGAGCACCAGGATGCAATCGGCATCGCGGACGGTCGACAGCCGGTGCGCGATGACGATCGTCGTGCGCCCGGTCCGAAGGCGGCGAAGCGCGGCGAAGACGATTTCTTCGGAGATCGCGTCGAGCGACGAGGTTGGCTCGTCGAGAATCAGAACGGGCGCGTTCTTGAGAATCGCGCGCGCGATGCTGAGGCGCTGGCGCTCGCCGCCCGACAGGCTGCCGCCGGCCTCCGCAATCTCGGTTTCATAGCCCTTCGGCAGGCGTGAGATGAAGTCGTGCGCATGCGCCGCTCGGGCGGCATCCTCGATTTCGGTCTGCGTCGCGTCCAGCTTGCCGTACCGCAGGTTGTCGGCGATCGTGCCGGTGAAGAGAACCGGATCCTGCAGCACGAGGGCAATCCGCTCGCGCAGCGATCGCACGCGATACTGCCTCACGTCGACGCCGTCGATGACGACGCGTCCCGCCGTCGTGTCGTAGAAGCGCGGGATCAGGCTGACGAGCGTCGTCTTGCCGGCCCCCGTCAGGCCGACGAGCGCCACCATCTGCCCAGGCTTTGCCGAGAAGCTGATGTCGCGCAACACCGCCGTGCCGTTCGGGTAGGCGAAGACGACGTCCTCGAACCGGATGTCGCCATGAACCGTCGACGCATCGATGGCGTTGGGCGCGTCGACGGTTTCAGGCGTGAGCGCGAACATCGCACGAACCCGCCGCGCGCCCGCGAGTGCGCCCTGCAGCTGACCGGTCGTGTGCGCGATCGATGAGAGCGGACCGTAGACGGCGCCGAGATAGCTGATCACCACCCAGAGGTCGCCGACGCCCAGCTTGGCGTTCATGACATGCATGCCGCCGACGATCACCACGAGTGCCGTCCCGATGATCGTGATCGTGCTGATCATCACCGAGAACATCGACTGTTGCCACGTCACGCGGATCCGGGCCTGCATCGTCTCCTCGCCGGCGCGGGAGTAACGCGCGGCCTCGTGCGATTCGCGGGCGAAGCTCTTGACGAGGCGCATCGCTGAGAAGGTCTCATAGAGACGTTCCATCAGCTTCGATTCGAGCTCCTTCACCCGCTCCTCGCGATCGGCGAGCGTCGACGTGTAGTAGCGCAGGCAGATGAACAGGAACGGGATGACGGTCAGCGAGAGGAGCGCGATCGTCGTGTCCATCCTGATGAGGAAGCTGAACATGACGGCGAGCGACGCGACAGCGGTGGCGAGCGGGAACAGCCCGCTCATCACGAGGTTCTCGATGGCGTACGCATCCACGTCGACGCGGTAGACGGCGTCGCTCGTGCTCGTGGTGACGTGATGATGCAGGCCGAGCGCCTGGAGATGTTCGAAGAGCCGATAGCGAAGGTCGTAGACCATCCGCTGCCCGGTATCGACCTGCACCTGGGTACCGTATGCCGAGACGAACTGGTTGATGATCTGCAGAACCACGCCCCCCACGACGACGATGACGAGCTGCTCCAAGCGGCTGTCGTGCGTGATCGACGCGATCCATGGCGCAATCCAGGGCGGGAATTTCTTGGGGCCGAGCACGTAGTCGATGGCGATGGCGAGCGGCCACGGCTGGAGCGCGCCCAGGCCGATCTCGAGCAGCAGCAGGATCGACAGCAGCGTGACGCGCCCGCGATGCGGGCGCAGGAACGACAGCATCCATGGTGCGAGCGGCTTGCTCGACGGCGGTGTGGCGCCGGGGTTTGCCTGCGCCATGTCAGCCGGTCCTTCGCGTACCAGCGTTGCGCGGCGACGCCAGCCCGCGCAGGCGCGGGCCGAGCGAGGCGCGCGGAATCGACATCGCGACCACCTGATCGTTGCTGGAATCGGCGACGTAGAGCCAGCCGTTTCCGCCCTGACGCGCCTCGAACGCCACGCGCGAGGGAGCGCCGAGCGCGACGCGTCCTTCGTCGCTGACGTTGCGGATGATGCCGTCGGCGCCGACCGCGCGGACCATCGCGTTGTAGTAGTCGGCGATGAAAATCGTCACGGTGCCGCCCGGCTCGGGCATGAGCGCGATGCCGGCGGGACCGGCCAGCGACGCCAGCGATGCCGGGCCGTTGTCGCCACCGGCGCCGAACGCGCCGTTGCCGGCGACGGTCATGATGACGCGCGTCCGCGCGTCCACCTTGCGCACGCGGTTGTGGTGCATGTCCGCGATGTAGATGTCGCCGTTGGGCGCCACCTGCACGTCGCTCGGCATGTACAGATGCGCGCTCGTCGCGGGTCCGCCGTCGCCGACCGGTCCGGAGTAGCCTCCGGTGTCGCCGTCCCCGGCCACCGTGCGGATGAACCCCGTGGCGTGGTCAATGACGCGAATCCGGTTGTTCAGGGTGTCGGCGATGTAGATGTCGCCGTTCGGCGAGCACGCGACGGCATTCGGCGTGTTCAGGCCGGCCTCGATCGCGGGCTTTTCGTCGCCGTCGTACCCGTTCTCTCCCGAGCCTGCGATCGTCGTGATCACTTGCGTCGGCCGATCGACCCGGCGGATGCGATCGTTGTGCGAGTCGGCGACGATGAGGTCGCCATCGGGCGCGATGCAGACGCCGTCCGGCGTGTCGAGCTGAGCCTTGGTCGCGACCCCGTTGTCGCCGGAAAACCCGGTCGTCCCGTTGCCCACCACGGTGGTCGGCCGCTTGTCGCCGGGACGCCAGCGATCGATCACGTCGTTGTTCGAATCGGCGAAGTAGAGGTCGCCGTTCGGCGCGATGGCAATCCCGCCGGGCGTATCGAGCCATGCCGTGATGGTCGGCCCGTTGACCTCCGTCCGGCCGTTCTTGGCCGTTCCGATGACGAGCGTCACGCCACCGGCAGCCTCGCGCAGCATGAACGTCCCGGCGCCGATGGCGAAAATCATCAGCACCGAGATGAACGCGCTGCGGACGCCGTACGACCGCAGCCGCGACGGCGAGATGAGCGGCGCCCGCGTCGGACCCGGCGGCATCGGCACCATCTGCTGGGCCAGCGCCACGCGCTCGATGGCCCGGCGCATCGTCGCCGTGGCCTGTGCCGTTCGCCATGCCGCGAAGACGATGATCGCCAGCGTAGCGCCGGCACTGAGCGCGCCGACGAGCGGTCGCTTCAGCGCCAGCTGCGTCGCGACGCCGATGACGAGCGCTATCCCGAGCCCGAGCGCCGTCACGACGCCGAACGCGGTCGGCCGGAGGTGGGTGCTGACACGGACGAGCGCCTTGCCAGCCTCGTGTTCCTCGACGAGCGCTCGCACGTCGAGCCAGGCCCAGCGTCCGACGAACACGCTCACGTCACGGTCGTCGGACCACCCGTCGTCGATCTCGATGGTACGAACCGCCCGCGATCGACGAAGGCTGTCTGTCAGCTGTCCGAGCACGCGCGAGGCCGATGTCCACGTCTCGCTCCAGAACCGATCCTCGGTCACGGATCCCGAAATCAGGAGACACGCGCGCCACGATTCGGCGAGTGACGGCCGAGGCCCGCGGCTCGTCTGTTTCTGAGCCTGCGGAATCGCGACGGACGGCGGCGCGAGGAGCCCTCGGATACGGCCGCGGATGCGTGCCAGGGGTTGAATGAAATGCAGGTAGGCGACCGTCAGCCGGTACCACAGCTTGTGGCCCGGCAACGAATCGACATCAGAGCGCCACGCGTAAATGAGGTTCTTGGCGATCGTGAAGGCAAGGCCGACCGCCCCGCTGCCGAGCAGGAGCGTCGCCGCCCATAGATGACCGCCGATCGCGCCGACGGCGAGCCCCGCCAGCATCAGCACGAATGAGATCACCTGCCACTGGATCGAGTGCGGCACGAACGCGAAGGGGTGCACATCGGCGCGATAGACCGACGGGAAGGCGGCTGTGCCCCACACACCCGCGTTGATCCGCGTGCCCCACAACGACCGGACGAATGGCAGCGGGCTGTAGATCCGTCCGTGCCACAGCATGTGGCCGTCGAGGAACTTGTCCGGGTGATGCGCCATCAACCACGTCTCGCCCTCGCCGTACCCAACCTGCTGCCGCCAGTACGCCCTGACCGACGACCGGTGGTGATGCCAGACGAGCGCCGCGGCTGCAAACCCGATCTTCCAGCCGCGGGCCTGCAGCCGCCAGCAGACGTCGACATCGTCGCCGGCGCGCAGGTAGATGGGGTTGAACCCGCCGATCGCGAGCAACGCGTCACGGCGAAACGCCATGTTGCAGCCGGGCACATGCTCGGCTGTGCGGTCGTCGAGCAGCACGTGGGTCGGACCGCCGGGCGCGCGCGCGATGCACTGCGCCATGGACGAATCGTCGCTGGGCACAACATTCGGTCCGCCCGATCCGACGACATCGGAGTTCAGGAACGGCTGAACAAGGAATGTGAGCCAGTCGGGATCGACGCGCGTGTCGGCATCGGTGTAGGCGACGATCTCGCCGGTGGCTTCCGCCAGGCCGACGTTGCGCGCCGCGCTCAGCCCGCCGTTCGGAATGTCGATGAC
>Ga0066903_100001942_pt1 | contig 15679 bp, 10 predicted proteins | sample PanSoiMetaGPlot1_FD_67491 | JGI IMG/M metagenome (GOLD analysis project Ga0066903, IMG submission 67491) | Tropical forest soil microbial communities from Panama analyzed to predict greenhouse gas emissions - Panama Soil - Plot 1 (version 2) | ecosystem: Environmental > Terrestrial > Soil >... | reverse complement strand
ACCAACTGGCCGGCGGTGATGGAAGCGCTCGACAAAGTCGGCTACCGCGATTATCTGACGTTCGAGTATTTCCATCCGTATCTGCACTATCCGGAAGCGCTGGTGTACCAGACAGCGGATTCGCTGGATCGGATGTTGGGAAGGAAATAGGACCAAATCTCAAAAAACAAAAGACAAATAACAAACAAAAACCAAGATCAAAGCTACAAACGAAAACCCAATGGCGCATTGCGTTTGGTCATTGATATTTTGAATTTGTTTGTGATTTGTCTTTTGGATTTTGTAATTTACTGCCCTGAGGGTTGTTGCAAGCGGCGAGCATACTCAGCCAGTCGTTTGTGGATGAATGGATGAAGCAGCAGCCGGGCCAGCATGGTCAAGGGCATGACGACCACGATCATGAACAGCAGGAACACGACAAACAGATAGACGCTGGCCATGCGCGGCACCGTTCCCAGCCGGCCCAAGAACCGAATGAGGTGGGCCCAGCCCCGGAACCAGTACCAGCCGATCAGTTCCGGAACCAGGTAACGGCGATTGATGGACACGGCACCCAGACCGGTGAGCAAGGGAATTGCATCCGGTTGGTGCAAGCGGCCCTGGCGCTCCAGAATGGCCTTGCCGAATCGGGCGACCCGGTCCAATTCCTTCTCGTCCAGCCCTGCCGGTGGAAAAATGCCCCAAAATCTATCTTTTTTACCAAAGAGCAAGGCCCGCGGTGTCGTAATGAATGTGGCCCAGGCCGGGCCTTGATGCGTGACGGCCACGTTGTCGATGTGTCGGGCCCCCGCCACTGCGAGCAATCGTATCATCATCTCCGATGCGGAGTGCCACATGTTGCGGCTGACCGATACCGTCATCACTCTGGAATTTCGCAGCACGCGTGCATGACCGGATTTGAGAAACGCTTGCACTGGCAGCGATGGAGTCAGGAACCACACCTGGTACACCAAAATCACCAGGTCGAATTTCTGATCCGGATCGAATCCCGGGGTTGCAAGTTCGGGAAGAGGCCCCAAATGGCACTCGGGCAAGGCGGCAAAAAATCGGCCCACACTCCGCCAGGGAAACGGGTACTCCTGCTTGGGCCGCAGCCGCACAAGAGACAGATCCACGTCGGGGTCCCGCAGCGCAGCCGCCAAGGTCTCGGCGACCCGGCCTGCTTCACCGGACTGGGAATAGTAGAGCAGCAAAATGCGCGTCATGGTGGTGTTGTAGAACGGGACGCGAGCACCGGCATGCACTCCAAGAAACAATCACGAAAACACGAAAGTGCGAAAACACGAAAAATTTCGTGCTTTCGCACTTTCGTGTTTTCGTGATTGAATCTTGGCATCAATAGCGGATTTCGAGCCCCAGGTTGACGGCCTGCACCCACATATCGGTTCGCACCAGCGGGAACAGCGGAACCGGGCCTGTGTTTCTTGGCGGCGGGAACAGGTTCGGGTTGATGAACAGGCTGACCTGGTCGCTGGCACGGGTCACGTTGCCCCAGAAGAGGACATCGTATCCCAGGTGGATGCGTATGTTGGAGGTGATGTTCCAGCCCAGGTTGGCGCCCACCTCGGGGACGACCACCCAGTCGTTGGAATTGTGCTGGCCACTATTGCTGACCAGGGCAAGCATGCCGCCGGGGCTGGTGACCGTGGATTCTCCGGGCACGGTGGTCTGCGTCAGGCCGGCGATGATGGCCTCGCGGTGCATCCGGCCGACGGCCATCTTGGCCAACAGATCGAGAGACCAGCGCTGGCCGAATAGCTCGGCACGCACGCCCAGGTCGGCGGCGTGGAGCTCGTTCTTGACGGTGAAGTCATCGAAGGTCTTGAAATTGGTGCCGGCGGCAACGACGCCGCTGCCCAGCGAATCCACGTTTTGAAATACCGCCAGCCGTTCGTCGAAGCGGAGATAACGGTAGCCAACGATGGATTGCAGGCGATAACCGCTGCCCTCCAGGAAAACCTCCTTCAGATCGATGTTGCCGCTGTAGAAATTATTGGAACGGAGGGAGGCGCCGATGGAGCCGGTCGCCAGCCCGGGAAACGCGACCACCTGCGAATCTTGCAAGAAACTCACGAAATTGAAAAATGGGCGGGCCAGGATCGGCTCTCCCGGGGAGGAGGTGAAAAACAAGGTATTCTGGCTTTCCAGCACGAAGAAACCAATGTCCATGCCCAGGGTGCGCTCGGCATTGAACCAGCCGCCGGCGCCGATCTTGAAGCCGGAGCGCGCGTCGTCATTGAAACGGCCATTGCCGAACAGAATGCTGGTGTCTTTCTTGCCCAGCACCCCGGCGGAGGTCAGGGGCGTTCCGGGAGGACTGGTGGTGACCAGCGGCTGCAACAGGCTGCCGCGAACCCAGCCGAGCAGATAGTCGGTGGAAAACCACCAGCGATCACCGTCCACGTTTCCTTGCGATTGGGGATCGAAAGGCTGCTCAACAACAGCGGTCGGCACTTCCTGCATCGTATCGACATCGGAGACAACGGGAGCCGGCGCGGTGGGAACCACTTCGTCGGCCGGAGTCTGTACGGCCAGGCAAAGGATGGAAATCAGGGTGAGCGCAAATCCTTTGGTCATGGTCCCGACCTGGCAAGCCAGGCAAACCTTTTGGGAAATACGGGACATAACGCCTGTGCGCTATGTATGGATACTATCGGTAGGAGAACATGGTGACTGTATCTATTCCGAGATGGAGTGGGGGCGGCTTTCCCGACTGCCCAGGACCATCCATTGTCATGGAAAGTGGGCAAGCAAGGCCGGCTGGCAAAGCCGGCGTGGAATTCTGCCCCGGCCAACAATCGTATCGCAGCGAATCTCGTCTTTAAAGGGGAGGCCATTGCGGAGGGATTCTCATGCGCGGCATCATCCTTTGTGGTTTGTTGATTTCGTCGTGGTTCAGCTCAGGAATTGGAAGCGGCGAGGCAGCCCAGAGGGCGGTGGCAAGCGTTTGCGGCGTCGGCATCCTGTCGCCGTCCGGCAAGGTTCTTTTCCTGCCCAGCTCTGCCGGCGGCATCGAGGCGGTGGCGATTCTTAACGGCAAGACGCTCTGGCATTCGAAAGGCGCTTCCAGGCCGCTCCTGGCCACAAACACCAGCGTATTCGCCCAGGCGCAGATCAAGGGCAAACGCAATCAGGTGAAAATCGTCGTGCTGGATGCGGCCACGGGCGAGCGCCTGCGCGAATCCCAGATGATTTCCTTTCCCGATTGGGTTTCGGTCCGGCCCGACTTTGGTTTGAGTTTTCGCTCCGGGGCCCGCCTGGAAAATAAAGACCTGGTATTTGCCTGGCAAGCCCGAGCCTTTCACGATGGCGGCGAGCCATTGCCGCAATTCGGGCCTGACGGGAAACCGTACGTGGATCCCAATGCCAGGAAGGCGGGCGGGGCATTCCGCGTGAACCTGGCCACCGGCAAGCCGGCCGTTGTGAAGGGCTACCAACCCAAGGAAGCGGACTTCCCGGAACATCGCCCGAGCTGGGTCGGTACGACCAGGACACAGGGATGGAAGTTTCGGGTCGAAGAAAGTGGCCCCGATCCCGGTTATCCTTACCAACTGACCACACGGATCCTGAGAGCGGAACGGGCAGACGGCAAACGCTCCTGGGAGCTCCGCATTGCCGGCGAAGTGTATCTGCCGCCCCGGCCGTGATTCGTTGATTCCTTCCATCGCGAAAACCGTTTCCTTGCGGAACTTTTCCTTTCCAGACCGGTTTAATCCATATTGGTCTGAAAAATCACCAACCGGGAGACAGCGATGAGCCGATTTTGCTTGGTTCTGGGCGGGATTATTGCCATGAGCGTGGGGACATCGGAAGCGGCGCCGGACGCCAGTGGCAAAAAGAAGAGCGGGAAGCACGGCATCCACGGCACCATCCTCTCGGTGCAAAAGGACTCGATCACCATCAAGACGCACCACAAGAAGAAGAAAGGCCAGGCCGTCGCTAGCAAGGGCCACACCAAAACCTTCACCATCACTCAGAACACGAAGATCCAGAAGGGCGGCAAGAAGCAGAACCAGCCAGCCGGCCTGGGCGCCCTCGCCAAGGGCCAACATGTGCTGGTGCTGGCCAAGAACCAGCAAGCCGACACGGTGATTATCCAGCAGCACAAGAAGAAAAAGAAGGCGGCATAACGGTGACTGCCTCTTCTCTCAACCTTTCCGACTTTTCGCCGGCGGCTGGCCTTCCGATCCCGAGAGCACAGCGAGGGTCTGGGTAAGCATGTTGCTGACGCTGATCGCCAGCACAAACCCGGCCAAGCTCAGGGCGATCAGCGAGAGAGTCAACAGGCGGAAAGTCTGAAAGCCGGTGATTCTTGGGCCCGCATCAACCAGCAACACGGCAGCGGAGAGCGGGATTACTCCGGCCAGGAATTGAAAGCAGCGCAGACGGGACCGAACCGGGGCCAGTTCTTCCCGCGCCGTCGACCGGCGGTCTTCGGTCTCGGTCCAGAGCCAGGGGTAGAGCACGCGAAGGACAATGAACTGGACGCCGAAGTAGGAGTAGGTCAGGGCGATCAGTCCGGAGACGGTCAAGGACAGGATGAAGTGAGCATAGACTCCCGGGTCCAGTGGGCCGGCCCAAAGGTGTATGCCCAGCGGGTAGAGCAAGCCACCCGGCAGCCAGCCCAGGCAAGAGACGATCACGGCCCTGGTGGGCAAGGCCAGCATCCGCCGGCGCAGGGCTGGAAGCCACGGCCCTGCCGCAACCTCCCCGCGGGACAGCTCTCGCAAGGCGCGGAAATCCGGCACAACCAGACGGTACATCACCCCCAGGCACAACGTGTACGCCACCAGGTTGTAGATGACCAGCAGCGAAACGAAAGTGGTCTGTTGCTGCGGCGTCAAACTGTTGATGACCTGGAGCAAATTGTAGACGGCGTTCACCAGACTCCCGAGCACATGCGGGAGCACTCCAAGAAGAACCAACAGCAGGAACGGCTGGCGCAATGCCGCCGAGGTGATCAGGCCCGGACGCGGCAGCTCCCGCTCGATGCGCTGCTGCTCGCGGCAGCCCTCCAGGGCTTTCGCCAGCTCCCCCGCCGTCTGGTAGCGCCGCTCTGGCTCCGGATCCAGACAGCGGCGCAGGGCATGGTCCAGTCCGCCGGGCGTATCCGGCCAATCTTGAACGGCTGAGGGGACGCTTTCCCGCCGTGCTTCCGAGAATCTCCGAAAGGACGTCCCGGCTTCCTCCGACACTTCCCGAAACGGCCGGCGACCCGTCAATAGCTCATAGAGTACGACACCCAGCGAGTAGATATCGGAGCGTTGATCCACCGCGGTCCACGGTGTGTTTCCCTCGGGATCGAACGCGTCCAGGTGCTCCGGGGCCATATAGCCCAGCGTGCCGCCCAGCCGTGTCGTCTTCCCCTGGCCGATCTGGTGCACATTGTGGGACAGGTTGAAATCGGCAATGAGCGGCCGGCCGAACTGGTTCATCAAAATGTTGGCGGGTTTGATGTCGCGGTGGCGAATACCCCGGGCGTGCGCGTAGTCCAGCGCCTCGGCCAGACGGGCCCCAATCCAGCAGACGGCTTGAACGAAATCCGCCTCCAACAGCAATTCACAATCGCGCAGGGCGGCGGGATGAAAAGGGGTCGGATGGAGGCTGAGACTGTCAATGATCTCCAGGATGGCCCGGCCGTTCCAGGTTGTCCGCGGGCGCCGGCTCAGGGCCTCAATGAGCCGCGCCAGCGTCGTGCCGGGCACATATTGCATACACAACAGGCGCAGGCTCTGTTCCGGATCAACGATTTCGGAAAGGACGTGGACAATATGGTCGTGCTCCAGGCTGGCAAGCACATGGGCCTCGCGGCCACGCAGGGCCGTCACTTTGAGGGCCACCAATCGCTCCAGCGAAAGCTGCCGGGCGAGGTAAACTTTGCCGAACGAGCCCTCCCCCAATACCTCGAGAATCGCGAAGTCGCCGATTCGCTGCCCGGGTTCGGGAAGCACGCACGGTTTGAGCGAGATCATGTCCGGGGGTTGGTCCAGGGGCTCACGAAAGGGTGGGGCAAAACCAGTGCCCAGCTCGCCATTGGCGGCCGCGACCGCGCTGGGGCCGTCGGTGATGGGCCCATCCGGCTGGGCCGGCGTGTCCGCAATTCCTTCGCTGGGGATCATCTCGTCCGGCATCGGAATGCTCCCTCGGCTCCAGCGGCGCAGCTCAGCTTGTAGTTGCGTTAACCGGTCTCCCATGCCTTTGCAATTTGGTTGGAGGGACCGGTAACGCACCACGCGGCTCAGGCACTCAGGCGGCGCTGCAGAGCAGGTCGGCAGTAATCCAGCAGACCCAGTTCCACCAGCTCTTCTTCCAATTTTTCGGTTGTCGGGTTTTCGAGCGAATGACTTACTTCATCGAGCAGGAGCGCGGCAAACTTTTCGCGGGCCCGGTGCAGAATCTGCCGGACGCCGCTGGGCGTGAAGGATCTGCCCAGCCGGGCGCTGAGCTGCTCTGCAAGCTGGGGCGACCGCATCCGGGGATGGTCGGCCCGAAAGCGAAGCACGGCATGGTACGGCTGACCGGTCTGGGCTTCGATCGCTCCCAGCGCTGCCCAGGCGCGGGCCAGCAGCTCGTCGCACCAGCTCTCCACGAATTTGCGGTCGGAGTCGTTGTCTTCCAGGTCAGTGCATGCGACCTCGGCCGCGGGCAACGACTGCGGCCAGTACCGCTGTTGACGGCGATAGTCGGCGATCAGATGAAAGAGAGTTCCCTTGACGAAATTGCGGAACCGCCCGCGCTGCGGATCGGCGCCCCGCAAATTCCCGTGGCACAGTTGCAAGGCAAACTCCTGAAAGATCTCATCCGCGGCATCCGCATCCTTCAATACGGCCTGCAGATAGCGGCGGATCGCGCCTCCGTAGCGCTCGACCAGTTGCTGCCGGGCCGAGCCGGTTTCCTCCGCCGGACCGTGATGTGCCCGGCACACCAGCGACCACAACGTCGAAATCTGATTCAAGTTCATGTTCATGGCATTGTTCCCCCAACCAGGGGAAAAAAGATGAGCTGGCGACAGGCGAACGGAGAAGCACCAACGATAGTCCGTTGGTTCTTTTTGCACAATTTCGGGCCAAATGGCAAGTCAGGTTTTTCCCGATTGGCCGGCTTCCCCCAGTTACTCCGTTCGGAAGGGTGAAGGCAAAGTTAGGGTTCGATGAAGAAGTGGGGTTTTTGGCCGCCTCCCAAAAAAAACTCCTCATATCTGTCACACTTGGCCATTCGGCGACAATTCGAGGATGGATTTGTGGAGAGGCCGTTTTGCTTTTGTTGCGCCGCCGCAGCGCTTGTTATCGGCGGGTGCTGCGGCGGCCTTCGGGTCGCAGCCCAAACTTCGTTTGTTACCTGGCGAATATAGGAAGGGGCAGTCAATGAATGCGGCAGGAAAACAAGTCGCAATCTTTGTGCGCGCAGGCGCAAGGAATTGGTTCGCCGTTGCCGGACTTGGGCTCTTCCTGGCAGGAGGAGCGGCCCAGGGGCAATCGCCGCCAAGCCGGCAAGCCGGTCAAGCGTACCGGCAGTTCTGCGTGAAATGTCACGGAGCGGACGGCACCGGCAACGCGGTCCGCGACCAGTTTCCCAAGATTCCGGACTTCACCAAGGCCCGGTGGCAAATGGCTCGAAGCAACCCCCAGTTGCTGGTCAGCATCCGCGAAGGCAAAGGCACGATGATGCCGCCGTTCGGCGACCGCCTCAGCAACAAACAGACTTCGGAGCTGGTGGCCTTCATCCGGGCCTTCGACAAATCCAAGGGAACTTCCCGGGATTCAACCAATCAGCGTGGATCTTTTCTGAACTCCTTTCCGCTCTTCGCGCCCCCTGGAACGAAATCATCCTTCCTTCCGAAAATCCAGGGCGAGAGCACTGATCCTGTCCGTGCGTTTTTGGGCGCTTGCGTTCATGTTCACCGGCCCGGCACTCTGATGCCGCTCGTGAGCATTCCAAGCATTTTTCGTTCGCTCAACTCTTTTCAGGAGTTGCAGCATGCTCCTTCAATTCAAAAAATGGCTCGAGGCCCGACTTTCTCGCCGTCCTGCCCCTCCAAAAACCATCCGAAGCAACCGAGCCCGGCTTCATGTGGAACTGCTTGAAGATCGATTGGCGCCCGCGGTGTATGTGGTCACCGGACTGGCGGACGGCGTGGGAACCGTGACGCCGGCGGGCCCCGGAACCTTCCACGCCTCCACGCTCCGGGCGGCCATTACCGCAGTCAACAACAGCACCACCGGAACCAACAACACCATCGATCTTGCCGTCGCCGGCACGTACAAGATCACGCTGGTCGGGACACCGGGGGAAACCGATAATGCCGCCGGTGAATTCGCCATCATTCCCACCGGCACCAACGGCAGCAGCCTGGTCATCCGGAACACCAGCGGCGGAATGGTCACCGTCGACGGCAACCACCTCAACCGCGTTTTCGACATCAACCCGTCGGCCGCGCTCACCAGTCCGATGTTCAGCGTGACCATGACCGGCTTCACCATCACCAACGGCGTGGCATCGCCGGGAGATGACGCAGGCGGCTCGGGCGGCGGCATTCGCGATCAGAACAACGTCAATCTGACTCTGAACGACATGATCGTGACCCGGAACTCCGCCACCGCCGACGGCGGCGGCCTGGTCATGGACAACACGGCCGACAGCACCTGGACCCTGACCATCAACAAGAGCATCATCAGCAACAACCACGCCGGCGATGCCGGCGGCGGCATCGACACCGACGGCCCCGGCACCGTCTTCATCAATACCGGGTCCGTGGTCAGCGGCAACACCGACCTGAACCAGGGCGCGGGCATCTACATCGATGCACCATTCGACACCCACAGCGCCAATCTCACCATGACGGGAACGATCGTAAGCAACAACCAGGCCATCAATCCGGGGATCACGTCGAGCGGCGGAGGCATCAGCAATGCGGGCGATGGCCTCATGACCATCATCAATTGCACCGTCTCGAACAACGTCTCGGGCGGCAACGGCGGCGGCTTTTCGGATGAGAACAACCTGGGCGGCCTGATCATACGGGACAGCTTTTTCCTGAACAACGTGGCGGTTGGCGACGGCGGCGGCATCCAGGAAGGCGGCCCGCAAACAGACATCACCAACACCCTGATCCAGGGCAACTCCGCGGGCGGCATGGGCGGCGGCCTGTTCGCCAACGGGACCACGCTTCTCCTCCAGAACAGCACCATCTCCAAGAACACGTCCGCCAACAACGGCGGCGGCATCGAGCTGGCCACCACCGGCACCGGACTCGATGCCTCGACGATCACCAATACCACCGTCACCGCTAACCAGGCCCTGTTCAACGGCGATGTCAACGGCGGCGGCATCGATGCGGAAGAGACCGGCGATCTGGTGCTCCAGAATGATACGATCAACGCCAACTTCGGCGGGTCCGGCGGCGGAATCTTCTGGGCCGGCAATGGCACCCTGGCGGTGCGGAATACGATTATTGCCGCCAACACAATCGCCACGGACGGCGCGGGGCCGGATGCCAACAATCCCACCGGCACTTTCACCGACAACGGCGGCAACCTGATCGGCATCAGCGGCGCCGGCAGCGGCAACAGCGGCTTCACCGCCCCGACGACGCAGACCGGCACCGTCGCCACACCGCTCGATCCGCTGCTGGGCGCACTAACCAATAACGGAGGGCCCAAGGTTGGGGCGCCGGGCGCCGCGGTTCACCTCCCAACCGAGGCCCTCCTTGTGGGCAGCCCCGCCTTCGGCAAGGGCATTCTGTTCGGGGCGCCCAGCACCGACGAACGCGGTTTCCCCAGCGTGGTCAACGGCAAGATCAACGTCGGCGCCGTCAGCAACGTGCCGACCATTTCGCCCAAGGGGAACGTTACCATGCCGCTCGGCATGCTGAAGTTCATGGTCACCGGCACGACGTTCTTCAACGTCACCACCACGGCAGACATCTTCTCCAACGCGCTCCCCACAAACGGCATCCTCAGCCTGCGGACGGCCATTCAGCTAGCCAACTCGACAGCGGGCAAGGTCGTTATTAATCTGATGGTCCCGGGCACCTACAAGATCGCCCTGCCCGGAACAGTCGGAGAGACCGACAACATGGCGGGGGAATTCGCCATTTTCCAGGGCGGCGGCACCAACCCCACCAGCCTGATGATCCGGAACACCAGCGGCGGCGCCATCACTGTCGATGGCAATCACCTCAACCGTGTCTTCGACATCAACCCCAATAACGTGGTCACCAGTCCGCAGTTCGGCGTGACCATGACCGGCTTTGCCATCGTCAACGGCGATGCCACTTCAGGCGATGGTGCGGACGGTTCGGGCGGCGGTATCCGCGACCAGAACAATGTCAACCTGACCCTGACCAACATGACCCTCAAGAACGATATCGCCACTGCCGACGGCGGCGGACTGGTCATGTTCAACACGGCTGACAGCACCTGGAAGCTGACGATTACCAACTCCAACATCAGCGATGATCACGCCGGCGATGCCGGCGGCGGCATCGACACCGATGGTGCCGGCACCGTGGACATCACCGGTTCCATAATCAGCGGCAACACCGATATCAACCAAGGGGCGGGCGTTTATATCGATCTCGCGGTGGGCGCCTCTCCTGGCGCCGCCGGCGCAGACATGACCATGACGAAAACCTTCGTTAGCAACAACGATGCCCTGGCCTCATCGACGACCGACGGGCAGGGTGGCTCGGGCGGCGGCATCAGCAATGCCGGCACCGGCCTCATGAAAATTATTCGCAGCACCATTGCGGACAACGTCGCAGCGGGCTCGGGCAGCGGCTTCGACGATGAAAACGGCTTCGGCACACTCGATGTGGAACGAAGTTTGTTCATGAACAACACGGCGATCCTCGACGGCGGCGCCATTCACGAAGGTGGCACGAGCACGCTCATCAAGAGCAGCGAGATCAAGGACAATACGAGCGGCGAGGCCGGCGGCGGCATTCTAGACGATGGGACGACGCTGACCGTTCAGGCCAGCACAATCGCCGACAATACCTCCGCTGGAGGCGGCGGCGGTATCGAGCTGAAAACCACCGGCACCGGCGCCAGCGGCTCGACGATTACCAACAGCACCATCGCCCGCAATCAGGCGCTGTTCAACGCCGATGTCAACGGCGGCGGCATCGACGACGAGAGCGGCGACCTGACGCTGCTCAATGACACCATCAACGCCAACTTCGGCGGCAACGGCGGCGGCGTCTTCTGGGTCGGCAACAACGTTCTCGCCGTCCAGAACACGATCATTGCGGCCAATGTCATTTCCGCCGACGGCGCCGGTCCGGATGTCAACAACCCGGCAGGCACCATCACCGACAACGGCGGCAACCTGATCGGCATCAGCGGGGCGGGCAGCGGCAACACCGGTTTCACCGCCGGCACTACCCAGAGTGGCACGGTCGCCAACCCGCTCAACCCGCGGCTGGGACCCCTGGCCAATAACGGCGGCCCGATCGTCGGTTCGCCGGGACATGCCATCACTCTGGAAACGGAGGCGCTCCTGAAGGGCAGCAAGGCCATCAACAAGGGCGTGAGCGCCGGCGCTCCGAAAACGGATGAGCGCGGCATGAAGCGGCCCGACATGATGGGCGAACGGCCGGACATTGGGGCGTTCGAATCACAATCGTAGGACACATGGGTGATCACTTAGGACAAGTTCGGAGGATGTCTCAAACGCGCTGCCCGGTGGCGGTCGAAGCTGATGCTGCCTTCTTCTGCTGCCGGGTGGCGATTTCCTCCGGAAACAACGAACGCACCTTGCGCCACGTGACCCAGTCGACAAAGCGTGGTAAAAAGCGTGAAAACAGCACGATCAGCTTGCCCTTGAAGGACAGGCACACTTCGTTCTTGCCGCGCTCGATCGAGCGGAGCGTGGCTCGGGCCACCTGCTCGGCGGTCATGCCGCGCAGATGGTCCAGTTGCACCAGCGCTTTTTGCTCCAGCATGTTCTGGGAAAAGTTGGTCTGCGTCAGACTGGGACAGACGACCAGCACATCGATGCCGTCCTTGGCCAGTTCGGCGCGGAGGGCTTCGCTGAACCCCTGGACGGCAAACTTGCTGGCCGAGTATTCGCTGCGGGCCGGGATGCCGCGCTTGCCTGCAATGGAGGAGATATTGACGATGGCCGGCCGATTCCCTTTCTGGAGCAGCGGCAAGAACACCCGCGTAGTTTCTGTCAGGCCGAAGAAATTCACCTCCATGATTTTCCGCATGCGCTCGGGACTGACGTCGGCGAAATGACCGGTGGCGCCGATGCCGGCATTGTTGATCAGGATATCGAGCCCACCGAGTGAACTGACCGCGGCATCCACCATTTTTTGGCGATCATCGGGGCTGGTGATGTCGGCTTGAAGGATGTGCAGATTGCCACCCCTGGCCCGGATCTCTTCCGCCAGTTCCTCGAGCAGATTCACGGAGCGAGCGACGGCCAGGACGTTGCCGCCCCGTTCCACTGCCAGCTCCGCCAGCGACTTGCCGATGCCCTGCGATGCCCCCGTGATCAGGATGCGCGAACCAGATATGGTGCGACGTCGGCCCATCGTTTCTTCTCCCCATTCGAAACCATTTGTCAGTGTATATCTTCTTGCAATTCAAATCGATTGGAAGAATGGGAAAGATGGATGATTTGTGCGGCAGCCCCAAGGATTATCGGAAAAACTCCGCACCGTCGCTATTTGCATGGATGCATCTCTGTACACTATGCAGTACAACAAAATCACCACACGCCTAAACAGCAACCATAATCCCCCGATCCTGAGCCCGTGGCGTTGAGAATTCGGCGGGCATACGGCAGCCGCAAGTACTCGGCACGATCCCACACCACTCGGCCATCCATGAGGGTGTAGCTCACGTGCGTGGCATGCTCGAAGGGATCGCCGTCGTAGAGCACCAGATCGGCCACTTTGCCGACTTCAATGCTGCCGTAGCGATTGTCGATGCCGAGGAGCTTGGCGGCATCGAGCGTGATGCTTCGGAGGGCGCGTTCGTGGCCCAGGCCGTTGACCATGGCCATGGCCGCCTCGTAACGAAGCACTCGCGTCTTGGGAACGTAGCCTTCGAAGGCGGTGCCGATGCTCATGGGAATCTTGTGATCGGCCAGGACCGCCGCGTTGCCGAGACAGCCGTTGAACGTCTCCAGCGATGACGGCCTTTGCATGGTCGGGTGGACAATCACCGGCGCTTGTGATTTGGCGATGGGACCGGGGATGAGATATCCTTCCGTGGCCAGACTGAGAATGGGCCGCAGCTTGAATTCCTGAGCCAGCCGCAGGGCGGTCATCAGATCGTCGGACCGGTGAGCGCTGAAGATGACCGGGATGTCTCCCTTCAAGGCGGGCTCAAGGGCTTCCAGCTTGAGATTGGGGGACGGGCGTTTGTCCTCATCGGCGGCTTTCCGTTTGCGGGCATGGCTGGCAGCCTGGGAAAAAGCATTGCGCACCATGCCGGCGGTGGCCATGCGCGTCCCCGGCGCTTTGCCGCCGTAGGCGCGTTTAGGAATTTCGCCAAGGTTCACGAGAATGCCGGCCGGGAACCTCACCGCCATGCGCTCGGCCGTGGCCCCATAGGTGCGGAAAATGCCTGTCTGTCCGGCGATGACGTTGGCCCGGCCGGGCAGTGCATGAATCACCGTCACCCCTTGCCGGCGAATGAAATCCAGCAGTGCTTCGTTGGGATTGAAACTATCCAGGATGCGCAGATCGGCCTGGTTCGGATCGCTCAACTCGTCCTGGTCCTGATCGGCCTTGGCCATGTTGAGGATGCCGGAGGCGCCGACCACAGTATGAGCGTCAATCAGGCCGGGCGTGACCACGGCAGCGGTCAGCACCGGCGTGCCCTGTGGCAGCTTGAACCCGGCCCGCGGACCGACATGAGCGATCTTGCCCTCCTTGACCAGAATCACGCCGTTGTCGATGTTCTCTCCGCTCACCGTGTGGATGCGGCCGGCGTAGACGACAAATTGCTTCGGCGAATCCTTGAATGGTGCAGCGTTGGTCGGTACCTTGGGAACCTTGACGGCGGCCGGCGGCTTCAGGGCGGAAGTCTGTTTCGGCAACCGTGTCTTGTCTGCCAATGCAAATCCGCCCGCCTGGTACGTCCAGTCCTGGTGGCGGGCGCGATCGAACACCTTCTCGCCTTCGATGTAGGTTTCCAGCACCTGAGTGTACACGCTGAAGGGAGCGCCGGAGAGGACCACGAAGTCGGCGTCCTTGCCCTTTTCCAGCGAGCCGCAACGGTCTTCGACGTGGAGCATCTCGGCGCCGTGCAGTGTTAACGCTTTGAGAGCGGCATCTTCGGACAGTCCGCCGCGGACCGCGATGGCCCCGGTGCGGAGAAAGAACCGCGATTCGGTGACGAAATCATCCGTATTGATGGCGACCTTGACCCCCGCCTTGTGCAGGATGGCCGCGTTTTCTTCCAGAAGGCCCAACACTTCCGGCTTGCCGCCCGGACTGTCAACTAGCGTGAGGGAAACCCACATCTTGCGCTTGGCAAGTTCCTCGGCCACGCGGTAGCCTTCCGTGCAATGCTGGAGCACCAGCTCGAAGTTGAATTCCTCGGACAGGCGGACGGCGGTCATGATGTCGTCGGCCCGGTGGCAATGGAAATGCACCGTGCGCTTGCGTTCCAGCACCTGGACGAGCGGTTCGAGATTCAGGTCGATATCAGGAGGGGTAGTCTTTTTCCCATCGGCCTTGTCCTTCTTGTATCTGTCCCATTTTTGTTTATAGGCGCGGGCCTTGACGAGTTGTTCGCGTTGCAAGGCGGCCACTTTCATGCGCGTGCCGGGGGCCATGCCTTTTTTGCCGTAGACGCCGATCGGGTTTTCGCCGTTCGCGAACTTGATGCCGCCCAGGACGAGTCCCTTGAGGATGCGCATGACATCGACGAGGGCGCCACGCAACTTGACGTAGAGAGTTTGGCCGCCGATCGCGTTGCCGGAGCCGGGCATGATGTTGGCCGTGGTCACGCCGCCGGCCACCGCCATCTTGATGCCCGGATCATCCGGGTTGATGGCGTCGATGGCCCGCAGTCCGGGCTGGACGGGCCCGGTCATTTCGTTGCCATCGGCATGGGCGCTCACGCCCGGCCGGCCGAAGATGCCGATGTGCGAATGTGTATCCACCAGGCCGGGAATGATGGTCTTGCCGCTGACATCGCGCACCACGGCTTGCCGCGGGATTTGCACTTCCTCCATCGGCCCAACGGCGACGATCTTACCCTTGTGCACAATGAGCACGCCGCGCTCGATGACCGGCCCGGCGCAGGTATGAATCCGCGCCCCGACGTACGCCACCAGCGTGGGATCTTTCTCCTCGCCGGCCACAAGGCCGGACAGCGCCAGATCGGCCACAACCACGATGCCCAGGGGAGCCAGGATGCCCAACGCAATGAAACGCCACATGGCAGGATGCCTTTCGAGAAAAGAACTCCAAAAATCACGAAAGCACGAAACGACAAAAAGACGAAAGGTCGATGGTAGCCTGTGGCCCAGTTTGGGAGGGTTTTTTCGTGTTTTCGAACTTTCGTGCTTTCGTGATTCAATTTGGAAGGAACGATTCAGACCATATCCTATTTGAATAGGGGTTGATTGACACCGGCGAAAACCGCCTCGCGATTCGATTGAAAACATGATACGATTCATCAACCAGGGGGATTCTTCGATGCAAACGGCAAATATT